>Ga0070691_10000500_pt1 | contig 14741 bp, 29 predicted proteins | sample KBSK1101metaG_FD_64673 | JGI IMG/M metagenome (GOLD analysis project Ga0070691, IMG submission 64673) | Corn, switchgrass and miscanthus rhizosphere microbial communities from Kellogg Biological Station, Michigan, USA - KBS K1-10-1 metaG | ecosystem: Host-associated > Plants > Roots >... | reverse complement strand
CTTAGTCATCGCACACCTGGCCTCTCCTCACATTGGTGAACGCCGCCAGTACCCAGCGGGTTGGCTCGCCGAGTTCGCCGTCACCGTCTCGGTGGCGCACGGTGCGCTCGGCGACGTAGTAGTCGATGATCACCGGCACGTGCTCGTCGCCTGCGCGCTGCCACACCAGCACTTCCTGATCGATCGGAAGCGCGGCTTCCGGCCCGAGCACGAACCACTCACCCTGGCTGTCGGCCAGCTCGTCGACGCGGGTGAAGCCGCCCTTGGTGGGCCCGAGGCTGATCCGCCGGGGGATCAGCGGCAGACCCTTCGGCGCCGGGAACGGCGCCTTCAGGGGGATGTACCGCACCCGGCCGCCGCCGCCGTATTCGGCGAACCACTCGCGGGCGATGGCCTCGTCGCCGAACGGCCCGACGTAGCGGGGAGTGCTGCCGGGGTAGCGAATGATGGTGCGACTCATCGGCTTTCCCGGATTTCGGCGAGCGCCCGGGCGCGCGCGGCGTCTTCGCGCTGGGTGTGCCAGCGCTCGATTTCCTCTTGCGCGTTGCGGCACTGCTCCCACGGGCCCAGCCGGACGGGCTCGATCGGCGGCTCGCCGTAGGGAGCCTCGATCACCGCGTACGCCTGGAAGTGGCTGGTGTAGCCGGGCTCGCTGGTGCTGACGCGAGTGATCTTGCCGAGCACCGAGCCGGTTCCGGCGTCGATCACCAGCCAGGCGAGCCGCTCGGCCCGGCCGATCGAGTCGTCCGGCCCGGTCGGCTTCGTCTTGCGCGTCTTCACCGTCCGGCCACCCGGGCCGCGTTGGCCATGTCCTGCATGGTCTGCGGGGTGCCGCCGCCGTTGATCAGCAAGTAAAGGTCGGCCTCCTCGCCGGTGGTGGCGAGCGCCGTCTCCAGGCGAGGGAGCTTCCACTGCGTCTTCGTCAGCGTCTGCCCGCCCCGGGTGAGCCGGTCGAAGGTGACGTACGGCCCGTCGTTGGTTTCGACGGTGGACTCGACCCAGTCCTTTTCGAACCAGGACGCGGGCACGGCGAACTTGCTGTCGTACCACAGGATCGCGGTTTCGATGCGCTGGCGGCCGTCAATGACGGCGAGGTGCTGCTCGCCGGTCGGCTTCTTCTCTCGCCACGGGCTGCGCGTGCGGTCGTTGAGGATCACGCTGGGGATCGAAAGCCCCATCAGCCAGGAGCGCACCAGGGCGATGCGCTGATCCTCGGTCCAGACGGTGCCACGCTGGTAGGGCGGGTCGAGGATCAGGTACGGGCGCATCGAGTTGACGATCTCGAATGCGACACCGGAGATGACGCTCGTGCGGTACTCGCGCAGCGGTTCGGCGGTCTGGCGCGTCATGGCGGCCTCCTCGGTCGTGGTGCGGAACAGGGATAGTTAACCACGGCGAGCGCGGCTAGTCAACCTTGGGCAGGGTGATGCTCGGGTGCAGGTAGAACCAGCGTGGCCCGGTGTCCAAATGGCTCGCCACCAGCCGGTACACCACCGGTCGGAACAGCGGCGGCAGGTTCGTCGGCTCGCCGTCGACCAGGGTGCGGTACATGTCCACGCCGCCGCCGGTCGATTCCATCGTTTCCAGCACCGGCGGCGGGCGGCCGCTGTCGTCGGTCTGGAACGCCTGCAACCGTCCATCCTGCGGGCCGCCGAAGAACCCAACCGTCACCGGCTCCATCTCAGAGCGTCCACTCCGGCGAGAAGTCGTCGTCGGGCCGCTCACCTGGCCGCGCAGTCGCATACCGCTCGTAGCACTTGCAGAGGCCGTAATCCGGCTCCGTGACGTCGCCGTGCAGCAGCTCGTCCACTCCGGCCGGGCAGTCGTCGAAGTGCTTGCTGCCATCGTGCGGCAAGGTGCGGAACGCGTAACTGCGGTGCGGGTTCCGCGCGCGGCGCCGGTACCGGTCGCGGGCGAGGTAGCCCGCCTTCTCCGACCGCTCGCGCGCCTCCGCCAGCGTGCGCGGGCGCAGGCGGTCGTTGTCGAGCACATGGAACGGCTTGCACTCCTGGCAGAACGTGGTCCGCTGCCCGTCGGCGTTGTACTGGCGGCGCACTTCCGAAACCGGCAGCGACACCATCGGGCGCTCGACGGCGCTCACGATCGGGCAGTCGATCAGGTGGATTTCGCGCCTGGTGCCCGCCGAGCCCATGACGCCGTCGCGCGGTCGGTAGATCTCGACGGCGAGGCGAGCCTCTTTTTCTCGCACAGCGGCCGCCTGCCGGTCGCCGAGGTGGGCCAGCATGCGCCGTTCGAACTCGGCCACCACGGCCGGGCTGGCGATCACCAGCTCGCCGACGGACAGCTTGTGCCGGGCCTGGGCGACGCACGTAGCGCAGTCGTCGCCGTCGTCGATCCAGCGCCAGCCCTGGATGCCGACCGGGCGGATGCCGCACAGCGCGGACTGCGTCGGGAACCGGCTGGTGGTGTTGTAGACGGGCACGAGGTGGCCGCGCTTGGCGTGGGTGGTGCGGCCGCGCCGCACGCGTGTGATCGGCTGGCCTTCGCCGACCAGGTACAGGCCCAGGTTCATAACCGGGCTCTCCTTCCGAACGAGAGGGTGAGGACGGTGAAGCAGACGGCAAGAGCGATCAGGGCGGGAGTGCCGCTGCTGAAGCCGATCACGGTGAAACCGAAGGTGGCCACCCCGGAAAACAGGCTGGCGCCGCGCCAGAACATCCGGCGCCGGTAGTCCCAGTTCATCGTCGCCCCGCCTGCTGGCGCAGCCAGACCCGCAGCGGTGGGCGGCTGTAGAGCCAGGCGCACAGCGGTACGGCGCTGGCGTCGAGGACGAGGCAGATCCATAGCCAGACGTCGCCAGGGTGGGTGGCCAGCCCCCCGAGGTCGGCGAGCACGCTGACGGCGCAGAGCGCGGCCCAGAGCACGAGTGCGGTTCGCCTCATCGGTACGGGTTTCGGTCGGCCCACTGCCACACCGAGTTGACGAGGAAAGCAGTCACTGCCATGGCGGCCAGCGCGTAGGCGATCCACAGTCCGAGTGCCACATGCGGCTGGAGGAGCACTCCGCCGGTCACGATGACGGCCAAGAGAGAGAAGGCGAACAGGTAGGCGAGAACTCTGCGCCACATAACGGTTTTCCTCTCAGGCGACGTTGAACCGGGCGTAGCGCACCACGCGTTTGCATGCGGTGTAACGGTCGGCGTAGGCGAACTTGTCGGCGGCGAAGCCATTGGGTCGGGTGATGCTCCATAGCCCTTGGGCGATCATGCGGACAACCCAGCCGTCGGCATTGCGATAGCTGCCGTCGGGCTGGCGTTCCCAGGTGTCCGGCTCGGCGTCCGGCATGATCGCCCTCCTCGGGTCAGTGGTCTAAATAGTAAACCACTCCGGTGGCGGCTAGTCAACCCCACAGGGCTGCGTACCGCTCGTCCCCAAACCATGCCGGAACCGAGCGCCGGATCTGGTATCCCATGCCGAAGCCGCGAGCCAGCAGCGAAGTTCCCTCCTGGGCAGTCACCATGTCGCCCGGCATCCGGCCCTTGTCGTCGGCGTAGGACTCCCATTCCTGCACGCAATCGGTCACGGTCACGTAGACCTCACCAGGCCTGCGCAGGGCGTTCGGCGCCGCATTCTTCGGGCAGGCGGCCGGGGGCGACCACACCTGCTGATGAATCGCACGGAAGGTGTAGCCCGACGATTCCTCGGTAATGGTGTACTCGGAGTACAGGCAGTAGCTGGCGGAGGGAATCGCCCACAGCGCATAGGGCTCGGGGCCGCCGACGGGCAGGAAGGTCCGCCCGGTGCGGCAGTCGCCTGCGGCCTTCCATGCGGTCGTGGTGCGAATCCGGTAGTAGGTTCCGTTGTCGTACCAGCCGTTCAGCAGCACCCAGTCTCCGGCGCGCTGAAACTCTTCCTGGTAGCTCGGCGGCTGGTCTGCGGGCCACGGCGCCCCCCACATGATCCGGCTGGTTCCGTCGGCCTGCGGGGACCATGCCCATTGGCTGCCCACCTGATTGGTTCCGGTGGCGTAGATCTGCCCGTAGGACTTCTGGAACATCATCGAGAAGTCGCCGTAGGTGGGCGGCGTGGCGGCCTGGGCCGCGGGTGACTGCACGAACGGCAGCAGGCTGGCGGCGAGCAGGAGTGCCGCCAGGATCGCTCTCTTCATGGGTTTTCTCTTTCTCTATAAGGAGAAGGCCCGGCCGGGCGGCCGGGCCTTGGGTGGTCAGCAGGCGAAAGCGGCCGAGGCACGCCACACCAGGTCGGCGAGGAACTCGTCGGCTTGGTGGAGGTAACGGCGCGGCTCGTACTTCTCGATCTGGGTGCCAAGGTCGAGGGAGACGACGGCGAGCAGCATGTCGATCGTCTCGGGTGACAGGTCGCGGGAGACGTTGAGGGAGGTGTTTGCGAAGTGGACCAGCTCGGCCTTCGCGCAGCACCGCGAAGCGCGGACGCCGGTGTCGCAGAAGGTGTCGCCGCTGTGCTCTTCGGCGGTGACGGCGCCGTGCTCGGGGCAGTACCACTGGTCGGCCAGGTACGTGCAGTCGCTGATGCCCTCGAAGCGACCGCCGCAGAACGGCGCCACGATCTCGCGCACCTGGGTTTCGGTGGGTCCGTCGGTCCAGTTGATGTTGACCGAGGAGCCCATCGAGTACCGCGAGATTCGCACCCGGAACTTGACGTCCTTGCCGAAGGTCTTCGTCAGCTCCTTGCGGACGAGGGCGGCAACTTCGCGGGTGTCGATTGTGCGGGACATCGTGGCCTCCAGGGGAGCGGGTTTCTTGCGGAACATCATTAGTTAACCACGCTAAGCGCGGCTAGTCAACTCTGGATCGGGGACAAAGAGCAGCCCGGCCGGATCACCCGGCCGGGCTGCTCGTTTGCGCTGGTCAGAGAAGCTTCCCGAGCAGGAAGCCCAGGCCGATCAGCGCGGCGAAGAACAGGATGTACCCCACGATCACGACCGTGGCGACGAACCTCACTTCGCGGGCAGGTTCATGTTCACGCCGCTGCCGCCCTGGATCACCGTCGGGTTGATCTTCCCGTTGTTGATCGCGGCCGCCAGCGCTTTCTGCACGTCGATCTGCGCCTGCGTCAGCTGGTCCTGGCGGTAGCCCGCGATGCCGCCGGGGAAGTTCTGGGCCGCGTTCTCGTCGATCTTCACCGCGTCGGCCTTCAGCTGCCCGGCCTGCTTGGCCGCGATGCCGTCCAGCAGACCCTGCGGCACCTCGGGCTGGTCGAGCTGGAGCCCGCCGAAGATGAACACCGGCGCCCCGCCGGTCAGCCGCTCGACGCGCTCCTTCACCAGCGTGAAGGCGTCCGCCGTCCACTTCTGCCGGGCACCGTCGTCGCCGTAGAGCGCCGCCCACGAGTAGCCCAGGGTCTTCGAGTCGACCGCGCTCTCGGTGCCCGCGCCGACCGTCTGGATCAGGGTGGCGCGCCACCCCGGCTTCATGTCGTGGTTCTCGCTCTCGTTGGTCGGCGCCGCGTCCTTCGCGATGGTCTTGTGGAAGAACTGGATCAGCCCGTTCGGCCATTCCTTCTTGGTCGCCGGGTCCGTCCACTTGTTGCACGAGGTGTCGAGCGAAAACTTCAGTGTGCCCGACACCCGCAGCTGGATCAGCTGGCCGGACTCCGGGTCCTTCGACGTCGAGGTGAACGACGGTGCGTCGGCACCCTCGGCGGCTTTGTTCGGGTCGCGGGGGTCACTGCGGAAGGTGTAGTCCCGCTGGCCGATCGGGTAGTAATAGTGGACATCGCTGGGGCTGCTGTAGTCGTGGGTGCGCTCGCACTCGACGAACGCGCGGCTGTCCCAGTCGCCGCCGCCGTACTGCAACGAGATCTGGTTCGCGTCGGGGTTGCCGACCGAACAGCCGACCAGGACGGCCAGCAGCGCGACCAGCGCCACGGTGATTTTCGCGGAACGTTTCACTTGCGTAGTTTCCGTTCTTCCTTGTAGTAGTCGGAAATCAGGGGCTTGAGCTTACTGACGACCGGGTGGTCGATTTCGGCGTATGTCTCGCAGGCTTCCGAAATGGCGTCAACGGTTGCGTACGCCAGGTCGCGCTGCTGCTTCATGGACTCGTATTCCCGGCGGCGCACACCGCTGCCGAGGACGCCGAGGGAACCGAGTCCGATCAGCACCATGGCGCCGATGCAGGCGACGATCACGATGACGAAGAGAACCGAGCCGTTCACGCGCTCACCTCCTTCGGCCGCTTGACGACCGGACGGCGGATGTCGATGTGGTTCACGCTGGCGTCCTCACCGAGGTTGCCCAGCATGTTGAACACCGCATCGGCGATGACGACGGAACGGTGACGGCCGCCCCGGCAGGCGATGCCCACGCGGATCGGGCCCTTGGCGGAGCTGAAGCGCATGATCACGCCGACGATCGAGCTGATCATCGCCTCGGCGCCGGGGGTGGCGAGCACCCTGTCGACGACACGCTGGTCGTGACCGGTCAGCTCACGGAAGGCGGAGTCGATGTGCGGGTCGTGTAACTGGTCGCCGAGGTCGACCATCATGGTGAAGTTCGGCAGCGGTTCGGCGCGGTCCTTGCACAGGGTGCCGAATGAGAAGATTTCGATCATGATCCCCCTCGGGGTTGGTAGCGAAATCTGGTTAGTAAACCATGCCCGGAGCGGCTAGTCAACTCGCTGAAGGGTGATGTCCAGCGAGTCCAGCCCGTCGCCGTCTTTCGGGCGCACGTCGGTGATCTTGTACAGCGTCGTGACGCCGTCCTTCTCGATCGAGAGCATGGCCCCGCGCTCCAGCGGGATGCCGACCGGCGGCCGCTCACGGAAGTCGTCTCGCATCCCCGCGTTCGCCAGCTCCACCCGCATCTCGCGCAGCCAGCGCCCACGCCGCTCGATCGTCTTGTGCATCGACCGCAGATCGCCCAGCAGGATCTTGACGCCTTCGATCGTCGACACCCACGGGAAATCATTGTTGACACTGTCGAGCCCGACGTGCTCCTCGACCAGTTCACGCACCTCGCGCAGCCCCTTGACTTCCCATTCGACCGGCGCGTGCCAGCCCTTGTAGTCGGTCAGGTATCGCGCCACCCGGCGGCAGACGTTCGCCAGGTCCGGCGACTCAGGGGCCTCCATGTGACGCTCCAGCTCCGCCAGCGCCCGGTTCACCCCGTACATGATCCGATCGACCCGGCATTCGCGGCACCAGTCCGGGTGCATCTTCTCCCCGTCCGGTCCAAACCAGTCGACGTGCTCGGTTTCCATGTGGCCGCACGTTTCCTGGAGCGACTCGACCGTCTTCAGCAGCGCGGTGATCTGCGCCTGGGAGTCCTCTGTGGACTCCTTGACTATGGCGATCGTTGTCATGGCCAGCCGCAGCGACAGCCAGCGCGTCAGCAGGTGCTGCTTGTCGGCCGGAAACGCGGTCAGCATCGCTTGCGTCTCGGCGATCAGCTGGTCGAAGTTCTCGCCGTCGACGGCCAGATAGCGCGTCTCGTGCTCCTCGTCGCTCACGGCTGCACTCCGACCGTGTGCATGATCGCCCCCGCATGCCTGTCGGCCTCCCGCTTCGCCCGCTCTTCGCTGCGCGTGGCCAGCATGCACACCCCGTTCAGCAGCACCAGGTGCACCAGCGGGGCGGTCGGAACGTCGGACCACTTCGGCGGCAGCGACGGCGCCGCCTGCACCAGCAGACGCAGGTCGTCGGCGGCCAGCCGGTTGTCGTTGAGCCGGTAGATCTCGCTGCGGTCGGAGTTGTCGCCGATCTTCGCGTGCTCGTCGAGGAACGCGCTCACGCGGTCGGCGGCCCGCTGGCGTTCGATCCGCTGCTCGTCTTCGTTCAGCGCCACCGCTGACCCTCCCTTTGCCTCTTGCGCCGCCGGTCGGCGACGTCGGAGCCCTCGCGGCCGTAGCAGTGGCCGCAGATCCGGCCGTCGGTCAGCGCGACCGGGCCGTCGTGGTGAAAATGCGGGTTCGAGCAGGCGCACAGCGGCTGGCCGGTGCGCTTGTCAGCCGGAACCCACGGGCCCCATTCGATGTCCTCGGTGTCCCGCAGCCGAGTCTCGACCGTCGTACTGTCGGTCTGGCCCATTCGATAAAGCGCCTGGCCAAAGGTTGAGTACTTCATCGGTAACAGGCCTGGGCCCTCGACCATCCACTGCTGGAGATCGCCGGGCTCCGGCATCGGCTCGGCGCCGAAGACGGCGACGTCGATGGCGTGGCGCAGCGCGCGGTCGTGGTCGCCGGTGCGCTTGCCGGAATTCTCCCAGATCATCGAGTACTCGCCACAAGCAGTGGCGATGAGCTGGTCGCGGTCGGGCACCGGCGCCAGCGGCACGGCGTCGTCGGGCAGCGTGCGCACCACCCGGTTGAACCCGACGCCGAAGCGCAGCTCGTCATCGTGGACGCGGCGCGGCAGCTGCTGCACCAGCCCCTGGGTGTCCGACCACCACAGGCCGGGGCGGGGCTGCACGTCGGCCAGCGTGGTCGCGTCGCAGCCGCATTCCGGGCACTGCTTCTGGCGCATGTAGCCCTCGGCGTCCAGCTCGACGATGTTCTCGGGCCGGATGAATTCGTGCATGCACGCGCTGTTCAGGCAGCGCAGGCGGACTTTCATCTCCTCACTCACCGGCGGCCACCTTCCGGACGAGGAACGACAGCACGCCGTCGTCGAGCTTGCCGTCGGACAGGTCCACCGGCTGGTATCCGAGGGTGCGCAGCGCGTGCGTCAGCCGGGCACCGGCGATGATCCCGCCGTTTTCGATGCGGCCGGGAACCGGCGTGGAGTTCTTCCCGACGGTGACGATGGAGATGGTGGCCTTACCGTCGACGCCGGGTTCGTCGAACAGCAGCTGGCCGGTGGGCGAGACGTTCACGTAGGCCCAGGTGATGCTCTCGTGCTCGCGGGACTCCGCGACCAGCTTCGGCCCCCGGACCTCCCAGCAGCGCGATGACAGCGCGCTGGCGGCGACGGCGATCTGCTCCAGCTGCACGGGGGTCAGTTCGTTCAGGGCGGCGTAGATCGGCTCCAGCGTGACGTCGTTGTCCTTGCGCGGCGGCCAGTGCGCGGCCCACTCGTTCAGCGCGTCGGCGAAGACGGCAGCGCCGGGCTCTTCGAACCGGATGTAGGGCGCCCAGCCTTCGACCTGGGCGGCGGAGAGGCGGGCGCCGGTGGTGGAGCACCACATGTTCATGTCCGGGTCCCACACGGCGGCCTCGCCGTCGTCGGATACCCGTACAGGGTAGGAGTTTACGGACACTGGTCTAGACCTACTTCCTCAACTTGTTGATCTCGGCGGAAACGGCGGCGTTGCGGCGGCGCGTCTCGATCAGGCGGGCCCGCTGCCCCAGCGCGTCGGCGGCGATGGCGAGGAGTTTCAGCTCGTCGCCGGTCAGCTCGGCGAGCGCGTCGTCGAGCGCGGGCATCGGCTCGTCGGCGTCGGAGACCAGCCACACGACGTCCTGCTGCTTCTTGCCGTCGGCGACCGCCCGCGCCGCGATGGCGTGAGCGGCCCCGATGGCCTGGGTGATCGGGTTCACCGGCGACCCTCGGCCAGCTCCAGCAGGATGCGCAGGTCGGTGATCGTGAGGTCGATCCGGCCCGACTCGCGGTCGTTGGTGCCGATGCTGTGCACCAGGTCCGGGTCGGTGGTCGTCGCCGGGGCGTCGGCCATCACCTTGTGCGCGGCCAGGAAGTCGCGGACGTTGGCCAGCGCGGCCGCTCGGGCGACCTTCTCGGCGCGGTCTTCCAGCACGATCTTCTTGTGCAGCTCGTCGACCGGCTCGGCGAAGATCGCACCGTCGTTGCGGGAAAAGCCCTTGATCGTGAAGTCGTCGGCGTCCTTCGCGGTCGCCCACAGCCCCACGTGCTCGGGGTCGCCGTTGTCGACCGCGCGGCCCCGAACCCGGACGACTCCGGCGTGGTGGCTCCCGTCGGTGACGATGACGTCGCCCTCGTTCTGGAACAGCTCGGCGCGGATGAGCGCTCCCAGCGCGTCGTTCGCGTCGGTGCCGTCCTGGTCGGCCGCGATCTTCAGCTCGCGCGTCTCCACGGTGTTGCCCTTGAACGCGTGGTAGATCGCGGTGGCGGCTTCGAGGCGAGTGTGGGCGAGGACGAAAACCTCGAAGTCGCCGTAGTCCCCGCGCCGGGCCTTGACCAGCGTGCGGACGTCGGCCGGGGGAAGCGTGGAAGTGGTCCGGTAGATCTTCAGCTTGGAGGCCATCGGATTCTCGCTCTCTCGTCTGGGGTGCGGAACGTCATTAGTAAACCACGCCGGGCGCGGCTAGTCAACTCACCCCGTTGCCTGGTGAACAGGAAACAGGAAACCCCTCCCGGAAACCCCCCGGCGCCACGGATGGTGAAGGTGTATCCGCTGCCACACAAAGGAATCCGCCATGATCACCATCGCGCCCGGACTGTCCCTCGACGAAGACATGTACGAACTCGCCGCCGACGCCCTCGCCATCCGCCTGCCCGGCCTCACCCCCTTGACCTTCGACGACTTCATCACCCCGTCGCTGTGGTCCAACATCCCCGACGAGACCGGCCAGCTGAGCAAGGCTGAAGCCGTCCTGCTTCGCTCCCGCCAGCTCACCGTCAAGCTCAACGTGTGGTTCCGCGAGGACCTGCGCGGCGCCGGAGCACCGGCACCCCACAACCACCCGTGGGAGAGCTTCACCAGCTACGTGCTCGGCGGCGGCTACGACGAAGACCGCTGGCACCTCGACGCCGTCGGCAACATCGTCGAGACCCTCGGCGTCGAACACCACGGACCGACGGCCAACCTGGTCGGCCACGACATCTACCACGAGGTCACCGCCGTGCACGAGCCCGGCCGCACCATGAGCTTGATGGTGTGCGGCTCCGGCCGCCGGGGCGACTGGGGTTACCTCGACCTGGTCACCGGCGCGCACAACCCGCTCCAGCCGGTCGAGAACTTCGCCGAGATGTTCGCCGCGCTCAACCCGCACCGGCGCTGACCACCCGGCGCGTCGGGCTCGTGATCGGCCCGGCGCGCTGGATACTGACGAGGCATCCGAATGCCTCTACCAGGGAGAACGAGACCATGACGTCGCTTCGTGACGGCAGCGGGAACACGCTGAACAAGACCGAGCTGCTCGCGCTGCTGACCGAGCAGACGCAGGAAAAGGTGTACAAGGTCAACGACGGCGCGGTCGTCAACCAGGTCTTCACCTTCGACGGTGGCGAGTTCGAGGCGGGGGAGAAGACGCTGCTCTACCCCGGCCAGGAGGTCACGCAGTCGTTCGTCGACGGCTTGTTCAAGACCGCGACTATCGCCACGGTCAGCCCGGCCACCGGCCCGGCAGCAGGTGGCACCGTCGTCACCGTCACCGGCACCAACCTGGCCGGGTCCGAAGGCGTCACCTTCGGGGGCACCGCGGGCACCGCATTCAAGGTCATCTCGAACACGCAGGTGCAGGTGACGGCCCCCGCCAAGACGGCAGGCACATACAACGTCGTGGTCAAGGACGACTCGGGCGACATCACCAAGACCAACGGCTACGTCTACACGTGATCGGCCGTCAGCGGACGCGCTGACCGCATACGAAAGGCCCACCCGGCGACCTCCCTGGGTGGGCCTTTCGTCGTTCAGCTTCGGCGCCGGGGCGGCGCCGAGCGGGCCAGGCGGCGCCGCTCGTCGGCGGTCGTGCCGCCGAAGACGCCGTAGTCGAGTCCGCTGTCGAGCGCGTAGCCGAGGCACTCCGCCCGGACGGGGCAGCGTGCGCACACGGCCTTGGCCTGCGCCGTCTGCCGCGCACCCGGACCGACATCGGAGACGGGAAAGAACAGTTCGCTGTCCTCGTCCTTGCACGCGGCCAGTTCGGCCCAGCCGACCATCGAGTCGTTCATGATCGCCACCTCCTCCGGTGGGTTGTGGATGAAATGTGGATCAGATGTGGATGACCGCCCCCGGCCACGCGCGGGCCGGGGGCGGTCGCCGAGATCGCGGGGGAGGCTCAGGCCAGCAGGATGCCGACCGCGCCCACGATCCCGGCGAGTTTGCCGTGGGCCTCGCAGGAGTAGGTGTCGCCCGGCCCGTAGCTGCCCTCGGCGATCGGGGTGCAGCCGCAGGTCAGCTTCAGCATCGCGCCGGTGACGCCGTGCGCGGTGATCGCGTGGATCAGCTCGGCGTCGGTGGCGGGGGTGAAGGTGGGAGCGGACATCGGGTGCCTCCAGGGGCTTCGTGGTGTCTTGCGGAACACCTGAAGCTTAACCGGTCCGGGCCCGGCTAGTCAACCCTTACCCGCAGAAGTTCTCCTGGGCCGCCGCAACCACGGTGGACGCCTGCGTCAGCGTGTAACCGGTGGCCGTCAAGTCGTGGGCCAGCTTGTCCGGCGAGACACCCGCGTGGATCTGTACGCATACGCCCTGCCCGATCAGCCGCTCGGATTCGCCGCTGGCCGACACCGGCACTCCGCCCGCGCGCAACGCGGCCAGGAAGCCGTCCTCGTTTCCGGTGCTCGACGGCGACGCAACCGGCGCCGAGGTGGTCACAGTTGACGGCGGCGGGGTCGTTGTTGAAGCAGGGGCGGCCGTAGTTGACGGCGGCGAGACCGGCGGGTCGTATGCCTGGCCGCCGCACCCGGTGGCAACGGCCAGCAGGGCGAGGGTCAGCAGGACGCGCGTCACGGTCATGCACAGATAGTAAGCGGCAAGTGAACGCCTTGTCACCCAGCTTGGCCGCAGCTGGGCCGGGCAGCTACACCGAGCGGCCCATCCCCGCCACCGTCTAAGGTGGACATGGAAGAACCCCGGCCGATGCATGCGGCCGGGGCTCTTTCGCTTACGGGGCAGGGGCTCAGGTCCCCTTGCGGCAGTCGTCTTTCCACTTCTCCAGCATGTCGCTGAGCTGATCAGGTTTCATGGTCACCTCCTGGTTGCCTCACTCATGAAGACGCGGGCCGGAGCCGGGGTGTTACACCCGAACCCGGCCCGCGTTTCCCGTGTGGACGGTCTCAGTCGCCACCGCCCCCGCCGCAGCTGGAGCCGCCGCCGTCGTAGCCACCGCCGAAGCTGCCGCCACTGTCGTGCGAGGTGTGGCCCCCGCTCCAGCCGCCGCTGTCGTGGTGGTGGGTGACATGGCCGCTGCCGCCGGTGTCGGTTGAGCTGTGGTCGACGGCGTGGCCGTGGTGGCGGTGGTCGTGGGGCTCGGGCTCCTCGATCCAGTACGGCGCCGCCGAGGCGAGGGGGTGACCGAAGCGGGGGTCGATGTCGGTATCGGAGTCCGGTCGTGTCCGGCGCGGCTCGCCGAGCCGGTGCCGCGCGCGCGACGGCGCGGCCGGGGGCGGCGTCCGGCGTACTGCCGGGGCGGGCCGCGAGGGCTGAACCGGGCGCGGCGGCAGCGTGCGCCGGGCCTCGGAGGGGTAGTTCTCGACTTGCCGGTCGAACCAGTGCAAGTGCTTGCGCACCCAGTCCTTCCATCCCATGGCGGGCGTTCCTTTCCTCGGTGGCCGGGGGCCATCCCCGGCCATATGCTGTCCCGCCCCGCCCGGAAGATCCGGACGGGGCGAGAGTCAGTGGTCAGCCGATCACGATCTTGGTGGGGCGGTTGACCACCGTGGTGATCCGCTCCTGGTAGATCTCGTGGGCCTTGACGGTGGCGGTGAAGCTGATCTTTGAGCCGCGCTCGACCTCGACGACCTTGCTGGCGTACCACTTGATCGTGCCCTCGGCGGTCTTGATGATCATGATGGCCTCGGCCTCGGTCAGCTCGGCGACGCGGTGGATGTCGGAGCGGGTCATTGCGGCCTCCAGGTCTCGGGCGGAACAGGGATAGTTAACCACGCCGAGCGCGGCTAGTCAACCCCGGGTCGCCGAGACACGACGGCCCCGCCGTCCATGGAGGCCGGGCGGGGCCGTCGAGTGCGACGATCAGTTTCCGGAATGAGCCGACCGGATGTGGGCGTCCATTGCCGTCGAGGTCCTCTCTTCCTGCCCGCAGGCGCAGTGATACGGCTTCACCTTGTGGTCGACGAGTCCGAAGTCATTGAGCGCCGGATCGGGCGTTACGGGTTTGGGCTTACTGGAGCCGAACCAGGCCATGAAGGAGTGGAACGTCCCTTCTGGTCAGTCGCCCGGGAGTCCGGGCGAGATGTGAATCGCGCCGGAGCGGAACTGTCCGGCGACGTCTTGGGTGAACTTCAGGTTGGCGATGGAGATCTTGCGCGGCCTGGGCGGAGGAGGCGTCTTCCGGTTGTGGCGCAACGCCCGGCGCCGTTCGCGCAGCAACGCCGAGCGTGCCGCGCGCCGCCGGGCCGAGTCCACACGCGACAGTCCCAGTGGGACCGGCGCAGGCACCGGCCGGACGGGGCGTCCGTGCATGATCCTGGCCAGCGTCTGGATCATCATGGCCGTCTTGCCCGCCGCGCGCCCAGCTTGCTCGAAACTGCGCGTGAGCGCCCCCAGTGTCGCGTGCTGGATCAGGGGAACTTCCAGCTTGAGTACGCCGGGCTTGCGGGCGACGGCCGCCCAGCTTCGGCCGTCTGCGGACTTCGGTCGCAGCAGCTGGGACGTCTCGTCTTCGAGCATGAGGAACCCGTCGGCGCTACGGCCCGCGACAACGGGCGCACCGGCACTGGCGGGGTCGAGGCCGATGAAGACCTCGCCTCGCTCGCTGGTCACAACGCCACCGGGGAAGCGGGCAGTTCCGCCAGCGGGTCGCGTCCCTCTTCTTCGCGCCGGGCGTTTTCGGCCTTGACCCAGTCGAGAATCCTGGACAGCTCACGTACGTGCTCGGGCACGCCGGGGCGGCCGTCACGCGAACGCCGGGCGATCACCGGGGGG
>Ga0070691_10000497_pt1 | contig 14780 bp, 13 predicted proteins | sample KBSK1101metaG_FD_64673 | JGI IMG/M metagenome (GOLD analysis project Ga0070691, IMG submission 64673) | Corn, switchgrass and miscanthus rhizosphere microbial communities from Kellogg Biological Station, Michigan, USA - KBS K1-10-1 metaG | ecosystem: Host-associated > Plants > Roots >... | reverse complement strand
CTCGTCGATCTCGGTCGGCATCGAGTCGATCTCGATCTTCAGCCGCGAGGCCGCCTCGTCGATCAGGTCGATCGCCTTGTCGGGCAGGAAGCGGTCGGCGATGTAGCGCTCGGAGAGGGTGGCGGCGGCGACGATCGCCGAGTCGGCGATGCGGACGCCGTGGTGGACCTCGTAGCGCCCCTTCAGCCCGCGCAGGATCGCGATCGTGTCGTTGATGTCGGGCTCGCCGACCAGGACCGGCTGGAAGCGCCGCTCCAGCGCCGCGTCCTTCTCGATGTGCTTGCGGTACTCGTCGAGCGTGGTCGCCCCGACCGCGCGCAGCTCGCCGCGGGCCAGCATCGGCTTCAGCAGGTTGGCGGCGTCGACCGCGCCTTCGGCGGCCCCGGCGCCGACGATGGTGTGGAGCTCGTCGAGGAAGAGGACGATCTGCCCGGCCGCCTCCTGCACCTCGGTCAGCACCGCTTTCAGCCGCTCCTCGAACTCGCCCCTGTATTTGGAGCCGGCCAGCAGCGAGCCGATGTCGAGCGCGATCACGCGGCGGTCGCGCAGGCTCTCGGGCACGTCGCCGTCGACGATCCGCTGCGCCAGCCCCTCGACGATCGCGGTCTTGCCGACGCCGGGGTCGCCGATCAGCACCGGGTTGTTCTTGGTCCGCCGCGAGAGCACCTGGACCACGCGGCGGATCTCCTCGTCGCGCCCGATCACCGGGTCGAGCTTGCCGCCGGCGGCGTCGGCGGTCAGGTCGCGGCCGAATTTCTCCAGCGCCTGGACGCTGTCCTCGGGGTTGGGCGAGGTGACCTTGTGCGGGCCGCGCACCTCGGCGATCGCCCGCTCCAGCGAGGCCCGGTCGGGGAGGACCCCGGTGACGCCGGAACCGGACTCGGTCAGCGCCAGCAGCAGGTGCTCGGTCGAGATGTACTCGTCGCCGAGCTTGGCCATCTCCTTCTCGCTCTGGCGCAGGGTCGCCGCCAGCCCAGCCGACATCCGCGGCTCCTCGGCGCCCTCGCCCAGGGTCGGCAGCGCCGCCACCGCCTCGTTGGCGGCGGCGACGATCGCCGCCGGGTCGCTCCCCAGCTTCTGCAGGATCGGCACGACCAGCCCGTCGGCCTGCTCGATCAGGGCGACGAGCAGATGCGCTGGCGCCGTCTCCGGGTTGCGCCGCGCGGCCGCCAGGCTCTGGGCCGCGGCGACCGCTTCCTGGGACTTGACGGTGAATCGATCGGCCTGCATCAGCTTCGCCTTCCGTTCTCTGGTCTTTCGAGTTCCCGCAGCCGCCGCCGCGCCCGGTCCAGCTCGGCGCGCAGCTTCTCCACCCGCTCTTCCAGCTGCAGCACGGTCACCACCCCGGCCAGGTTCAGCCCCTCCTCGGTGGTCATCCGCTGGATCCGCCGCAGCCGCTCGATGTCGCGCTGCGAGTAGAGCCGGGTGTTCTTCGGCGAGCGCTGCGGCGCGACCAGCCCCCGCGCCTCGTACATGCGCAGGGTCTGCGGGTGCATCTCGGCCAGCTCGGCGGCGACCGAGATCATGAAGACGCCGCGCTCCTCGTCCACCCTCGCTTCGACCCGGCGCCGGTAGGTGGCCATCAGCTCCCCGCCCTGCGCAGCAGCTGCGCCCGCGGGTCGGCCCCGTTGAAGGCCTCGGCCAGCTTGTCGGCCGCCTGGCGCTGCTCCTCGCTCAGCTCCGCCGGGACCTCGATCTCGAGCCGGTAGCGGATGTCGCCGCGCCCCTTGCCCTTCGGTTTAGGGGGGCCCTCGCCGCGCAGCCGCTGGACCGCGCCGTGCCTGGTCCCGGGCGCGACCTTGATCTTCTTCGTCCCGTTCAGCGTCGGCACCTCGATCGTGCCGCCGCGCAGCGCCTCCGGGATCGTGATCGGGACCACCACCTCGAGGTTGCCGCCGTCGAGCCGTTTGAAGACCGGGGAAGCAGCGACCCGGGTGGTGACGTAGAGGTCGCCCGGCGGACCGCCGCGGGGGCCGGCCTCGCCCTTGCCGGCGAGCCGGATCCGCGCCCCGTCCTTGACCCCGGCCGGGACGTTGACCTTGTAGCGCTTGGTCTGCTGGGTGAGGCCGGAGCCCTCGCAGGTGGGGCAGGGATCCTCGATGATCTGACCGGCGCCGCCGCACTGGGGGCAGGGCTGGCTGATCGAGAAGAAGCCCTGGCTCTGGGCGTCGATCCCCCGTCCTTCGCAGCGCGGGCAGGTGACCGGGCCGGTGCCCGGTTTGGCGCCGCTGCCGTGGCAGGTCGGGCAGCGCCCGGCCTTCGGCACGGTGACGCTGATCTGGGTGCCGTTGACGGCCTGGTCGAAGCTCAGCTGGACTTCGGTCTCGAGGTCGCGTCCGCGGACCTGCTGCGCCTGGGCGCGACCGCCCCGGCCGCCGCCGCGGTTGAAGAGCGAGGAGAAGATGTCGCCGAAGTCGGCGCCGGCGAAGCCGCCCTGGGGGCCGCCCGCCCCCGGGCCGAAGGGCCCGCCGCCGCCAAAGCCGCCGCCGCCGAACATGCCTCCGGCCGCGTCGTACTCCTTGCGCTTCTCGGGATCGCCGAGGACGTCGTGGGCGGCCGAGATCTCCTTGAACCTCTCCTCCGCCTTGGGGTCGTCGGGGTTGCGGTCGGGGTGGTACTGGCGCGCCAGTTTGCGGTAGGCCTTCTTGATCTCCTCCTCCGAAGCCTTCTTGGAGACGCCCAGCGTCTTGTAGAGCTCGTCCGCCACCGCGCCCCTACTCGCTCACCACCACGCGGGCGGGCCGGATCAGCTGCTGGTCGAGGCGGTAGCCCTTTTGCAGCACCTCGGCCACGGCGCCGGACTCGGCGCCCTCGACCGCGACGGTCGAGATGGCCTCGTGCTCGGTCGGATCGAACTTCTCCCCCGCCGGATCGATCGCCTCGACCCCGTGCCGCGCGAGCGTCTCTCGCAGTCCGCGCAGCACCATCTCCACCCCCGTCGCGAGATCGTCGGGGCTCTCGCCCTTCGCCGCCAGCGCCCGCTCGAGGTTGTCGACCGCGTCGATCACTTCCCGCGCGACCGCGGCCTTTCCGCGCACCGACGCGGCCTGCACCTCCGCCGTCATCCGCTTGCGGAAGTTCTCGAAGTCGGCCTTGGTCCGCTGCGCCAGCTCCAAGTACTCGTCCCGCTCCCTCTGCGTATCGGCCAGGAGGGCGTCGAGATCCTGCTCGACCCCCTGGGCCTCCTCCTCCGGGGTGATCTCAGGCGCCTGCTCCTCGGTCATTTGTCGTCACCCTCGTCGACCACCTCGGCGTCCACCACTTCGTCGTCTTCGTCCTCGGCCGCCTCGGCGCTGGCACCGTCCGCCGACGGCTCCGACTGCGCCGCCGCGTAGATCTGCTCCGAGGCCTTGGTCATCGCCGTGTTCAGCGCCTCGGCCTTGGCGTTGATCTCCTCGACCGAGCCGGACTCGAGCGACTCGCGCACGCCCTTGACCGCGGCCTCGACCTCGTCCTTGGTCGCCTGGTCGACTTTGTCGCCGGCGTCGCCGACCGCTTTCTCGGCCTGGTAGGCGGCGTTCTCGGCGAGGTTGCGGGCCTCGGCCAGCTCCCGCTGCTTGCGGTCCTCCTCGGCGTGAGACTCGGCGTCGCTGACCATGTTCTGGATCTCCTCGTCGGAGAGTCCGGAGCCGGATTTGATCTCGATCTTCTGCTCTTTGCCGGTCCCCTGGTCTTTGGCGGTGACGTGGATGATGCCGTTGGCGTCGATGTCGAAGGTGACCTCGATCTGCGGCATCCCCCGCGGCGCCGGCGGGATCCCGGTGAGCTGGAATTTGCCCAGGCTCTTGTTGCCGCTGGCCATCTCGCGCTCGCCCTGGAGGACGTGGATCTCGACCGAGGGCTGGTTGTCGTCGGCGGTCGAGAAGGTCTCCGACTTCTTCGTCGGGATCGTCGTGTTGCGCTCGATCAGCTTCGTCATCACGCCGCCTTTGGTCTCGATCCCCAGCGTCAGCGGGGTGACGTCGAGCAGGAGCACGTCCTTGACGTCGCCGGCCAGCACCCCGGCCTGGATCCCGGCGCCGACCGCGACCACCTCGTCGGGATTCACTCCCTGGTGCGGATCCTTGCCGGTCAGCTCCTTGACCCGCTCGCGCACCGCCGGCATCCGGGTCATGCCGCCGACCAGGACCACGTGGTCGATCGTCGCGTCGGCGTCGTCGAGCGCCCGTTTGACCGGGCCGACGATCCGCTCCAGCAGCTCGCCGGTCAGCTCGTTCAGCTTCGAGCGGGTGAGCTTGAGGTCGAGGTGCTTGGGCTGGCCCTCGACGGCGGTGATGAAGGGCAGGTTGATCTGCGTCTCCTGGGTCGAGGAGAGCTCGATCTTCGCCTTCTCCGCCGCCTCGTAGAGGCGCTGCAGCGAGTTCTTGTCCTGGGAGAGGTCGACGCCCTGGTCGCGTTTGAACTCGGCGACCAGCCACTCGACGATCGCTTTGTCCCAGTTGTCGCCGCCGAGGTGGTTGTCGCCGGCGGTCGCCTTCACCTCGAAGACGCCGTCGCCGATTTCCAGCACCGAGACGTCGAAGGTGCCGCCGCCGAGGTCGAAGACGAGGATCGTCTGGTCGGCTTTCTCTTTGTCGAGCCCGTAGGCGAGCGAGGCCGCGGTCGGCTCGTTGATGATCCGCTTGACGTCGAGCCCGGCGATCTTGCCGGCGTCCTTGGTCGCCTGCCGCTGGTCGTCGTTGAAGTAGGCGGGGACGGTGATCACGGCGCCGTCGACCGTTTCGCCCAGCTTCGCTTCGGCGTCGGCCTTCAGCTTCTGCAGGATCATCGCGCTGATCTCCGGCGGGCTGTACTGCTTGCCGCGCACGTCGACCCGGACGTCGCCGTTGGGGCCCGCCTCGACCTTGTACGGGACGATCGTCTCCTCCTCTTTGACTTCGGCCTCCTTGCGGCCCATGAAGCGCTTGATCGAGAAGATCGTGTTCTCCGGGTTCATCACCGCCTGCCGTTTGGCGACGGTGCCGACCAGGCGCTCGCCGCCCTCGGTGAAGGCGACCACCGACGGGGTCGTGCGTCCGCCCTCGGAGTTCTCGAGGACGCTGGGCTCGCCACCCTCCATCACGGCCACGCAGGAGTTGGTCGTGCCGAGGTCGATTCCGATCGTCTTTCCCACTTTTGCCTACCTCCAAGGGTTTCGTTGTTCAAACCTAAGAAATCTAAGCGCAACTATGGCAGATCTCTCCAGGCCTTTGCAAGCACCGCTCTATAGTGGTCCCGGGAGGCGCCTCAACCAAAGTGACCCGCGAGGATCGGGGTCACGGAAGAGGAGCAGTATGAACCCGACTTACGCCCCAGCACCGTCACGGCGATCGTTCTCGTGGGTGCTCGCTTCGATCCTGGCACTTTTCCTGCTGCTACCCGCCTGGGCTGCCGCGAAGCAGGACGACCACAGCGACAACGGCAAAGGCAAGGTCGTCACGACGATGACCCGCAATCTCTACCTCGGTGCCGACCTGGCCCCGGCGATCGGCGCCCCGAGCCTCGAAGCCTTCGTCGCGGCCAACGGCCAGATCCTGCGCGAAGTGACCGCCAACGCCTTCCCGACCCGGGCCAAAGGGCTGGCGCAGGAGATCCTCGCCGAGAAGCCCGACCTGGTCGGGCTGCAGGAGGTGGCCCTCTGGCGCACCGGTCCGCCGAGCCTGACCCCGGTCCTCAGCGGCGAACCGAGCGCGACGACCGTCCGCTACGACTACCTGCAGCTGCTCCTCGATCAGCTCAACAAGGGCCCGGACCGCTACGAAGTGGTCGTCAGCCAGAACGAGTTCGACCTCGAGGCCCCCGCCGACGAGAACAAAGTGGCGGGCGACGGCCCGAATCCGGCGATCGCCAACGCCGAGGTCAACGGGCGCCTGACCATGCGCGACGTGATCCTCGCCCGCCGCGGTGCCGGCGTGCAGACCTCGAACCCGCAGTCGGGCAATTTCAAAACCCTGCTGGCGGTGCCGATCCTCGGCAAACCGCTGACGATCAAACGCGGCTGGACGGCGACCGACGCGAAGGTGCGCGGCAGCGGCTGGTTCCGCTTCGTCAACACCCACCTGGAGGCGTTCGACCCGGCGGTGCTGGTGCCGAGCATCCGCTCGCTGCAGGCCGCTGAGCTGGTCGCCCCGGGCGGTCCGGCCACGGGCAGCCTGCCGGTCGTCCTCGTCGGCGATCTCAACTCCGACGACGACACCGTCTCGGCCGGCGACGCCCAGGCCTACAACACCCTGGTCAAAGCCGGCTTCGTCGAGCGCAGCACGAACGATCCGCTCGGCTGCTGCCTCAACAAAAGCCTGCTGGCCGAGAACGCCGGCGGCAAAGTCACCGACTTCGACCACCAGGTCGACCACGTGATGACCAACGACCCCGCCGGGATCGAGCTCGAGGACTCGGGCGTCACCGGCCTGCTGCCGGTCAACGGCTTCTGGAACTCCGACCACGCGGGCCTCTGGAGCTCCCTGAGGTTCACCCACTAACCCCATGGGGCCGATGGGCCGATATGTCGACTCAGCGTCGACTTATCGGCCCGTCGGCCGGCTGTTCAGCCTTCGCCGGCGGTGGCGGCGACGAACTCGGCTACTTCCTTGCTCTGCTCTTCGTTGAGGATGCCGCCGGGCATGCGCCCGGGGGTGGTGGAGCTGTCGACGCCGTTTTCGACCGCGTTGAGGACGCGGCCTTCGGTCGCCTTCAGGGTCGAGGCGGCGCTGGAGCCGCTCGGAGGCCCGGAGGGGGCGAGCAGTTCGTCGAGGTTCGGGCCGTAGTTGCCGTCGGTGCCGGCCGAGTAGAGCGTGTGGCAGGTGCCGCAGTTGGTCTGGAACAGCGACTGGCCGCTCTTGAGGTTGGCCGCGACCTCCTGGTCGCCGGTCTCGGCGTCGCCCTTGGAGCGGAAGGCCAGCCAGGGGATGACCACCGCGAGGACGAGGATCAGCACTCCGAAGACGATGAAGGTGCGCTTGCTCATTTTGCGGCGCGCATACTACTGGCGCTCCCGCTCGTTGCGGTACCACGGGCACATCCGGCGCAGCTCGCACTCTCCGCAACGCGGCTTCGGCCGGCAGAGCTCGCGCCCGTGCCGGATCAGGTTCATGTGCAGCTCGTAGGCGTCCTCGGGCGGGACGACCGCGAGCATCTCGTCATGGGCCTTCTCGAAGGATGCTTTCGGTGGGAAGAGACCGAGCCGGCCTCCGACTCTATGGACGTGGACGTCGACCGGGATCTCGGCTATGTCCCAGGCGAAAATCAGCACGCAGGCCGCGGTTTTGCGGCCGACCCCAGGCAGGTCGAGGAGAAACTCAAGCGACTCCTCGCGCGGCGCCGTCTCGGTCCAGTCCAGGTCGAGCTCCTCGCCGAGCCGCTCGAGGATGGCCTGGATCCGCGGCGCCTTCTGCTTGCCGAGGCCGCCGGGCCGGATCGCCTCCTCGACCTCCTCGACGGGCGCGTCGCGAACCTGCTCCCAGGTCGGGAAGCGCTCGCGCAGGGCCGCATAGGCGCGATCGCGGTTGCGGTCGTTGGTGTGCTGGGAGAGCACAGTCTTGATCAGCTCCGCCACCGGATCGCCGTGGGGACGGTTGACCGGCTGCCCGTACATCTCGCGCAGCCGGTCGCGGATCGCCCGCACCCGCCGCCTGTCCGGTCGCTTCCAAGCCACCGCCGCACCCTAGCCCGAACCCCTCCCCCCCGAACTGCATCAAGTTTCCGGGCTGGCAGCCCGGAAACTTGATGCAGTTCGGGCGTAGGGTGGGGGAATGGCGGGGGCGATCGAGGAGGGGGAGCTGCGGATCGACGGGGTCCGGGCGTTCTACCGGCGCGTTCCGGGGAACGGGGCGCCGACCGTCTATTGCCACGGCAACCCGACCCACGGCGAGGACTGGCTGCCGTTCCTCGAGCGCGGCGGGCCGGCGCTGGCGATCGACATGCCGGGCTGGGGGCGCTCCGACCGCCCCGACCCCGCCCGCTTCGACTACTCGATGTACGGGCAGGCCGCCTTCCTCGACCGCTGCCTCGAAGAGCTCGGAGTCGAGCGCCGCAAGCTGGTCGTCCACGACTGGGGCGGGCTGGCGCTGATCGGGGCGCAGCGGCGTCCCGAGCTCCTCGAGCGGCTGGTCGTGATCAACACGGTGCCGCTGCTGCCGGGATACCGCTGGCACTGGGTGGCCCAGATCTGGCGCCGCCGCCCGCTCGGCGAGCTCGTCAACGCGACCACGACCAAGTCGTCGATGGCGCTGCTGCTGCGACAGGCGCGCGGGGATCGCGGGCCGATGCCGCCGGCCTTCGTGGAGATGACCTGGAAGCACTGGGACAGGGGCACCCGCGCGGCGACCCTGGCGCTCTACCGCCACGCCGATCCCGACCGCCTCGCGCAGGCGGGCCGGGAGCTCGGCCGCCTCGCCTGCCCGGCGCTCGTCATCTGGGGGGACCGCGACCCGTATCTGCCGGCGCGTTTCGGGCAGGCCTACGCCGACGCTCTGCCGGGGGCCGAGCTGGAGGTCGCCGCCGGCGCCGGCCACTGGCCCTGGATCGACGACCCGGCGCTGGTCGATCGCATCGTCTCCTTCGTCGAATGAGTCGCGAATTTCCGAGTTCGCCGCCTCTTCGCCTCCATTAACGCGCGGATTACAATTGGCTGTTCGTGTCTCGCGCGTTTTCAGCCGTCGGCGACAAGCTGCCCAAGGGTTGGGGCGACCTCGGGCGCCAGATCGCGATCCTCGTCGGCGTCGACATCGTCTACGAGCTGGCGCGCGGCATCGCCGACTCCCAGAAAGCCGACGCGATGGCCCACGGCGCCCAGATCATCGACCTCGAGCAGGCGACCCACAGCTTCTTCGAGCCCAGCCTGCAGGCCTTCTTCCTGCCCGCCGGCTGGGTGATCGACTTCGCCAACCAGGTCTATCTCAACGCCCAGTTCTCGGTCGCCCTGGGCTTCCTCGTCTGGCTCTACCTCTTCCGCAACGAGTCCTATTACTTCGTCCGCAACATGTTCGTGGTCTCGATGGGGCTGGCGGTGGTCGGCTACACGCTCTACCCGACCGCGCCGCCGCGGATGTTCCCCGAGCACGGCTTCGTCGACACGATCAACGACTTCTCCAACGTCAACCACGACTCGGCCCTGGCCAAAGTCTTCATCAACCCCTACGCCGCGGTCCCGAGCATGCACTGCGCCTTCGCGATGATGATCGGCGGCACCGGCTTCATGGTCTGCCGCCGCTGGTTCTCGAAAGCGTTCTGGGCGACCTGGCCGTTCCTCGTCGCCTGGGTCACGATCGTCACCGCCAACCACTACTGGGTCGACGCGGTGCTCGGCTGGATGGTCGCCCTGACGGCGGCCCTGGTCGCCCAGCGCCTGCTCGCCCGCGCCCGGCCCGAGGCCTGGAGCTTCCGCGCCGCCCGGCAGCCGCGCGAGGCCGAGGCATAGGGAGGCGGGCCGCGCGGCCCCCGACCTCTCCTCGACCCACTAGCCTCACGCGAATGAATCCTTCGGCGCCCTCGAGGGCTCCCGGCGGGCGCCGCAACGGCGCCGCGGGCCGCAACGGGCAGGAGCTCCGCACCTACGCCCGCGAGCGCCTGATCGAGTCCCGGCTGACCCCGAACGCGATCTCGATGGTCGGCCTCTTCGGCAACCTCGTCGCGGCCGCGCTGGTCACCCAGAGACTCTTCTTCCTCGCCGGCGTCGCCTTCGTGCTCGGCTCGGTGATGGACACCCTCGACGGCCGCTACTCGCGGATGTCGGGCAAGGGGACGCTGTTCGGGGCCTTTCTCGACTCGACCCTCGACCGCGTCGAGGAGGGCATCGTGCTCGCCGCCGTCGCCGGCTACTTCGCCGCCCGCGGCGAAGACTTCGCGGCGGCGATGTGCGTGGTCGCCGTGCTGGGCTCGCTGATGGTCTCCTACACGCGGGCGCGGGCCGAGGCGCTCGGGGTCGAGTGCAAGGTCGGCTTGGCGACGCGGCCGGTCAGGGTGGTGCTACTTTCGATCGGCTTGATCTTCGCCAAGGGAGCCGGCATCGGCGATTTCGAATTGCTGGCGCCGTCGATCTACGCGATTGCCGCCCTGACGATCGTCACCGTCTTTCAGCGGGTCTGGCATGTGAGGAACGAGCTTTCCGGCGAGGTCGCCACCGCAACCAGCGGCGGCGACGAGGCGGAGGAGCTGTAACCGGCAAGACCGCAGGGTGTGTTCTGGCATCCAGCGCGATCCAGGAGGACTTCCAATTTCATGAGTGAGAGCAACGGAGCAAACGGCAGCACGAACGGCGTCGCCCGCACCGACGAGAAGGTCCGCGTCGCGATCGTCGGCGTCGGCAACTGCGCCAACTCCTTCATCCAGGGCGTCCAGTACTACAAGGACGCCGATCCCGCCGAGGAAGTTCCCGGCCTGATGCACGTCGAACTCGGTGGCTACCACGTCCGCGACGTCGAGTTCGTCGCCGCCTTCGACATCGACCAGGAGAAGGTCGGCAAGGACCTCTCCGAGGCGATCTGGTCGGGTCAGAACGACACGATCAAGTTCGCCGACGTCCCCAACCTCGGCGTCAAGGTCGAGCGCGGGATGACCCACGACGGGCTTGGCAAGTACCTGAAACAGAAAATCACCAAAGCTCCGGGCGAAACCGCCGACGTCGTCGGCATCCTCAAGGAGACCAAGGCCGACGTGCTCGTCTGCTACCTGCCGGTCGGCTCCGAGGACGCGACCAAGTGGTACGTCGAGCAGGCGCTCGCGGCCGGGGTCGGCTTCGTCAACTGCCTGCCCGTCTTCATCGCCCGCGAGGACTACTGGGACAAGCGCTTCCAGGAGGCCGGGCTGCCGATCATCGGCGACGACATCAAGTCCCAGGTCGGGGCGACGATCGTCCACCGTCAGCTCGCCCGCCTCTTCCACGACCGCGGCGTCCGCCTCGAGCGGACCAGCCAGCTCAACGTCGGCGGCAACATGGACTTCTTCAACATGCTCGAGCGCGAGCGCCTCGACTCGAAGAAGATCTCGAAGACCAACGCGGTCACCTCGATCATGGGCCACGAGCTGGATGAGGAGAACGTCCACGTCGGCCCCTCCGACTACGTGCCGTGGCTGACCGACCGCAAGTGGGCCCACATCCGGCTCGAGGGAAAGGCCTTCGGCGACGTGCCCCTGACCGCCGAGCTGAAGCTCGAGGTCTGGGACTCGCCGAACTCGGCCGGCGTCGTCATCGACGCGGTGCGGCTGATCAAGCTGGCGCTGAACAACGGCATCGCCGGCCAGCTCGACGGGCCCTCCAGCTACCTGATGAAGTCCCCGCACAGCCAGCGCCCCGACGACGAGGCGCGCGAGCAGACCGAGGAGTTCATCGCCGCCCACGCCCGCGGCAAGTCGGCGACGCCCGCTCCCGCGGACGCGCCGAGCACGACGCAGGCCTGAGCGCCCGCCAATCCGCTGAGTCATAAGAGCCCGCCGAGCGCGGGCTCTTATGCTGCAACCGTGCCCACGGCCGAGCCGCTCTCGATCGCCCAGGTCCTGCCCTTCCGGCCGGGAGTCGAGAACCGGGTCAGCGAATACGTCGACCGCCTCTCGGCCGAGCTGCAACGGCGCGGCCACGAGGTTCTCCGTGCCTATACCGGCGATCGCGTCAAGGGGCTGCTGAAGCCCTCGGCCCAGCTCGACGTCGTCCACGTCCACGAGCCGTTCGCGCCGAGCGTCTCCTCGGCGGCGCTGCGCCACTCCTACTCGCTCAACGTCGCCACCTTCCACGCGCCGCAGGAGCGGGTGCTCTCGACCCAGGTGGCGCGTCCGCTGGTCGAGATCTTCTTCGGCCGCATCGACGCTCGCACGGTGACCGGCCGGGCCACCGCCGAACGGCTGGAGCGCTACTTCCCGGCCAGCTACGAGCTGACCGAGCCCGGCGCGACGGAGGGGGATTGGGGCCGGGTCGCCGACGAGTTCGAGGCGATCTACCGGCGGCTGGTGGCGCGGCGCCACCCCTCCGACGGCGACCCCGAGCTGCGCGCGCGGATCGCCAAGCGGCCGCTTATCGAGGTCGACCTGCACATGCACACCGACCACTCCGGCGACTGCGCCACGCCGGTCGAGGTGCTCCTTCAGACCGCCCGCGACCGCGGCCTCGGGGCCATCGCGATCACCGACCACAACGAGGTCTCGGGGGCGCTGGAGGCGCGCCGGATCGCCGCCGAGCTGGGCGACATCAAGGTGATCGTCGCCGAGGAGGTGAAGACCGCCGAGCAGGGCGAGGTGATCGGCCTCTTCCTCGAGGAGAAGATCCCGAAGGGCCTGACGATGGCGGAGACGATCGCCGCGATCCGCGCCCAGGGCGGGCTCGTCTACGTGCCGCACCCGTTCGACCGCCTCCACTCGGTCCCCGACTACGAGCACCTGATCGAGATCGTCGAGGAGATCGACATCCTCGAGGTCTTCAACCCGCGGGTGGCGGTGACCGCCTTCAACGAAGAGGCCGAGCGCTTCGCCCGCAAGTACCGGATCGTTCCCGGGGCCGGCTCCGACAGCCACGTCGCCCAGGGGCTCGGCAGCGTGCGGGTGCGGATCCACGATTTCGAGGGACCGGCGGAGTTCCTCGAGGCGATGCGGGACGCCGACATCACCCGCAAGCACAAGAACCTGATCTACGTGCAGACGCTGAAGCTGCTGCAGACGACCGGGCGGCCGAAGGCGCCGAAACGGCAGGTCCCCGACGCGAAGCCGGCGCGCGGCGGCAAGCCGCGCAAAAAGCGGCGCGCGGCGAGCAAGAGCTGATGCAGGGGGAGCGCGCGAAAGGAGCCGTGACCGGCCCGTCAAAGAAGGCTCCGCAGATGCGAGGCACCGACGACGAGATCCGCGAGAAGTACCTGGAGCGGGCGATCCGCGAGCTCAACCAGATGAGCCGCGAGATCCAGGACTGTCCACACTGCCCGCGCGGCAAGCTGATGCCGGTGCTCGGCTCCGGCCACCCGCAGGCCGACGTCTTCATGCTCAAGCAGGCGCCGATGACCTCGGAGATCGAGGAGGGGGTCGCCTTCTACGGCCGCTCCGGCAACGCCCTGATGAAGAGCTTCAAGCGGCTCGGGATCGATCCGCTGGTCGTCTACGGGACGCTCTGCGTCAAGTGCCCCATGCCGGAGCCCGACCTCGCCGCCGGCGAGTGCGTAGGGCGCCTGGTCGAGGAGATGGCGATCGTGCAGCCGAAGATCGTCGTCGTCATGGGCGAGCCGGCGCTGCGCATCCTCAACAGCCTCCAGGTGCCGCTCTCGCGGCCGATCGAGGCGCGCGAGGGGGAGGTCCAGGCCTTTACGCCGACGATCGACGCCCTCTACGTGCCCGACATCGACGTCTCGCTCGACGAGGAGGGCGCCAAGCAGCGCTTCTGGCGCGCCTTCAAGACGCTCGGCGTCTGGTACGACGACCTGCCGCCGTATTAGCCCCGCCGGTTTGGGCGCGTTCTCGCCCTAAACTGGCCGCGGGGCTCATGAACCGCTCAGCTCACCCGGCGCTCTCGGCGTCGTTGCTCATGGCTGCCGCGCTCGCGGCTGCGACGCTTGCCCTGCTGAACCCGGTCTCCGCCGCCGCCGTCGGCAAGCCGGCGCAGCTGCCGAACAAGCGGGTCTGCCCGGGCCCGGTCGTCGAGGCAGCCGATTGTCATGCGCGGGTCGTCACCGACCGGGCCGGCACGCCGTTGGCCAGCTCGGGCCCGGTCGGGTACGGACCGGCCGACCTCCACAGCGCCTATGCGCTGCCGACGACCACGGCCGCCTCGACGCCGCAGACGATCGCGATCGTCGATGCGTACGACAGCCCGACGATCGAGAGCGACCTCGCCGTCTACAACTCGACCTTCGGCCTGCCGGCCTGCACCACGGCGAACGGTTGCTTCCGCAAGGTCAACCAGGACGGCGCTGCCGGGCCCTATCCGAAAACCGACGGCGGCTGGGCGCTGGAGATCGCCCTCGACGTCGAGGCCGCGCACGCGATCTGCCAGGACTGCAAGATCCTCCTGGTCGAGACCGACTCGAACCTCTTCTCCGACCTGACCGCCGGCGTGAACACCGCGGCCGCGATGGGCGCCACCCAGATCTCGAACAGCTACGGCGGCACCGAGTACTCGGGCGAGAAAACCGATACCTCCTACAAACATCCCGGCATCGCGATCACCGCCTCGGCGGGGGACAGCGGCTACGGCGCCGAATACCCGGCGGCGTCGCCCTACGTGGTCGCGGTCGGGGGGACGACCCTCACCCTCGGCTCCTCCGGCAGCTACGTCAGCGAGTCGGCCTGGTCCGGTTCGGGCAGCGGCTGCAGCGCCTATGTGTCGGCGCAGCCCTGGCAGACCTCCGATCTCAACTGGGCGCAGACCGGCTGCGGGAGCAAACGCGGGATCGCCGACGTCGCCGCGCTCGCCGACCCGGCGACCGGAGTGGCGGTCTACGACACCACCAAGTACCAGGGCCAGTCCGGCTGGTTCAAGCTCGGCGGCACGAGCCTCTCGGCCCCGGTGATCGCCGCCGTCTACGCCCTCGCGGGCGGCAGCTCCGCCGACTACCCGGCCGCGGACCCCTACGCGCATCAGGCCGACTCGCCGGCCAGCCTTCACGACGTGACCGGCGGGACGAACGGCAGCTGCGGCACCTCGACCATGTGCAAAGGGGCGGTCGGCTACGACGGGCCGACCGGCGTCGGCACCCCGCAGGGGATCGCCGCCTTCGGCAGCCCGGTCGTCGATACCACGCCCCCGCAGACGACGATCGACTCCGGCCCCAGCGGCCCGACCAACGACTCGACCCCGACCTTCGCCTTCTCCTCCAGCGAGTCCGGCTCCAGCT
>Ga0070691_10000495_pt1 | contig 14812 bp, 9 predicted proteins | sample KBSK1101metaG_FD_64673 | JGI IMG/M metagenome (GOLD analysis project Ga0070691, IMG submission 64673) | Corn, switchgrass and miscanthus rhizosphere microbial communities from Kellogg Biological Station, Michigan, USA - KBS K1-10-1 metaG | ecosystem: Host-associated > Plants > Roots >... | reverse complement strand
CGGGGTGTGGCCGGGTGTGTGCAGGACGTCGAATTGCACGCGGCCGACCGAAAAGCGGTCACCGTCGTGCAGCAGCTCCGCGCCGTCGGCCGCCGCGAACCCGTATTGCCAGTCGCGGCCGCCCTCGGCGGAGAGCGCGAGCGTCGCTCCCGTGCGTGTCGCGAGCTCGCGGCTCCCCGACACGAAGTCGGCGTGGATGTGCGTCTCGGTCACGCGCGCAATCCGGAATTGCTCCGCCGCGGCGACTTCGAGGTACGGCGCGATATCTCGGCCGGGATCGACGACGATGGCTTCCCCGGTCTGGTCGCAGCCGATCAGGTAGCCCGCTTGCGCGAGGCCTTCGTCATAGAAGCGCCTGAAGAACATCTCGTGAGTGACTCCGACTCAGAGTTTCGCGTGATTCTGCCAGAGAACGAGCACCGCAATGACAAGCAGGAGCACGGCAAAGCCGCGCTTCAGCGTGCGCGCATGCACGCGGCCCGAAATGCGCGCCCCGATCAGAATTCCCACGATCGCGGCCGCACTGAAACTACACACGAACAGCCACGGAATGTCCTGCGTGTCGCGCTGGCCGGCAAAGCCGGACACGCAGTTCATTGCGATCACGAGCAGCGACGTGCCGACCGCTTCGCGCATCGGCACCTTGCCGAAGCCGACCAGTGCGGGCACGAGGAGGAAGCCGCCGCCGATCCCGATGGTGCCGGTGAGGGCGCCCACGGCGATGCCGACGACGTACAACACCATCGACGCGCCCGCGGACGCCGAGGGCGCGTGGTCTTCCTGGCGCGCCGACCGCATCATCATCACCGCCGCCACCGCCATCACGACGCCGAGGATGAAGAGCTGCTCCCGTCCGTCGAGCAGGCGCGACGCACGCGCGCCGCCATACGCCCCGGTCATGGTCACGAGGCCGAACAGCAGCGCGTTCGTGAGGCGGATATTTCCGGCGCGCCAGTTTCCGATGGCGCCAATCAAGCTCGTTGCGCCGACCACGGGAAAACTCATCGCGATCGCGAGCTTCGGCTCGAAGCCGAGCACGTAGACGAAGATCGGCACCGTGAGCGTGGATCCGCCGCCGCCGAACAATCCGAGCGTCAGTCCGATGACCAGCGCGAGCGCGAGTCCGATCGCGATCGTCATCATCTCGGCGCACCGGTGAATTTCGTGATGCGGCCGCGCGGGCCGGCGGCCCAGCCCGTGCCGCCGGCAAAGCTGACGCTCCAGTACGTGAGCGTGTCGCCGTACGTCCACGTCGCGCCGAAGTCGCGCGTGATGGCGGTGCCGTGCGCGCCGGCGGCGCCGAACGCCGGAGGCGAGCTTCCGGCGATGAACGCGAGGCCGGTGGTGACGCCGTCGGGTGATGCGAGGCCCGTTCCGGTCCACGTGACGCCACCGTCCGACGTGCGCACGGCGCGGTCAGTCGGGCCGCGCGCGATCGCATAATCGCCGCCGACCGCGAGGCCGTGCAGCGCATCCGCGAAGGCGATCCCGAACAGCCCCGCGCTCTTCCCGCCGGGGAGCCCCGTGCCGGAAACGCGCCACGTGCGCCCGCGATCCGTGGAGCGGAACACGCGCGCTTCGGCGGCGCCGCCCGTCGCGATCCACGCGTTGGAGGACCCCTGCACCGTGAGCTGCGTGTTGCTCGCCGCGAACGCCGCCTCGCCGGGAAGCACGGGCGGGATGTTCGCCGGCGGAATCCTGGTCCACGACGCGCCGCCGTCGTCCGTCGTGAGGATCACGAGGCGGCCGTCGAGCGGATCGCTGAACGAGAAGCCATGGCGCCGGTCCCAGAACGCGATGCCGTCGAGGAAAATGCCCTTGGTGGTGTCGCTCCACGTGAGCGACCAGTGCACGCCGCCGTCCGTGGTGCGGTAAATGCGCGCCTGTCCCTGCTCGGCGTTTCCGGCGCTCGCGATGACTGCGGTGTTCGCGTCGAAGGCCTTGATGCCGCGGAAATCGAGCCGCGCCGCGTCCGGAACCGTGTCGACCATCCACGTCGCGCCGCCGTCGATCGTGCGGAACACGCGGCCGCCGGTGCAGCCGGCCCATGCAACGAGCGGGCTCGCCGCGGAGATGCTGCGGCAGCTCGCGTTGGACGGAACCGTCTGGCGCTCCCAGTGCCCGGCGGCGGCGACCGCCGGAGCAGAGCTCGCGGCAGGCATTCCCGCGTGCGAGCATCCCGCGGCAGCGATGGCGGACAGCGTCGTCCGGACAGCTCTACGAATTGTTGAGATGCGCATGGCGAAACGTGCGGGTTCGTGCAGGCCGGCGAGCGTCGCAAGGTACGACGCAAACACCATCTCCCGCCACAACAGTGACCAGAAACAAGCGACCAGAAACAAGCGACCAGAAACAAGCAACCAGAAACAAGCAACCAGAAACAAGCAACCAGAAACAAGCAACCGACCACCATTAGTTAGATTTCCAGCATGACCTCCGTGAGGGTACTCGCCGTTGCCGCCGCACTCGCGGCCGTCGCATGCACGGCAAAGCCGCCAGAGCACGGCACCCTCATCGAGAATCCCGATCCCGCCCCTGCGCTGCATCTCACCGATGCCGCCGGCCAGCCGTTCGACCTCGCCGCGCAGCACGGCCGCAAGACCTTCGTCTACTTCGGCTACACGCACTGCCCCGACGCGTGCCCCACCACGCTCACCGACTGGGCGCGCGCGCGTGCGCTGCTCGGTGCGCAGGCGTCGGCGATCCACCTGGTGTTCGTCAGTGTGGATCCCGCGCGCGACACGCCGGCCATCGCCGCGCATTACGCCCGGCAATTCGACTCGACGTTCACGGGACTCGTCGCGTCCGGCGCCCAGCTCGACAGCATCAAGGCCGCATGGAATTTCGCGGTCGAGCACGAAGAGATGCCGGGGATGAAGCCCGACCAGTACGGCGTCGCGCATCCGGCCGGCGTGTACTTCGTCGACGGCGACGGCAGGATGAAGTTCGTGTTCGCGCCGGGCTCGAAGCCGGACGAGATCGCGTCGGACCTGAAGCGCCTGATGTGATGCGGCGCCTCCCGGCGCCGCGCTGGCTCGCGGTACTGTGCGTTGTGCTCGCGCCCTGGGCGCGCGCGGGAGCGCAGGACTCCATTCCCGCCGGCGCGGTCCCGTGCCCGCAGACCGATACCACGTGCGTACCGCCTCCGGTGATGCGCGAGTTTCGCGGCGTGTGGGTCGCGAGCGTGCGCAACCTCGACTGGCCCTCGCGTCCGGGATTGCCGCCGGCGCTTGCCAAGGCCGAACTGATCACGCTGCTCGATCGCGCGGTCGCGCTGGGGCTGAACGCGGTCGTGCTCCAGGTGCGCCCGGCGGGCGACGCACTCTACGCGTCGAAGATCGAACCGTGGTCCGCGTACCTCACCGGCACCCAGGGGCGCGCGCCGGTGCCGTTCTGGGATCCGCTGCAGTTCGCGGTGGAGCAGGCGCATGCGCGCGGGCTCGAGCTGCACGCGTGGTTCAATCCGTATCGCGCGAAAGATCCTTCGGCCAGGGGCCCGCTCGCACCGTCGCACATCGCGCGCCGCCATCCGGAACTCGTCAGGACGTACGGCAAGCAGCTCTGGATGGATCCCGGCGAGCCCGCGGTGCGGGAGCAGACGCTCCGCGTCGTGCTCGACGTCGTGAAGCGCTACGACATCGACGGCGTGCATCTCGACGACTACTTCTATCCGTATCCGGAACGCCGCTCGAACGGCTCGACCGATTTTCCCGACGAGCGAAGCTGGAGGAAATACAAGAAGAGCGGCGGCAAGCTCTCGCGCGACGACTGGCGGCGCTCCAACGTCGACGACCTGATCAAGGCCCTGCACGACGGGATCGCGAAGGTGAAGCCGTGGGTGAAGTTCGGGATTTCGCCGTTCCAGCTCTGGCGGCCCGGATATCCCGAATCGGTGACCACCGGCCTCGACGCGTACTCCACGCTCTACGCCGACTCGCGAAAGTGGTTCATGAACGGGTGGGTGGACTACCTCTCGCCCCAGCTCTACCGCCGCGTCGGCGAGGAGCGGAGTTACGGCCTGCTGCTCCGCTGGTGGGCCGAGCAGAACGCGCAGCACCGGCACCTCTGGCCCGGCATCTTCACGTCCGGCGTCCGTACCGGGGCCGACACCGTGTGGCGCCGCGGCGAGATCGTCGCGCAGGTGCTCGCGACCCGTGAACAGCCGGCCGCGGACGGTGAACTGCATTTCTCGATGGAAGCGTTCCTCACGGACCGCGACAGTGTGGGCACGGCGCTGCGGCGCACGGTGTACGCGGCGCCCGCGCTCGTCCCGCCGTCGCCGTGGATGATGCCGGCCGCGGCGCCCGGCGCACCGGAGATCGCGCTCAAGCAAGGCGTGCGAGGCGACACGCTGCTCATCGCGCCGGGCGCCGGCGCGGTCGCGCGCTGGTGGCTCGTCCAGTGGCGCACCGCCGGCACGTGGACGACGCGCGTCATCGATGCCTCCGTGCGCGCGTTCGGCCTGAGCGGAGCAGGGAACGCCATGCCGCATCCCGACCTGGTGGCCATCACCGCGATCGGCCGCACGGAGCAGGCCGGTTCACCATCGGCATTGCGCCTTCCGCAGCCATGACCTTTCTTCTTCCGACGTGAAACGCCTCGTACGCAACCTCACCTTCCAGGTCATCGTCGCCGTCGTCGTCGGCGTCGCGCTCGGCGCGATCGACCCGTCGCTCGGCAAGCAGATGCGGCCGCTCGGCGACACGTTCGTGAAGCTGGTCAAGATGGTGATCGGCCCGATCATCTTCCTCACGATCGTGCTCGGCATTGCGCGCGTGGCCGACGTCAAGAAAATCGGGCGCGTCGGCGGAAAGGCGTTCCTGTACTTCGAAATCGTCACGACCTTCGCGCTCGCCATCGGGCTCACCGTGGTGAACGTCGCGCGGCCCGGCGCCGGACTCGACGTCAGCGCCGTCCCGAAGGCCGACGTGTCGGCGTATGCCACGCAGGGACAGGCGCTGAAGTTCACCGACTTCATGACGCACATCATCCCGTCGAGCCCGGTGGACGCGTTCGCGCAGGGCGACATCCTGCAGATCGTGTTCTTCGCGATCCTGTTTGGCTTCGCCCTCGTTTCACTCGGCAAAAAAAGCGCGGCGCTGATGGACGTGCTGGAGTCGACGCTCGACGCGTTCTTCAAGATCGTCGACTTCATCATGCTCGTCGCGCCCATCGGCGCGTTCGGCGCGATGGCGTACACGATCGGCGCGTTCGGCCTGCAGTCGCTGCTCCCGCTCGGCCGGCTGATGTTCGACGTCTACCTGACGATGCTGCTGTTCATCTTCATCGTCCTCAACGTCATCCTGCGCTGGTACGGCTTCAGCCTGTGGGAATATCTCCGATTTATTCGCGAAGAGATAATTATTGTGCTCGGCACGAGTTCGTCGGAGGCCGCGCTCCCCGGCCTCATGGTGAAGCTCGAACGGTACGGGTGCGCCCGTCAGGTCGTGGGCCTCGTGGTGCCGACGGGATACTCGTTCAACCTCGACGGCACGAGCATCTACCTCTCGATGGCGACGCTCTTCCTCGCGCAGGTGTACGGCGTGCCGCTGACGCTCATGCAACAGCTTGGGATCCTCGCCGTGCTGATGATCACGTCGAAGGGCGCCGCCGGCGTGACAGGCTCGGGGTTCATCGTGCTCGCGAGCACGCTCTCGGCAATGAAGGTCGTGCCGATCGAGGGAATCGCCCTTCTGTTGGGCGTCGACCGCTTCATGAGCCAGGCGCGTGCGCTCACGAACATCATCGGCAATGGCGCGGCGACGCTCGTGATTTCGAGGAGCGAGGGGGAGTTCAGCGAGGAGGAAAGGGCGAGGGCGGTGCAGGCCGCGCACGCTGCCTAGCCGTCAGATACAAGCCGCCGGTGAAAGCTTCCTGAGTGCTTTCACTGGCGGCTTGTATCAGACAGCCAGGCCGTTGATCTACTTCTTGATCTTTCTCAGCAGCTCGTCGAATCCGCCGCCACCCCCGCCCGTCCCACTCGCCCGCTCGACGTGCAGCAGCTGCTTCTGCGTCTGCCCGTTGATCGTGATGGACACGAGGTAGTCACCCGTTCCGACGACCGGCGGCGGACCGCCGCGGCCGCCACCGCCAAAGCCGAACAACAGGGCGAGATCTGCCTGGCTGCGTCCCGCGCTCAATGCGGAGAAGACAGCCTGTGGATCGATCGGCGCCTCAGCACCCGGCGCTCCGCCTGGAGCTGCGCCCGGCGCCGCACCCCGGCCACCCGGTGCGTTCGCACCGCCAGGTGTTGCACCGCGACCGCCGGCACCTGCGCCGCGCGCCGGCGTCAGGTTCTCGCCGGGCCGCTCCTGGAATCCGCCGCGCCCGCCGCCGCCGAATCCGCCGGCTCCCTGTGGGAAGAGCGCCTGGATTCCTTCACCGCTCGCCATCACGGCGCGGATCCGGTCCACCGTCGACTTGGGAAGCGTGCCGTCTTTCTCAACGGAGTCGAGCATCGCGCTCAGCTTGTGTGCGTTGCGAGTCGAATCGCGAACACCCGCCGGTGACAGCGCCACCGCGGGAGCCGCCTTGCCGCGGAAGTTCCACACGACGCGCTGGATGCCTGCGCGCCCCGGCCCGTTGAGCGTGGCGAGCGTGTCGCCGCGCGCGTCCTGCACGAGCACCTTCACCGCGCCCTGGATCGGCTGCGATACGCGGTAGACGATTTCCGCGCCGTATTGCGGGCTTGGAACCTCGAACGTCTTCTGGCCCACGGACTGGCCGTCGAACGCGCGCTCACCCCACTGGAATGCCGGCTTCGGCGTGAACAGGTGCACCGGCTGCGCGGCGATCTGCGCGGTCCACTGCTGGAGCGGCGCAATGTCCGCGATCCAGAATCCGCGCCCATGCGTGGCGGCAACAATCTCGTTGTCGCGCGGATGGATCATGAGGTCCATCACCGGAACCGTGGGCAGTCCGGTCATGAAGCGCTCCCAGCTCTGGCCGCGGTTCGTGGAGACATACGCCCCGACGTCCGTGCCGACGAACAGCAGGTCACGGTTCTTGAGGTCCTCGCGAACCACATACGCGAAGTCCGGGCCGCCCGTCGGCAGGTTGCCCGCGATGGACTTGAAGGTCTTGCCGCCGTCGGTCGTAACGAGCACGTACGGCGTGAAATCGTCGCGGCGGTGGTTGTCGTACGTCACGTAGAACGTGAGCGAGTCGAAGTGCGACGGCTCGATGCGCGAGACGTACGTGCCGGCCGGAACGCCGGTCACGTTCTTCGTCAGCTCGTTCCATGTGCCGCCGTCGTTCCACGTCATCCAGAGACGGCCGTCGTCGGTGCCCGCGTACAGGATTCCAGCGCGGATCGGCGACTCGTTCAGCGAGACGACGTTCGCGAATGTCTCCGCGCCCGTCGCGTCGGTCGTGATGCCGCCCGTCGTTTGCGTCGACACGCGGATTTTCATGGTGTCCGCGTACGAGAGATCGGGCGAGATCGGGAACATCTCGTCGCCCGATTTCGTGGACTTCAGCACGCGGTTCGACCCGAAGTACAGCACTTGCGGGTTGTGCTTTGAAATCAGGAACGGCGTGTTCCAGTTCCAGCGGAGGTCGAGGTCGATCGAGTCGCGCTTTTGCGCCGCGCGGAACGCCTCGTAGCGCTTCTTCTCGTCCTTCGAGAGGGCCTTGGTCGTATCCGGCCAGAGCACCGCGATCGAATCCTCCCACGTCGTGTACTGCGTGCGCCAGCTGGGCTTCGCGAGACCGAACCGCTCGCCGGTCGAGACGATGTAGCGGCCGATGTTGCCGCCCTGCGACTCGCCGTAGATGATGTCGGAGTTCGTCGGGTCCTGCGCGGTCACGAACCCGTCGCCGCCGTTGAACGTGAACCACATCGAGTTCGTGATCGGGCCCGAGCGGCGACGGCTCGGCCCGCACCACGCGCCGTTGTCCTGCGCGCCGCCGCACACGTTGTACGGCACCGCCATGTCGAACGAAACGTTGTAGTACTGGCCGATCGGGAGCTGGTTCATCGAATCCCAGTTGCCGCCGGAATCCCACGTCTGCGCCACGCCGCCGTCGTCGCCGACGATGATGTGCGACGGATCCTTCGGATCGATCCACATCGCGTGGTGGTCGACGTGCACGTTGTTCGTCGTGTTGCCCGTCGTTTTGCCGCCGTCCCATGAGTACTTGAGCGGCGTGCTCGACCAGAACACGTGGTTCGCGTTCGACGGGTCCACGCGCAGCTGCGAGTAGTAAAATGGCCGTGTGTCCTCGTCGTTCATCTTCGTCCACGTCTTGCCGCCATCCTCGGAGCGATAGAGCCCCGTCGGCGACTTCGCCGGCTTCACACCGGCTTCCTTCTTGTGCGGCGAAACCGTATCAGCTTCGACCAGCGTGTACATGATGTTCGGTTCGGATGCCGCGATCGCGACGCTGATGCGCCCCTTCATCGTCTCCGGCAATCCGCCGCCCTTCACCTCGGTCCACGTCTCGCCGGCGTCCGTGCTCTTCCAGAGCGCCGACCCGGGCCCGCCCGACTGGAGGAAGTACGGGCCGCGCACGCGCTCGTAGCTCGACGCCCACACGACGTTCGGGTCGCGCGGGTCCAGCGTGACGTCCACGAAGCCGGCCTTGTCGCTGATGAACTTCTTCAGCGCCCACGTCTTGCCGCCGTCCGTGCTCTTGTAGAGGCCGCGCTCCTTGTTGGCGCCCCATGCGTGGCCCAGCGCGGCCACGTATACGATGTTCGCATCGTGCGGGTTCACGACGATGCGGCCGATCTGTTCCGTCTCCTTCAGTCCGATGAACTCCCAGCTCTTGCCGCCGTTCGTCGTCTTGTAGACGCCGGCGCCGGGAGAAATCGAGTTGCGCGTGTTCGGCTCGCCCGTGCCGTAGTACACGATGTTCGTGTCACTCGGCGCGATCGCGAGCATGCCGCCCGACGACACGTGCTCGTTCTCGAACACCGGACGGAACGTCGTGCCGGCGTTCGTGGACTTCCACACTCCGCCGCCAGCGCTTGCGACGTAGAACGTCCGCGAGGGCCACGGAATTCCCTGCACATCCACCACGCGCCCCTGATGGTTCGCGGGTCCGATGTTGCGCCAGCGCATGCCGGCGATCGTGAGTGAATCAGGTTGCTGCGCGGCGAGAGGGAGCGCGGCGAGCAGGGCCAGCAGCGGCAGCGTGCGGAGTGGGCGCATGGGTGAGGAGTGAGGAGTTTTCAATTACGGACGATACAGCTCGGGATACTTCACCTTCAGCGCTTCGAGCTTCGGAAGGTCGTTGTACACGATGTACGGCTGCGTCGTGTGCAGCGCGAGGTAGTTCTGGTGATAGTCTTCGGCCGGATAAAACTTCCTGAGCGGATTCACCTGCGTCACGATCGGAGCCCGGTACACTTTCTTCTGCGTCAGCCCGGCGATCGCAGCCTGCGCCTCCTTCTGCTGATCGGCGTTCGCGTACCAGATGGCGGAACGGTATTGCGTGCCCTCGTCCGGCCCCTGCCGGTTCAGTTCCGTCGGGTCGTGCGCGACGGAGAAGAACACCTTCAGCAGGGTGGCGTACGTGACCTTCGACGGATCGAACGTCACCTGCACCGATTCGGCGTGCCCCGTCGTGCCCTCGCTGACGATCTCGTAGTGCGCCGTTGACGCCTCGCCCCCGGCGTACCCCGACACGACTTTGCTCACGCCTTTGACATGCTTGAATACGGCGTCCACGCCCCAGAAGCAACCGCCGGAGAAAACGGCTGTTTGCGACTGTGCGGCCGCGGCGAGCGGAAGCGCCGCCGCAAGGGCGACGGCGCGGATGATCGACGTAAAGCGTCCCATACCGACTCCTATCCGGCGAAAGTTCTACGAGGTGGGGGGCACCCGGTCATCGGGCGGTACGAAGTTCGAGAGGAATTGTTTCTCCTGCGGGGTCAGGCTCGCCAGTCCCGACCGGCTGATCTTGTCGAGGATGCGGTTCACCTCGTCGCGATTGAGCGCGTGCACGGACTGCATGTCCACACGTTTCCAGTTCGAGAGGTGCCGGTCTGCCGGGACTGATGCGGCGAGTTCCTTGAAGCGTTTGCTCCCCCTCGTGGCTTCGAGCCAGCGCAGGTACACGTAGGCGCCGACGTATCCGCCGAGGTGCGCGAAGTCGGCCACGCCGCCCGTGGAACCGTTCAGCCCGCTGTAGATCGCCCACACGATGGTGATGATCACCAGCCATCGCGCTTCGAGCGGCAGGACGCCCCAGATATAGATCTTGTCGGTCGGCCAGAACCGCGCGAATGCCAATACGACGCCGAAGATCGCGGCGGACGCTCCGATCAGCGCGCTGTTCGGGGCGAGCAGCAGCGACAGCAGAGCGCCGGAAATGCCGCTGAGAAAATAGAGCCAGAGGAACCGTTCCGCTCCCATCCGCTGTTCGACGCGCGGGCCGAAGAAATACAGCCCGATCATGTTGAGCACGATGTGCCAGATGTTGCCCGGATCGTGCAGGAACATGTACGTGATGAACGTCCATGGCCGCGAGAATCCGAACGCGGGGACGAACATGAACATGTCCGTAACCCCCGGCATCGTCTGCTGCACGAAATAGATCGCGACGTTCGCGATCAGCAGGTTTCGCACCCAGCGGGTCAAGTTCACCCGCTCAATATATAAGTAGAGCTTCCGCCTTACCCCTCACTCGTCGCGGAGGGCGCTCACCGGATCCAGCCGCGCCGCGCGGTACGCCGGGAGCCAGCAGGCCGTCCCTGTAATCGTGGCGAACAGCAGCGCAACCGCCGCGAACGTCACCGGATCCGTCGGCGCGACGCCCACGAGCATGCTCCGCATCACGCGCGTCAGCGCGAACGCGGCCACGAGCCCGAACCCGATGCCCGCACCGCTCAGGCGCATCCCCTGGCCGATCACCAGGCGGAAGATCTCACCCTTGGACGACCCGAGCGCCATGCGCACGCCGATTTCCGCCGTGCGCTGCCGCACGACGGTCGAGAGCACCCCGTACAGGCCGACGCCCGAGAGGATCACTGCGATGCCGGCAAAGATGCCGATGAGCATCAGCGCAAATCGCGTTGGTGCGCGCCCGACCGCGACATAATCCGACATCGGCTTCACGTCGGCCACGGCGACGAGCGGATCAACCGCGGCTATCGCCGCGCGCGCCGGGCCGGCGAGCCTGTCGGGATCGCCGTTCGTGCGGACGACCCAATTGGTGCCCGCACCGTAGCCGAACTCACCGTCCGCCATGTACATCTGCTCGCGGCCGGCGAGTGCGAGGTCGCGCTCGCGCGTGTGCGCCACGACGCCGATGATGTCCATCCACTCCGCCTCGTTGCTGCGCGACCGCATGTAGAGCCGCTTCCCCACCGCGCGCTCGCCGGGAAACGCCTTCGCGGCGAGCGCCTCGTCGACGATGATCGCGGTGCCTTTCGGGATGTTGTCCGCCTCGGTGAAGTCGCGCCCGTCAATCAGGTGAACGCGCATCACGTCGAGGTAACCGGGCGTCACGATCTCGAGGTCCGCCTGCTGGAACGTGGACGGATCCGTCACCGCGCTCTCGGTTCCCCAGCGCACATTCGCTTCGTTGCCGTCGAGCGGCAGCGGAAACATGAAGCTGACGCCGGTCACGCCCGGGATCGCCGCGAGCTTCTGGCGCACCGCCTCCACCCACGCACGCCGCTCCTCCGGAAGGCGCTTGCTCGTCGTCGCGGACAGCGTCTCGAGGCCCTGCGGATCGTATCCCGGCTTCGTGTTGACGAGCGTCAGGAAACTGCGGAACATCAGCCCGCTGCCGATCAGCAGCACGAACGCCAGCGCCACCTCGGCCATCACGACGCCGTTGCGCAGGAATCGCCCCGCGCCGAGCTCGGACATCCGGCCGCCCTGCCGCAGCGTGCCGATGAGATCCGGGCGTGACGCGCGCAGCGCAGGCACGATGCCGAACAGCGCCGCGGACACGAGACCGGCTACGATGGTGAAGCCGAGGACCAGGGGATCGAGACGCACGTCCTGCACGCGGGGCAGGCTCGCGGGCCCGATCGTGAGCAGCAGGTTCATGCCGGCGTCCGCGAGGGCGAGCCCGAGCAGCGATCCGCCGACGGAGAGCACGAGCGCCTCCGCGAGCATTTGCCGCACAAGTCGTGCCCGGCTGCCGCCCAGTGCCGCCCGCACGGCCAGCTCGCGCTCACGGCGCGATGTGCGGACGAGAATCAGGTTCGCGACGTTCGCGCACGAGATCAGCAGGACGAACACCACGGCGCCCATGAGCGACAGCACGATCGGCCGCACATCCGCCACGAGGTTCTCGTGCATCGGCATGACGCGGAAATACACGCCGGCGGTTTTCTTGATCGTGAAGCGCTGGCGGAGATTGTCGCCGAGCGCATCGAGCTGCGCCTGTGCCGCGCCGACCGAAGCGTTTGGCTGCAGCCGCCCGACGAGGCGGAAGATCACGTTGATGCGCAGCGCCTCGTTGAGGTCCACGCGCGCCGCCGTAAGCATGTCGGGCACGCGCGTGATGTTTTCGCGCGCGGGGAAGAGCAGCTCGAAGTCCGGGCCGGCAACGCCGACGATCTGCACGCGGTTCCCGCCGACGGTCACCATCTTGCCGACAATCTTCGGGTCGCCGCCATACCGGCGCTGCCAGAACTGGTAGCTGATGATGCCGCTGAGCTGCAGCGGCGGCGCAGGCACGGCGCCCCCGCCCGGCAGCGGTGGGCCAGCGCCCGGTGGCGGCGTCGCGTCGTCGTCAGTGAAGTCGCGGCCCACCGCCATCTTCACGCCGAGCACCGAAAAGAGATTGGACGTCGCGATGCCGCCGTGAATCTGCACGGGGTCGGATTCGTCGCCCGTGAGCGGAACGGGGAACGTGGACACGCCCGCCACGCCGTCGAGCGACTTCACCTGATCGCGGATGTCCTTGAGATCACCGGGAGCGATCTGAAAATCGTACACGTGCCGGTTGCGCATGTCCGACGTGACGATCACCAGCCGGTCGGCCTGTTTGTACGGGAGGGGCTTGAGGAGCACGGCGTTCACCACGCTGAAAATCGCGGTGCTCGCGCCGATGCCGAGCGCGAGGGTCACGAGCGCGGTGAGGGCAAACGCGGGATTCTTCCGCAGGGTGCGAATGCCGAATGCGAAGTCCTTCAGCCAGCTGGTCACGTGCGCTCCCGCGTGGTGGTGATCGATCCACGGGAGTCAGAGCATCAACCGTGCCGCTCGCGCCGCTGCGTAACTCTTTGCAACGCCGGAGATTGGCTTGAACGACGGTTTGTCGGGCTGTGCGGAAGTGGGATGGGGTGTCCCAGTTCCGTACTCAACTACTACACGCTTGAAGCTTGAGGCTTGAGGCAACCGCCAAAGCTGGAAGCCGCCAAGCCGTTGGCCGCTAAGCTTGAGGCCAACAAACAACAACGGGCTAGAAGCTTCAGGCATGGTGTCGTTTTTCAAAGCATCGAGCACGTAGTAGGAAGCTTCAAGCTTAGCGGCGTCGAGCTTGGCGGCCTCCAGCTTTGGCAGTAGCCACAAGCTTCAAGCGTGCAGGTGTTTGTTAGCCTCAAGCTTCAAGCGTTTGGTTGTTTATGCCTGCGCCGGCCGCGGAGGCGAAGCAGGCGCGGCCGCCTGAGCCGTTGCCGGCGCCCGCTGAAAGCGCTCTTGCAGCTCCTCGAAGTACGTGAAGAACACCGGCGTCACGTACAGCGTCACCAGCTGCGAAAACGCGAGCCCGCCCACCACCGCCACGCCCAGCGGCCGCCGCGTCGCCGCGCCCGCGCCCCAGCCCACCGCGATCGGAATCGCGCCCATCAGCGCCGCCATCGTCGTCATCATGATCGGCCGGAAGCGCACGCTCGCCGCCTCGAGAATCGCCTGCGCCGCCGACTTGCCCGAGCCCTTCTGCGCCTCGATCGCGAAGTCGATCATCATGATCGCGTTCTTCTCGACGATGCCGATCAGCATGATGATCCCGACGAACCCGTACATGTCGAGATCCATCCCCGAGAGGATCAGCGTGACGAGCGCGCCGAACGCCGCGAACGGAAGTCCGGTGAGGATCGTGATCGGATGGATGAAGCTCTCGTACAGCACGCCGAGGATCACGTAGATCACGAACACCGCGAGCACCATCAGCGCGAGCAGGCCCTGCTGCGTGCTCATGAACGCTTCCGCGATTCCGGAAAAGCTCGCGGCGATCGTCGGCGGGAGGACGGCCGCCGATTCCTTCTCCACCGCCGCGACGGCGGTGCCGAGCGACACGCCGGGCGCGAGGTTGAACGAGATGTTCACCGCCGGGATCTGCCCCGAATGGTTCACCGTCACGGGGCCGACCGTGTAGTTGAACTTCGCCACCGAGCTCAGCGGCACGACGGGCCCGCGCGTGGACCGCACGTAGAGCGAGCCCAGCGACGCCACGTCCGTCTGGAACTGCGGCATCACCTCCATCACGACCCAGTACTCGTTGGTCGCGGTGTAGATCGTCGAGACCTGCCGCTGGCCGAAGGCATCGTACAGGGTGTTCTCGATCTCCGCCGCCGACACGCCCAGCTGGCCCGCCGCCTCGCGGTTGATGTCCACGGTCACCTGCGGATTCTGGATCAGCAGGTCGCTCGTGACGTCCGTGAGGATCGGCAGCGCGCGCAGCCGCGCCTGGAGCTGCGCCGCCGCGCTGTTCAGCGAGACGATGTCGCCGCTCTGCAGCGTGTACTGGTAGAGGCTCTTCGTCGCGAGCCCGCCGATGGAAATCGCCGGCGGGTTCTGGATGTACGTCGTCATGTCCTTCACGCCCGCGGTCATCGTCGCGAGGTCGCGCGCGATCTGCGCGGCGCTGCGCTTGCGGTCGTCGATCGGCTTGAGGTCGATCGTCA
>Ga0070691_10000492_pt1 | contig 14854 bp, 15 predicted proteins | sample KBSK1101metaG_FD_64673 | JGI IMG/M metagenome (GOLD analysis project Ga0070691, IMG submission 64673) | Corn, switchgrass and miscanthus rhizosphere microbial communities from Kellogg Biological Station, Michigan, USA - KBS K1-10-1 metaG | ecosystem: Host-associated > Plants > Roots >... | reverse complement strand
CGCGATGGGCGAGCGGCAGATAGGCCGCGCGGCGCTTGCCTGAGTTGATGTTGCCCCACGGGCCATCGAGCAAGGCAAGCGAGATGCCCACGAGGCCGGCGTTGTTGGAATCGAGCGCGTCGGTCTCGCAGTCGAAGGCCACGGTGCCGGCCTTGGTCGCCTCGGCGATCCACTCGTCGAGCAGCTTCTCGTCCTGGATCATCTCGTAGTCGGCGGCGGCGAACGGCTTGTTCGGCTTGGCAGTGGTGGCTTTGGCGGGCGCTGCTTCGGCGGCGGGCTTGGGCGCGACCGGGGTGCCGGCGGCGGGTGCAACGGGCGCGGTCGCCTCGCCCAGCTCCTTGGCGAAGCGGGTGATCAGGCTCTTGAACCCCTGCTGCTCCAGCCACGGCAGCAGCACGTTGGGATCGGGCTGGCGCTTGTCGAACGCCTCGGGCTCGGCGGGTGTCGGCACGTTGTGGTCGAGCTGGACCAGTTGCCGGGAGATGCGGATCAACGCGGCATTCTGTTCCAGCGACTCGCGTCGCTTGGGCTGCTTGATCTCGCCCGCGCGCTTCAGCAGCGTCTCGAGGTCGCCGTATTCGTTGATGAGCTGGGCCGCCGTCTTGATGCCGATGCCCGGCGCGCCCGGCACGTTGTCGGCCGAGTCGCCCGCCAGCGCCTGCACGTCGACGACCTTGTCGGGCGTGACGCCGAACTTCTCGAACACCGCGTCGGGTCCGAGCTTCTTCTGCTTGATCGGGTCGAACATCTCGACGCCCGGCCGCACGAGCTGCATCAGGTCCTTGTCGGAGGAGATGATGGTGCAGGTGCCGCCGGCCTCGACCGCCAGCCGCGCATAGGTCGCGATCAGGTCGTCGGCCTCGTAGCCCTCGAGCTCGCAGACCGTGACGTTGAACGCCCTGGCGGCCTCGCGGATCAGCGGGAACTGCGGGATCAGGTCCTCCGGCGGCTCGGGCCGGTTGGCCTTGTACTTGTCGTAGATCTTGTTGCGGAAGGTCGTGCGCCCGGCATCGAGGATCATCGCGATGTGGTCGACCTCGGGATCGTCGAGGTGCTGCACCAGCATGCGGCAGAAGCCGTAGACGGCGTTGATCGGCGTGCCGTCGGGCCGCGTCATCGGTGGCAGCGCGTGGTAGGCGCGGAACAGGTAGCCCGAGCCGTCGACCAGGTAGAGGTGGCGGATCTTGCCGCCGTCCGATTTCGCGGGAGCCTTGGTTTTCGCCATGGCCAAGGGTTTAGCACGGCCAAAAGGGCGGCCGCGAGGCGGGGTTGCGCGGGGTTTCCCACCGGGCTAAACCCGCGCCGTCATTGGGGAGTAGCCGGCCTCTTCGAAGAGGCGGACGGGTCAACATACTTGAGCTTCGGCTCATGGCCCGTCCAGCGTCAGCCTGGCGAGACCTTTGGTTTGCTTTGCGTTTCACCCGCGGGATCGGGCGGCGCGAGCGGCCATTGGTTCGTGTGCTCGATCCCGCCGTGTGACGCCTGATGGAACCCTTCCTTCTCTCCGCCGGCCTCGTGGCGATCGCCGAGATCGGCGACAAGACCAACATCCTGGCCATGATCCTGGCGACGCGGTACCGCCAGCCGGTCCCCATCATCCTCGGTATCCTGGTGGCGACCCTGGCCAACCACGCGCTGGCCGCCAGCGTCGGCGCCGCCGTGGCGGCCTGGCTGGGGCCGCAGGCGATGCGCTGGATCCTGGCCGTGCTGTTCCTGGTGATGGCCGGCTGGTGCCTGATCCCCGACAAGGAAGACGAGGGACCGAAGTCCGTGGGCAAGTTCGGTGCCTTCCTTGCCACGGCGGTCGCGTTCTTCCTGGTCGAGATGGGCGACAAGACGCAGCTCGCCACCATGGCGCTGGCCGCGCGCTTCCACTCCGTCGTGCTGGTCACCGCCGGCACGACCGCCGGCATGCTGCTGGCGAACGTGCCCGCCGTGCTGTTCGGCGACGTGATCGCGCGCAAGGTGTCGCTCAAGATGGTCCGCATTGCCGCCGCCATGTCGTTCGCGGTGCTGGGTGTGCTGACGATCGCAGGCGTCGGCTTCGGGCTGTTCTGATGACGGACTGAGGAAAGCTAAAGGCGGGCGATCAACTCGGCGGCTTCCTTCGGGCGTTTCGCCGTCGTCGTGACGGCCGCCGTGTAGACGGTCGTGAGATCGCAGCCGGGCGGCAGCGGGCCGACCAGCACGATGCCGGGGGTCGACCGGATCTCGGTCTCCTGCGTGCAGCCGATCGGATGCGGCACCTTCGAGTTGGCGAGCGCCTTCATCGCGGTGGCGCCGTTGGGGCCGAGCCTCAACCGGTCGGCGACCGCCGCCGTGAGGCCGAGCCGCGCGATCACCTGGGCGAAGTGGATGCCGGCGGTGGCCTGCGCCGGATCGGGGAAGTGGATCTCGTCCGCCGCCGCCAGCGCCGCGCCGAGGCCCTCGGCAGTCGACACGTCGGGCAGGGGATCGCCGGCCCGTACCGCGACCGAGGTCGCCACGCGCGCCACGTCCTTGATCGACGCCGGGACGACATGGCCGCTCCTGGCCAGCGCGTCGATCAGCGCGCGGCTCAGGATCATCACGTCGGCGGGCTCGCCGGCCAGCAGCCTGTCGCGCATGACGCCAACGGCGCTGAACGTGCCGTCGATCGTGCAGCCTGTCGCCGCTTCGAAGCCCGGCCGCGCCGTCTCGACCAGCCCGTGCGCGGCGCCGCCGCTCAGGAGGCGCAGCGGCGCCGTCATTGCATCTTGATCCCGGCCGCCTTGATGACCTTGGCCCATTTGTCGATGTCGCCGCGCAGGAAGGCGCCGAACTGGTCGGGCGTCATGGTCATGGGCACGGCGCCCTGCTTGGCCCAGGCCTCGCGGATCGCGGGCGAGGCGATGATCTTCTCGATCTCGGCGTTCAGCCGGTCGACGATGTCCTTGGGCGCGCCCTTGGGCGCCATGATGCCCAGCCAGATCGTGGCCTCGTAGCCCGGCACGCCCGATTCGTTCACCGTCGGCACGTCGGGCATCACCGCCGAGCGCTTGAGCCCGGTGGTGGCCAGCGCCCGCACTTCGCCGGCGTCGATGCTGCCCTTCATGGCGGTGACGGCGTCGAACATCATCATCACGTGGCCGCCCATCACGTCGTTGCGCGCCTCGCCGCTGTTCTTGTGCGGCACGTGCAGGATGTCGGTGCCGCTCATCGATTTGAAGAGCTCGCCGGCCATGTGATAGGGCGTGCCCGGTCCCGACGAGGCGTAGGTGAGCTTGCCGGGGCTGGCCTTGGCGAGCGCGATGAACTCCTGCAGCGTCTTGGCCGGCACCGACGGGTGCACCACCATGACCAGGTCCGACGAATTGACCGGCGCCACCGGAATCAAGTCGCGCATCAGCTGGTATTGCTTGTTGGCGAACAGCGTCTCGTTGACGGTGTGCGTGTTCGACATCATCAGCAGCGTGTAGCCGTCGGCCGGCGCTTTCGCCACGACCTCGGTGCCGATCAGCGCGCCGGCACCCGGTTTGTTCTCGATGATGAACTGCTGCTTGAAGGTCTCGGTCAGGCCCTGGGCCACGATGCGGGCATAGACGTCGGCCGGTCCGCCGGGACCGAACGGCACGACGATCCTGACCGGCTTGGTCGGCCACGATTGTGCCGCGGCCGGCAGCGCGAGGATGGCCACGAAAGCCACCGTCAGGCCTGTTTTGATCCAGTTGCGCATCTTGTCGCCTCCCGATTTCCGACCGTCATGCCATGGCACGCACCGTGGCGACAATGCATAGTCACGCGATGTTTACAGGAGGTTGCCGCTGCGGCGCCGTGCGCTATCGCGCCATGGGGACGCCCGATTTCCAGGGACTGTGCCATTGCCGCGACTGCCAACGGCTCGGCGGCGGCGGCCATGTCGGGTTCATCTGCTTTCCGAGCGCTGCCGTCACGATCGAGGGCGAAACCCTGGTCCGAACGGGCATCGGCGGCAGCGGGCGGGCGGCGCGGCACTATTGCCCGGCCTGCCTCGGCCAGATCTTCGGTACCGGCGAGATGATGCCGGGCAAGACCAACATCTATGCCGGCTCGCTCGACGAGCCTGCGCGGTTCCAACCGACCTTCGCCATCTTCGTGCGCAGCCGGCCGCCGTGGGACACGAGTTCGGCCGGTCTGCAGTGCTTCGAGACGCTGCCGCCCGGCGCCTAGCCCGTCAGAGCGTCTGGCCGCGGGCCGGACGCCAGCGCAGCAGGTAGCCCTGGATGCGCGAGACGATCGCCGACAGGATCACGCCCACGATCATCAGCACGAACACCGACACCATCATGCCGGCGGCCTCGCCGCGCGCCTCGGCCTCGATGATCATGCGGCCGATGCCGTGCTCGGCGCCGATGAATTCGCCGACGATGACGCCGATCAGCGAGAAGCTGATGGCCGGCGACAGCGAGGCGAACAACCACGCCATGGTCGACGGCATGATGACCGTGCGCGTCACCTGCCATTCGCTGGCGCCCAGCAGGCGGGCGGCGTTGATGTGGTCGCGGTCGACCGAGCGCGCGCCCTCGAAGGTGTTGAAGAACACCAGGAAGACCACGACCAGCACCGCCGTCACCACCTTCGAGGCGTCGCCGATGCCGAAGGCCAGGATGATGATCGGCGCCAGCGCGATGCGCGGCACCGAGTTGAACGCGGTGATGTAGGGATAGAAGATTTCGCTCAGGCGATCGGAGCGGCCGAGCAGGAGGCCGAGCGCAAAGCCCGAGCTGACTCCGACGGCAAAGCCGCACAGCGTGTTCTTCAGGGTGAAGTAGGTGGCGATCCAGAGGTTGTTCTCCGACCGGCCCATGCAGGCGGCGAAGGCGCCGGTCGTGCCCGGCGTCCAGGCGTCGTCCTTGGACACCAGACAGCTCATGCGCAGGAAGAGCTGGAAGATGTCCGACGGCCGCGAGACGAAGTAGGGGTCGAAGATGTCGGGCACCAGCCACGGCACCTTGTCGTGCAGGTCCCAGCCCCATTGCCAGGTCGCGAGCGCACCCACGCCGAAGGCGACCTGCCAGAACAGCGTCGAGGCGCGCCGGCTCACGGCACGTGTCCCTTGGCGAATTCCTCGCCGAGCGAGTGCCAGATGCGCTGGAACAGCTCGGCATATTGCCGGGTCTCGCGCAGCGCCACGGCATTGCGCGGGCGCGGGAAGTCGATGCGGAAATCGTCCTTCACCCGGCCCGGCCGGGCCGACAGCAGCAGCACGCGGTCGGCCAGGGTCAGCGCCTCGCCGAGGTCGTGGGTGACGAACAGCACGGTCTGGCGCGTGCGCTCCCATAGGCCCAGCAGCACCGAGTGCATCTCGAGCTTGGTGTGCGTGTCGAGCGCGCCGAACGGCTCGTCCATCAGCAGGATCTCGGGCTGCGTGATCAGCGTGCGCATCAGCGACACGCGCTGGCGCATGCCGCCGGACAGGGCGGAGGGATAGAAGCGCGCAAAGCCATCGAGACCCGCGGCATGGATCGCCTCGGCGACCCGCGTACGGCGCTCGGCCACCGGCACGCCCGCCAGCTCGAGGGCGTAGCCGATGTTGTCCTCGACCGTGCGCCAGGGAAACAGCGTGTCCTTCTGGAAGACGTAGCCGACGTGGCGTGTCGGCCGGCCGGGGATCACCGGCGCGCCGTCGACCTCGATCGCCCCGCCGTTGGGCGCGATCAGGGTGGCCACCATGTTGAGGATCGTGCTCTTGCCGCAGCCCGAGGGCCCGAGCAGGGCCACGAACTCGCCGTCGCCGATGCGGAAGGAGGCGTCGTCGACCGCCACGACCTCGCGTCGTTCCCCGCCATCCTGGGCGAAGAAGGTCTTGCGGATACCTTTGACGTCGATGCGGCAGCGCGCCGAAGCCTCAGGCGGGGTACTTGGCATGCGCTTTCTTGAGGAAGCTGTCGGCCACGGCGTCGGAGATCTTGATCGGCTGCCTGATGCCGGTCATCTCGCTGAACCAGACCTTCTCGCCGCGGGCATAGGATTCCGGGGTGATCAGGCCGTTCCAGTCGGCGACGTCCTTGAGCTCGCCGATCTCCAGCAGGTTGGCCTGGCGCGAGGTCGAGCCGACGTAGCGCTCGATCGTGCCCAGGATGGTCTCCGGAGTGTTGGCCTTGATCCATTGCATGGCGCGCCACGTGGCGTTGGTGAAGGCCTGCACCTTCTCCGGGTCCTTCTCGATCGTGGTGGCGAGGCAGAAGTTGACGTTCACCGGCACCGATCCGCCGATCACCGGCGTCCAGGTCTTCTCCTCGCTCGGCGAGTAGATCACCTTGCCCCAGCCGTTCTTCTCGGCCTCGCTGACGATCGAGATGGCGCTCGACAGCACGTCGATCTGCTTGCTTTTGAGCGAGCCCAGCATGGTGTCGACGTTGCCGACGCCGACCCAGGTCACCTTGTCGGCGAGGTCCAGCCGTTCCATGAAGTAGTGCGACCACAGGTGCGAGGTGCCGCCGAGCGACGACACGCCGAAGATCGCGCGCTTGCCGTCCGGCCGCTTCCACGCCGCGGCCTTCTGCACCGTGTCGATGCCCTGGTCGTAGAGATCCTTGCGCACCGCGAAGCGCACGCCGGGCGCGCGCTGGTCGACGGTCTGCAGCGCCCGCGCCGGGCGGCCGTTCTTGTTGAGCTGCATGACGTGCAGGATGTCGGCGATGGCGAAGTCGCCCTGGCGCGAGGCCAGGATCTCGCGCGTCTTCACGCCGTTGCCGCCCTGGATCAGCTTGAAGTCGTAGCCTTCGTCCTTGAAGAAACCCTTCTCCATGGCGACGAACTGCACCTCGTAGGTCGGCACGGCCACCGGATAGACGCCCGTGCCGGTCTTGGCCTGGGCAAACGCGCGCCCTGCGGACAGGGCGGCGGCCGATGCCGCGACGACGACGATCTCACGACGCTTGAGCAGGAAGGCCATGTCAGTCTCCGGTTGGGTAGAGCCAGGGCGTGGCTTTGCGCGCCGTGGCCTGGTGGGCGGCGATCTCGGCCTCGCGGGTGAGGGTGAGCGCCACCTCGTTGAGCCCCTTGAGCAGCGCGTCGCGGCGGATGCCGTCGACGTGGAATTCGATCTTGCGGCCCGACGGCGTCGTCACCGTGCGGCTCTCGAGGTCGATGGCGAGCCGGGGCTCGCTGTTGGCGCCGGGACGCGTGGCGCCCTCGAGTTCGGCCGCGATCGCCAACACGTCGGCGCGGTCGAGCTGGATCGGCAGCACGCCGTTCTGGAAGCAGTTGTTGAAGAAGATCGGACCGAACGACGGCGCGATGACGGCGCGCACGCCCATGCCCATGATCGCCCACACCGCGCCCTCGCGGCTCGAGCCGCAGGCGAAGTTCTCGTCGGCGACGACGATCTCGGCGCCCTTGAAGGCCGGCTTGTTGAGGAAGAACTCCGGATTGTCGCTGCCGTCGGGCAGGTAGCGCCACGGCTCGAAGGCGTAGGGGCCGAGCTCGGCCTGGGCGACGTCGCGCAGCCGGTGGATCGGGATGATGATGTCGGTGTTGACGTTCTGCTCCATCAGGGGAGCGGCCTTGGCGTCGAGGACGGTGAACGGCTTCATGATCTTCTCCGCTCCCTAGATCGACCGAACATCGGCGATGCGGCCGGCGATGGCGGCGGCGGCGGCCATCGCCGGGCTGGCGAGGTGCGTGCGACCGCCCGGTCCCTGGCGGCCGACGAAGTTGCGGTTGGAGGTCGACACGCTCCTCTGGCCCGGCGCGATCGTGTCGCCGTTGACGGCCAGGCACATCGAGCAGCCGGGCTCGCGCCACTCGAAGCCGGCGTCGAGGAACACCGTGTGCAGTCCCTCGGCCTCGGCCTGGCGCTTGATGTTCTCCGAGCCGGGCACGACCCAGGCGCGGACGTGGCCGGCCACCTTGCGGCCCCTGGCGATCTTCGCGGCATCGCGCAGGTCGGACAGGCGGCTGTTGGTGCACGAGCCGATGAACACCCAGTCGATCTTCGTTTCCTGGATCGGCGTGCCCGCCGTCAGTCCCATGTAGTCGAGCGCGGCCTGCAGGGCCTTCTGCTTGTCGGGATCGGCGACCGACGAGGGATGGGGAATCTTGCCGGTCACCGGGATGACGTGCTCCGGACTGGTGCCCCAGGTGATCTGCGGGATGATCCTGTTCACGTCGACGGTAACTTCCACGTCGAACGCGGCGTCGGCGTCGCTGGGCAAGGTGCGCCAGTCGGCCACGGCCCGATCCCACTGCGCGCCCGCCGGTGCATAGGGCCGGCCCTTGAGGAAGGCGAAGGTCTTGTCGTCGGGTGCCACCATGCCGATCTTGGCGCCCAGTTCGATCGACAGGTTGCAGACCGTCAGCCGGCCCTCGACCTCCATGTCGCGGATGGCGGTGCCGGCGTATTCGACGGCGAAGCCGGTGCCGCCGGCGGCGCCGATCTGGCCGATCAGTGCCAGGATGAGGTCCTTGGGCGTGACGCCGGGCGCGGCCTTGCCGTCGAAGGTGACGCGCATGCGCTTGGGCCGGCGCTGGACCAGCGACTGGGTGGCCAGCACATGGATGACCTCGGTGGCGCCCACGCCGAAGGCGATCGCGCCCAGGCCGCCGTGGGTGCAGGTGTGGCTGTCGCCGCACACCAGCAGGACGCCGGGCAGGGTGATGCCCTGCTCGGGCCCCATGACATGGACGATGCCCTGGCCGGGCTGGCCGAGGTCGAACAGCTTGATCCCGGCCGCCTTGGCCAGGTCGCGCATGGCATAGAGCCGCGCGGCGTGCGGCTTCAGCGTGTCGTGCGTGCGGCCGGGCTCGGTCGAGATGACGTGGTCGAAGGTGGCGAAGGTGAGGTCGGGATTGCGGACCGTGTAGCCCTGGTCCTTGATCATCTGCAGCCCGCGGCCGCCGCCGTCGTGCATGAGATGGCGGCTGACGTGCAGGAGCGCGTAGTCGTCGCCGAGATCGGCGATGACGTGGCGATCCCAGATCTTGTCGAACAGGGTCTGTCCCGGCATGCGTTTTCCTCTCGCGCGATCTTGGCGCCGCGCGCGGGGCTACCCCACCACCTTTCGGCGCGGGTCACAACGGGTCGGGAACGAAAGGTAGAGCCGCAGCGCGGCTCTACGCGTTACTGCGGCGGCGTCGAGTCCTGGCCCCAGCCCTTCTTCTCGGCATCGAAGAACGAGGCGAAGACCTTGCGGATGGTGCTCTCGCCGATGTCGCGCGTGATGAACACGATGCGGCTCTTGCGGTCGTCGCCCTCGGGCCATGCCTCGAGCGTCGCCGGCGGATGGAAGACGTGCTGCACCCCGTGGACGACGACGGGCTTGTCGGTGTCCTTGACGTTCAGGATGCCCTTCATGCGCAGCAGGTCGGGACCGCGATAGGTCACCAGCGCGTCGAACGCGGCGGCCACCGTCGACCAGCTCATCGGCTCGTCGAAGGTCATGCAGAAGGACCGGATGCGGTCGTCGTGGCGGTTGACGTCGTGCGGGTCCTGCTCGCCGTGCTTGTCGTCATGTCCATGATCGTGCCCGTGATCGGAGCCGTGATCGTCGTGCCCGTGCTTGTGGCCATGATGATGCCCGTGGTCGTGGCTGCCCTCGTAGGCCTCGGCCTGCAGCCACTTCTTCACGTCGGCGGTCTTGCTCTCGGGATTGTAGAGGCCGGCGTTCAGGATCTTGTTGGGGTCGATCTCGCCACTGGTGATCGAGATCGCCGTCGCGCCCGGATTGAGATGGTGCAGCCGGTGCTTGAGCTCGGCGAGCTTGGAGGTGTCGGCGATGTCGCCCTTGGTCAGCAGCAGCCGGTCGGCGACGGCGGCCTGCTTGATCGCCTCCTCGTGGTTGTCGAGCGTGTTGGAGCCGTTCACGCCGTCGACCGTCGTCACCACGCCGTCGAGCCGGTAGCGCGAGGCGAGCAGGGGATCGGTCATCAAGGTATGGAGGATGGGGGCTGGATCAGCCAAGCCAGTCGTCTCCACCACCATGCGCCTGAAGCTCGAGACCTCGCCGCGCGAGCGCTTGAGGAACAGCTCGCTCATCGTGCGCACCAGGTCGCCGCGCACCGTGCAGCACAGGCAGCCGGAGTTCAGCGTCACCATGCCCTCGTCGTCCGACTTCTCGACCAGCAGGTGGTCGAGGCCGATCTCGCCGAACTCGTTGATGATGACGGCGGTGTCGGCCAGCTCGGGCCGGCGCAGCAGCTTGTTCAGCAGGGTGGTCTTGCCGCTGCCGAGGAAGCCGGTCAGCACGGTCACGGGAATGCGTTCTTCGGCGGCGGTCTGGGTCTGCGTGCCAGTTTGCGTGCCAGTCTGGGTATCGGTCATCTTCACTCCGTCGGTGTCGCCGTCACCAGAAGCGCCCGACCTTCCTGAACGCCTTCCATGCCCGCTGCAGACGGCGGTGCCGGTGCTTTTCGCCCGACGCCGCCTGCTTGGCGAGCTTGGCCAGCGGCCGGGCGACGTCTTCCGTCGGCCGGGCCGCGACGGCGATGTCGGCCATCATCTGGCCGGCCACCGCGCGATCGTTCAAGGTGCCGAGCGCGCCCTGGAGGCGCACTGTCGCCTCGATATAGGCCCTCGCCGCCCGGGAATCAAAAGGCCGCCCGGCGAAGGCCGGCATCAGGAACGTCGCGGCATAGCGCAGCTTCTTGATGGCGATGCGCAGCCGGTGCAGCCGCTCGCCGTCGAGGCTGGCGAGCTTGTGCGCCCGCCGGGCCACCTGGCCCGCGCGCTTGTCGAGCACGGCACGGCCGAAAGTGTCGAGACGGCTCCCCTTGGAGCTGGGCTCCTGCGCGGCATAGGCCGAGAGGGCAGCCTCGAACATGGCAAAGCGGGCGCCCGAGAGCGCGGTGCGCGCGCGCTCGAGATGGCTGGCGGCGAGCCGCCGCGCCACCCGGGCGACGACCGGCGGCACGTCGCCCACGGTCTCGGTCAGGAAGACGTGGAGGTCGCGTGCCGGTGCGCACTCGCCCGCGATCCACTTGGCCTCGGCCGACAGGGCCTGCAACTCGCGGCGCCCGATCTCGCCCGTGGTGCCGCCTTGGGCGGCGTCGCGGAAGACGCTGAACGCCGCGCGCAGCCGGCGGAGCGCCACGCGCGTCTGGTGGATGCCGATCGGCCGGCGGTTTGCCAGCACGACGGCGCGATACTTCATCAGGTCCTCGTGGCAGTGCGTCACGATCTGCCGCAGGGCCGCGTCGGGAGTAGTGTCGGGAGCGAGCTTCGGGGCCATGCGAGGGCCCGACGGTAGCGGCCGGGGAGAGGCGGGCAACGGCAAATGATGCCAGTCTGATGAAGGTTTTGTTGCAACGGCTCGGCGCTGCCCGCGTTCGCTACCGCCTCGCATCGGCGGATTTCGCTGGCCGGGCTTGCGGTTAGCGGCCGTTTCCGGTGGCCCCCGGGCGGTGCGCGGGCATAGGATCAACCCATGAGTATCGATGCGGCTGCCTTCAAAAAGGGCATGCGCCACCTCGCGGCAAGCGTAACCCTGATCACCACCCGGCATGGCGAGCAGCGGGGCGGCCTGACGGCGACCGCCGTCTGCTCGGTCTCGGCCGAGCCGCCGCAGATCCTGGTGTGCGTCAACAAGCAGGCCTCGGCGCACGATCCGATCGGTCACGCCGGCTTCTTCTGCGTCAACATCCTGTCGCCCGGGCACCGCAAGATCGCCGAACGCTTCGCCGGCATGGACGGCGTCGAGGGCGACGAGCGTTTCCGCGACATGGGCGAATGGTCGACCCTGTCGACCGGCGCGCCGGTGCTGAAGGGCTGCCCGGTCTCCTTCGACTGCAAGCTGGTGACCGAATTGTCGGCCGGCACGCACACCATCTACATCGGCCAGATCGTCGACATCGCGCTCGATCCCGCCGCGCCGGCGTTGCTCTATGCCGACGGCGCCTTCGTGCACGGCGACGCGCTGAAGCGCGCCCTCGAGGCGGCGAGCTAGGGCCGTTGCGCGCGCTCACGCGGGACCTGTCGCCCGCCACCTTCGCGCTGGTGATGGCCACCGGCATCGTCTCGCTGGCAGCCAACCTGTACGGCATGACCGCCATCGCCGACACGTTGTTCGCCGGCAACATCGTGGCCTATCTCGTGCTGGTGGCGCTGACGGCGCTGCGGCTCGCCTGGCACCCGCGCGCGGTGCTGGCCGACCTCGCCGACCACCAGCGCGGCCCCGGCTTCTTCACCCTGGTCGCCGGCACCTGCGTGCTGGGCAGCCAGTTCGTGCTGATCGCCGGCGCCTACGACATCGCCGTCGCGCTGTGGGTCGCCTCGACCGCGCTCTGGGTCGTGCTCATGTACGGCATCTTTGCCGCTCTCTCGGTCAAGAAGGTGAAGCCCACCCTGGCCGAGGGCATCAACGGCGGCTGGCTGCTGGCGGTCGTGTCGACCCAGGCGATCGCCGTGCTGGGCGCGCTGATCGCCGTGCACTGGCCGCAGCCCTGGCGGCTCGAGATCAACTTCTTCGCGCTGTCGATGTGGCTGTGGGGCGGCATGCTCTACACCTGGATGATCGCGCTGATCTTCTACCGCTACACCTTCTTCGACTTCGCGCCCGGCGACCTGTCGCCGCCGTACTGGATCAACATGGGTGCCATGGCGATCTCGACCTTGGCCGGCTCGCTGCTGATCCTCAACTCGGGCGATGCGCCCTACATCCATGCCATGCTGCCGTTCGTGCGCGGCTTCACCGTCCTCTATTGGGCGACCGGCACCTGGTGGATCCCGATGCTGCTGGTGCTCGGCCTGTGGCGCCATGTGCTGCGGCGGTTCCCGGTGCGCTACGACTCGCACTACTGGGGCATGGTCTTTCCGCTCGGCATGTACACGGTGGCCACCGCGGAGATGGCGCGGGCGATGGATTTGCCGTTCCTGCAGGCGATCCCGCATGTCTTCGTCTATGCCGCAATCGTCGCCTGGGGGGTGACCTTCATGGGCCTGCTGGATGCGCTGCGCCGCGGGCTGACACAGCGGCCGCACGCGGCACAGGGCGGTCAGGCCAGCCCGTAAATCCGGCCTTCCGGCGGCTTTCGCTCCGCGCCGTTACCCACTATGTTCCGCCGCGCCGTGTTGGGGCGTCGCCAAGTGGTAAGGCAGAGGATTTTGATTCCTCCATTCCCAGGTTCGAATCCTGGCGCCCCAGCCAGCACCCTCCCGGTTCTCACATGCCGAGCGTGCCACGCAGGATGCGTTCGTAGAGCCGCGATGGCAGGAAGCGCTTGAGCGGCGCCACGATGCGCTGCCCTCTCAGCCCGACCGTGTAGCGCATCTTCGGGTCGCGTGTGTCGAGAAGGCGTTCGACCAGGCGGGCGACCTTGTCCGGCTTGGGCGCCTTGGCCTCGTCCTTGGCTTGCGCCGCCCTGGAGCGCGCGAAGGCCTCGGCATAGGCCACGTTCGAGACGGCCTCGGCCGCGGTCGTGCGGCGCTGGGGCAGTGCGCTGTCGTGATCGCCGGGCTCGACCAGCACGACCCGGACGCCGAAGCGGCGGACTTCGAGGCGCAGCGCCTCGCTCATGCCCTCGAGGGCGAACTTGCTGGCGCTGTAGAGGCCGCTGAACGGCGTGCCGAACACGCCCGACAGCGAGCTGATGTTGACGATGGTGCCGCTCCTCTGCTGGCGCATCGCCGGCAGGGCGGCGCGGCAGACGCGCAGCACGCCGAAGAAATTCGTCTCGAACAGCGCCTTGGCCTCGTCGATGCGCGTGTCCTCGACCGCGCCCATCAGCGCCACGCCCGCGTTGTTGACGACGACGTCGAGCCGGCCCGCCGCGTTCAGCACCCGCGCCACACCTGCTGTCACCGAAGCCTCGTCGTCGATGTCCATCGCAATCATCTCGACGCCTGGCATGTCGACCGCCTTGCGCGACGTGCCGAACACGCGATGTCCCTTGGCCGCGAGATGGACGGCGATCGCCCGGCCGATGCCGGAGGAGGCGCCGGTCACCAGCACCACACGCTTGTTGGCGCTCATGCCGAGCCTCCCTTCATCGCGCGCTCGCGGGCATCGTAGGCGCGCGCCAGAAGCTGCGCGCGATCCTCGAACAGATCGGCGCCGCCGCCGTTCTTCGCCAACAGCGCGTCCTCGACGGCGGTGTGCGGGCGCGTGCCGCCATCGGCCAGCAGATGCTCGATCGCGGCGCCGCGCTCGGCCAGCCGCCGCGACACCAGCACGGTGCGGTGGCAGTCGAGCGGCTCTTTCTCCGCGCACATCAGGCAGACCGTGGTCTCCGTCGCGCGCGCGATCACGCGAGCCAGCGCATCGTGGAAGGCCGGGCGCGCCGCGGCCTCGGAGTAGTTGGCACCCTTGCCGCCATCCTTGCCGCCGAGTGCCGCGCCTTCCCAGACATAGGCGATATCGGCGGCCTCCAGGCTCCTGGCCAGCCGCTCCTTGGCGAACTGCGGATGGCGGCGCGAGAAGGGCATGGAGCGCACGTCGACCAGCAGGCCGACGCCGCCTTTCTTGAGCAGATCGACGAAGCGTTCGATCGGATGGGTCGAGTGGCCGATTGTTTTGATCATGGGGTCTTGATCATGACTTCAGCCGCCGCACCAGGTCGATGAAGGCCAGGGTCGCGGCCGAGCGCTCGTCGCGCCGGCAGGCGAGGTTGAGCGGCACCTTGAGCGCGGGCTTGCCCTTCAGCGGCCGGTAGACGACGCCCTCGAGCGGCAGGCGGCTCAAGGACGCCGGCACGATGGTGATGCCGAGGCCGGCGGCCACGAGGTTGAGGGTCGACACGATGCGCGGCGCCTCCTGGCCGACATGCGGGCTGAAGCCCGCCGCGCTGCAGGCCGCGATGATGACGTCGTAGAGGCCGCGGCCGTCGGGCCGGCGATAGAGGATGAAGGTCTCCTCGCTCAGCTCCTTCAGCGCCAGCACGGGTCGCCGCGACAGCGGGTGCTGGGCGGGGAAGGCAACAG
>Ga0070691_10000487_pt1 | contig 14877 bp, 13 predicted proteins | sample KBSK1101metaG_FD_64673 | JGI IMG/M metagenome (GOLD analysis project Ga0070691, IMG submission 64673) | Corn, switchgrass and miscanthus rhizosphere microbial communities from Kellogg Biological Station, Michigan, USA - KBS K1-10-1 metaG | ecosystem: Host-associated > Plants > Roots >... | reverse complement strand
CGATCCTCGATAGCATGGAAGCGGGGCTCGTGTTGACCGGTACCGAGGTCAAATCGATCCGTGCGGGCGGGATCTCGCTGCAGGAAGCCTACGCGCGCATCAAAGATAACGAGGCGTGGTTGATGGGCCTGCACATCAACCCGTACAAAGAAGGCTCGTTCTCGAATGTGGAGCCGCTGCGTCCGCGCAAGTTGCTGCTCCACAAGGACCAGATCAAGAGCCTGAAGGCCCAGGTCGCCGAGAAGGGCCTGACGATCGTGCCGTTGCGCATGTACTTCACGCGCGGCAAGGTCAAGGTCGAGATCGGCGTCGCGCGCGGCAAGAAGCTCTGGGATAAACGCGCCGACACCGCCAAACGCGACGTCCAACGCGAAATCGCTAGGCATATCCGCTGATCGGCACCAGGTATGTTGGGCGCGCCCCAGGGGAGAGTTTTGCAGATCGAATCGTGTGAGCGCGCCATGGTAAGGAGGCCCCACGAAGTGGGGGGCGCGGAGCCCGGGGCGGAGCGCCTTCAAACGTGAGAGGTGCACATCCGGAGCGGGCCTTACACGACGCGATCGAACGCGGCGGCGTCGTTCGTGCGGGCGAGCGGATCGTCGTCGCGTGTAGCGGCGGGCCTGATTCGGTCGCGCTGGCCGGAGCGCTGGCGGCGCTCGCACCGAGCCTCGATCTTCACCTGACGCTCGCGTACGTCCACCACGGCACGCGTGCGTCGGCTTGGCAGGACGAGTGCGTCGTGCTGCGCGTCGGCGCGACTTTCGGGCTTCCGGTCCGCACGGTCTCGCTCGCGAGCGATGCGTTCGACGAAGCGTCGCTGCGCGACGCGCGTTACGCCGCGCTGATCGCGATCGCGCAAGCCGCCGGTGCGACCGCGATCGCGACCGCCCACCACGCCGAGGACCAGAGCGAGACCGTCCTGCTCGCGCTCTTCCGCGGGACCGGCCCGACGGGACTCGGCGGGATGCAGGCGCGCCGTCCCCTCGCCGACGGGGTCGAGCTGATCCGGCCGCTCTTGCTCCAGCCGGCCGAGGACCTGCGGGCCTACTGCCACGCCGAGGCCCTGCCCTATGCGGTCGACCCGACCAACGCCGATTTCGAGCTACGCCGCAACGCCGTCCGCCAGGCCTTGACCGGCCTTCGCCCGCTCTTCCCCGGCCTCGACGAGGCCATCGCCAGGGCGGCCGGCCTGACCGCCGACGAGGCCGGCGAGACCGGCCGGGCCAGCCTGCGCAGGCAGGTGCGGGAGGCCGTCGAGGCCGATTGTGGGCTCAAGGACGTCGCCTTCGCGCACGTCGAGGCCGCGGCACTCGCCTTAGAACGGGGCGGCAGCGGCCGATTCTTTATGAAGGACGGGGTCGACCTCATCATCGAGGCCGGCCGGCTAAGGGTAGACACGCACGAATGAAGATAACCGAGACCTACGAGGGCACGCTCGAGCGGACGCTCTTCACCGAGGCCGAGATCGCCGGCGCGATCGAGCGGATGGCCCGGGAGATCGCGGCCGACCACAAAGGGCAACCCCTGTTGCTCCTGGGTGTGTTGAAGGGAGCGCTCTACGTCACGGTCGACCTCGCGCGAGCGATCGCGCGGTTGCCGGACGGTCCGAGCGAGATCGCCGTGGAGTATCTGTGCGTCTCCAGCTACGGAAACGCGACCCGCTCCTCGGGCGAGGTCCGCATGCTCAAGGACTCCGACACCCCCATCACCGGCCGCAACGTCGTGGTCGTCGAGGATATCATCGACAACGGTTTCACGCTGGACTACCTTCGGACGTTACTCGGTGGGCGGAACCCGGCGAGCCTGAAGTCGTGCGTGCTCTTCGATAAGCCCTATCACCGTCTGGTCGACGTCCCGGTGGAGTACGTCGGCCTGACCTCGCCGGACGAGTTCGTCATAGGCTACGGTCTGGACTATCAAGAACTCTACCGGAACCTGCCCTACCTCGCGCAGCTGCGCTCGTGGGTCTTCACCCAGTAAGGTCGTCTAAGCGTCATCGTGAACAAGTATCTTCGGTCGTTCCTGCTCGTCGTCTTCGCCGCCGTCTTGGTCGTCTTCTTGGTCTCGCGCATCTTGCAGGCCGGCGAGACCACCAGCCGCCTCGACTACGGGCAGTTCTACACCAAGCTCGAAGCGGGCCAGGTGACGGCGTTCCATGCCGTCGATAAGCAGGCGACCGGCACGCTCGTGGGCGGAGCCGCCTACACGGTCACGGTGCCCGTCATCGACAGCGCCTTCGTCGCCGAAGTGCAGAAGAAGGTCAAGAGCGGCGCCGTCAGCTACGACGCGCCGGCCAACACCTCGTTCATCTCGACGATCTTCAGCATACTTCCGTTCCTGATCATCATCGCGCTGGTCTTCCTGATCTTCCGTCAGGCCCAGAGCGGCGGCAGTCAAGCGATGTCGTTCGGCAAGTCGCGCGCCAAGATGCTCTCGGAGAATCGTCCCAAGGTGACGTTCGCCGATGTCGCCGGCGTGGACGAAGCCAAAGAAGAGCTCGGCGAGATCGTCGACTTCCTGAAGTTCCCGAAGAAGTATCAAGCGCTCGGCGCGCGCATCCCCAAGGGCGTGCTGCTGCTCGGGCCGCCGGGCTCCGGCAAGACGCTGCTCGCGCGCGCCATCGCGGGCGAGGCCGGCGTGCCGTTCTTCTCGATCTCCGGTTCCGACTTCGTCGAGATGTTCGTCGGCGTCGGCGCGTCGCGCGTGCGCGATCTGTTCGACCAGGCCAAGAAGTCCGCACCCTGCATCATCTTCATCGACGAGATCGACGCGGTCGGTCGCCAGCGCGGCGCCGGACTCGGCGGCGGACACGACGAGCGCGAACAGACCCTCAACCAACTCCTCGTCGAGATGGACGGCTTCGAACAGAACACCGGCGTCATCCTGATCGCCGCGACCAACCGCCCCGACGTGCTCGATCCCGCGTTGCTGCGTCCGGGCCGCTTCGATCGTCAGATCGTGGTCGACCGTTCGGACTTCCGCGGTCGCCAGAAGATCCTCGAAGTCCACGCGCGCAACAAGCCGCTCGGCAAAGAAGTGCTGCTCGAGACGCTCGCTCGCCGCACGCCCGGATTCTCCGGCGCGGATCTCGAGAACTTGCTCAACGAAGCCGCGCTGCTCGCGGCTCGCAAGAACCAGACCGTCATCGAGATGAAGGACTGCGAAGAGGCGATCGATCGCGTAAGCGTCGGCCCGGAGCGCAAGTCGACCGTCATGTCGGCCAAAGAGAAGAACAACACCGCGTATCATGAATCCGGTCACGCCGTCATCGGCGGCATGCTCGAGAAGCACGACAAGATCCACAAGGTCACGATCATCCCGCGCGGGATGGCGCTCGGCCTCACCTGGTCGTTGCCCGAGGACGATCGCCACTCGGTGACGCGCGAAGAGCTGATCGCCCAGATCACGATGGCGATGGGCGGACGGCTCGCGGAAGAGATCCAGTTCGGCGACGTCACCACCGGCGCGTCGAACGATTTCGAACAGGCGACCGGGATCGCGCGCCGGATGGTCACGCAATACGGCATGAGCGAACTCGGACCGATGATCTTCGGCCGCGGTTCGCACCAGGTCTTCCTGGGCCGCGACTTCGGCGACGAACGCAACTACTCCGAAGACGTCGCCACCAAGATCGACGCCGAGGTCCGCAAGATCATCGATGCGGCGTACGAACACGGTCGCGAGATCCTGACCAAGAACTGGGACAAGGTCGAGCGTATGGTCAAATCGTTGCTCGAATACGAGACGGTCGACGCCGAAGAAGTGCGCGCGATCGTCGAGGGCAAACCGTACGACGGCAATCGTGGCTCGGGCACGCCGGTCGCGGCCGAGTCGGAAGCGCCGGCCCCGGTCGAGCCCAAGCGCGAACCGCAACGCGGTATCCCGCCGACGATCTCACCCGAGCCGGCCTGAGTTGACCCGTCGTCTGCTCGCCCTCGCGCTGTCGCTTGGCCTGTGCTGCGGCGCTAGCGCCACGGCGACGCCCGTCCAACGCGACGGCGCGTTACCGCACGGCGGTGCCTACGTGATCCGTCCCGACGGGAGCGCGGCGACCGCATCGATCGCGCTCTGGTTCCGCGCGCCGAGCGACGGCTACGACGGCGCGACGCCCGGCATCGCGCAACTCGCCGCCGCTACGTGCGCAGCGGTCCGCCTCTCCGGCGGCAAGTCGCTGGTCGACCTGGTGCGCTCGCTCGGCGGCCGGCTGGTCCTGGGCGGCGAGCCGGACATGACGAGCGTCGACGTGATCGTGCCGGCCGGCAGCGCGCGACGCGTGCTCGCCGCGCTGACCTCCGCCTACTTCGCACCGGCGCCCGACGCGCCGGCCTACGCGCTCGCGCTGCGCGACTCCGCGGTGCGCGGCGTGGAACGCCGTTACTCCCCCGATCTCGCGATGCACGATGCGATGCTCGCGCAGATGGTCGCCTCCGGTCCGGCGCACGTCCCCGTCCTTCCCGGCACCGCCGACGCCTTCACGGCGATCCCGCTCGCGAGCGTCGCCGCGTTCGCCAAGCGCGCGTTCGCATCGCCGAACGCCTACCTCGCGCTCGCCGGCAACGTCGACGCGACGTTGCTCGACGCGGTGACCGACGGCGATGCGAGCGCGAATGCGACCTCCGCTCCGATCGATTCGCGCCTCGGTCCGGCCGGCACCACGGCGACCGTTCCGGCGGCCGTCGCGGGCCTCGCGTACGGGTACGCCGGTCCGCCGATCCGCGACGAACGCGCCGCGACCGCGCTCGATTTCATCAGCGACTATCTGTTCGATCCCGACCGCGGGGTGGTCTCGCTCCAACTGCGCGACACCGCGGCGAACGTCACCGGGCACTTCCTGACGTTTCACGATCCGGGCCTGACCGTCGTCAGCATCTCGGGCGGCGATCTGGAACTGGCCGGCACCAAGGTCCGCGCGGCCATCGCCGGTATGGCCACGCCGTTGGACGCCGGCACCTTCGCCGCCGCCCGGCGCGCGTTCGTCTATCGCACGGCGCTCGGCACCTCGACCTCGTCGGGTCTGGCCGACGGCCTCGCGTGGTACGCGGTCCAAGGCAACGCGACGTACGCGCCGGGCGATGCGAGCGGTACGTATGCGAGCGCGATCGCGTCGCTCGATCCGGCCTACGTCGCGAGCGTCGCGCGCCGCTATCTGCAGGTGCCGACGATCGTCCATCTGACCGCCGAAAAAGGGAGCTCGTCGTGATCGCGGCGATCGCGCTGGCCGCGCTCGCGCTCGCGCCCGCGCCGACGGTCGCCCGCGGGAGCGGCGTCACCGTCGTCTCCCAACCCGACGACGCGGCGACGCTTGCCGGCACCATGCTCTTCGTACGCGCCGGGCTCGACCGGCAGAGCTTCGCGCAGAGCGGCCTGGCCGCGCTGACCGCCGAGACGATCCTGCAGACGCCCTCGACCGGCGGCGCACCGTTGCGCGATGCGATCGCGGCGGCCGGCGGTTCGATCGACTACGTGGTCGATCCGCAGAGCGTGCGTTTCTACGTCGAAGGTCTCGGCCCGGACGAGAACGGTCTGCTGGCGCTCTTCACCGCGGCGCTTCGCGCACCGGACTTCTCGCCGGCGACGGTCGGGCGCGCTCGCGCCGAGCTGGACCGCACGATGGGCGATCGGACCGCGCTCGGCATCGGCTTGCAGATGCTCGACGGAGCGCCCGCGAGCGGCACCGCCGGCTCGCTCGCGCAGTTCGTCCCCGACGACGTGCGCGCGTTCTACGCCCGTGCCTATCGTTCCGGCGGAGCGCTGGTGAGCACTATCGGCGCGATCGACCCGCGCGCGAACTATGCCTCGGTGGCGGCGGCGCTCGCGCCCGGCAGTTCGAAACCGGTGGTCGCGAAGATCCCGTCGGTCGCAGGTGCGTCGCACGAACTGATCTCGCGGCGCAACATCGACGTGCCCTGGCTGGTCGCGCGCTATCCCGCGCCGGGCTACGGCAGCCGCGACTTCGCGGCGATGCTGGTGTTGGCGTCCTTCGTCGACAAGACGCTCGGCGAGGTCGCCCAACTCCCGACCCTGATCTCGCGCACCAGCGCGGACTCGGCGGTCGGCTCGATCTACGCGTTCGACCGCCCGTCCGCGAATCTGACCGTCTACCTGTACGGCGGGCTCGGCGATCCGAGCCAGGCCTTCTCGACCGCGCTCGGCGTCTTCCGCGCGATGGGTGCGACCGCGGTCGCCGGTTCGATCGAAGACTTCAAAGCCGACGCGCGCGGACGGTTCGCTCGCGACCTGGAGTCGCTCGAGGACCGCGCCTGGATCGCCGGCGTCTTCGCCGAGAACGGCGGCTCGGCCGACTATCTCGACCGGACGTTCGCCTCGATCGACGCCGTCACGGCGGCCGACATGCGCCGGGTCGCACACCGTTATCTGGGCGACCCGACCATCGCGCTCGTCCTTCCCCGCCAAGGCACTTAGAGCGGCCAGCGCGTGCGCGTCGCGCTCGTCCACGACTATCTGAACCAGCTCGGCGGCGCCGAACGCGTCTTTGCGCACGTCGCGAGCGCGTGGCCGGATGCGCCGGTCTACACCGCCCTCTACGATAGACGCGTGGCGTCGAGCATCGTCGCGCCGGAGCGGATCCGTACATCCTTTCTAGCCGACCTGCCCGGCGCGAACCGGTACTTCCGGGCGCTAGCGCCGCTCTATCCGCGCGCGTTCGAAGAGTTCGACTTCTCCGGTTTCGATACGATCGTCAGCTCGACCACGGCCTGGGCCAAGGGCGTCATCGTGCCGCCCGGCGCGATCCACGTCTGCTACATCAACACCGTCTCGCGCTTCACGTTCGACGCGGACCGCTACGTCGGCGGGTTCGGTCTCGGGGCGCTGGCGCGGCCGCTGATCGCGCGCCTCGTCGAATGGGATAAGCGCGCCGCGCTGCGCCCCACGCGCTTCGTCGCGAACTCGCGCAACGTCGCCGCCCGGGTGAAGACGTACTACGGCCGCGACGCCGACGTGCTTCCCTGTCCGGTCGACGTGGATCGCTTCACCGTGGGCGCGGGGAATGGCGACTACTTCGCGATCGCCTCGCGCCTGCTGCCGTACAAGCGCATCGATCTCGCCATTCGGGCGGCGCAGATCGCGAACGTGCGGCTGAAGATCGCCGGCACGGGCCCGGCCGAACGCGCGTTACGCGAACTCGCGCGCGGTACCACGACCGAGATGCTCGGCTACGTGGGCGATGCCGACGTGAACACCCTGCTGGGCGACGCGCGCGCGGCGATCCTCCCGGGTGAAGAAGACTTCGGCTTGGTCCCGATCGAAGCGGCCGCCACCGGTCGCCCGACCATCGCCTATCGTGCCGGCGGCGCGCTCGAGACCATCGTCGACGGCCGCACTGGCGCGTTCTTCGACGAGGCGACGCCGCAGTCGCTCGCCGACGCCATCGCGACCTTCGACCCGACCGCCTACGACCCGCAACACCTCCGCGCGCACGCCGAGACGTTCGCCCCCGCGCGGTTCATCGCGCGCCTCAAAGAGATCGTCGCAACAACGCGAGCGTGAGCCTGGCGGGCGCTTCGCGATCGACGCGCTGGGCGCGCACGAGCGACTTGGCTCGAAGGCGGCCACGCGAGGTCGGATCGTCGCGCATCTCGCGCAGTGCGTTCGCCCACGCGTCGACGTCGTGCGGCGGGAGCAGCATCGCCGCGCCGTCGCAGGCTTCCGGGAGGCCGGCCGCATCGGCGGCCAGCACCGGCGCGCCGCAGGCCATCGCCTCGACGGCCGGCAGGCCGTAGCCCTCGGCGTAGGACGGCGCCGCGACCGCGAGCGCGTTCGCATAGAGCGCGCGCAGTTCGAGGTCGGTCGGCTTCGCGTCGAACGTGTCGATCAGCGCGACGTCCTTGCGCGGGAACGCTCTCGCGAACGCCTCGCGGAGCATGCGCGTGTTCTTGCGTTCTTCGGGGCCGCCGACCACCAGCACGAACGGATCGCGGCCGTCCGGCGGGACGGGTTCGAAGAACGCATCCGGCACGCCGCTGACGATCGCGATACGGTCGCGCTCGATGCCGAGCTCGCGCGCGATCTCGCCGGCCGACCAGTGCGAGACGGTCGCGAACGCATCGCCCTCGCGCGCCGCGCGCTTGATGGGCGACTGCTCGCGCCAGCGGGCGACGACGTTCTTGTGCGGTTGCGTGAAGGCGAACGCGTCGTGGATGGTGACGAGTGCGCGCGCCTTGGCCTTGAAACGGATGCCGTTCCACGGATACCAGACCGCGTCGAACCCGTCGCCCGCGGCCGCGCGCATCGTCGCGCGGTCGAGCAACGTCACCTCGAGATCGGGATCGTCCTCCCACGACGCGAGCACGCGGCGCACGTAGCGCCCCATCCCGCGCCGGTCGGCCGCGAGATTGATCGCGTCGATCGCGATGCGGAACGACACGCGGTTAGTGGCCGGCCATCTGGGGGAAGAAGAGCAGTGCGATCAGGCTCAACAGATTGAATGCGCCGTGCGCGATCATCGAGGCGACCACGTTTCGGGTGAGATAGTAGACGCCGCACAACACCATCCCGACCAGGGCTAGCGGGAGCGCGTTGAACGGATCGCCGTGCGCCAGCCCAAACAGGATCGAACTGACGACGGCGGCCGTCCAGAACCCGCCGTAGCGGAGCACCGCGTTGAACGCGAACGCGCGGAAGAGCGTCTCCTCGACGATCGGCCCGAGGACGACGGCGAAGACCGCGAACAAGGCGATCTGCCAGGGGACGTGCATCTGCAGGAACATCTTCTCCGTCGCCTGAGCGTGATCGCCGGTGTGCGTGACCGCACTGACGACGTTCGAACCGACGGTCGCGAGGGCGACGCCGGCGACGACGCTTGCGAGTGCGATGCCGATCGCCCGCAGGTTCGGGCGGACGAATCCGAGATCGCGCAGCGAGACCCTGGTGGCGCGTGGAAGCCCGATGAGAACGGCGATGAAAATCGGGATCTCGGCCGCGGCGCTCGCGAGAATCGTCGGCACCGGCAGGAGGCGGCTCAACATCGGGAGTCTCGAACCGAAGAGGTCTGGTTGGAACAGGTCCGGTTGGAGCAGCGCCAGGACGACGATGCTCAACACCTGTCCGATCAAGAACGTGCCTGCGATCAGCGCGAGCACGATGCCGATACCGCCGAGCTTAAACGCGTCCTGCGGCCAGCGCGTCGGCCAGGCGGGCGAAGGAGGCGATGTCGAGCTGTTCTCCACGGATCTCCGGTTCGAGCCCGGCATCCGCGATCGCGCGCGCGACCGGTTCGCGCGGGAGAACGAGAGCGAGCATCAGCGAGTTGGCGAGCGTCTTGCGGCGGTACGCGAACGCCGCGCGGACGACCTGCAGGAAGAGCGCTTCGTCCCGCGTCGCGACGGCGGGCGCGTCGCGGCGCACCAATCGCACGACGGTCGAGTCGACCTTCGGCGGCGGGAAGAAGGCGCGCGGTCCCAGCGTGAACGCCCGCTCGACCTGCATGGCGTACTGCACTGCGATCGAAAGACTGCCGTACGCGGGCGTGCCGGGTTCGGCGACCAGCCGGTCGACCACGTCGCGCTGCAGCATCGCGACGATGGTCTCCGGTCCGCCCTGCATCTCGACGAGCTTCATCAACACCGGCGTGCCGACGTTGTAGGGGAGGTTGCCGGTCGCGCGCCACCGCCGCCCGGCTGCGAACGCCGCGTAATCGAACGTCATCGCGTCGCCGTGCAGGATCGTCGCGGCGCTCAGGTCTTTACGACCGCGCAAGACCTCGACGAGCGGATCGTCGATCTCGAGCGCGGTCACGTCGCCGCCTTCGTCGAGCAGCGCGCGGGTGAGCGCGCCGGTGCCGGCGCCGATCTCGAGAATTGGAACCGGCGCGTCAGAAGACGCGCCGTCGAGAGCCAGGCGGGCGATCTTGTGGGTCGCCTCGCCGTCCATCAGGAAGTTCTGGCCGAAGCGTTTCTTCGGCGTCAGGCCGTACGCGCTCAGCAGAGCGCGCGGGTGATCTTCCAAGTCTCTACTTCAACTGATACACGGTGACGGGTCGCCGGCCGAAGCGCAGCGCGTCGCCGAGCGAGTTGAAGCCGAGATCGATGCGGTTGCCGCGGATCGCGCCACCCGTATCGCCCGCCACGGCGTAGCCGTAACCCGGGATGTACAGGCGCGTGCCGAGACGGATCACGCGCGGATCGACCGCGACGATACCGTGTCCGGCGGGACGGCCGCTCGCCGTGATGCCGGAACAGCCGTAGCAGTTCGCGGTATACGCGGTTGCGACCATCGTGAGCGCGGCGCGAGCCACGTACGCGGTCTTGTCGAGGCCGCGTCCTTCGAATCGGACGAACGCGTCGTACTCGCCGACACCCTCGGCGATCACGCGCGGCTTCGCCGAGCGGAGGACGCGCGTATCGACGACGCTCTTCGCGATGTTTCCACCGTCGCGTTGCGTGAAGCGCACCATCGTCTCGCGCACGCCGGGCGTCCCGTTCGAGAGGACCTTCGTCCTCCCGGGAGCCAGCGAGAGCGAGACGCGATGCACGGTCTTCGCCGCGATCGGTTGCTGGACGGTGCGCGTCCAGTTGGTCACGCGCACGACGCGAACGGTCTCGTTCGGGGTCAGGCGCGCCGCCAGGGACGGATGCACTTCGTCGTATTTGCCGAGCGTGACGCCCTGCGCTTCGAGCAACGCACCGACATCGTCGGCGGCGCTCTGGAGCTGGGTGGTCGTATGCCCGGCGACGATGGTCACCGGTACCGCCGCGCGGTAGCTGACGATCAGGCGGTCCGAGAGCGGCGTCTGCACGCCGGGCTGGACGTAATCGTTCGGGCCGGCGACGATCCCGCGCTCCTTCAGGAACGCACCGACGGTCGACGCCCGGGTCGCATGCTGCAGGGTCGCGCCGTTCGACTCGAACGTGACGACGTGCTGCACCGACGAGGCGGTGCTACCCTGGGCGGCCCATGCCGCGGTCGGGTAGGTGGTGAAGCCGGCTATCGTGAGACCGGCGGTGAGAACGCTAACGGCAAGTAGGTGGCTTGCACGCATCGGGCTGCGTCCTATCAACCTAGGCTCCTCTCTCTGCAACACCGGCCGGAACGCCGTCAGGCGCCGACACTCCGAGCACTTCCGTGCTCTTCGATCACAGGGTTCGTAGTGGTTGACGGATCCTCAATCAAGGGAAACGCCATCGGACCGATCGTCGCGCTGGAGCTCCTGGGAGCTTCGAGCGGGGTTCGTATCGGCCAGGTAGCCGCTCCCGGCGGCATACCGAAGGGACCACTCGCGGGGCGGTCCAGCAACTCGGGCACTATATCATGGGCCCGGGACCCGAGCCATATGCCAAATGTCGTACTGGCAGCAGGTCTTACCTCCTCTTCATACCCAGCCTCCGCTGTTTCCTCCCAGGCGGGCGAAAGGCCCGAATCACTCCTCGCGGAACCAGGCCGGACTGATGCAGCACTTGCGGGTCGGCTTCTTTACCGAGGTCTATCGTCCGGTCGTCAACGGGGTCGTGGCCTCGGTCGACGCCCTGGCCGAGGGGCTCCGGGCGGGCGGTCACGAGGTCTACTGCTTCACGCCCAAGGTGCCCGGTTACGAAGAGGCCGACGGCCCGGTCTTCCGGATGCCCTCGCTCCCGCTGCCGGATACGCCCTACCGGCTGACCCTGCCGCTGGTCCGCCGGCGCAACGTCCAAGGCGTGATCAAACGGCTCTCGATCATCCACGCGCACTCGCCGTTCATCACCGGCTGGATGGGCCTGCGCTACGCCCGTCGCTACAACATCCCGTTCGTCTACACGTATCATACGAAGCTCGAAGAGTACGCCCACTACGTGCCGTTCGACGAGGCCGCCACCCGGATGGCCGCGGAGACGTTGACCCGGACCTTCGCCGACATGACCGACGCGGTCGTGGTGCCGACCCTGGCGATGGGCGAACGCCTGCGCGAACTGGGCGTCGAGGCCCGCATCGAGATCATCCCGACCGGGATCGATCTGCAGAAGTTCGGCGGCGGCAAGCGCGACCAGGCGTTGCGCGACCGGGTCGGCGCGAACGGCCGACGGATGCTGTTCTTCGTCTCACGCTTGGCCCGCGAGAAGAACGTCGATCTGCTGATCGCGGCGCTCGCGCGCAGCGCTCCCGATCTGCATCTCGTCATCGGCGGCGACGGCCCCGAACGCGACGCCTTGATCGCGCTCGCGGGCAGCCTCGGCGTCAGCGACCGGACCACGTTTCTCGGCGCGATCGAGCGCGAGACGCTGCCCGATCTCTACGCCTCGAGCGACGCCTTCGTCTTTCCGAGCACCACCGAGACGCAGGGCCTGGTGTTGGCCGAAGCCTTGGCCGCCGGTGCGTTGGTGATCGCGGCCGACGCCCCGACCAATCGGGACGTGTTGGGCGGCGCCGGCAAGGTGCTGGCCTCGACGGTCGCGGCCTTTGCCCAGGCCTTCGATGCCGTCCCGGCCGGCCCGGACGCGGCCGAAGCCGAACGGGCCCGCCGGAGCGCCGGCCGGTTCTCGATCGACGCCCAGACCGAACGAATGCTGACCCTCTACCGGAGCTTGTGGACCACGATCTCGGCCGATTGACATCGAACATACGTTCGATGTAGGATGGGTATGAGGTTGACATGAGCTATCGCAAACCCGCTCCCCTGATCGAGGCCACCGTCGGATACGCCGCAGATGACGCCGGCATCGGGGTCGCCTATGCATCGATCGCGACGATCGCGAGCGCCTCGCCGGCTCTGCTCCGGGTTCCGTTCCGCGTCCGCCGGTTTGCGGGGCTCTCCGGTCGCGAGATCGGCTATGCCGCCGTCACCGCCGTCGCCACCGCACTGCGCGATCGCAAGGTGCGTCGCGTCCGCTTCGCGGTTCCCGACGACGAGTTGATCCACGACCTGAGCGAACGGCGCGCCCTTCCGCAACCGCTCACGCTTCCGTATATCCGGCTCGGATGCGCCTTCAACCAGTTCAGCCAGTGCGACGTGGTCGCCGGCGGCGACGACGATCTCTCCGGCCGCGCGCGGGCCGAGGTCGCGCTCCACATCGCTGCGTAACCCACTATCGACGGTCGCCCTCGCGCGATCGCTGATCGGCGCGACTCTGCGCCGCTCGACCGCCGACGGAATCGCCTCCGGGCGTATCGTGGAGGTCGAGGCGTATCCCCCGGGAGATCCCGCAAGCCACGCGTATACGGGCTTGCGAGTTCGCAATGCCTCGATGTTCTTAGGCCCGCTCCGCGCCTACGTCTACCGTATCTATGGAACGTCGTGGTGCTTCAATATCACGAGCGAACCCGAGGGCGTCGGCGCGGCCGTCTTGATCCGGGCGCTCGAACCGCTCGAAGGCCTCGCGCTGATGGAGTCCCGGCGCGGCGCGGCCGCTCGGCGCGACCTGTGCCGCGGGCCCGGCCGCCTCTGCACCGCGCTCGGCATCGACGCATCGCTCGACGGGGCCGCACTCGATCCCGGCGGTCCGCTCGAACTGCTACCGGCGGGCGAGCCGGTCCGGGTCGGGCTCTCGGCCCGGATCGGGATCACCAAGGCGGCCGACCGGCGCCTGCGTTTCTATCTGCGCGGGAGTCCGTACCTGAGCGGGCCGCGCTCGCTCTCTCCTTGATTCCGTGGGGGGGCTGTGCTACTATCGCCTGGACATCCCCCCTCGTACCCGTCACCGCCGCGAAGCTGGCAGCCTCGCCTCTTGCGTCGTAATTATGATGACGAGTCCGACTCTACGAGAGAGACACTCCGCTGCAAACCGAACATCGCCCGCCTAACAACGGGCAGCAGGGCGGAGGCCGCCGCCGTCGCGCGCGCCGCCGTCAGCCCTTTGGCAACAATCCCCAGAACCAGCATCAGCATCACGATTTTCCGCAGACCGAAGCCGTCGGTCCGCCGCTGCTGACCGCCGCCGATCTTGACGAGAAGACGAAGAGCGAGCTGGTCGAGATCGCCGTCGGCTTCGAGATCGAGATCCCGTCGCCCGCGAAGGTCAAGAAGGACGAGATCGTCGCTCAGATCCTGGCCGCGCAACAGCAGCGCTCGGGCCTCGAGATGGCCAGCGGCATCCTCGACATGCTTCCCGAGGGCTACGGCTTCTTGCGTCGCGAGGGCTACATCCTCGGCCCCGACGACATCTACGTCAGCCAATCGCAGATCCGCCGCTTCGAACTTCGCCGCGGCGATCTGGTCGAAGGCCAGGTCCGCCGTCCCAAAGAGGGCGAGAAGTTCTACGGTCTGATCCGCGTCGACAAGATCAACGATCTGGAACCCGACAAGATCCGCGGCCGCCGCAACTTCGAAAAGGGCACGCCGATCTATCCGATGGAGCGCTTCAACCTCGAAGTGCGCGCGACCCAGCTCTCGACCCGCGTCATCGACCTGTTCTGCCCGATCGGCAAGGGTCAGCGCGCGCTGATCGTCTCGCCGCCGAAGGCCGGTAAGACGACCCTGCTCAAGAACATCGCCAACGCCATCACCATCAACCATCCGGAGGCGCACATCATCGCGCTGCTCGTCGACGAGCGCCCGGAAGAGGTCACGGACATGCGTCGCACGATCGACGGCGAGGTCGTCGCCTCGACGTTCGACGAGCATCCCGAGAACCACACCGCCGTCTCCGAACTCGCGATGGAACGCGCCAAGCGTCTCGTCGAGCTCGGCAAGGACGTCGTGATCCTGCTCGACTCGATCACGCGTCTCGCGCGCGCCTACAACCAGGTCATCCCGAACTCCGGGCGCACGCTCTCGGGCGGTCTCGACACCGCGTCGTTGCACAAGCCGAAGCGTTTCTTCGGCGCCGCGCGCAAGATCGAAGAAGGCGGATCGCTCACGATCATCGCGACCGCGCTGATCGAGACCGGTTCGAAGATGGACGACATCATCTTCGAAGAGTTCAAGGGCACCGGCAACATGGAGCTCAA
>Ga0070691_10000486_pt1 | contig 14886 bp, 12 predicted proteins | sample KBSK1101metaG_FD_64673 | JGI IMG/M metagenome (GOLD analysis project Ga0070691, IMG submission 64673) | Corn, switchgrass and miscanthus rhizosphere microbial communities from Kellogg Biological Station, Michigan, USA - KBS K1-10-1 metaG | ecosystem: Host-associated > Plants > Roots >... | reverse complement strand
GATCGAACGCGCGATGGCCAAGGGGCGCGACGACCGCTGGCCTGACGCGTCGGCGTTTCGCGATGCGCTCGCCGAGAACGCACTCGCGCCCCGCCCCGGACTGCGAGCGGCTGCACCGGCGCGTTCGGCAGGTGCGGCCGAGGTATTCGACCCCGCGGCGTACGGCGCCGAACTTGGCTTGCACCTGACGGGTCAGGTGCTCGGCGCGCTCGGCCTGCATCCGGACGCGTCGTCGGCGGCGCCATCGCAGCCGCGCGCGCCCGGCGAACAGCTTCCCGAATACCCCCGCGTGCCGGCGCTGCCGCCGGGATGGATGCTGGATCCGAACACCCGTGAGTACGGTCGCGAGGCGCTGCAGCGGTACAAGGAGGAGACGCGCCGCTGGAAGCAGCGCTACGGGCGCAATGCCGTGGCCGGCGCAAAGATCGTCCGCCGCGAACTCAAGCGCGCGCAGCGGGCCGGACTGTTCGGCCCGCAGACGCCGGAGGAGCGAATCCGCCGGTTCCAGCGATCCGTCATCGGCGGCATCGGCATGGTCGGCTTTCTGACCATGATCAACGTGGTCACGTCGCCGCAATTCCCGTGGGCGCTGTTTCCCGCGGTCGGCATCACGATCGGAATTTTTTCGCGCGGTTCGCGACTGTTGATCGACGGGATTCCGCTGCGCCGCTTGTTCCAGTTCCAGGCGCCGCCGCAGCCGCAGGCTGACAACGCCGCCGCCGCCGGCCTGGCGTGGCGCGCGGCCAGTGCCGTGCCCGCGATGCTGCCGCACGCGGAGGCCGCCGCGCTCGCCGCGATCCCGCGTGAGGTGCTCGACGGCCCGCACGGCGCGACGATTCGCGAAGCCGTGAATACGAAGGCGACGATTGCCGACGTGCTCGGAAAGCTTTCTCCCGCCGACCGCCAGATGCTGCCCGAAATCCAGCCGACCGTGGACTCGCTGGTCGAGCGCGTGCTCTCGCTTGCCCAGGGGCTGCACCAGCTCGATGCCGACGCGTCACCTGCGGCGATCGCCGCGCTCGACCGACGCGTGGCCGAGGCGAAGGCCGGCCCGCAGGATGCACCCGATCTCGAACGCCGGCTGCAGCTGCTCGAGCGTCAGCAGGCGACGCTGAAGGATCTTGCGGCGCGACGCGGCGCGGTGGCCGAGCAGCTCGAGCGCGCGTCGCTGGTGCTGCAGACGATGAAGCTCGACCTGTTCAAGCTCCGCTCGAGCGGGCTCGACGCGAAGCTCGACGCGACGACGGGCGCGACGCAGGAAGCGCGCGCGCTGTCGACCGATATCGGGCGAGTTCTCGACGCGGCGAATGAGGTGAGAAAGCTGTAGGGACTGTCAGATGTTCTTGCCTACCGGGTCAGCAGTTGTCGCACAGCTGCAGCTACCGCGGCTGGTGCGTCCTCCGGCGAGAAGTGCCCCGCGTCCGGGATGAGCTCGAGCGTCGCACCCGGGATTGTGTTGCGCAGGCGGTCCGCCAGCGAGATCGAGAGCCACGGGTCGCGCGCACCCCAGACGATGGACGTGGGCTGCGTGATCGTGCCGAGCCTCATACCTAGCGACGCGACGGTCGGGTCGTGCATCGCGCGGAGCTGCGCGACGAGCGTTTCAACGCCGAGCCGCATCGTGAACGCGCGCAGGTAATTGTCGAGGCCGTGGCGTCCGTGCTCCTCGTCGGCGAACCCCTTGAGCAGCGAGCCATGCACGAGTCCGGCAAGCAGGGGTGCGCCCGCGGCGCGGCCAAGTGCGGGGACGGCGGCGAGCAATCGCGCGAGGCGAGCGGCGCGGCGAGGCCAGACGTCGAACGCGGTGCTGTCGACGAGGCACAGGCGCGTGACGCGCGCCGGCGCGTCGAGGGCGAGCGCCTGCGCGACGGCGCCGCCCATGCCGTGCCCGACGATGCACGCTGCGGCGATCCCGAGCTCGTCCATCAGCAGCCGCAGGCGATCCGCGTGCGCGACGGCCGTGAGGGGCGCGAGCGCCGGACGGTCGCTCTTGCCGAATCCGAGGAGGTCGGTGACGACGAGCCTGTGGCCCTCGGGCATCTCCCGCACGACGCTGTGCCAGAGCTGGGCTGAAGCGGGAAAGCCGTGGAGGAAAATGACCGGCTCGCCCGCGCCGCGCGTCCCCGCGGCGTAGTAGTAGAGTCGCGTGACCCCGAGGTCTACAAACTCGCCGCGCATCGCGTCAAGATCGTCACCGGCAATGGGTGCGACAAGCGCCGGTATCCGAGAACAACGCGCCGAAAACCGCAATTATGCCCTAGCGTTCCGTAACGAAAATGATATCCTTGAGCCAGCAATTCGTTTCTGTGAGTTCCGAGCATCAGATCGCATTGTTTGACAACGACTTAGCAACGGGCGCCTCAACTTGACCGCACCCACAGTTCCGATCGTTTCTCCGTTCCCAGCCCCACCGGCACCGCTTCCGGCGGTGAAATTTCCGCTCGGTTGGCTGTTGGAGCATGGATCAGTTCCACTACAGTATCGAGCCACCATCGATGTCGCCCGGCTGAAATCGAATGTTTCTCCGGACTTCGATTTGCTGCCGTACACCTTCAAGCCGGCGGTCGAACTCGCGCTCGCGCAAGCTGGCGACGGGGTGTGGAACGAGTCGATGCTCACTGCGCCGCCGGCGCGGTCAGATGGCTTCGAAGGCGTCGGCACAGTGCACGCCGTTCGACGGCTGCTCGAGTACGGATGGGACAAGGATTCCCCGCCGATTTATCAGGCGCGGCGAATCCTGTTCCGGCTGCTCGCCGAGGACGACGATCCGGCCCTGTTGTTTGAGTTTGCGCCGAATCCGAACGCGCGATCGAAGCCGGAAGAGGAAATGCAGATGCTGACCCGGCAGACGCTGAGAGAGGCTGCGGGGGCGGCGCTCGCGCAGGCCGGCTTCGAAGGCGACCCGAGGCTTCGCGGGGCCGCGCGGCGCACGCTCGACCGGATCGTGGAGTTCCTCAAGTCGCCCGTAGGCGCAAAGCCGTGGATCCGCGTCGGGAATCGCCAGGTGCTCTCGCCGGATGCGTTTGCGCCGTCGATTTACGCGCTGCAAATGCTCGCGCACATGCCGCTCTTCCGCAGCGAGCACTACGAGGGAATGGAGCTGCTGTACCGCTGGCTTACGCGCCCGCTGCCGCGCCAGGAACAGATGCAGGTGGTGGGCAAGAAGATCGTGCCCGTGCCGCTGCTCGTGATGGGTGACCGCTTGCCGCACCGCAATGCCGTAGAGGACGACGTGCCCGCCGCGCTCGCGTGGATCGAGCTGATGGCGCGGCTCGGCTTGCTCCGCCGCAATGAAAATTGGTCGAAGATGTACGAGCGCTTCGTGGACGACTGCGGCCGTGACGGCGTGTGGCATCCGCACAAGGGACTCGCGATGCCGCGCAGCTCGAACCCGTGGGTCTGGGCGTCCTATCCGCTCGAGCCGTCGCGCGCGGGCGACGAACGCTGGGCCGACATGACGTTCCGCATCGGCCTGATCGCACGCTTGAGCGGGCGGCCGATCGACCTGATCTGAGCGCGAGACTCCCGCCCGAGCAGTGGTTTCCCGCCGGCCGCGCCGACATCACGGCGCGGCGGGTCACGCTCGCCGGCGGCCTGTCACTTCGCGTGCTCGAATCCGGCCCGCGCGACGGCACGCCGCTTCTCCTGCTGCACGGGTGGGCGATCTCGGCGTACCTCTGGCGCCACAACATCGCGGCGCTCGCCGGCGCAGGGTATCGCGTGTACGCCCCCGACCTTCCCGGCCACGGGCTTTCGGATGCCCCGGTCGCCGCGGGGAGCTACACGCTCGCGGCGATGACCGGCCACATCGCCGCGCTCATGGACGCACTGCATCTCGAGCGCATCGACGTCATCGCGCAGTCCATGGGCGGACGGATCGCGCTCGAGCTCGCGCGCCGGTCGCGCGCGAAACGTCTCGTGCTGTTCGGCCCGGTGGGATTCGGCGAGGTGTCGCAAGCCCGTGAGATTGCGCCGTTCCTCCCGAGGATTCCCGGCGCCCTCGCAACGATGCTCGTCCCGCGCGAGATCGTCGAGATCGTGCAGCGGCGCGTCTACGGAAAGATCGGATGGTTCTCGGAGCGCGATGTGGACGAATACTGGGCGCCGACCCAGTTCCCCGGCGTCGTGCAGGCAACGCTGCAGATGCTGCGTGAGTTCGACTGGGAGGTGCTCACCCCAGCCGTGCTGGCGCAGGTCGCGGTGCCGACGCTGGTCGTGTTCGGAACCCTCGACAACACCGTGCACCCTGATGGCGCCGCGCGGCTCGTGGAAGCGATGCCCCGCGCGCGCCTCGAGTGGATCGAGGGCGGGGGGCACGTCGTCATGGAGGAAGTCCCCGATCGGGTGAACGCGCTGCTGCTTGCGTTCCTCGCCCATCAGCCACCAAAGACCAGCGACCGCCAACCAACAGACCATTAATGGTTCGTTGTTTCTGGTCGATCGTTGTTGGTGCTTGGGCCCGTGTCCCGCTAGCTTCAGAGTGATGAGATAGGCCGGCCGGTCGCATGGCGGTTGAGCATGCGCCCCGGGTCTCATCGAGCCGATCTTCCGATTCGCGGAGGTATTGGCTCACCGCGGAGCCAAACCTCACGAGTTGAAATGAAGACGAAGAAGGCGGCGGGCAGCGCCGCACGACGCACGCCGCGAGCAGCGGCGGCCGCGCGGGGCGTTGAGCCCGCGCGCGAAGCCCCAGCCGCACCTGTTGTCCCCGACACGGGCGGTACGCTCGCCCAGGCCGAAGCGGCCACGACCAGCATCACGTTCGCCGACCTCGGCCTCACCGCGCCGATGCTCAAGGCGCTCGCTGACGCCGGCTACAAGTCGCCCACCCCCATCCAGGCGCAGGCTGTCCCGCTCGCGCTCAAGGGGCGCGACTTGATCGGCCTCGCGATGACCGGCACCGGCAAGACCGCCGCCTTCGTGATCCCGATCATCGAACGCCTGCTCGGCGGACCCCGGCGCACGCGCGCGCTGATCCTCACGCCGACCCGTGAACTCTGCGTGCAAGTCGAGGAGAGCTTCCGCAAGTACGGCAAGCATTCCGGCCTGTCAGTCATTCCGGTGTACGGCGGCGTCGGCTACGAACCGCAGGTAAAGGCGCTGCGCGCGGGCGTCGACGTGGTCGTCGCGACGCCGGGCCGGCTGCTCGACCACCTCGAAAAGCAGAACGTCGTGCTCGACGAGATCGAAGTGCTGGTGCTCGACGAAGCCGACCGCATGCTCGACATGGGATTCGCACCGCAGATCAACCGGATCGTCGCGCAGCTGCACTCGTATCGCCAGACGCTGCTGTTCAGCGCCACGATGCCTCCGGAAGTCGAAGCGCTCGCGCGGAAGTACCTGCGCAAGCCGGTCGTCGTCCAGGTCGGACGCCGCTCCGGCGCGGCGACGACCGTGCAGCACTTCGTCTATCCGTGCCCCAAGGACAAGAAGAGCGCCCTGCTCACCGAACTGCTCAAGAAGGAGAGCCTCGACAGCGTGCTCGTCTTCACGCGCACCAAACACGGCGCCGATCGCGTCGTGAAAACGCTCGAGCGCGAAAGCATCAAGGCCGGCGCGATGCACGCCGACAAGACGCAGGGCCAGCGAACGAAGGCGCTGGAGGATTTCAAGAACGGAAAGCTGCGCGTGCTGGTCGCGACGGACATCGCACAGCGCGGCCTGGATATCTCGGGCATCTCGCACGTGATCAACTTCGACGTACCGCAGCAGGCCGAAGATTACGTCCACCGCATCGGACGCACCGGACGCGCGGCCAGCACCGGCGACGCCTACACGTTCATGTGCGCCGACGAAATCGCGATGGTGAAATCCATCGAGCGCGTGATCGGACAGGCGATTCCAAGAATTTCGGTTGCAGGATACGATTTCGGGACGTGAGTGGGAGGGTGGAGGTTGAGTCGGAGGGATGAGTTGGAGCACGCTCAGAGCGAGTTTGCGCGATGAGAGTGAGTTGAACTGGGAGTAAAGTCGGATCCCACTCAGCTCCCAGTTACCCTCACTCCCATCACTCAAACTCGCTCTGAGTTTGCTCCAACTATCCCTCCGACTCAAACTCACCTCTCCCTCTGCAGCTTTTCACCAGGCTGTTCTCACCCGCCCCAGCCTCGACATCACGACTGTATCCGACCGGGAACCTCGGCTCACGATCACCGTCGTGTTCGCCGCGCCCCACCCGAGCCCGCCGGGCGCGAATGTCACCGACTCGCGCGACGCCTCGAGCCGGATCCCGCGCGAGTGCGCAAGATCGCGCTCCACGAGCACCTCGCCCGCGCTGACCACACGCACGTGCCCCGAGCGCGTGTCCGCGACGAACGAGACATACGCGTCACGGCGGTCCGCGGCCGCGCGCGCCGCGGCCAGCGCGAGCACGACATCCTGCGCCGCGCCGCGCACGCTCAGGCGGTTCATCGCGCCGACGGCACGCGGCAATGCAATGCCGGCCAGCACGCCAAGAATCGCCATCGTCACGAGCAACTCCACGATCGTCATCCCGCGCCGCACACTCGCCATTCCCGGCTCCCGAACAAGTCACAGCCGATATACGTTCTCCAACGCGCTGGAACGTCACCTCGGCGTTGCGTGCCGAATCATTTCGTTCCGCAAAGAAGCCACTTCCGGAGTTCGCCCATGGCACCATTCGTTCGCGCACGCCACGTCATCATGATGACCGCCGTCACGGGCGCCGCAATCACGGGCTGCGTGCAGAGTCCGGCGTCAGTCGCTCGCGAAGCCCAGCAATTCAACGACATCGGCGACCAGCTCAACGAGCTGCGCACCGAAAACGCGAGCCTCGAGTCACTCGTCGACTCGCTGCGCACCGTCATCGCCAAGCACGACACGACGCTCTTCCGGGTCGCCAACGCGACCGGCGTCGTCGTGGCGAAGTGAGCCTGCCATGAAACACTTCGCGGCCCTCACACTTGCTTCGGCCCTCGTGCTCGGCGGCACGGCCGCGCGCAGCCACAATTCAGGGGAGGGCGGCATGCGATACCTCGCGCTCGGCGACTCGTACACGATCGGCGAGGGCGTCGACTCGGCCGGCCGCTGGCCCGTGCAGCTCGCCAAGGCGCTCCGCGCGAGGAAGCTGGACGTCGCCGACCCCGAGATCATTGCGCGCACCGGATGGACGACCGACGAACTCGCGGCCGGCATCAAGGCCGCCGCGCCGCGCGGACCCTATTCGCTGGTGAGCCTCTTGATCGGCGTGAACAACCAGTACCGCGGGCGCGACGCCGAGCAGTACCGCGCCGAGTTCAGGGCGCTGCTGGCGCAGGCCGCGGGATTCGCCGGAGGAAAGCCGTCGCACGTGATCGTGCTCTCGATTCCGGACTGGGGTGTCACGCCGTTCGCCAAGGGCCGCGATCGCGCGAAGATCGGCGCCGAGATCGACCACTTCAACGCGATCGGTCGCGAGGAGACGATCGCTGCGGGCGCCCGGTGGGTGGATGTCACGCCGGCATCGCGTGAGCCGCATGACGGATGGATCGGCGCGAAGGACGGACTCCATCCGACGGCCGCGCAATATGCGCGCTGGGCCGCCCTCGCGCTCGATTCCGCGGCGGCAGCTCTCTCGCACTGAACCGCGGGCCGTCGCGCGGGTTGGATATATTGCGGCAGCGGATTCCACACGGAGGACTGCGTGCACATCGCGATCGAATACTGCACCGCGTGAAACTACGAACCCCGGGCCGTCAGTCTGGCGGCCGCGATTCGTGAGCGATACCCCAGCGCCGACATCACGATGAATCCCTCCGGAGGCGGACGCTTCGAGGTTACGCTCGACGGACGCCCGATCTTCGAGAAGTCCAAACTCGGCCGGCACGCCCAGCCCGGCGAGATCGTTCGTCTCATCCAGAGCTCGCAGGCCGGGTGAGGATCGCGATCTCGACCGGCGGCGGTGACGCGCCGGGACTGAATGCCGTGATTCGCGCCGCGGTGCTCACCGCGATCGATCGCGGATGGCATGTGCTCGGCATCAAGAAAGGGTACGCCGGCCTTCTGGGCGACGACGAGGTCATCCCGCTGACTCGCGATGAAGTCCGGGGCATCGGTCACCTCGGCGGCACGATCCTCCGCACCACCAACCGCGGCAATCCGTTCTGCTATCCGGTGCGGCAGCCCGACGGCACTTTTGCGGAAATCGACCGCTCCGACGAGCTGCTCGACAACGCGCGCAACCTCGGCATCAATGCGCTGATCTCGATCGGCGGAGACGGATCGCTGGCGATCGCGCAGAAGCTCGCGGCGAAGGGGATGCGCGTCGTGTGCGTGCCGAAAACGATCGACAACGACGTGAGCGGCACGATCAGCACGTTCGGGTTCGACACCGCCGTGAACACGGCGATGGAGGCAATCGACAAGCTCCACACGACCGCCGAGAGTCACGACCGGGTGATCGTGATGGAGGTGATGGGGCGTCATTCGGGGTTCATTGCGCTGCATTCGGGAGTCGCCGGTGCCGCGCACGCGATTCTCATTCCCGAAATTCCGTTCGATCTCTCCATTGTTTGCGACGCGATCATGGCGCGCGAGCGGCGTGGGCGCTTCTTCGATGTAGTGGTCGTCGCCGAAGGGGCGTATCCAAAGGGCGGTGCAGAGTCGGTTCTGGGAGAATCGATGCCCGGCCAGGCGAAGCGCGTGGGTGGCGTGGCTGAACGGCTCGCGCGCCAGATCCAGGAGCGCACCGGCAAGGAATGCCGCTCCCTTGTTTTGGGGCACCTCCAGCGGGGTGGCATGCCAACCGGTTACGACCGCCTGCTCGCGACCCGCTTCGGCGGGGCGGCGGTGCAGGCGGTGGAGGATGGCAAGTGGGGCCACATGGTTGCCCTCCAGTCGCCCAACATCGTGACCGTGCCGATCGAGGAGGCGCTCCGCCACCCGAAGAAGGTGGATTTGAACCATGACTTGGTTCGGACTGCCAGAAGGCTCGGCATCAGCTTCGGCGATTAGCCGCGGGTGAACCCGAGGGTCGTTGAAGGGTATGACGCTTCGAGATCCCGCAGGCTATGATATGTGTCGGTTACTGCGGGTGCGTCGTCCACTGACTGCACCCTTGAAGCATTCGGAGGCCGTGTTTTGAGCTCGCCTGTTCGCGTTCTTTGCGTCGCCGCACTGACTTCTCTCGCCGCGCTTCCGTTGGGAGCACAGGAGAAGGGCAGCAAGGAGACCAAGCCAGCCAGCAACGTCCCGGAGTCGGCTCAGCCGCCTGCCGGCCTTTGCCGTGTGTGGCTGGAGAACGTGCCGGCGAGCCAGCAGCCCGCACCCACCGACTGCGCGACCGCAATCAAGAACCGGCCGAACAACGCCCGTGTGGTGTTCGGCAACCTGAAGGACGAGGCGGCCAAGCCTCAGCGGAACGCCGCGCCGCAGGACAAGCGCTCAAACGACCCGCCCAGCCGGCCTGTCGACCGTCCGCACCGGCCGTTCGATGCGGGGCCGGGTTTTCCGTCGCGGCAGAATGAAGGAGCAAACGGTGTGCGGCCTGTGAATGCGACCATGCCGGCTCATCGTCCGGCCGCCGACAGCGGCAGGCGTCGTCCGTAAGAGGAGTCGGGAATCGACTCTCCTCTTCGCCGCGTCCGCGACCCGTATCTTCCGCCTGACCACGACGCGTTCGTCGGGTCGGGACCGTCGCGCCGGCTGATCGTCATCGCGCCCACGCGCGCTGCATGCGAAACAATCGAGCTGGCATTCGGGCTCGATCTCGAGACCACGCTCTGGCGCACACACGGGACGGAACTCACCGCGCTCGCTGAAGCGTTTCGCGACGAGGATGCGACCACGCCCGCCGCCGCGCGCCACGTTCGCCGCGGGTTCGGAATCGTAGCCGGGACGGGCACGGGAAAAACACTCTCCATCCGGCCGATCGCGCTCACCCTGCTCGGTACGTCAGAACTCCGCGTCGGCGTCATCAACCGCGAGCGTGAGGCGACGCCGGAATCTCCGTCGTGGAACGTCGTGATCGTGACGACCGGGATTGCGCGCCGCTGGTTTCAGGACGGCGACATCCGCCCGCAGGACACGCTGGTGGTGGACGAGATCCACCAGACGAGCGCCGAGCTGGAACTCTGCCTCGCGCTTGGCAAGCGCGTTGGCTGCAGGTTCATCTGGCTCTCGGCGACGGTCGATCCGTCGTTTTACTCGCGCTATTTGAACGCAGCGAGCGTCGTCGAGAGCAGCGCGTTCGATCCCGCAAAGGCCGCGAAGGTCGAGGTGGTCCGCTCTGATCCGCTGCGCTTTCTCGACGACAAGTTTCTCACGCATGTGATGAAGGAGAAGCGCGGCGTCGGCGTGTTCCTGCCGACGCGCGCGGGCGTCGAGCAGGCCGCAGCCACGGTGGGCGCGCGGTTTCCGCGAATCACCTCGCAGTTCTATCACGGCGGTGAGCCGATCCGCGTGATCCGGCCGTTCCTGGAAGGGTCGGTCGAGAAACCCTATCTGCTCGCGATGACCGCCGCGGGCCAGAGCGCGCTCAACGTGCAGGGGCTCGACACGGTCGTGATCGACGACACGCGGTTCGCCAACGTCGTGGATCACGGACGCAACGTGCTGACCCGCGTGCACCTCGGCGCGAACGAGATTCTCCAGATGGCCGGGCGCGTGCATGGGCGCGTGGCGGGCGGGCGTGTGTTCATTCTTTCCGACCGCGACATCCGGTTCGACGCGCTGCGGCCCACGGCGCCCGAGTTCCAGCTCGCCGGCGATTCGGAGCGCGTGGCGCTCACGTGCGCCGATCTTGCCGTGCGCGCCGACGAACTCGAACTCCCCGTCCCGCTCGATCGTGCGAGCTATCGCGCGGCCGTGGGCAAACTCGAGATTCGCGGGATCATCGACGGTGGGAAGCTCACCCGCTATGGCAAGGCGGTCGAGGCAATGCCGGTGGACCGGCCGTGGGCGGAGCTGCTCGTGCACTGCGACGACGCCCTGCTGCCGTTTGTCTCGGTGATGAGCGCCGTGGAGTCGCTTCACCGCATGACCCGTGAGGATCGCGATCTCGAGGGGCTCATCGTGCGCGGGAGCGACAATCTCACCGCGTACAATGTGTACGCCGAGGCGTTCACGAAGTGCGGATACGTCGGTGAGGTGTATGGCCTGCCGCGGCACCTGTTCGATGAGGGAATCGAGCAGTGGGCCGAGCGGCGCGGCGTGCTGGTGAAGGCGATCGAGGACGCCGCGCTCGGAATGGCGAGCATCTTTCGCGCGGTGAAGCTGCCGCTCCCCGAGGCGATGCCGCGCGCGAGCGAGAATGTCGAGCGCCGTTTCGTGGACCTGCTGGCAAAAATCCAGCCGTTTGATCTCGTCATCGACGAAACGACCGCGGACGGCCACGAGGCACGTGTGTCGAAGACGAGCGTCGCCGGCAGCTGGGGTGCCATCAGCGGGACGCTCCGGTATTTCGCCGACGCGTATGGCAATCCGCGCGCGGCGATCGAAGGGACGAACGTGCCGATGTCGCTCATCAAGCGCTACGCGACGTCGAGCACGCAGTCGCTCGTCTACGATGCGCGGCACAAGCACACGCCGCTCGCACTCGAGCGGAAGGTCGAGTACTTCGGGTTCGAGCTGGAGCGGGAACGCGAGGCCGTCGACGCGTTTCCGGCCGGAATGGAAGACGAGGCGCGCCGCGTGCTCGCAGAGGCGCTCGCGCGCGGCGAGGCGCGGCACGCCGCGGTGATGCGCAACCGTCAGGCGATTGAGGAAGTGCGCGAGGCGTATCGCCGCTCGGGCGGGGCGACGCCGCGGCTTGGCCAGGCGGAGCTGACGGCCCGGTACGCCGATCAGCTTCGTGAAGTTCGCAACCTGCAGGAGTACCGGGCCGCGCCGCTGCGGTTCGACGCCGATGCATTCGTGCCGCGTGAGGAGCGCGCACGGCTCTCGGCGCTCCCGGGCGCGGCGGAGATTCGCGATCGCACGGTGCCGATGCACTATGAGGTGGAGGACACACCGAGCGGGCCGCTTGGCGTCGTGCGCATCGTGATCCCGGAGAAAGTCGCGCGCGGCCTTGCCCGTGAGGAACTGCCCGAGCTCGACCGGCCCGTGCGGTTCACGGTGACGCGCGGGGGGCGCGGGTCGGTGAAGGCGGATTCGCTCGGCGATATCTCCGCCGCACTCGCGCAGCCGTATACCGACGACGAGCTGAAGCGGGCGCAGGAGCGATCGTCCTACGGATCGCGCGGGTCGGGCTTTCCGCGCGGCGGACGTGACGGTCATCGCGGCAGCGAGCGCGGCGGAGCGCCGCATCACGGAAAGAAGGGCGGCCACGACAAGGCGTCCCATCGCCCGGGCTCACCGTCGGGGCGCGGCAAGCGGAGAGGGAAGGGACGCTGAACCAGGCCGCTGGACGCTGTAGCTGCCCCTGCATACGTTCCGAAAAGAGTCAACAACGTCCAGAGGGAGGCCGCAGTGGAACGTCGCGAGATGCTGCGCACGCTCGGCGCCGCAGCTGCATTTACCCTCATGCCGCGCACGGCGCAGGCGGCGTGGGAGACGGTCGCCGCCGCGCCGCACGCGCCGCCGCGCGTGCTCACCGACGACCGCTCGGCGCTCGTCGCATCGCTCGCCGATGCAATCATCCCGCGCACCGACACGCCGGGCGCGACTGATGTCGGCGTGCCCGCGTTCATCGACGTGATCGTCGCCGAGTACTACGGCGACGAAGAGCGGACGGCGTTTCTTGCGGGGCTCGATGCGATCAGCGCGCGCATCAAGTCCGTCGGCGATGCATCATTTGCCGCGATGTCGCCGGACGCGCAGAAGCTGCTCCTCGACCTGCTCGACAAGCCCGCCGACCGCCAGGCTCTCGAGGCGCGCGCGTGGTCGCGACTCAAGGGCCTCGTCGTACACGGCTACTTCACGAGCGAGCAGGTGCAGAAGGACGTCCTCAAGACGGTCATCATGCCGGGCCGCTTCGACGGCAACGCGCCCGTGAAAACGGTGGGAGCGGCCAATGGCTGACGTCACGAAGTTCGATGCGATCGTCGTCGGCTCCGGCATCAGCGGCGGCTGGGCGGCGAAGGAACTCACCGAGCGCGGGCTCAAGACGATCGTGCTCGAGGCAGGCGGCCCGACGACCGACGCGGACTGGGTCGAGCACGTGCAGCCGTACGAGATGCATTTCCGCGGCTACGGCGACCGCAAGACGCTCATGCGCGACCAGCCGATCCAGCGCGAGTGCTACGCGTGCGACGAAATGGGGCACAAGTTTTTCGTCAACGATCACGAGAACCCCTACACCGCGCCGGACGACGCGCCGTTCCGCTGGTTCCGGGGCCGACAGGTCGGCGGGCGGTCGATCACGTGGGGCCGGCAGGTCTACCGCTGGAGCGACCTCGACTTCACGGCGAACGCAAAGGACGGCCATGGCAACGACTGGCCGATCCGCTACGCCGATATCGAGCCGTGGTATTCATACGTCGAGAAGTTCATCGGGGTGACCGGTGCGCACGAGGGCCTGTCGCAGCTTCCCGACGGCGAATTCCTTCCGGCGATGCCGATGACGATCGTCGAGGAAGAGGCGAGCGGAAAAATCCGCGCGTCGTTCGGCGGCGAGCGCGTGATGACCATCGGCCGCGCGGCGATCCTCACGCAGAACCTCAACGGGCGCGCCGCATGTCACTACTGCGGGCCGTGCGAGCGCGGCTGCATCACGCATTCGTACTTCAACAGCATTGGATCGACGCTGCCCGCGGCGGTGAAGACGGGCCGCCTGACCCTGCGGCCGCACAGCGTGGTGGCCGAGGTGCTCTACGACCCCAAACGCGGCCGCGCGAGCGGCGTGCGTGTGATCGACGCGGTGACGATGCAGGAAACCGTGTTCGAGGCGCGCATCGTCTTTCTCTGCGCTTCCGCGATCGAATCCTCGCGCATCCTGCTCAACTCGAAGTCCGCGCGGTTCTCCGACGGCCTCGCGAACTCGAGCGGGCTGCTTGGCCGCTACATCATGGATCACCACTACGGCTCGGGCGCCTCGGGCACATATCCGGGCCACACCGATCGCAAGACCTTCGGAAACCGGCCGAACGGGATTTACATCGCGCGGTTCAGGAACGTGAAGGACGCGCACCCCGACTTTTTGCGGGGGTACGGCATGCAGGGCGGATCGGGGCGGTCCGGCTGGGGACGCGGCGGCTCGATGCCCGGCTACGGCGCGGCGTTCAAGCAGTCGCTCATCGACGACCTCGGACCGTGGAGCCTCTCGGCTTCAGGATGGGGCGAGACGCTGCCCAACGCCGACAACCGCGTCACGCTCGACCCCGCCGTGAAGGACAAGTGGGGAATTCCGGCCGCGCGCATCGAGGTCCGCTGGCGCGAAAATGAACGCGCGATGGACAAGGACATGCAGACCGCGATGGCCGAGATGCTCGACGCCGCCGGATGCACCGACATCAGGACGCACGGGTCCACGAATCCGCCGGGCCACTGCATTCACGAAATGGGCGGCGCGCGCATGAGCCTCACGCCGCAGGACGGCGTGCTCAACAAGTGGAACCAGGCGTGGGACGTGAAGAACCTGTTCATCACCGACGGCGCGTGCATGGCGTCCAACGGGTGCCAGAATCCCTCCATCACCTACATGGCGCTGACGGCGCGCGCGGCGGCGCATGCCGTGGCGGAGATGGGGAGAGGCACGCTGTGAACCGGCGGCGCGCGATTGGCGCGGTCGCCGGGGCGGCGATTGCGGCGGCCAACTGGCCTGGTGATGGACCGAACTCTGGACCGAAGACCGAGGACCGAAGACCGAAAACCACTGCACGTCCTGGCGGGAGGATCAAGCAGTCCGTCAGCCGGTGGTGCTACGACAGGATGTCGCTGGAGGACCTCTGCACGGCCGCCAAGAAAATCGGCCTCTCGGCCATCGACCTGCTCGATGAAAAAGACTGGAAC
>Ga0070691_10000483_pt1 | contig 14919 bp, 20 predicted proteins | sample KBSK1101metaG_FD_64673 | JGI IMG/M metagenome (GOLD analysis project Ga0070691, IMG submission 64673) | Corn, switchgrass and miscanthus rhizosphere microbial communities from Kellogg Biological Station, Michigan, USA - KBS K1-10-1 metaG | ecosystem: Host-associated > Plants > Roots >... | reverse complement strand
GGTGGATTTGCCGGCGCCGTTCGCGCCGACTAGGCCGATGATGCCTGGGTCGAGCGAAAGAGTGAGGGAGTCGAGGGCGGTGACTCCCGGGTAGCGTTTGGTTACAGCGGCGGCGCTGAGGAGGGGCATGGGTCCAGAGGGTGGGGGAGGGGCTCTGGAAACTACTGAAACAACTGTCGCGGAGTTTCGGTGTGATGGGCCAAACTACACCGTTCACAACCGGTCTTACGCTATCGAGTTCGCTGGAACAGCCCTCGCGGCTTTCCCTTCCGTTCGCGAGCGCGGCCATCTCTTACGAGTCGTCGGCACGCACGAAGTAGATCCCAAGGTAGCTCGTTCAGTTTTTCCGCGATTTCCGCAACATCGACAAACCCCTCGCGAGGAAGCGCCAAATGAACAGCCTCAGTGAGTTCACTCTCACCCATTTCTGAGGGTAGCGGGTCAAGGTCGGATGAGTACCGATTGAATAGAAAAATGTCACTTCGCCACACTATGAAATGGCTCTCGCAGCCGGTATCACGCCAAACCGATGGGTAAAGGGTGTACTTCGGCGGCTTGCCACGCACGTACAGGCGCCACGCAGGTCCGGCTCGGTTGTCGAGATTGATGGGAAGTTCGTCGCCGCAGCCACAGGGACAAGACATCACCAACCATCGAAGGCGCCCGCGCTCGACCAGTACAGCATCGCCAGGTGATCGTAGTTCCGCTGATGCGGCGTCACGCGAGTGCACCGTCGCCCGAACATGTAAAAAGGACGAAATCACGCAGGAGATCCCGACGGCACTAGCGGACCGAACGCGTGGAGTAGTACGCGCTCAGCAAGCACATAAGCAACAGCGCGCAATGACGCTTCAGGCTCCGAAGCGTTGCGACCTCGCTTAGCTTGGCCCAGGAGTGCGCATGCAAGTGCGCCCGCGTACTGCCGGTTTTCCGTCTCCATTTGGTGTGCGTGTAATCGAAGTTGTCGCACCGCTCGATAGAACCAGCGCGATGGATCCCTTGGGTTGGCATCAGGGATTCCCGGCGTAGTTGGCAGACGATCGTACAATGGAACCAGCGATGCGAGCAAAGCTTCGGGCTTCTGATTGCCGATCGCGTCGGCAAATCCATCGACGAGGAGGCTCGCCTCGAGGCACGCGACATCGCAAACCAACGGACCGACTTCGTGTCGCATGAAATCGATGATGATCGCGTCGGTCGCACGAACGAGAATGTTTCGCGCGTGAAGATCGCCATGCCGGGCTCCGCAGAGAGTTGGCGACGCCGTGCACCTATTGACGAGTATCGCAAGCTCACTCGGACTGAGTGTCGCTCCAAGCACTCTCGCCCGGGCCAGCCTTGCGACGCTGATGGTGGCCGGCGCCCGCAGCCACGAGCTGAGGGGCTTCGGATATGGCATCGCGCTCCTGTACCACCCCACCAACGTTCGATCAAAGAGGCAGGAAAGCGCCGCCGCAGCCCGTCCGTCCGGAGCGCAGCTTAGCAAGCTTTCCGACTCGTCGACGAAGTCCCCGACCAATATCCCTTTCCGAGCGCCGAGACAACAGCGCTTCGTGGCGAGGTGAGGTCCCAAATGAAACGGTACATACGGCGCGACGTGCTTGAGGTAGTTGCCGTATTCCTTCGCGGTTCCACCGCGCGTCTCTAGCTTAATGAAATATGGAACGGGCCACTTGCCGTGCTCCGACTCAGCGATTTCGGCGAATCCCCGAAACGTTGTTGCGCCCGACTTACCGCCAACGGGCATTGGCTTCAGATGAAGCGCTGAGCAATCCCAGAATGCGCGTCGTAGCAGTATTTCGTCGGCGGAGCTCTTCAACGTTGCAGGGTTTCCGGCAGAATCCTCCAAGGTTATTTGCAACTCCGCCTCGGGTCGCGGAGCCGGCCCTGGTGGATGTTCCAGAATGTAGTTTGCCACAACGTTCCACCCATCTGATGCACCGAATATCCGAATGCTTGGTGGATCTGGCATCGAAAGGGCAGATGGTTCGGCAACCTCCAATCCCAGACGTTCACCCAATCCGCTAAGGGCGCCGGCGGCGCTTGCGTCCGTTGTCGGACGTACAATCACGCGCACGTCGCAGTCCAATAGCAGCTCGGCGTGGGCGGTCAGTTGGGCGATGACCTGCGTGCGCTTTGAATCCGACTGCGTAAAGACCACCGCGCACAATCCGATGAGATCAATCGGCGATTTCAATTGCGATGCGGCGACCGACCCGACGAGAAATCCACGATCCTCCAATGCTTCGCGCGCCTCGCGGGGAGGTTGGTGGTCGAACCACGCGACCATCCGCCGTGCTCGAACAGGCAGCCACTCCTCGATCGCCACGCTAGTCCAATCGAGCCTGAATGGGCCACGACTCTCCCCGTGCGAATGCGCCCCGCAGAGAGCATACGTAGCAATCCTTAGTTGGCACCCCGCGTACCGGGCGGAGCGTTGACGCAATGGCATTGTACACTAAATATCGAGCGTCCGAAGGTATCCCGGCGACGATGGATAGAAACATCGTGATTGCCAGTGACGCGACAGTACCGTTGATCGAAATCACCGACGGAGCTGGCTCGGCCGGACCCAGAAAATACGGGTCGCTCTTTCGCTCAAATGGGGACATCAGGTCGCGGCGAACCTCATTCGCGTTTAGCAACTCGCCGCAGGCGAAGCAGGCGAGTCCCGGCGATAGCGCCTGAACGCGGCCGACAACATGAGTCACGCGGCCCGCGTCGACGGCAATCGTGGTTCCCATGTCCACGCAGGGTATCAGATACTGATACGCAATTTGTTGGAGCACAGCTCGACTGCCATGAGAATCGGTGCAGCCGAAAATGAAATCCGTGTCGAGCAACTCGCGCGCAACGCCTAGGCTTGTTACATCACCTGGTATCGCCTTGATATTCGCATTGGTCGCGACCTGTCGAATGAGTTTCTCGGCGAGTTTCGTCTTGTGCGTCCCGACAGCGCTCTTCGAGCTCCCCACTACGCGGTTAACGTTTGTGGGATCCAGCACATCTGGATCGAGCAGAATGAAGTTACGGACGCCGAGATGGGCGAGTTGCTCTGCGACGATCGATCCTGTTCCACCGAGACCAACAATTCCAACGCGCAGTCGCTCAAGCGACTGTTGCCCCACGGCTCCAAATGCGCGTACCTGGCGATCGAACGTTTCGTTCGGCTCAGAGCCTTCGGAGTGCGGCTCGAAAAGGACATGTCGATGAGGGCCGAGCGACGTGACGCGAACGTACTCGAGTGTACCGAGGACGCGGGCGCAGACGCCGCCCTCGCTGATAACCATCGAGATATGCGTCGGCTCCGGATGACGATGAGCTAGGAAATCGGCCAGATGCCGCTCCCCGGCGGCATCGACACTGGAGAATTGCGGCGCAGTCGAACCGGGATGACTGTGCACGAACACTAGCGCACAGCCGAGGGTCAGGGCTCGTTTCGTTGCGAATGCGACAAATGTCGGGTTGAGTTCAGCTTCAAAGGGCCCGCGCCTCGAGTATGCGTCCTCCGAAGGGAACACAAACTCTCTTGCGAGGGTCCGTCGCACTCCGTCGGCGCGCAAAACTTCGTACGCAAAAAAGACGGCGCAACTCTCATTCGCGCCGCCCAGTAGCGAGGTCTTGATCGCTTTGAAGTCGTTCTCGGCGATGACTAGTTCGTTCATCTTGCCGGGTCGAGCCGTCGAAGTATGACCCTCAGATAGCCATCAAGTGTGTCGCGGTTCGGGTTCCAAAGTTGCAAGTGCCATGAGAACCAAGTTCCGCGTGCTCGACCAAGGCCAGGAATGATGTTGGAGTCATTCGAATTTTGCGGCGTCCCGCCATTCGCCAGCCTAATCGGTTTGCCGGTCGCGGATTCAACCCAAAAGCAATCTGGCTGCGCCGCAGGATACCCAGCAGGCGCGAGGAATATCAAAGTAACAGTCGACTCGCTCCAGCCCACCGGCATTTGAAAATCTCGGATTTCGACAAGATGCGCGCCCGTCGGCAGAGGCGTCGCCAAGGTCGTCGGATAGGCCGCCCTCAATTGTGCGATCTGTTCCTCGAGCGGTGTCATCCTCCAAACGTGGCCGGCGGGACCGCGAAGAAATGTTTTTCGCGGCCCGCGAGACTCACGGCCTCGCTGTCAGTGATTGGCTTGTCTGGCGTATCCCCCTCTTCCTCAAGGAAGAGTTGATACGCCGCCTGAACGGCGGCCGTCGCCTTAATCGCCGTGCCTGTAAGAGATTCACTCACGCTCTCGTAACGCTTTCCGTCGACAAAGAACGCATACTGCTTTTTGTTGTCAGCCGTCATGATTGAATGCTCACTTTTCGTCGTTGGAAACCTAAGTTAGCACGTTTCGGGTGGCCTCGGGAGTTGAGTGGCGAAAGGAGGCAGTTCATCGCGTAGGCGCTCGAGCCATGGACAGATCGATCGCTTGCCGCTCCATTCTGCGTTCACAATGAGTGTCCGCTCTTCCCCGTCGCGGAGGACTAGGCCCGCGTTGCGGCGACTTCGAGATCGCATCCGACGCGTTGCTCGACAACGTGGTCAGCCACCGCGCCCGCGAGCGCGTCGGTGTACAGGGGTAGAGCGCGCGGTTCGATACCATCGTCGCTCAAACAGCTGAGTCGAAAGCCGCAGAATTGACGCATGCGGTGTCGGGTGAATGACCAACTGTGCAGTGAAGAGTCGCGTCGGATCGTCGTTTGAGCACGGGTCGTTGCGAACTGGGTCGCTTTGCCATGGGGCAGCCTCAGTTCGAAGTTGGCCGGTAGGTCAGATGATGCTACATTCGCGCTCCTATGGCCTCCCCTATTCAGTTCGTCATAGCAGCCGTGATTGTCGCTCTCGTACAATCGGCGGCCAAGAGAAGTATTGAAAGAAGCAAGCGTCCATACGGCCACCTTCTTGATCTCCTTCCGATACCGTTCGTCGCGTACTTGTTTCTGTTTACCGACCTCGGTCTGTCAGGGGCGGCCATCTTGGGTGGAGCCGTTGAACTAGGCATCGTCATCGGAGCGCACCGCGCGAAACTCGGCGAGCTGCACCCTGACGCCCTGCGGTGGGCGATAGAAAACCAGCCTAAGACAGAACGCGAGGATCACAAGTAAGCTTCCGCCGCGCGAACGAGGCACCGTCGATCGAAGACATCAAGCAAGAGACGGCTTTGGCGTTTCTTCGGTCGCCGGGCTATGTTTGTACGCGTTGGTTGCCTTGTGTTTCGGCGACATCGTTTGAGTGCGCAAGCATTGCCGAACTCGCCGGTCACGCGTACTCTCGGCGAATCGGCGCCGACCGCGTGACGGTCTCTGTTTCTCGCATCTGGATACCGGTCTTGTCCTCTATGAAAGGCTTTGTCCCCACGCCAATCGGGCTTGTCGATCTCATGGTCGGCAAGCTATTTCACATGCGGGAGCCAACCGGCGATACGGTATTGCTCGATCCAGGTTGCGGCGAGGGCGAGTTTATCGCGGGGGTGCTGCGCTGGTGTGAAGGGAACGGGCGTCCCGCGCCACGCATTCTTGGCATCGAACAACATTCCGGACGGGCCGCGGTCGCGCGCCGCCGTTTTTCGAGTTGTGAGCAGGTCGAGATCAAGACCGCCGACTTTCTTACACCGTCCGAGCAGCGATTCGATCTGATCATTGGCAATCCCCCCTACGTTTCGCTGGGGAATCTGACCGTCGACGAGCGCGCATCGTACCGCGTGGCCTATCAGACAGCCCGCGGGCGATTCGACCTTTACATGCTTTTTTTCGAACAAGCACTTCGGCTCTTGCATCCGTCGGGGCGACTTGTGTTCGTGACACCGGAGAAGTTCACCTACGTCGACTCAGCGCGACGGCTGCGCCGGCTGCTGCTTGAGCGCGCCGTGGAAGAACTCCACTACATAGACGAAGCCACGTTCGACGGCTTCGTAACGTATCCGGTCGTCACAACTGTTGATTCTGGCAGGCGCGGAGCATCGACATCGGTGATTTCACGGTCGGGCGGCACGCTGACGGCAAAGCTACGCAACGCAGATTCGTGGCAAGCGATCCTCCGCGGTGAACGATTCCCTGCAACCGACGCGACACTTGCCGACATCTCCGTTCGTGTGAGTTGCGGCATCGCCACCGGAGCGGACTCGGCATTTGTTGTTCGCAACGCTGATCTCGAGCGCAACCTTCTCCGTTTTGCGCGTCCGACGATCTCCGGACGACAGTTGATCCGAACCGGCCCCTTGGAGACGCGCTCGTCCATTCTGATTCCGTACGATCGAAATGGCCGACTCTTGCCTGAATCTCGATTGGGGGCGCTCGGTCGGTACCTGGGGTCGCCTACGCGCAAGTCGCTGCTGATTGCGCGAACGTGTGCTGCACGGAAGCCGTGGTATTCGTATCACGACAGCGCGCCGCTCCACGAGATCCTTCGTCCGAAGGTGCTCTGCAAAGACATTTCGCCGACGCCGTTCTTCGTCGCGGACGAGAGCGGAGAGATTGTGCCGAGGCACTCTACCTATTACATCGTGCCCAAGGATCCGGCACAGCTCGGCGAGCTGGTTGAGTATCTCAACTCAAACGAAGCGGCGCGGTGGTTGCAGGCGCACTGTCAGCGCGCGGCGAACGGCTTCCTGCGACTGCAAAGCGGCGTCCTGAAGCGGCTGCCGTTGCCGACCTCTCTTGCACCGTCGCATCGGACCGCGCACCAACTCGAAATCGGCGAGCTCGTTGCGCTCGCCTAGGCTGCCGGTCCGCGGATGTTCTGCAACTCCTGACACGCTCGGAACAGTACTCGAGACAGTTCGACCTGAGGTGGGACCGGAGCCGCTTCATAAGCGGTCGGGTCTTCGTCCGAGACCGGCCGGAAGCAGAAGACCCCGCAGGCGTCGCTCACTTGTGCGGCCAAGCTCGCGAATTGGATCACGCGCGCCAGGTCGCTGTCACTCGTAACGCGCGCCGAAAAGAACACGTATGACCGCGGCTTGACGGATCGAAGCCACGTTGTGAGATCACCGGACATCGGCTCCGTCGACTCACCGCGTGCGGTCGCTCGTCTGGCATACTCTGCCTTGAGGTCGATGGTCTTGAACGCGATCTCCTTCACGCGCTTGTCGAGATCGGCCGCACCATCCCGTCCCAGTGCCTTTGCCTTCGGGCTGAGCGGGTGCTTCGGAGTGCCGACCGCCTTTGCTTCAAGCACGAACTGGATCGGCCCTTCGTTCGGATACGTCACATCGAGGTTGTGCTTCGGGATAATCAATCCGGGAACACCGCCGCGGCTCCAGAGCTGCACGCCGGCGCAGTTTTCCAGCAAGAGTGCGAGAAGGTCGTTGAAGAAATCGCCTTTGCCGTTCTGGAGGTCACCGATGTCGGCAAGGCCCGAGGCGACGTTTGCATCGAACCCCTCCATGCCGCGCAGGAACAGGTCCTCGACCTGCTGCCACGATTTCGGCTTGATGGCGACCGCCGCTTTGTACGCAGCCTTCAGTGGCGCACAACCCGGTTTGGTTGCCACAACGGTGCTGAGCTTGCGCGGCTTTGGGTTCGACGAAGGCATTCGGGGCGATTGGAGGGAGCGAGAATCCTGAGAAGCTAGCATTCTCGGAGGTGCATTGGGAATGAAGGGGCGCGAGCATCAGGGCTGCGGCGTCCGACGGCGTGCTTCCACAAGATGGCGCAATTCCGCCACGGCGCTTGCCCTTTCGATCGAATGGACAAAGGTTTGGCTACCGATACACTCCGCGAGTCGACTGTCCGCCTAAAGAGTCTCCCGTTTCCCTGACGGAGCGTCAATGGCATCGCTTCCTTCGAAAGTATCCGATCGCATCGCGGCAGGGTTGAAGCGATTTCAGCCAATCCTCGACTCCGCGCGTGCACGAGATGCAAACGAATCTGACACGGTGGTCATCGTGATGGACGTGTTGCATGAAATGCTCGGCTATGACAAATACACCGAAATCACGTCTGAGCATGCGATTCGCGGCACGTACTGTGACCTCGCCATAAAAGTTGATGGCGGGCTCGCGCTACTCGTCGAAGTGAAATCCATCGGCTTGGACTTGAAGGACCAGCATGTCAAGCAGGCAGTGGATTACGCGGCTAATCAAGGATGCGAATGGGTCGCATTGACGAATGGGGTCGTCTGGCGAGCCTACAAGGTCAGCTTCACAAAACCCATCGAACAGGAGCTGGTCCTCGAGATCAACTTGTGCGAGCTCAATCCGCGGAAGGACAGCGATCTCGAGGTCGTCTGGCTCCTCTGCAAAGAAGGTTGGCAGAAGGCACGGCTTGGAGAGTACTTCGAGCAGCGTCAGGCACCGAGCCGCTTCACCATCGGCGCGTTGCTTCTCTCAGATCCAATTCTGGACGTCCTGCGTCGAGAGCTTCGCCGCGTTTCTCCGGACGCGCGCATTGAAACGGAGCAAATTCAAACTGTCCTGGCGACCGAAGTTCTTCGCCGCGAGGTCCTCGATGGCGACAAGGCTGTGGCCGCGAAGCGCCTCGTGGCCAGAGTAGCCAATCGAACGTTGCGTACGTCAAAGAGCGCGGACGCTCCGGCCTCCAATAGTCCAACGGTATGACGCGCACGAACGACCATAGCGTCGGCCTCGAGGCCACATTCAAGTATCGAGGTCCGTTCGTTGCCCGCTCTTGAACGTGGCAAGACGTAATCACGGGCGGCAATTCAGCGCGAACTTGGCGGTGGTCTGCAGGACTATCTGCCGCATTCAGATGGCGTTGTTGTTGCCGGATGCTTCAGCACGGAACTGAACCCACAGGCCCCGACCGTAATTCTTCCGGGGCCGGTCCGGAAATTGAGAAGGTGGGCCCGAGTGTTCGCGAGCCAGCGCGGTTTCGTACCGGTCTTCATAGAGCAGCGCTCGAACACGTGGTATTGCATGAGCAACTCCAGATGTTCCAGGCTCGCAGACGATGCCGAGACGATCGCGCTGCATTCTACGGGCACAATGCGGGACGACGTCTCGATGGTCCTCTTTCTGGAACGGGACAAGCGCTAGGTGGTACCCAAGAGAGCCCGTGCGCGCGCTCGCCGGCTCGGATACATCCGTCATCGTTGACGTGTGCATACGCACAGCAGCGGCCCCTCCCGCCAGACGATAGTGTTCACCATGGCCTACGCCTCTCAAGCTCTCGACATCAGCAGGCTGACCCGCTACTCGCTCAAGGATTGCTCGCTTCGTCCCCATCCCGACGGCGAGTTCGTGAGCTTCGCGGCGCTCCAGCACGCGATCGAGCGAGGGGAAGACGAGCGCGAGGCCGTCGCACTTCTGCGCGGGGAGATGCCGCTTTCGGTGCGCGCGAAGATCGTAACGTGGATGCGCGGCGTGTTCAGGAGGCGCAGCGGGCATGAAGTGTAGCCGGATATTCCGTCGCGGCGCCTCGCGTCACATGCTCGTCGCGGTCGATTCGTTCACGTGGTAATCATCCGCCCCGTCCGCAAGCTCTACGGCTCGCTCCCACTCTCCAGCGATACTCGACTCACATCCACCACCGCACTCGGCGACTGGTACGTCAAGCGCATCGTCGTCGATCGGCACCCTCTCCTGATTCTCGTCAGCTCCACATCACTGCTGACGATTCTCACGCTGGCGCGCGATGTAAGAGGCCTCCCCGGCCGGCTCGCCGAGCTCGTCGCGTCCCGCTTGAAGCGATATGGCATCGACCAGCAACTCATCGACGCTGAACGGAACGCGATGTCATCCGTTGCGATCGCGCCGACCGCGGACCGCTCGGTCATCGGCATCATGATCGAGATCGGGAAGGTGCTGCCGCTCTACCTCGAGATCGGTGCGTGGGACGAAACCACATTACCGTCTGTGGAGGCGCAGCTCGCGCGGACGCCGTGGCACGCTGGGCGTCGCGATAGCGAGGTCGTCTGGCCGGATCGGGCGATTCGCACACTGCTGAAGGATCTTTGGAGCGCGGCACATGATCTCCACGTCTCCGATCCTTAGATTGGCGTTTCTGCGCGGCGCGGTACTGCCGGCCCCTTGGAGGGCAGGCTATGACTTCTCGAATGTCGTAAGTTCGAGGGGCCTCCCAGACGCGTCATGCGCATACCACCAAGGGCATAAATGACCCCGCTCCTCCCCATCACCGTCGTCGTCCTCGTCCTCGCCCTCTCCGGCCTCCGCATCGCCCAAGAGTACCAGCGCGGCGTCGTCTTCCGCCTCGGCCGCTTTTCCGGCCTCCGCGGTCCCGGCCTGTTCTGGATCTTCCCGCTTGGCATCGAACGCGCGGTGATCGTCGACATCCGCACACGCACGGTCTCCGCCGAACAGCAGGAAACGATCACGCGCGACAGCGTCACGATCCGCGTCAACGCCGTGCTCTGGTATCGCGTCACCGACGCGGGGAAGTCGGTCATCGCGGTGTCCGAGGCCGCGAGCGCGGTCTATCAGCTCGCCCTCACCGGCCTGCGGAACATCATCGGCCAGCACGATCTCGATGAAGTCCTCCAGGAACGCGACAAGATCAACGCGCTCCTCCGGGAAACCATCGAGGATTCCACGGTCCAGTGGGGCATCGAGGTCGAACGCTTCGAGATGAAGGACGTCGAGCTGCCGGAAGCAATGCAGCAGGTGATGGCGATGCAGGCCGAAGCCATCCGCGAAAAACGGGCGCGCATCATCAAGGCCGAAGCGGAACTCGAGGCGTCCGAAAAACTGGCCGCCGCGTCTGCGATGATGGCCGGGAATCCCGCCGCGCTGGAACTCCGGCGAATGCAGATGATCTCGGAGGTGGGGTCGGAGAACAACAGCACGGTGGTGCTGATGATTCCGTCGGATTTCGTGACGCTGGCCACTTCCTTGAGCGACTACCTGCGGCAGCGGGCACCCAAGAAGGACTGATTCCCGTCGTGCAAATCCGCACATTCCACGAATCCGATTTCGACGACTGGCTCCGCCTAAGCGCCGCGCTCTTCCCCGAGCACACGCCAGCCGAGCTCGCCCCCTGGATGCGCGAGTTCCGCAAACGTCCGGACGGCGAAGTCTTCCTCGCCTTCCGCGACGACAACACCGCCTGCGGCTTCGTCGAGGTCGCCTCGCGCCCCTACGCCGACGGCTGCGACACGAGCCCGGTTGGCTTCATCGAAGCCTGGTTCGTCGACCCCGACATGCGCCGCGCCGGCGTCGGCCGTGCGCTCCTCGCCGCCGCTGAGGACTGGGCCCGCGCACGCGGCTACTCCGAAATGGCGTCCGACGCGCTGCTCGACAACACCATCGGCCATCGCGCCCACGAACGCGCGGGTTATATAGAAGTGGAGCGCGCGGTTCGGTACCGTAAACCGCTCTAGTTGGGACGCTCGAACCTCCGCGCGCTGGAATGATTCAGCGTGCAGCATTTCGCCGTCGCGACGGCTGGCGCCGCTTCATATGCTTGGCGAACCATGCAAATCGCCAAGGTGTATATTCCGGTTGAACTCCTCGGAGGCCCGGACGATGTCAACGATCACGGACGCAGTGCACTGCGACCCGGGTATTCTCGGTGGCAAGCCGGTGTTCGTCGGAACGCGCGTGCCGTTTCAGTCGCTGGTCGACTACATCGCCGCGGGACACACGCTGGACACGTTCTTGGACGACTTTCCGTCGGTGAGTCGCGAGCAGGCGCTGCGGGCGCTCGAGGGCGCTCGTGACTCTTTCGGACCCCCGCCGGCTTCTCGTTGACGAGTGCGTTCCACGCCGCCTCGTGCGGGCGTTGGCCGACCTGAATCCACTTACAGTTCAGGATCTCGGGTGGACGGGAGTGAAGAATGGCAGCCTCCTGGAGCTGGCCGCCGATCGGTTCGACGTGCTCTTCACCGTCGATCGCAACTTCGCTGGTGCGGAAGACACGGTCCCTCATCCAATCGGCGTCGTGATTCTCATCACTCGCAGCACAGACTTCGAACGCGTGCTGCCGCACATGGATATCGCGAAGGCGGCAATCCGCACGGTTCGGATCGGCGACGTGGTGCGCGTGCACGGCTAAAGGCATCGTCGCACGATGTCCCATCTGGAACATGGCGGACGGCTGAGCCGCCGGCGGTGACTTGACGGGCGGGGCTGATAGTTGCATATACTACTATCGCCTCTCAAGGAGCCGGAATGCTCTCCCGCCTCGCCCGTCGTTCCCTCGCGGCTGTGCTCGCCGCGGCGCCCGCAGCCATCTCAGCCCAGCAAACGCCGCCGCCCGCGCCGGTCACCGCCGTCATGGCGGTCCTCACGGTTCGTCCCGACGCCGACCAGGCCGCGCGCGTGAAGCTCATGCCCGACGAAGTCCGCGCCACGGTCAAGCTCTACCTCGACGGCAAGATCCAGCAGTGGTACGCAAAGGGAGACGGGCACGGCGTGATGTTCATCCTCAACTGCAGCTCCATCGCCGAGGCGAAGGCGATCACGGACGAACTCCCGCTCGTCAAGAATCACTTTGCGAGCTTCGAGTTCACGGCGCTCATGCCGCTGACGCCGCTGCGCTACCTGATGGGCCCGCCGCCCGCCGCCAGTGGCAAGCCGTAAGGCCAAACCCAACCCGATCGGCGAGCTGGCCTGCGCGTGCGCCGCGGCCAGGCGCACGGCGCGCGCGGTGACCCAGCTCTACGACGAAATCCTCCGCGCCCATCATATAGAAGGCGCGCAGTTCGCCTTGCTCGCAATGATGGATAAATCCGGGGAATGCACCCAGGCCTCGCTCGCCGAACGCTTCGACTTCGACAAAACCACCATCTCGCGCAACCTGCGCCTGCTCGCGCGCAAAAAATGGATCGAGTTTGCCCGCGGCTCCGACGGACGCGAGCGGCGCGTACGCCTGACGCCCGCGGGACAAAAACGACTTGCTGCCGCGAAGCCGGCATGGCGCGCGGCACAGGACAGGCTGCGCGGGTCGATGAACCAGCGCGACTGGGACGCGATGCTCGCGATCTTCAGCCGCGTCACCACCGCAGCGCGATCAGCGCGATCGGGCCGAACGGCCTGACTCCGGCCGCGGCGCGCGGCTACTTGCGCTTTCGCGTCCTCCGCGCCTTCCGCTCCACCTGAATGCGATGCGATTCGGTCATCAGCGCCCGCAGCTGCGGAACCCGCACCTTCGCGAGCGGCATGATCACGGCCGCATACCCGTTGTAGTGCGGGTCCTCGATGAACTTGTCGGGCTCGTTGGTCATCATGAAATCCTTGTCCACGAGGTTCGCGACGTGGACGACGAGCACCGACAGGTTCGGCACGCGCGGCTTCTTCGGATTGACGCGCTCCTTCCAGCACCACGCGAATCCCCTGGGCTCGCCGTTCACGAGCACGTGAAACGCGAAGTCAGTCTTGGATTCGGCGGTGTTCGGCAGCGCCAGTGCAATCCGGCGCACATCGGCTTGAGTGGCCATGCCCCCAATCTAATTCGCCCGGTTCAACTTCGGACTCGCAAGCATCCCGCCCGGACGCTCGGTCATGTCCACCCACTCCCCTCACTCCTAACCTCGTATGGCGCATCTTGCGCCGCACATATCTCCAACGAGGGAATACCCACATGACCACTGCCACGCTCCCCGATCTCTCCGCCATCAAGGCGCGCCAGCAAGGCGCATGGTCCACCGGCAACTACGCCATCATCGGCTGCACTATCCAGCTCGTCGGCGAAAATCTCTGCGAAGCGCTCGACATCCGCGCGGGATCTTCCGTCCTCGACGTCGCCGCCGGCAACGGCAACGCCACGCTCGCCGCCGCGCACCGCTGGTGCAACGTCACATCCACCGACTTCGTCCCCTCCCTCCTCGAACTCGGCCGCGCCCGCGCGACCGCCGAAGGATTGAAGATCGAGTTCCGCGAAGCCGACGCCGAGAAACTTCCGTTCCCGGCCGAATCGTTCGACTACGTCCTCTCGAGCTTCGGCGTGATGTTCACGCCCGACCAGCAGCAGGCGGCGGCGGAACTCTACCGCGTCTGCCGCACCGGCGGCCGCATCGGACTCGCGAACTGGACGCCCGAAGGATTCGTCGGACAGATGTTCAAGATCATCGGCAAGTACGTGCCGCCCGCTGCAGGGCTCAGGCCACCCTCCCGCTGGGGCACGGAAACCGGACTCGCCGAGCTTTTTCCTCGTGCGAGCATCAAGGCCACACGCCGGAACTTCACGTTCCGGTACATGTCGGCTCAGCACTTCATCGACGTGTTTCGCACGTACTACGGACCGATGAACAAGACCTTCGCCGCGCTCGACAGCAATCCCGCGGCGCAAACGGCGTTCACCGGCGAGCTCCTCGCCCTGCTCGAGCGCGGCAACGTCGCCACGGACGGCACGCTCGTGCACCCGAGCGAATACCTCGAGGTCGTCATCACGAAGCAGTAGCGCGGTGACTTCCCGGCGCGCAGTGCACGGCGCAAACCCGGCCTGCGCGCCGGTCGGCTCGCGAAACCCCGAAGACGGTTATAGCGTTCTCCTCCTGGTGGACGCGCTCTCCGATCTTCTTCGCGTGGTACGGCTCGACGGCGCATTCTTCTTCGCGGTCGAGGCGGCCGCGCCGTGGTCGGTGGACACGGTTGCCGCGCGCGAGCTCACGCCGCGCGTCATGCCGCACGCCGATCACCTCATCTCGTACCACATCATCACCGACGGCGTCTGCTACGGCGGACTGCACGGCGAGAAACCGGTCGAGCTCGGGCCCACCGACGTCATCGTGTTCCCGCACGGCGACCCGCACCTGATCTCCAGCGCGCCGGGCGTAAAGTTCACGCCGAACATCAACAGCACCCAGCTCGTCCGCTACCCCACCACGGTCCACCTCGGCGCGGCCGGCCCGCCGAGTACGTCGTTCATCTGCGGATTCCTCGGGTGCGATCGCGGGCCGTTCAATCCGCTGCTCGCATCGCTGCCGCGCGTGATGCACCTGCGCGGGATGTCGAAGAACTGGATCGGCGGGTTCACGCAGCAGCTCGTGGACGAGTCGCGCAACGGGCGCGCG
>Ga0070691_10000480_pt1 | contig 14928 bp, 9 predicted proteins | sample KBSK1101metaG_FD_64673 | JGI IMG/M metagenome (GOLD analysis project Ga0070691, IMG submission 64673) | Corn, switchgrass and miscanthus rhizosphere microbial communities from Kellogg Biological Station, Michigan, USA - KBS K1-10-1 metaG | ecosystem: Host-associated > Plants > Roots >... | reverse complement strand
CAGCAGGACCCGAAGTTCGACGCGACGGCACTCAAAGTGCTGGTCATCGACGACCAGAGCCACGTCCGCAACTGGGTCAGGACGGTGCTGAAAGGGGCCGGCGTCACGGAGATCGTCGAGGCGTCGGACGGAGGCCAGGCGCTTGCGGCGGTGACGCAGCCCGGCGCACGGTTCGATCTCGTGCTCTGTGACCTCCGGATGCCCGAGCGCGACGGGATCGAGACGATTCGCGCGTTCTCCGCGCTCGGCCTCGACTCCGCGTTCGCGATCATGAGCGTGGAGGAGGAGCGGATCATCGAGACCGCGGGAATGCTCGCCGAAGTCCAGGGGCTTCGCGTGCTGGGCACGATACCCAAGCCGCTCACGCGCGAAAAACTCGAGGTGCTGTTCCGCAGGATGAGCGAAGGCACGCGCCAGGAAACGCAGGACGCCAAGCTCGCGCCCGAAGGTGACATCGCGAACGCGTTCGCCCGCCAGGAACTCCAGCTGGTCTATCAGCCGAAGATCGAGATGCGCACGGGGAGATTCGCCGGCGTGGAATCGCTCGTGCGGTGGAAGCATCCGGCGCTCGGCCTGTTCCAGCCGGCGTCATTCATTCCGCAGATCGAGGGCTCGGAAGGGCTGAGTGCTTCGCTCACCGAGCTTTCACTGCGCGAGTCGATCGCATGTGTGGGGCGCTGGCGCGAGTCGGGTCGCGAGCTGCGGATGGCGGTGAACCTCTCGGCTCGCGCGTTCGAGTCGCTGGACCTGCCGGAGCGCGCGAACGCGATCTGCCTGGAGCACAAGGTCGAGCCGGAGTGGATCACGCTCGAGCTGACGGAGACGTACGTCGCGCGCGACGCCGTGCGGCTGATCGACGTGGCGACGCGGCTCAGGCTGAAGGGGTTTACGCTGTCGATCGACGATTTCGGCACGGGCCAGTCGGGGCTTTCGAAACTGCAGAAGCTCCCGTTCAACGAGCTGAAGATCGACCGGCAGTTCGTGAACGGCTGTTCGCAGTCGAGCACGCAGCGCTCGGTGGTCGAGGCGAGCCTCGCGCTTGCACGGAGCCTCAAGATGGTGTCGGTGGCGGAAGGCGTGCAGTACCGCCCCGACTGGGATCTGCTCAATGAGTTGGGATGCGACGTGATGCAGGGGTACTTCATCGCGCGCCCGATGAGCGAGGAGGGGCTCGAGGCGTGGGCGGTGCAGTGGATGATGAGAGATAGATAAGTCCGACCCGATGCGCGGTGCGGAGGAGGAATGCGGGGTGCGGAACTCGACCCGATGCGCGGCGCGGGGGAGGAAGGCGGAGTGCGGAGCTCGGCCCGATGCGCGGTGCGGGGAGGAAGGCGGAGTGCGAAGCTCGGCCCGGTGCGCGGTGCGGAAGAAGAACTGGGGATGCGGAGTGATTTGAAGACGTTTTCCCTTGAGCACGCGTCAGTCGCGCGCTAGGTTCCTCTCGAAGAACAGCGCGGCGCCGTCGCCAAGTGGTAAGGCAGGAGACTGCAAATCTCCCATTCGTCGGTTCGATTCCGACCGGCGCCTCTCAACTGTGGACGTTGGTTTCTGGTTTGTGGTTTGTGGGCGGACGAAAAAAACTATTGCACGAATGCACCAATGTGTGGTAGCGTATTGTCGTCGGCCTGGAGACGCGTCCGGGCGCACCGGGACGACGGCAGGACAAAAGGCCGGAAACTCACTCGAGTTTCCGGCCTTTTGCTTTTCCGCAGTCCGCAGCGTATCGAGTCCCGCAGTCCGCAGCGTATCGAAGTCCCGCAGCCCGCAGCGTATCGAAGTCCCGCATTCCGCAGCGTATCGAGTCCCGCAGTCCGCAGCGTATCGAGTCCCGCAGTCCGCAGCGTATCGAAGTCCCGCCCGAGAAGTATATTCTGCGCCGATGCGCATTCTCACCCGCTGGATCGCGGTCGTGGCATCCGCCCTGATCGTGCTGGCGTTCCCCGCCCCGCACGGAATCTCCGTCGAGTCGTGGCGCCTGCTCGCGATCTTCACGGCGACGATCGTCGGCTCCATCGTGCAGCCGCTTCCGGCGGGCGCGATCGTCTTCCTCGGCGTCACGACGATCGCGCTCACGAACACGCTCCCCGCCGCATCGGCGCTCAGCGGCTACTCCGACCCGATCGTCTGGCTGGTGCTGTGCGCGTTCTTCCTCGCGCGCGGCGTGCTCAAGACCGGCCTCGGACGGCGCATCGCGTTCATCTTCATCCGCCTGCTCGGCCGCAGCTCGCTCGGGCTCGCGTACGCCCTGGTCTCCACGGACACGCTGCTCGCCGCCTTCCTTCCGTCAAACAGCGCGCGCGCCGGCGGCGTGGTGTTCCCCGTCGCGCGAAGCCTCGCGGAGGCGTACGACTCGCAGCCTGGCCCGACGGCGCGGCGGCTCGGCGCATATCTGCTGTTCACGATCTATCAGTGCGACGTGATCGCGTGCGCGACCTTCCTCACCGGACAGGCGTCGAACGTGCTCGCCGCGAAGTTCGCGAAGGACACGGTCGCCATCGACCTGACGTACTCGAAGTGGCTGATCGGCGCGGCGATTCCCGCGGTCGTCTCGCTCGCGTTCGTGCCGTGGCTGCTGTTCAAGCTGTATCCGCCCGGCATCACGCACACACCCGACGCCGCACGGATGGCCAGGGAGGAGCTCGCCAAGATCGGGCCGATGCAGCGCGAGGAGCGGGTCATGCTCTGGGTGTTCGCGCTCGTCGCGGGCCTCTGGATGACCACGGCGCTCCATCACATCAACTACGCGGTCGTCGCGCTGGTCGGCATTTGCGTGCTGTTCCTGAGCGGCGTGCTCTCCTGGGAGGAGATCACGGGATACCGGCCGGCCTGGGACGTATACATATGGTACGGGGGGCTCCTCGGGATGGCCGAGGCGCTGAGCAAGAGCGGTGTGACCTCGAAGTTCGCCCAGGCCTCGGCGGCGATGACGACCGGGTGGGGGTGGGGCGTCGCCCTGACGGTGCTCCTGCTCATTTATTTCTACGCGCATTACGGGTTTGCCAGCATCACGGCACACGTGACGGCGATGTTCACGCCGTTTCTGCTGGTGGTCGTCGCCGCCGGAGCTCCGCCGCTGGTGGCCGTCCTGTTCCTGGCGTACTACTCCAACCTCAGCGCGTCCCTGACGCACTACGGGACGACGACCGGGCCGATCTACTTCGGCGCAGACTACATCACGCAGCGCGACTGGTGGCGGCTGGGCCTCATCGTGTCAATCGCGACGATCGTGATCTGGGGAGTAACCGGTGTCTTGTGGTGGAAATTGCTCGGCTGGTGGTAGCATAGGGGGTCGGTGAACGCGGCGGTCGGCTCAGCCGTCTTATACGGCATGAAACGACTATTTTTTGCCGTCGCCCTCTCTGCAGTGGCGTTCGGCGTGCCGGCAATAGCCCGCGCTCAGGTTGGATCCACCACCGACATCCTCACGGGAACGGTCGTCGGTCCGAACAAGGAACCCATCGCCGGCGCCCGCGTCGAGGTGATGTCGATGGAAACGCAGGTTTCGCGTTTCCGCACGACGAACGAAAAGGGGCAGTGGACTCTGCTCTACCCCGATGGCGGCGGCCAGTATCGTGTGACCGTGAAGGCCATCGGCATGGCGCCGTACGTGACGAACATCAACCGCCAGGCCGACGAGGACCGTCTCGAAGTGCCGACGGTCTCGATGTCGCCCACGTCGCAGCGGCTGGGGCAGATCGTCGTGCGCGCGAACCCGAATCCAAACGGGAACGAACGCCCGACGGCCGGCAGCACGGAAAAGTCGCTGACGGCCGAACAGCTGTACCGGCTTCCGGTCGACGCGTCGGATCCGGCACTTGTGGCCTCGCTCGCGCCGGGCGTCATCCTGCTCGGCGGAACGGACTCGACCGCGAACTCGTTTTCGATCGCCGGCCAGCGCCCCGACCAGAACCAGATCACGCTCGACGGCCTTTCGTTCGGCGCCGGCAGCGTCCCTGCCGAAGCCGTGCGCAGCACGCGCGTGATCACGAACACGTATGACGTCGCGCGCGGACAGTTCACCGGCGGTCAGGTGGCGAGCACGACCCGCAGCGGCACGAACATCCTCCAGGGGTCGGTCGGGTTCGTCGCAAACCAGCCGGACCTCGAGTTCCCTGATACGTCGTCGGAGAACACCGCCCGCTACGTCTCGAACCAGCTGAGCTTCGGCGTCGGCGGCCCGTTCTCGCAGGACCAGTCGTTCTGGTTTCTTTCGGCGCAGGCCAACGACCAGATCAACGACATCAACACGCTGCTCAACGCCAACGACCTGCTGCTCGAGCGGTCGAACGCGTCGCCGGACTCCGTGGCGCACTTCCTCAACACAATGAAGGGGACGTACGGCATCCCGACGTCGGCCGTGGGCGTACCGTCGAACGCGCTGCGCAACCGCTCGAGCGCGCTGACGCGCATGGACTTCGCGCTCGGCGACCAGAACACCCTGACGATCCGCGGCGACTGGAACTGGTCCACGCTCGACGCGACGCGCCTGAGCACGCTGTCGGTGCCCGCGCACGGCGGCGACACGAAGTCGCTCGGCGGCGGGCTCATGGCGTCGCTGAGCTCGCAGTTCGACGTCGGCATCATCAACGAACTCCGGTTCTACGCAAGCGAAGCGAACAACAGCTCGGATCCGTTCCTGGTCATGCCGCAGGGTGCTGTCCGCGTGACGTCGTCGCTTCCGGACAGCCTGTCGGGCATCAGCAACCTCGTGTTCGGCGGCAACGCCGGCCTCCCGACGTCAACCGAGAGCCGCCAGCTCGAGATCACGAACGAAGCGAGCTTGTTCAAGGCCGGAAGCGCGCACCGGTGGAAGCTCGGCTTCTTCGGCAACATCACGACATTCAATAACGACAACAACACGAACCAGCTCGGTTCGTGGAGCTACAACTCGCTGACGGATTTCGACAACAACAACCCCAGCGAGTTCACGCGCACGCTCACGCCGACGGTGAACACCGGCGATACGGAGAACGGCGCGATCTACCTGGGCGACGCATGGCGCGTTTCGCGCGCGGTGCAGCTGACCTACGGCTTGCGCGGCGAGGGCACGCGGTTCGACGGGCGTCCCGCGTACAATCCGCAGATTGACTCGATGTTCGGCCGTCGCACGGACAACTTCCCGTCCGAGACGCACGTCAGCCCGCGGCTCGGGTTCACGTGGACGTCGGGACTTCCGCCGGCACCGGTGCGTGACACGACGGCGGCCGCGCTCGCGGCGGCCGCCGGGAACGGCGGTGGTGGATTCGGTGGAGGCGGCGGTGGCTTCGGCGGCGGTGGCGGTGGCGGCGGCTTCGGCGGCGGCGGCGGACGTGGTGGCCGCGGCGGTGGCGGTGGCGGCGGACCGAACCTGTTCCAGGGTCTTTCGACGACCGTGATTCGCGGCGGCTTTGGCGAGTTCCGCGGCAAGGCGCCGACGGGACTGTTCACCAACGCGCTCGATGCGAACGGCTTGCCGGGCTCGGAGTCGCAGCTCGTCTGCATCGGCTCGGCGACGCCGATTCCGGATTGGTCGGCGATGATCGACAATCCGAGCGCGATCCCGAACCAGTGCGTCAGCGGCCAGCCCAACCTGCTGGCCTCGTCCAAACCGAACGTCACGACGTTCGCGCCGGACTTCGAGGCGCCGCGCGCATGGAAGGGCTCGCTCGGCGTCCAGCGCCGCATCCTGCAGCGCTACACCGTGAACGTCGACGCCGTGTATTCGCGCGGCACGGCGCTGTACGGCGTGACGGACATGAACCTCAACACGTCGGCGCCGGCATTCACGCTCTCGAACGAGGACAACCGCCCCGTTTATGTGTCGCAGGGCGGCATCGTGCCGACGACCGGCGCGATCAACTCGCTCGATTCCCGCGTGCAGTCGGCGTACGGCAACGTGTACAGCGTCAACTCGAACCTTGGCTCCGAGACGAAGCAGGTCACGGCGTCGATCAACGGGTTCACGCCGCAGGGCATCAACATGTCGCTGTCGTACACGTACCAGCGGTCGCGCGACCAGATTTCGTCGACCGGCGGCAGCGTGGGCTCGCTGTACCGCTCGGGCACGACGGACGGCAATCCGAACATCACGCCGTGGGGCACGTCGGACCTCGAGCGCCGCCACAACATCCAGGCGACCGCAACGTGGCCGGTGCATCCGTCGGTGGAGCTCACCGCGGTGTTCAGCTACACGTCGGGCCAGCCGTACTCGCCCATGGTCGGCGGCGACATCAACGGCGACGGCTCGTCCAACGATCGCGCGTTCATTTACAACCCGGCGGCGACCGGCGACACCGCGATCGCAAACGGCATGAACCGCCTGCTCGCGTCGGCGCCGTCGCGCATCCGAAGCTGCCTCGAGTCGCAGCTCGGCCAGATCGCGGGCCGCAATTCCTGCACGTCGGCGTGGTATCCGAACCTCAGCCTGCAGGTGAACTACCGGCCGGACCGCCTCGGGCTCAAGCGCAACCTGATGATCTCGTTCGCGCTCAACAACCCGATCGCCGGCGCGGACCTCCTGCTGCACGGCCAGAACAATCTCGAGGGCTGGGGCCAGCCGGCGCGCATCAACAGCCAGCTGCTCTACGTGACGGGGTTCAACACGCAGACGAACAACTTCACGTACTCGGTCAACGAGAAGTTCGGTGACCAGCGCTCGAACCAGCTGATCATCACGAACCCGTTCCGCGTGCAGCTGACCGCGCGCTATACGATCGGGCCGGACCGCCAGCGCGACGCGCTGCTCGCCGCACAGGCGGCCGCGCGCGGCAGGAACGGCAACAGCGGCGCGCCGGTGGACACCATGGCGCAGTACCGCCGCATGGTGCAGCGGTACGTCCCCAACATCTTCAAGACGGTGCTCGATCGCGCGGACACACTCAAGCTCGACCTCACGGGCACGCAGATCACGCTGCTCACCGTGCTGTCCGACTCGCTCGTGCACCAGATCGACACGCTCGGGATCCGCGTCGCCGGGAAGATGCACAGCATCGGCAACAATGCGGACCAGGCGGCGATTCAGGTTCAGTTGCGCAGTATTCTCGCGGACGCACAAGCGATGGGCGCGCGTGCGATCGCCGAGGCGCAGATCATCCTGACGAAGGACCAGTGGGCGAAGCTGCCGGACAACGTGAAGCATCCGAATTCGGTTTTTGGCCCGATTCAGGGCGGCGGCGGGCGCGGGGGGCGTCCACCGCAGTAGTTCCGGCTGAGGTGGGGGGCCGGGCTGCACACGATGGGGCAGCGCAACATGCGCTGCCCCATCGTGTTGCATGGCGAATGCTCATTGAGCGCAGCCCGACCGACGAATTCGCAAATTCGTCGTTGAATTCAGCGATTTGTGGCAATATATTTGCATTAACTGCACGATGTGACATACACCGCGCAACCGCCCAGCCCACCGCCCTCCGCCTCCCACTGCTCAAAAACCGATGACTTCATCCAACTCTCCGCGTTCCGCCGCCATGCGCGCGATCGCCACGCGCTCGGTCGCACCCCCGGACATCCCCGCCTCGCACGAAACGCACACGCCGACGTCCCAGTACTTCGGGATGAACACGCTTGGCGCGAAGCAGATGCGCGACAAGCTGCCGAAGGACATCTACGCGAAGCTCGTCGCGTCGATCCGCCTCGGGAAGAAGCTCGACCTCGACATCGCGCCCGCCGTCGCCGGCGTGATTCGCGAGTGGGCGCTCTCACGCGGCGTCACGCACTTCTGCCACTGGTTCCAGCCGCAGACGGGACTCACCGCGGAGAAGCACGACAGCTTCCTGAACTTCGACGAGAACAAGCAGCCGATCGAGCAGTTCACGGGCGACCAGCTGATCCAGAGCGAGCCCGATGCGTCGAGTTTTCCGTCCGGCGGACTCCGCGCGACGTGGGAGGCGCGCGGCTACACGGCGTGGAATCCCGCGTCGCCGGTGTTCATCTTCGAGTCGCCCGGCGCCAAGACACTCTGCATTCCCTCGGCCTTCATCGGCTATCACGGCGAGGCGCTCGACGAGCTCACGCCGCTGCTGCGCTCGAGCGACATCCTGTCGCAGAAGACCATCGAACTGCTCGAGCTGATCGGGGACAAAGGCGCGCTCCGCGTGTTCACGACGCTCGGACCCGAGCAGGAATACTTCCTCATTGACCGCACGCTGTTCGCCATGCGCCCCGACCTCGTCATGGGCGGACGCACGCTGCTCGGCGCCCCGCCGCCGCGCGGACAGCAGCTCGAAGACCACTACTTCGGCGGCATCCCCGAGCGCGTGCTCGCGTGCATCGCCGAAGTGGAATACGAGCTCTACAAGCTCGGCGTGCCGATCATGACGCGCCACAATGAAGTCGCGCCGTGCCAGTTCGAGATGGCGCCGGTGTTCGAAGAAACCGACATCGCGGTGGACCACAACCAGCTCGTGATGTCCGTGCTCAGGAAGGTGGCGCTCCGCCACGGCCTCCAGGCGCTGCTCGCCGAGAAGCCGTTCGCCGGAATCAACGGGTCGGGCAAGCACTGCAACTGGTCGATGGCGATCACGGCCGACAACGAGCTCGACGGCGTGAACCTGCTCAAGCCGGGCAAGACGCCGCACCAGAACATCCGCTTCCTGCTGATTCTCGCCGCCGTGCTGAAGGCGGTGCACAAGCATGCCGGGCTCATCCGCGCGGGCATCGCGACCTCCGGCAACGAGCATCGCCTTGGCGCGAACGAAGCACCGCCGGCGATCATCTCGGTGTTCATGGGCGACATGCTGACGCGCGTCATCGACGACATCGCGGCCGGCAAGACGGGCAAGCAGGGTGCGGCCCAGGCGATGATCCAGCTCGGCGTCGCCAAGCTGCCGGACGTCGCGCAGGACAATACGGATCGCAACCGCACGTCGCCGTTCGCGTTCACCGGCGCGAAGTTCGAGTTCCGCGCGGTGGGATCGAGCCAGTCGATCGCGTTCCCGGTGATGCTGCTCAACGCGACCGTTGCGGAGGCCATCGGCGAGCTCACCGACGCGATCCGCAAGGAACTGAAGACCACCGAGTCGCGCGACGACGCGGTGCTCAAGGTGATTCGCGACGCGTTCAAGAAGACGACCGCGGTGCGGTTCGAGGGAAACAACTACTCCGACGCGTGGGTCAAGGAAGCCAAGAAGCGCGGCCTGCCGAACTTCCGCCGCACGCCGGAGGCGCTCGCGCAAATCGTGACCAAGCCGTCGCGCGAGCTGTTCATGAACCTCGGCATCCTCGCGAAGGAGGAGATCGATTCGCGCTACTCGATCCGCCTCGAGCGCTACATCAAGGACATGCTGATCGAGATGCACACGCTCGCCGAGATGGCGAACACGCTTGTACTGCCGGCGGGATACGGCTACGCGGGCTCGCTTGCCGCAGCCACCGCCAGCGCGAAGTCGGCCGGCATCACGGCCGTGCCGCAGCGCCAGGCCGCGAACGAAGCCGGCGCGCTCGTCGCGGCCGTGCAGAAGAGCGCGGCAGCACTGGTGAAGGCGATCGCGAAGGCCGAGTCGATGCACCATGACCCGGAGAAGCAGGCCCAGTTCCTGACGGCCGACGGCGCAGACGCGATGCAGGCCGTGCGCGACGCGAGCGACAAGCTGGAGATCAACATCGGGGATGGATACTGGCCGCTGCCGAGGTACCGCGAGATGCTCTTCCCGGTGTGAACGGCGAGTTGACGGTTTTCGGTTGGTCGGTCAACGAAGGTTAGGAAATCAGTCCGGGCACCGGACCGCGTCGAGCGGGTTCGAAGCCCGGACTGATTTTTTGACCTTGGTTAACCGACCAACGGAAAAACGTTGACTCGTTTTATCGTAGTCGTCTCACGCCGCGCGCGTCCTCGCGTCGCTCAGTACTTCGCCAGGTAATGCTCGAGTTCCCAGGCCGACACCTGCGTGATGTACTCCCGCCACTCCTGCCGCTTGGCCGCGAGATAGTTGGTGCTGATGTGCGCGCCGAGCGCCGCGGTCATCACCTCGTCCTTTTCCAGTTCGTCGCACGCTTCGTTGAGGTCGTGCGGGAGGTCGTCGATGCGCAGCCGCCGTTTCTCGCGGTGCGACATCTCCCAGATGTTTTCTTCCACCGGTTCGCGCGACGTCGCCTTCGTGATCACGCCGTCGATGCCGGCGGCCAGCATCACGGCGAGCGCGAGGTACGGATTGGCCGACGGATCCGGGCTCCGCAGCTCCACGCGCGTGCCGGTGCCGCGCCGTGCCGGCACGCGGATCAGCGGCGAGCGATTGCGCATCGACCACGCGACGTTCACGGGCGCCTCGTAGCCGGGCACGAGACGCTTGTAGGAGTTCACGAGCGGATTGGTGATCGCGGACATTCCACGCGCGTGCGTGAGCAGCCCGCCGATGTACTGGTGCGCGATCTTCGACAGCTCGAACTCGCCCCTGGCGTCGAAGAACGCGTTGTGCCCGTCGCGAAAGAGCGACTGGTGCGTGTGCATGCCGCTGCCGTTCTGCCCGAACACCGGCTTCGGCATGAACGACGCCACGAGGCCGAACTGCTGCGCGACGTGCTTCACCACGAAGCGGAAGGTCGCGATGTTGTCGGCGGTGGTCATCGCGTCGGCGTAGCGGAAGTCGATCTCGTGCTGGCCGTGCGCGACTTCGTGATGCGCGGCCTCCACTTCGAATCCCATCTGCTCGAGCACGTCGACGATCGCGCGCCGCGCCTCCTCGCCGAGGTCCATCGGGGCGAGGTCGAAGTAGCCGCCGACGTCGTGGGTCGTCGTCGCAGGGGCGCCCTCGGGTGCGGGGCGGAAGAGGAAGAACTCCGCCTCCATGCCGGCGTTCATCGTGTAGCCGAGCTTCGCCGCGCGCGCGACCTGGCGGCGGAGCGCCCCGCGCGGATCGCCGTCGAACGGCGCGCCGTCCGGTGTGGTGATGTCGCAGATGAGACGGCCGACGCGGCTCGCGGGATCGCCGCCCGGAAACACCTTGAACGTCGAGAGATCCGGCGTGAGCAGCATGTCGGACTCCTCGATGCGCACGAAGCCCTCGATCGACGAGCCGTCGAACATGATGTCGCCGTCGAGCGCCTTGGAGAACTGCGACGACGGAATCTCGACGTTCTTGTTGATGCCGAGGATGTCGGTGAACATCAGCCGGAGGAATCGCACGCCGTGCGATTCCGCCAGTTTCAGGATGTCCTTCTTGGTCGCGCCGGTGAGGTCGGCGAGCAGCGATCGCGATTGGCCAGCCACACGTACCTCGGACACGGGGATCGGGACATTGAACATCCCGCGAGCGTAGAATATCGACGCCGGACGGCATGGGTGGCAATGCGTGCTGGGCGGTTGAGCTGGTCGCCTCCGTTGATCGCTTGTATCCGGGAGCTGGTCTTGCGAGACGCCGAAATCCAGCGACCAGATTCAAGCCGCATGTGAAAGCTGCCAGACCATTTCCGATGACCGCCCCTTAGTTTTCGCGACATGAATCCACCGGAAACGGCCGGTTCACCGGCGACCCCCTGCCCCCGCTGCAAAGCCCTCTCGACGGGGCGGTTTTGCGCGGAGTGCGGCGCCGCGCTCGCCGGCGCGGCCTGCCCGGCGTGCGGCGAGCCGCTCAACGCCGGCGCGCGGTTTTGTCATCACTGCGGCGCCGCGGCGGGCGCCGCCGCCCCAACAGTTCGCTCCGCGCTGCCGTGGATCGTGCCGGGCATCGCGGTCATGGCGCTCGTCGCGTTTCTCATCGGCCAGCGTGTGGCTCGCGGCAGCACGAGCACCGCGGCCGGCCCCGACGCCGCCTCATCGACCGCGGGAGTGGTGCGCGCGCCCGACATCTCGTCGATGAGCCCCGAAGAGCGCGCCAGCCGCCTGTTCGACCTCGTCATGCGGTTCGGTGAGGAAGGCAAGATGGACAGCCTGAAATTCTTTGCGCCCATGGCGATCCAGGCATACGAAATGATCGGCCCGCTCGACGCGCACGCCCGCTACGACATCGGAATGATCGGCGTCGTGAGCGGCGACGCCGGCCTCGCGCGCGCAGAGGCCGACACCATCCTCGCCTCGAACAAAACGCACCTGCTCGGCCTCGTGCTCGCCATGAAAGCCGCGGGGTTGCGGCAGGACATGAAAGCCCGAGCCGGCTACCTGAAGCGCCTCGAGGCCGCGGCGCCCGCCGAACGCGCCAGGCATCTGAAGGAATACGACGAGCACAAGGCCGACATCGACGCGGCGCTCAAACCCATCGGAGATTCGAAACCGTGACGCGAGTGATTCACGTCGCACACAGCCCGGACTCGGACGACGCGTTCATGTTTTACGCGCTCGCCGAAGGACTCGTCGAGACGGACGGGATACGCTACGTCCACGAACTGCAGGACATCGAGTCGCTGAACCAGCGCGCGCTGCGCGGCGAGCTCGAAGTCACGGCCGTGTCGATCCACGCCTACGCGTCGCTCACCGATCGCTACGCGCTGCTGACGAGCGGTGCGTCGATGGGAGACCGGTACGGGCCGAGGCTCGTTTCGCGCACGCCCGGCACGCGCGCCGACGTGCGCGGCAAGCGGATCGCGATCCCGGGACCGCTGACGAGCGCCTTCCTCGCGCTGCGACTGTACGAGCCCGACTTCGTGCCGGTGTTCACGCCGTTCGACAAGATCGAGGATGCCGTCGTCAACGGCGACGTGGACCTCGGCTTGCTCATACATGAAGGGCAGCTCACGTTCGGCGACCGCGGGCTGCACCTGATTGCGGACATGGGGGAATGGTGGTTCCAGGAGACCGGCCTCCCACTCCCCCTCGGTGGCAACGTCATCAGAAAAGACCTTGGATTGCCACTAATGCAGCAAATTTCGCGACATCTTCGCGACAGTATCGCATATGGATTGAAACATAGAACGAGAGCGCTGGACCATGCGATGCGCTTCGCCAGAGGCCTCGATCGCTCGAAGGCGGACACATTCGTTGGCATGTACGTGAATGACTGGACCCTCGATTACGGGGATCGCGGCAGGGCGGGCATACGTGAGTTCCTCGGGCGCGGCGTTGCCGCCGGCCTCATCCCGCACGCCGTGAACGTCGAGTTCGTCGAGGATGCGCCGCAACCGGCTTCGTTGAAATGAGCGATCGCGCCACGGCAGCCACGCGGATCTCGAACGTGTTCGATCCGCTCGCGGAAACCGCAGCAAAGCGTGTCTTGCTGGTTGACGACGAAGACTCGATCCGCACCGCGATCGGAAAATTCCTGAAAGCGCGCGGCTACGATGTCGCGACGTGCGACAGCGGCGGCGCCGCGCTCGACCTGCTCCAGCGCGAGCGGTTCGATGCGCTCCTCTGCGACGTACGCATGCCGGGAATGTCGGGCACGGAAGTCGTGCCGCGCGCGATGGAACTCCGTCCCGATCTCGCCGTGCTGATGCTGACGGCCGTGAACGACGCACCCACGGCGACCGACGTCCTCGCGCACGGCGCGATGGACTACCTCATGAAGCCCGTCGACCTCGACGACCTCGCCAAGGCCGTCGAGCGCGCGCTGCGCAAGCGCGAGCTCGAGATCCAGCGCCACACGGTGGAGCGCATGATTCGCGAGGAAGTCGCCGTGCGCACCGAAGAACTCCGCCGCGAGCAGGCGGCGCTCGCGGAGATCTCCATCTCGATCGTGCGCGCGCTGGCCAACGCCCAGGAAGCCAAGGACCCGTTCCTGCGCGGGCACTCGCAGCGCGTCGCGGCCATGGGCGCATCCATTGCTGCCGCGATGGGACTTCCGGACGACGTGGTCGAAGACATCCGGCTGTCAGGTCAGCTTCATGACATCGGAAAGATCGGCGTGCCCGAAGAACTGCTGCACAAGCCCGGACCGCTCACGGACGGGGAGTACGGTCTCGTCAAGGAACATGTGCGGATCGGCATCGAGATTCTCACGCCGCTCACGTCGCTCGCCCGCGCGCTCCCGGCGATCCACGATCACCACGAGCGGTGGGACGGCGCCGGGTACCCGCGCGGCCTGGCCGGTGAACAAATTTCCATCGGTGGCCGTATTCTCGCCGCAGTGGACGCCTACGACGCGCTGACGTCGCGGCGCGCCTACCGCGAACCGATGACCCCGCACGAAACAATCGACCTGCTCTCCAGTACAGCAGGAGCGCACCTCGATCCTGCGGTGGTGCAGGCACTGCGACGAACCGTCCTTGGCCGCACCTCCTTGCATTTCGTCGACGAAGCGCGCTAACTGTTGGCTTGCTATTCGGGTTTCTGCGCATGTGCCGCACCTTCCGTGCGGGTGTGACGCCGGCGCTTGACGGTTTGCGATGACTGGTGTATTCAGCGGTTGTAGCGTTGGGCAACATTTTTATTTCGACAGGAGGCCCCATGATCCGCGGCGATAGCATGGACAACGAGAAATCCTTCGACCGCGACGACGAGGGCGAGGAACTCGGCGGCTTCACGGGCGGAATTCCGTACGACGAAGACGAGGACGAGGACGGCGGCTGGGCCATCAACAAGGACCACAGCGACTCACTGTGGGACAGCGCCGAGGAGTCCGATGATGACGACGAAGAGGCGACGGAGCTCGTCGACGCCGGCGAGGCCGGCGGCGAGGAGGAAGAGCCCGACCTGTTCGGAGGCGGCCTGAACACGCCACGCCGCCGCGGCCGCCGGCCTGCGGAGAAGCCGGTCGTGACGGAAGTCGTGGTCGTCGCCGGCGCCGTCGTTGCGCCCGCGGCAAAGAAAGCGCCGGCACAAAAGCCGGCTGCTGCTGCAAAGAGCGCCAAGCCTGCGAAGCCGGCGGCAAAGGCCAAGAAGGCGCCCGCGAAGAAGACCGCCGCGAAGAAGGCGGCTCCAAAGAAGGCCAAAGGCAAGAAGCCCGCGGCGAAGGCAAAGAAGCCGGCGGCGAAAGCCAAGAAGCCGGCGAAGAAGGCCGCCAAGAAGGCGCACTCGAAGAAGTAGCGGGCGTATCCACGCGCCCGCACCGCGGGCGCGTTCCTCGAAGTTTCCCGGCGACAGCGTTA
>Ga0070691_10000475_pt1 | contig 14963 bp, 14 predicted proteins | sample KBSK1101metaG_FD_64673 | JGI IMG/M metagenome (GOLD analysis project Ga0070691, IMG submission 64673) | Corn, switchgrass and miscanthus rhizosphere microbial communities from Kellogg Biological Station, Michigan, USA - KBS K1-10-1 metaG | ecosystem: Host-associated > Plants > Roots >... | reverse complement strand
AAGACGCCGACCGCCGACCCCAGCTGCGCGCCGCTGCTCGCCAACGCCTTGGTGAGCTCGCCGGCGACCTTCGACGGCAAGTCGATGCACATGATCGGCGTCGAGGTCGAGATCTCCTTCCATATCGTGCGCGACATCCCCGCGCGCCGCGAGCCTGTGGGCCGCGATGAGGCGCTGGCCGCCGTGGGCGACGCCTTCGTCGGCATGGAGGTGGTCGACACGCGTCTCGCCGATTTCAAGTCGGCCGATCCGGAGTGGCTGCTGGCCGACAACCAGATGAACCACGCGCTGGTGATCGGCTCCGCGATCAAGGACTGGAAGGCGCTCGACTGGGCGAACCTGCAAGTCCGTCTGACCATCGACGGCAAGGTCGAGGTCGACCAGAAGGGCGGGCTGGGCGCGGTCGACCCGGTGCGGCCTCTCGCGTGGATGATCGACCATGCCGTGCGCGAGCGCGGCGGCATCCGCAAGGGCCAGGCGATCACCACCGGCTCGTGGACCGGCCTGCGCTATTATCCGCCCGGCACGAAAGCGCGCGGCGAGTTCGCGGGGCTGGGTGCGGTGGAGGCGCGATTCTGATGCGCTTGCTCGCGGCTCTTCTCATTCTGCTGTCGATGGTGCCCGCGTGCCGGGCGCAGTCATCCGACGACGCCTATCTCGCCGCGCGTGACCAGGCCGCGAGCACGCTCAAGCAGCGCGCGCAGCTCGAGGAGAACGATCCTTCGCAGAAGATCGGCCGGCCGGAATATTTTTCGCCTGCCTTCCGCGCCGAGATCGCCGCCGCCCGCCGCGACCTTGAAGGCCAGGTCCGTAGCCTGCTTGGACCGGTGCGCCTCCCGCCAGGAATCGCGCGGACCGGCACGCTCAATGCCGCACCCTGCTGCTACGGCCGCTTCGGCGCGCTCGACGGGCTTGCCTTCGACGCGCCCGGCGGCAGTCGCTTCATCGTCTCGACCGAGAGGTTGCTGCAGCACTGGCTGAAGGAGAGTTCGGACTTCTGGACTGTCGATGCGAAGCCGTCGAGCGATCCCGCGGTGCTGTTCACGAATCCCAACTTCTATCGCTGGGCTGGCGCCACCGACTGGCCGGTGCGCAAGGTCGCGGACCTGCCGATCGGCCTGCCGGACAACACAAGCGCCGTCGGCGCGTTCCTGGCCGCCGGCGGGCCCGCGCAGACGTCCGACTGGATCGCCGTCGCCGCCCTCCGCAGCGGGCGCGTCTTCGTGGCCTTCACGCCGGCCAGGATCAAGGCCATGCCGATCGCCGCCTGCGAGGCAGCTCCTGCCGCCGCCTATCGCGCGTGCTGGTCGACGCATGCCAGGGAACAGCCGTGGTTCGCCGATCTCCTGCTCGAGACGCTGGCCTTCGTCGACGCGCTGCCGGACCAGTGACGCTTCGGCGAGCGCCGTAGCGACGAACGGCGCGCGGGCGGCATGGTGCGGCCATGCAAAACGTGCGCGCCTTTTTCTTCCTGCCCGTCGCACGCCGCGAGCGCTCCATCGGGCATCGTCTGCTCGGCGTTCTAGCGCTGTGGCATCACCACCACACGTCGCGCCAACAGCTCGCCGGGCTCACGCCGCGCGAACTCTCGGACATCGGCATCAGCGACGCCGAGCGCCTTGCCGAATGCCGCAAGCGCTTCTGGCAGGCCTGACGGTCAGGTTCCCGTCCACCTGGGCGCACGCTTGCCCAGGAAGGCGTTCATGCCCTCGCGGAAGTCTGCACTGGCATAGGTGTGGCGGATCAGGTCGTCGATGTTCTCGTCGCCCAAACGGGCCTGCAGGCGGCGCAGCGCTTCCTTGGTCGTCTGCATCGTGATCGGTGCGTGGCCCGCCAGGGTCTTCGCCAGTTCCTCGGCGCGCGCCAGCAGCGCCGGCTGGTCGGCGTGCAGCTCGCTCACCAGGCCGATCGACAGCGCGGTCGGCGCGTCGACCAGCTTGGCCAGCAGGATCATCTCCTTCACGCGCTGCGGTCCGACCAGCGCGGCGAGGCGGGCGTAGTTGCCCATCGACAGGCAGTTGCCGAGCGTGCGCGCGATCGGGAAGCCGAACTGCGCGGTGGGGCTGGCGATGCGGAAGTCGCAGACTGTCGCGATGGCGGCGCCGCCGCCGGTGCAGAAGCCGTGGACGGCCGCGATCGTCGGCACCGCGCAGCGCTCGATCGTGTCGAGAATGCGATCCATCTTGCGCTCGTAGGCGATGCCGTCGTCACCGTCCTTGAATGACTGGAACTGGGCGATGTCGGTGCCGGCGGCGAAAGCCTTGTCGCCGGCGCCGGTGATCACCAATGCCTTGATCTCACGGGTATGGGCCAATCGGCCGCAGACCTCGGCAAGTCCCTCGTACATCGCGAAAGTCAGCGCATTGCGCTGCTGCGGCCGATTGAAGGTGAGCCAGCCCACGTCGCCGCGCTTGTCGTAGAGCAGTTCTTGGTTCATTTGATCGTCCGTTCGTAATTGTTCCGCATCGTAGGCGAGAGATCATGGCGCTGGAAAGACTGCTCAAGGGATTCTCGGACTTCCGTCTCGGCTATTTTAGCGAGCACCTCGACCTGTTCGAGAGGCTCGCCACCGAGGGTCAGTCGCCGAAGATCCTGATCGTCGGCTGCGCCGATGCGCGTGTCGATCCAGGCATCCTGACGCAAACGCGTCCGGGCGACATTTTCACCGTGCGCAACATCGGCGCCATGGTGCCACCGGCGCAAATCCCGCCCGATCATCGCCAGCACGGTACGTCGGCGGCCATCGAGTACGCCGTGCGCGGCCTCGACGTCGAGCACATCGTCATCCTGGGCCACGCGCTGTGCGGCGGCATCGCCGCCCTGGTCGACGGCGACAAGAGTGCGTTCGCCGACTTCGACTATCTCTCGACCTGGACCAACGTGGCGCAGGATGTGCGCGAGCAGGCCGTCGAGCGGCTGAAGGGCCGCTCGCGCGACGATATCGTGCGTGCCGTCGAGCAGGCCGCCGTCGTCAACTCGGTGCGCAACCTGATGAGCTTCCCGTGGATCGCCGAGCGCGTGGCCGAGGGCAAGCTCGTGCTGCACGCCTGGTGGTTCAATCTCACCAAGGGCCAGCTCTATGCGTTCAATCCGAACACGTTGACGTTCGATCCCGTTCTCGGGGTCACGCTCGATCCGACGATGCGCAAGGGCACCGCCCTCTCGGCGATCGACCCCGCGCGCTTCATCGACGCCGTCGCCGGCCGCAAGCCCGCGTTCTGAGGGCAGGTCGTCAGCTTGCCAGCGACTTGATGGCGGCGTCGACGCCCGGCGCGAACGGGACGCCGACAGTCTTCATCGCGAGCTCGGTGGTCGCCAGGCAGCCCAGCAGCATCGGCTCGTTGAGATCGCCCAGGTGGCCGATGCGGAACACCTTGCCCATCAGCGGGCCGAGGCCACCGCCGAGCGAGAGGTTGAAGCGCTCGAGGGCCGCCTTGCGCATGGCGTCGGAGGTGTGACCCTCGGGCATCTGGATGGTGGTGACCGAGTTGGACAGACGGTCCACGGTCTGGCCGAACAGGCTCGGACCCTTGCCGTCGGCACCCGCATTTGAACCACCCCAGGCGCGCACGCACTCGCGGGTCGCTTCGGCCAGGCGCGCGTGACGGGCGAACACCGCGTCGAGCGTCTCTTCCTCGAGGATCCTGATCGACTCCTGCAGGCCGAAGAACATGTGCACCGGCACGGTGCCGATGAACTTCTGCGGCATGCGCGCCTTCATCAGTTCCCAGTTGAAGTAGTACTTGGGCAGCTTCGACTTGCGCGAGGCCTCCATCGCCTTCTTGCTGACGCCGGTGAGTGCCAGGCCGGTCGGCATCATCAGGCCCTTCTGGCTGCCGCCGACGGTGACGTCGATGCCCCAGGCGTCCATCTTGTATTCCATGCTGCCGAGCGAGGAGATGGTGTCGCTGAGCAGCAGCGCGGGATGCTTGGCCTCGTCCATGGCGCGGCGCACTTCCTGCAGCGGCAGCACCAGGCCGGTCGCGGTCTCGTTGTGCACGGCGAACACGCCCTTGATCTCGTGCGCCTTGTCCTTGGACAGGCGCTCGGCGATGCGGGCGGTGTCGATGCCGGTGCGCCAGTCGGCACTCAGCGTCTCGACCTTGAGGCCCAGCGCCTCGCCCATTTCCTTCCAGCCGAGAGAGAAGTAGCCGGTCTCGATCACCAGCACGAGGTCACCGGGCGAGAACAGGTTGGCGACCGCCGCTTCCCACGCGCCGTGGCCGGTCGAGGCGTGGATGAACAGCTCCTGGTCGGTCTTCAGGACGCGCTTCACGCCGGCGTGGCAGGCGCGGTGGATCTCGAGGAATTCCGGCGCCAGGAAATCCATGACCGGCCGGTCCATCGCCCGCAGGATGCGGTCGGGGATGTTGGTCGGACCCGGGTTGTTGAAGAACTGGCGGCCACGCGGCTTGGCGTTCACTTGAGCGGTCACTGGCAGGGCTCCGGTATGCGGAAAACGTGCCGCTGATTAGCCCTCGGGCCTTGGCGAAGCAAGCGATGCTTGCGATGCTCCCGCATTAGCAAAGTGAGGGCATATGAGCACCGCGGCGCCGACGAACTCCGCCACCAATTCAGCGATCGTCACCGACTACAAGGCACGGACCCCGGGGTCCGGTGCGCTGTTTGAGCGCGCCCACAAGGTCCTGCCCAGCGGCATCACCCACGACGCCCGCTATCTCGACCCCTATTCGATCCACGTCGCCCGGGCCAAGGGCCCGCGCAAGTGGGACGTCGACGGCAACGAATATGTGGATTACTTCGGCGGCCACGGCGCCATGCTGCTCGGCCATTCCCATCCCGCCGTCGTCGAGGCGGTGAAGAAGCAGATGGAGTTGGGCACCCACTATGGCTCGAGCCACGAGCTGGAAGTGCGCTGGGCCGAGCTGGTGTGCGAGCTGACGCCGTGCGCGGAGAGGGTGCGCTTCACCGCGTCGGGCACGGAGGCCTCGCACATGGCGATCCGCCTGGCGCGCGCCCACACCGGCAAGGACAAGATCGTGCGCTTCATCGGCCACTTCCACGGCTGGCACGACAACGTGACGGCTGGCGCCGGCGCGACCTACGACGGCGGCACGACGCCGGGCGTGCCGCAGAGCGTGAGTGATCTCTCCATCGTCATGCCGAGCGACAACGTCGCCGCCGTCGTGAAGCTGATCGAGGAGCGCGACGACATCGCCGCCGTCATGTTCGAGCCGTCGGGCGCGGGCTGGGGCCAGGTGCCGCTGCCGCCGGGCTTCGCGCAGGCGGTGCGCGACGCCACGGCGAAGAAGGGCGTCGTCATGCTGATGGACGAGGTCATCACCGGCTATCGCTGGTCGTCGGGCGGCGCGCAGAAGGCCTTCGGCGTCACACCCGACCTCTGCATCCAGGCCAAGATCGTGGCCGGTGGCCTGCCGGGCGGCGCCGTCGCCGGCAAACGCGAGATCCTCGATCGCATCGACCATGCGTCGACCGCGGCAAAGAAGATCGAGAAGATCGCCCACCCCGGCACCTACAACGCCAATCCACTGTCGGCCGCGGCCGCGGTGACGGCGCTGACGCTCCTGCGCGACGAGGACCTCGCCGAGAAGGCGAACAAGACCGCGGCCGAGTTGCGCAAGGCCCTGACCGAGGTGCTGGTGAAGGAAGACATGCCGTGGGGCATCTACGGCCAGAGCTCGACCTTCCTGATCTACCCGAACCCGTACGGCGATCCGATCGATCCCGCGACCTTCGATCCGCTGAAGGTGCCGTTCGCCAAGCTCAAGGGCGCGCGCGGCGCCGGCCCGCTCACCGGCAAGATCCGCATGGGCCTGATGACGCATGGCGTCGATGTCATGGGCTCGCCCGGCGGCTTCGTGTCGGCCACGCACGGCGGCGCGGAGATCGAGAAGACCGTCCATGCTTTGCGCCAGACGGTGCGTGCGCTCAAGGCCGAACGCGAAGTGAAGGCGGCAAAGAGGCAGTGACATGTGGGGATTGACCAAGCCCGTGCCCGCGACCGAGTGGTCGCGGATGCCGGAGAAGTTCCGCAAGAAGCGCCGGTCGACATGGGCCGACGCCAACGCCGCCGGCCAGGAACTCGAGTCCTTTCTCGAAGGCCCGAGCTTCGATCGCGCGGGCAATCTCTACGTCACCGACATTCCCTTCGGCCGGGTGTTCAGGATCGGCCCGCAGGGCGAATGGACGCTGATCACGGAATACGACGGCTGGCCGAACGGGCTCAAGATCCACAAGGATGGCCGCATCTTCATCACCGACTACAAGCGCGGCATCGTCCTGCTCGATCCGGCGGACGGCAGGATCACGCCGGTGATCGAGACGCGCGCGTCGGAGAGCTTCAAGGGCGTGAACGATCTGTTCTTTGCCGCCAACGGCGATCTCTATTTCACCGACCAGGGCCAGACCGGCCTGCATGACCCGACGGGCCGCGTGTATCGCCATGACACCGCAGGCAAGCTCACCATGCTGGTCGGCACGGTGCCGAGCCCCAACGGTCTGGTCATGAACAAGACCGAGAATGTGCTCTATGTCGGCGTGACGCGCGGCAATGCGATCTGGCGCCTGCCGCTGATGGGCGACGGCATGGCGAGCAAGGTCGGCCTCTTCATCCAGATGACGGGCGGCCATTCGGGGCCGGACGGCCTGGCGCTCGATGCGGAAGGCGGTCTGGTGATCGCCCATCCCAGCACGACGGCCTGGCGCTTCGATTCGCTCGGCCGGCCGACGCATCACGTCGATCCGGGCGACGACATCTTCTGCACCAACATCGCCTTCAACGGCAACGACCTCTATCTCGTCGTGTCGCGTCCCAGCAGCAAGGTGAATGGTGGAACGATCCTCAAGGCCACGATGCCGGTGGGCGGCAAGGCGATGTTCTCACACGCCTGAGCGCATTCAGAGGCGCGGCTAGCGCATGCCCTTGCCGATGTGGGCGATCGCCTCGATCTCCACGAGGATCTCGGGTGCGGCCAGCGCGCTCACCTCGACCAGGGTCGAGGCGGGAAAGTTGCCCTTGAAGAACTCGGCGCGGGCCTTCCAGACCTTGGTGTTGTTCTTGATGTTGGTCACGTAGATCGTGACCTTCACCACGTCGGCCATCATGCCGCCGGCGGCTTCGACCATGCCCTTGATCTTGCCGAAGATCTGCCTGGCCTGCTCGTACTCGTCCATGCCGGCCAGCACCTTGGGATCGGTGCCGCGCGAGGTCATGCCCGAGACGTAGGCGATGCCGTCGCAGACCAGACAGTTGGACCACCTTTCGGGAGGCGGCTCGGGAACGTCGGGAGAAGTCACGCGGCGGATGGTCATGCGGCTATAGTGCACCCATGACCGACCTCTTTCACGCCCTTTTCCAGCCGCGCCGCATCGCCCTGATCGGCGCCTCCGCTGACGAGAAAAAGACGACCTCGCGGCCGCAGCGCTTCCTCGTAAAGCACGGATTCGCGGGTGAAATCCTGCCGGTCAATCCCGCGCGGCCGGAGATCATGGGGGTGAAGGCCTACAAGAGCCTCGACGCGATCGCGGGCGACATCGACCACGCCTATATCCTGCTCAACGGCAAGGATGCGGTGGACGCGCTCGCGGCCTGCGGTCGGCGCGGCGTGAAGGTGGCGTCGATCCTGGCCGGCGGTTTCGCCGATGCTGGCGCGGCGGGCGCTTCGATGCAGGACGAACTGGTGCGGATCGTGAAGACGACCGGCATCCGCCTGGTCGGCCCCAACAGCATCGGCACCGTCAGCACCGATCCGGCGATGGCACTGACCGCCAACGCCGCCTTCGCCGTCGAGAAGTTGCGTACCGGCGCCTGGGGGCTGGTGAGCCAGAGCGGCAGCCTGATCGGCGCACTGCTGTCGCGGGCGGATGCGCGCGGCGTCGGCTTCTCGCGCCTGATCTCGGTCGGCAACGAGGTCGACCTCGCGGTGGGCGAGATCGCCGACCTGATGGTCGACGATCCCAGGACCAGGGCGATCCTGCTGTTCATGGAGACGTTGCGCGACGGCGACCGTCTTGCCCACGCGGCCCGCCGCGCCCACGCCGCCGGCAAGCCGGTGATCGTCTACAAGCTCGGCCGCTCCGACATCGGCCAGGAGCTCGCCAAGTCGCACACCGGCGCCATCGCCGGCTCCGACGCCACCTTCGACGCCTTCTGCCGGCGCCACGGCATCGCGCGCGTCTCGATGTTCGAATCGCTGATCGATGTGCCGGCGCTGCTGGTCGATCGACCCGTCGCCAAAGGCAAACGTGTGGCCGTCGCCACGACGACCGGCGGCGGGGCCGCCATGGTGGTCGACAGCATGGCGATGGCCGGCCTCGACATCGCCGATCCCCCGCAGGTGCTGGTCGACTGGCTGAAGCCGCTCGGCATCGCCGCCGGCGAGGGCAAGCTGATCGACCTCACCCTGGCCGGCGCCAAGCCGGAGATCGTGGCCGGCACGATCGAGCGCCTGCTGGCCGATCCGGCCAACGACGCCGCGATCTTCGTCGTCGGATCGTCGGCGCAGTTCAATCCCGAACTCGCGGTCGAGCCGCTGCTGCGCTTCGCCAAATCCGACAAGCCGTTTGCCGTGTCACTGACGCCGTCGGCCGAGAAATCACTGGCGCTGCTGACGGCGGCGGGCGTGCCCGCGTTCCGTCATCCCGAATCCTGCGCCGAGGCAATGGCGCTCTGCCTGCTGCGACCGGTGCCGCAAGAGGTGCCGGCCCTCGTCGACCCGTCGCCGGCGGCGCGCGCCGCGCTCGAGGCGGGCCGCGCCTCGGGCTTCGACGAGCAGCGCGCTTCGGCGCTGTTCGCGGCACTCGGCGTCGCGATGGCCAAGTCGTTGGCGGTTCCCGATGCGCGCCGCGTCGGTGCGGCGGTCGGCGAGGTCGGCGCCCCCGTGGCGCTGAAAATCCTGTCGGCCGACATCGCGCACAAGACCGAGGCCGGCGGTGTGGCCCTGGGCCTGATGGACGGCGCGGCGGCCGCCGTCGCCGCGCGCGAGATCGAGAAGCGGGTCAAGGCGCATACGCCCGGCGCCAGGCTCGACGGCTTCCTGGTGCAGAAGATGGAGCGCGGGCTGGCCGAGGTGATCCTGGGTTTCAGGCGCGATCCTCTGGTAGGGCCGACGATCACGGTCGGCCTCGGCGGCGTGCTGGCCGAGATTTACAAGGACGCCTCGACGCGTCTCGCGCCGGTCAACGAGGCCGAAGCGCAGGAGATGATCGCCGAGGTAAAGGGCCTTGCCACGATCCGGGGCTATCGCAACCTGCCGAAGGGCGACGTCGCGGCGCTGGCCAAGACGATCGCGGCCTTCTCGGCCCTGGCGCACGGCGCGTTCGCCGACGTCGCCGAAGCCGAGATCAATCCGCTGCTGGTCAAACGCGCCGGCGAAGGCGTGGTCGCGGTCGACGGGCTGGTGGTGCTGAAGCGCTAGGCGAGGCGGGTTTGTGCTGCCTCAAACAGCTGGCGGAAGTCGTCGAGCACGAAGTAGGTGTTCTGGAGTTTGTCGATCTCGTAGGGCCGGCGCATCACCTTCATCGCCTCGAAGGGCAGGCGTTCGATGGTCGCGCTTTCGATCGCGTGCTTCACTTCGGCGGCCGATGACAGGATGCCCGCACCGTAGGCCTTGAGTCCCCGTGGCGTGCGGATCAGGCCGAACTCGACCGTATACCAGTAGAGCCGCGCCAGCAGCGCCACGTTCGGACCGGCCTCGACGCCGCGCTGGCCGTAGAGCTGCATGTAGTCGGCGAACATCTTGTTGGTCAGCAGCGGCACATGGCCGAAGAAATCGTGAAAGAGATCGGGCTCGACCAGGTAGTCGATCTCGGCGCGGGTGCGGATCCACACGGTCACGGGAAAGCGCCGGTGCGCGAGGTGATCGTAGAAGGCCGCGTCGGGGATCAGGCCCGGCACGCCGACGATGCGCCAGCCGGTCAGCGGCTCGAGCCGGGCGTTGATCGCGTCGAAGTCGGGGATCGCGGCGCCGATGCCCAGGGTGCGCAGGCCGTCGAGGAACTCGTCGCAGGCATGTTCCTGTGCCAGCGCGCTCTGGCGCTCGACCAGCAGGCGCCACACCGCCTGATCCTCGTCGGAATAGGGATGGGCGTGCTGCGTCACGGTCCAGTCGGCCGCCATGTCGGCGTAGTCGCCGCGCAGGTTCTCGAGGGGGGCATGCATATCCATCGCTTGAATATGGGGTCGGACCCCGGAGCGAATCCCGGCGAACTGGGCCTACAGGCTGGCAATCTTTGGTGATATTCTCCAGGAACAAGCCAATTTCAGGTGAAAAACACCATGATTAACCTCGACGACATCGATAGACGCATTGTCTCGGCCCTCCAGGCCGATGGGCGGCTGGCGATGGTCGACCTCGCCGAGAAGGTCGGCCTGTCGCCGACGCCGTGTCAGCGTCGCGTGAAGCGCCTGGAGGAAGAGGGTGTGATCACACGCTACGCCGCCCTGGTCGCGCCGACGGCCCTGGGCGTGGAGTTGCAGGCGATGGTGCAGGTGACGCTCGACGATCATTCGGAGACGACGGTCGAGGCCTTCGAAAGCGCGATCCGGGCGCGGCCCGAAGTCGTGGCCTGCTATGCCATGACCGGCGACATGGATTTCCTGCTGCATGTGCAGGCCGGCAGCCTCGCGGCCTTCAGTGACTTCGCCATGAAGGCGCTGCTGCGCCTGCCCGGCGTTCGCGGCACGCGCTCGTCCTTCATCATGCAGGAGGTGAAGAGCGACCTCGCCTGGGCGCCTCGGCCCCTGGTGCCTCAGCCGGCCGCGAGGGCGCGCAGATAGACGGGCTTGTCGATGTTGCCGCCGCTCAGGACCACGCCGACCTTCCTGCCCTTCATGCGGTCGCGCTCCTGCATCAGGGCGGCGAGCGCTCCGGCGCCGGCGCCTTCCGTGACCTGGTGGGTGTCGGTGTAGTAGGCGCGCATGGCGTCCATCACTTCGGCGTCGCTCACCTGCACGATGCGATCGGCGCCTTTCAGGATGACCTCGAGTGCCTCCGCATCGGGGCCGCGCACCGCCATGCCGTCGGCCATCGTGTTGGCACTGTTTGTCGCCACGACCTTCCCGGCCGCGAACGAAAGCGCGTAGGCCGGCGCTTCCGTCGAGACCACGCCGACCACTTTCGTCGTGAGTCCCAAGGCATCGCGCGCAGAAATCACGCCGCACAGACCCGAGCCCAGTCCGATCGGGACATAGACCGTGTCGAGCGGCGGCGCCGCGCGGAAAAGCTCGAGAGCATAGCTCGCCACGCCGGCCACGAGATCGCGATGGAACGACGGCACCATGGTGAGGCCGCGTTCGGCCGCCAACCGGATGGCGGCCTCGCGGGCGGCGTCGAAATCGTGCCCGGCCTCGACCAACTCCGCGCCGAATGCCCGCATGGCGGCGTTCTTTTCGACGGAATTGCCCTCGGGCACCACGATCGTGGCGGCGATGCCGTTGCGCCGGGCGGCGAGCGCGATGCTCTGGCCGTGGTTGCCGCGCGTGGCGCTGGCCACGCCCTTGAGGCCGGGCTCGCGCCGCTTCAGCCGGTCCATGTAGACCAGGCCGCCGCGCACCTTGAAGGCGCCGATCGGCGTGTGGTTCTCGTGCTTCACCCAGACGTCGCAACCCGTGCGTCTGGCGAGCAGCGGCCATGCATATTGGGCGGTCGGGGGCATCGCCGAGTAGACGATGGCTGCGGCGTTTTCGATCTCGGAGAGAGACAACATGCCGGCACTTTGGGCTAAGATGAGGACAGGTTCCAACCGGAGTTAAGCATGCCCGTCCTGCCGCGTTCGCTCGAGATCCAGGGTGAGATTTCCGCCATCCGCCGTGACATCCACGCCCATCCCGAGCTGGCGTACGAGGAGAACCGCACATCCGACGTGGTGGCGGCGAAACTCGCGGAGTGGGGCCTCGAAGTGACGCGCGGGCTGGGCAAGACCGGCCTGGTCGGCACCCTGCGCAAGGGCAACTCGGTGAAGTCGATCGGCCTGCGCGCCGACATGGATTGCCTGCCGATGGACGAGTTCAACGAATTCGAGCACCGCTCGACCAATCCGGGGCGCATGCACGCCTGCGGCCACGACGGCCACACCGCCATGCTGCTGGGCGCGGCCAAGATCATGAGCGAGAAGCGCGACTTCGAGGGCGCCGTGCACTTCATCTTCCAGCCGGCCGAAGAAGGTGGCGGCGGTGCCAAGGCGATGATCGAGGACGGGCTGTTCGAGAAATTCCCGTGCGATGCGGTGTTCGCCATCCACAACAAGCCCGGCATTCCGCTCGGCATGATCGTCAGCAAGCCCGGCCCGCTGCTGGCCGCGGCCGACCGCTGGGACATCCGCATCACCGGCAAGGGCGGCCATGCCGCGCATCCGCATTCGACGATCGATCCGATGGTCGCCGGCGCCTCGATCATCATGTCGCTGCAGACCATCGTCAGCCGCAACATCGACCCGATCGACTCGACGGTCGTCACCGTCGGCTTCTTCAAGGGCGGTTCGGCCTACAACGTCATTCCGGGCGAGGTCCATATCGGCGGCACGACCCGCACGACATCGCCCGAGAACCGCGCGCTGGTGAAGCGCCGCATCGAGGAGATCTGCGAGGGCGCCGAGAAGATGTACGGCGTGAAGATCGCCATGGAGCACAAGCCGGGCTATCCGCCGACGGTCAACAATCCCGAGCGCGCGAAGTTCGCGATCGAGGTCGCCGCCGGCGTCTGCGGCGAGAACAACGTGCGCGACAACACGCGGCCCAGCATGGGCGCAGAGGACTTCTCCTACATGCTGGAGCAGGTGCCGGGCGCGATGGTGTGGCTGGGCAACGGCGGCGGGCCGGAGGCGGTCAGCCTCCACAACTCGCGCTACGACTTCAACGACATGGCGATCCCGTTCGGGGTCAGCTTCTTCGTCAAGACCGTCGAGCGCTTCCTGGGGGAACAGAACCCGGCGTAAGGCGTTACCCCGGGCCGAGATGGAATTTTTTCGCGTCTACGGCCGGGTAATCGGCCTCCTGAAGGATGAGCGGCGGCTGGCAATCATGCTGGCCTTCGCCAACATTGCCGTGGCCGGCCTGCAGTTCTACGAGCCGGTCCTGTTCGGCAAGGTCGTCGACCTGCTGTCGAACGCCAGGAACGAAAGCACCGGGCAGCTGTGGGCCAACGCCCGGGAACTGCTGGTCATCTGGGCGGCGGTCGGCCTCGGCGGCATCGTCGCCAACATCGTCGTCTCCCTGCAGGCCGACCGGCTGGCGCATCGCCGGCGGCTAGGCGCCATGGCGAGCTATTTCGAGCATGTGCTCGACCTGCCATTCTCGTTCCACAACGCCCAGCACTCCGGTCGCCTGCTCAAGGTGATGCTGACCGGCGTCGACAACCTGTTCGGCATCTGGCTGTCGTTCTTCCGCGAGAACCTCGCGACCTTCGTGGCGCTGTTCGTCATGCTGCCGCTCAGCCTGCTGATGAACTGGCGACTGGGCTGCGTGTTGATCGTGCTGATCTTCTTCTTCGCCATCGCCAATGCCTGGGTGGTCGGCCGCACCGACCTCCTGCAGAAGGAAGTCGAGGACTATCACAGCCAGCTCGCCAGCCGCGCCAGCGATGCGCTGGGCAACATCCACCTGATCCAGAGCTTCGTGCGCCTCGCCGTCGAGACCAGCGAGATGCATCGCGTCATCGGCCGGACGCTGGCGGCGCAGTATCCGGTGCTCAACTGGTGGGCGCTGCTGTCGGTGCTGACGCGCGCTGCCTCGACGGTGACGGTGATCCTGATCTTCGTGCTCGGCACCTGGCTCTACACGCGTGGCGAGGCCACGGTCGGCCAGATCGTGAGCTTCATGGGCTTCGCCGCCATGCTGATCAGCCGCATGGACCAGGCCTCGGGCTTCGTCAGCCGCATCTTCTTCCAGATGCCGGCGCTGGCCGACTTCTTCCGCGTCATCGACCATCAGTCGACCGTGCTCGACCGGCCCGACGGCCGCGACATCGGCCGCGCCACGGGCGACGTCGACTTCGAGGACGTGAACTTCTCCTACGACGGGCTGCGGCCGGCGCTGCAGCACTTCTCGCTCCACGTGCCGGCGGGCACGACGGTGGCATTCGTGGGGCCGACGGGCGCGGGCAAGAGCACGGCGCTGTCGCTGCTGCACCGCATGTGGGACGCCCAGTCGGGGATCATCCGGATCGACGGCATCGACCACCGCGAGATCAGGCTCGAGTCGTTGCGCCGCAACATCGGCGTGGTGTTCCAGGACTCGACGATGTTCTATCGTTCGATCGCCGACAACCTGCGCATCGGCAAGCCCGACGCCACGCAGGCCGAGCTCGAGGCGGCGGCCAGGCTGGCCGAGGCGCACGACTTCATCCTGCAGCAGCCGCAGGGCTACGAGACGCTGGTCGGCGAGCGCGGCACCACCTTGTCGGGGGGCGAGCGCCAGCGACTGGCCATCGCCCGGGCGCTGCTCAAGAACCCGCCGATCCTGATCCTCGACGAGGCGACCAGCGCCCTCGATTCGGTGACCGAGGCGCGCATCCAGAAGGCGCTCGCCATCCTGATGAAGGGGCGGACGACCTTCGTGATCGCCCATCGCCTGTCGACGATCCGCGACGCGGCGCAGGTCGTGGTGCTGGAGCACGGCCGGATCGTCGAGCACGGCGGCTACGCCGAGCTGATGGGGAAGGGCGGCGCCTTCGCCCGCCTCGTGACCACGCAGCAGGGTGGCATAGATTCTGCCTGATATCCCCTTGGCGGCCCGGCGCGGGCCGCCTAAGAGTCGCCGGAAGGCATTCGAGCGAGGGGAAGCAGAAATGAACAGACGGACCACCTGGCTGGGCGGCGCGGCCGCCCTTGTGTTCGCCCTTGTGCCCGCCCTGGCGCTCGCCCTGGCGAGCCTGCCGGCAGCGGCGCAGACGCCGATCAAGTTCACGCTCGACTGGGTCTTCCAGGGTCCGACCTCGCCGTTCCTGGTGGCGCTCGACAAGGGCTACTACAAGGCCGAGGGGCTC
>Ga0070691_10000473_pt1 | contig 15007 bp, 13 predicted proteins | sample KBSK1101metaG_FD_64673 | JGI IMG/M metagenome (GOLD analysis project Ga0070691, IMG submission 64673) | Corn, switchgrass and miscanthus rhizosphere microbial communities from Kellogg Biological Station, Michigan, USA - KBS K1-10-1 metaG | ecosystem: Host-associated > Plants > Roots >... | reverse complement strand
CCGAGGAGCGGCCGCGGCTGGCCGGTCAACTCGCAGCGAAAGAAGTGCAGCTCCACCACGCGCTCGGGATAGGCATGTGTCGTGGTGAAGAGTTCCTCACCGATCCGCGCGTCCACGTCGAGCTCCTCCCGCAGCTCCCGCGCCAGGCACGCTTCGAGCGTCTCGGTGCCGTCGCACTTGCCGCCGGGGAATTCCCAGTAGCCTTCCAGGTGCACGCCGGCCTGGCGCCTGGTGACGAGCAGCCTGCCGTCGCGCTCGATGACCGCGGCGGTCACCACGATAGTCGTCATCGGCGCTCGGTGCCCTTTGTGTCCTTTGTCTCCTTTGTGTCCTTTGTGCGCGAGCGACAGCTCGCGCTCATCGGGCAGACGAGGCACTTCGGGTTGCGGGCGACGCAGACCATCGCGCCGAAGTCCATCAACGCCTGGTTGAAGTCGTAGACGTGGCGCACCGGCACGAGCGTCTCCGACAGCCTCCAGAGGTGGCGTTTCACCGCGTGGCTCTTCGGATCGCCGTCGCCGACGAAGACGCGGAACAGGACGCGCGCGACGTTGGTGTCGAGGATCGCCGCGCGCTCGTGAAACGCGAAGCTGCGGATCGCGCCGGCGGTGTAGGCGCCGATCCCCTTGAAGGATCGCAGCGTCGCCTCGTCGGACGGCAGCTCCCCGCCGTACTTCTCGACCGATTCGCGCGCGATCGACTGCAGCCGCCGCGGCCGGATGTTGTAGCCGAGCGGATACCAGGTTCGAGTCACTTCCTCGTCGGGAGCGGCGGCGAGCGCACCCATCGACGGGTACTTGTCGAGCCACTCGGCGTACTTCGGCAGCACGCGATCGACCTGCGTCTGCTGCAGCATCACCTCCGAGACCAGGATGTGATACGGGTCGCTCGTCTTGCGCCACGGCAGATCGCGGCCGTGCCGCCGGTACCACGACAGCAGGCGCTGGCGGAACCGCCGGCGATCGGGCGGCAGCGGCAGCGCCGCGGCCGCCTTCACGCGCTTCGCATTCAGGCTCTTCTTGACGGCCATTTCGTATAATTCGCCCGTGACACTCTACACGCGCACCGGCGACGGCGGCGAGACGTCGCTCTTCGACGGCACGCGCACGCGCAAGGACGATGCGCGCGTCGACGCGTACGGGGAAGTGGACGAGCTCCACGCCTGGCTCGGCCTGGTGCGGACCTCGCCGATCGACGCCGACGTCGATCGCGCGCTCCTCGCCATCCAGCGCGATCTGTTTGCCCTCGGCGCGCAGCTCGCCGACCCGGCAGAGAAGCTCGCGCCGCGGGTGACCCGGGCGGTGATCGCCGACGACCACGTCGCCCGCCTCGAATCGCTCATCGATCGATTCGACGGCGAGGTGCCGCCGCTGCGCCGCTTCATCCTCGCCGGCGGCACGCCGGCCGCCGCCGCGCTGCACGTCGCCCGCACCGTCTGCCGCCGGGCCGAGCGGCGCATGGTCGGCCTGCAGCCGCCGATCGACCCGGTGCTCGTCCGCTACATCAACCGCCTCTCCGACCTGCTCTTCGCCATGGCGCGGTACGAAAACCACCGCCTGGGCGTCGCCGAGACCGAGTGGCGTGACAGGGATTAGGGGTTAGGGATTGGGGACTAGTGAGCGTGGTGACGTCGACAAAACCAGCCCCTTCGTCACTACGCCCTACTAATCCCTACTCCCTACCCCCTACTCCCCGTCGCGGCGCTCCAGCTCCCGCTTCACCGCATCGAACACCATCCGCGCCAGCTCCTGGGAGACGCGCTCGCGGATGGCGCCGCACTCGACCAGCAGCGTGCCCCTCACCGCCTCGATGGCGACATCCCACCGATCGCGCGCGATGCCCTCGGGGCGATCCTCGAAGCTGGTGGCCTGCGCCGCGGCCGCCTCGGGATACCGGCGCGACGCATAGGCGGCGATCGGCGAGCCGTTGATCAGCACCCGCACCGCCGTGATCAGATCCTTGTCGACCGAGCGCTCGCCGTAGTAGAACCGCGACGCGTCCTCGCTGAAGAGCGCGAGATCGGCGCCGGCCGGGATCTCGGCGATCACCGTGCGGCCGAGCGCGCGCTCGGAGTCGCGCGCCCGCATCCGCCGCCGGCGATAGCCTTGCAGCGTCGTCGCCAGGCTGGCGGCGGCCAGCAGCAGCAGCAGCGCGGCGAGCGCCGCCAGGGCATCACGCATTTCGAACTAGAATCTGGCAGTGCCCGACCGCCCCGACATGCTGGCGCGCGCCTACGCCGCATGCGAGGCCATGGCCCGGGCGCACTACGAGAATTTTCCGGTGGCGTCGCGGCTGCTGCCGCGGGCGATGCGTCCGCACGTCGCGGCGGTCTATGCCTACGCGCGCGTCGCCGACGACATCGCCGACGAGGGATCGGCGCCGGCCGCCGAGCGGCAGGCGCAGCTGGCCGCGTGGCAGCGCCGGCTCCACGCCGCCGTCGCCGTGGAACGCGCCGCCGACGCGCCGCATGAACACGAGGACCTGATCGTGATCGCGCTCGCGCATTCGATTCGATCGCTCGATCTGCCGATCGCGCTGTTCGACGATCTTCTGAGCGCGTTCGCGCAGGATACCATGACCACCCGCTACGCCTCGTGGAGCGAGGTGCTCGACTACTGCCGCCGATCGGCCAACCCGGTCGGACGCCTGGTGCTGCGCATCGCCGGCTATCGCGACGAGGCGCTCGATCGCTCGTCCGACGCGCTCTGCACCGCGCTCCAGCTGACCAACTTCTGGCAGGATCTCGGCCGCGATTGGCGCGCCGGCCGGCTCTACGTCCCGCGCGAGGTCGCCGCGGCCTGCGGCGCCGACGAACAGGAGCTGAACGGCGGTCGGCTCACCGCGCCGTGGCGCGCCGCGCTGGCGCGCTGCGTCGCCGAAACGGCGCGTCACTTCCGCGCCGGTCGCGCGGTCTGCGACGGCGTGCGCGGGCGTCTTCGCTACGAGCTCCGCTTCACCTGGCTCGGCGGCTGCCGCACGCTCGAGCGGGTCGAGGCGACGGGTGCGGCGCTGCTCACCGATCGGCCGACGCTTGGCGCCCGCGATCTGCCGGTGATCCTGTGGCGCGCCGCGCGCTGGCCGGCGCTCGTCTGATGGCGCGCAAGACCAGCTTCTACTACTCGTTTCTCGTCCTTCCGCCGGAGCAGCGGCGCGCCATCGTCGCGGTCTGGGATTTCTGCCGCGCGGTCGACGATGCGGTGGACGAGGCGCCAGCGGTGACGCCGGGAGGAGGCGCGCTGCCGGCCGGCCGCGCCGCGGTCGCCTTCTGGCGGGAGGAACTGGCCCGCGCGTTCGACGGCCGGGCGCCGGCCACGCCGCAGGGACGCCGGCTGCAGCCGTTCGTCCGCCAGTTCGGTCTGCCGCGCCAGGCGTTCGAGGATGTGATCGACGGCGTGGCGATGGATCTCGATACGACCAGGTATCAGACCTTCGACGACCTGTTCGAGTACTGCCGTCGCGTTGCCTCGGCGGTGGGCATGATCTGCCTGCGCATCTTCGGCAGCCGCGGCGCCAGGGCGGGCGACTACGCGCTGAACCTCGGCGTCGCGCTGCAGCTGACCAACATCCTGCGCGACGTCAAGCCCGATCTCGAGCGCGGCCGCGTCTACCTGCCGCTCGAGGATCTGCGGGCGCATGGATGTACAGTGGACGATCTCGCCGCCGGGGTCGTGACCGAGCCGCTGCGGCGGCTGATCGCGTTCGAGTGCCACCGCGCGCGCGAGTTCTATCAGCGCGCGAAGGACGCGCTGCCGGCGGAGGATCGACGGCGGCTGGTGGCGGCCGAGATCATGAGGGCCGTGTACTTCGAGACGCTGCGGCGGATCGAGCGCAACGGCCACGACGTATTCACCGCCCGGGCGCGGGTGCCGCGGCCGCGCCAGGCGATCATCGCGTTGAGACAATGGCTGCTGACCTGACTGCTTCTCCCTTCGACGTCATCGTCATCGGCGGCGGCTTCGCCGGCCTGAGCGCAGCCGCCCGCCTGACGAAAGACGGCGCGCACGTGCTGGTGCTCGAGGCGAAGGCCCGCCTCGGCGGGCGCGCCACCGCGTTCACCGACCGCGACACCGGCGAGCTGGTCGACAACGGCCAGCACATTCTCGTCGGCTGCTACGTCGAGACATTCGCGTTCCTCCGCGACATCGGCGCCGCCGGCAACGTCCAGCTGCAGCCGCGGCTGGCGGTGACGATGATCGATCGCGCCGGCCGCCGATCGCGGTTGACGATGGCGGCGCTGCCGCGCCCCTTCGATCTCATCGGCGGCATCTTCGACTGGGACGCCCTGTCGTGGCGCGATCGGCTGGCGATTGTCGGCATGCGGACGCCGTTGAAGCTGGCGCAGCGCGAGCTGGAGCCGGGCGCGACGCGCAAGTCGGCTTCGCCCGGCGAGACCGTCGAGGGATGGCTCGTCCGCAACGGCCAGACGCCGCGCCTGCGCGAGATGCTGTGGGATCCGCTCGCGCTGGCCGCGCTCAACCAGAAGCCGACGCAGGCAGCCGCGCCGACCTTCGCACGCGTCCTCGCGGAGATGTTCGGCGGCGAGCCCGGCGCCGCCGCAATTGCCCTGCCGACCACGCCGCTGCACCTGATGTACGCGGAGCCGGCGCGCGCCTACATCGAGCGGCACGGCGGCGTCGTCAAGACCGGCGCGACCGCGACGGTGGAGGTGGCTGACGGCCGCGTGGCCGCCGTGCAGGCCGGCACCGAGCGCTGGGGGGCCGATCGCGTGATCTCCGCGGTGCCGTGGTTTGCGTTCCCCGATCTCTTCCCGGCCCAGCCGCCGGCGCTGCGCGAGCTGATCGAGCGAGAGCGTCGCCGCACGTCATGCCCGATCGTCACCGTCAATCTGTGGTTCGATCGCCCGGTGCTCGACGAGCCATTCGTCGGCCTGCCGGGCCGCGCCATGCAATGGGTGTTCGACAAGGGGTTGATCTTCGGCAGCCACACGCCGCCGTCGGCGCACGACGAGCATGCGGACCATGGCGCGCAAGCCGCTCACGGAGGCCACGATGATCACGCGTCGCCGGTTGAGCGGGCGCACGGGGACGCCGGGCATCACGGGGCCGCGGGCAACGGCGCTACGCACCTGTCGCTGGTGTCGAGCGGCGCGTCGGCGATCCTCAACCGCACCAACGACGAACTGATTCGCATGGCCCACGAGGAACTGCTCGGCGCGCTGCCTGCCGCGCGGACGGCGCGGTTGCTGCGGGGCATGGTCGTGCGCGAGCCGCGCGCGACGTTTTCGCTGGCGCCGAACGAGCCGCCGCGGCCGGCGGCCGAAACCGCGGTGCGCGGGCTGGTCCTCGCCGGCGACTGGATCGACACCGGCCTGCCGGCGACGATCGAGAGCGCCGTGCGATCGGGTCACCACGCCGCGAGCGCGATCGCGAAGCATCCCTGAAAAAACCTGCGTGATAGCATCACCGCCGATGGTGGCCAGGCGGCCGTCCCTCGCGGCCTCCGGCGCGGTGGTGTGCGCCGCGTTCGCGATGTGGCTCTCCTTCGGCGCGTTGAGCTTCGTCGCCGCCGATAATCGCGCACCCTACGTCGGCATGCTGCCGCCAATGATGTGGCTGATCACGCTCCTCGCCGTTGCCGCGGCGCTGGTGTTCGCGCTCCGGCCATCCGCGCAGGCGGTGTCGCCCCTCTGGTTGTCCGCGGTGGTCCTCGTGCCGTGGCTGCCGCTGCCGGTTCCGCTGTCGGCGTTCATCTGGAGCGGCAACCTGCTGCTGTGGCTGTGGACGGCGATGGCGTTCGCGCTCGTGGCTCCTGCCGCCGCGCGGCTGGCTCGTTCTCGTCGGCTGCTGCGGCTGCCGCCGCAACGCGCCGCCCTCGTCGCCGGTGTGATTGCCGCCGCGGCCTATGGCGCCGCCGCCTGGTCGACGGCGCCGGCGCACCCGAACGGCGACGAGCCGCACTACCTGATCATCACGCAGAGCCTGCTGCTCGATCACGATCTGAAGATCGAGAACAACCACAAGCGCGCCGATTACGCGCCGTATCTCGGCCGGTCGCTGCCCGCGCCGCACTTCATGACGCGCGGGAAGAACGGCGAAATCTACTCCCTTCACGCACCGGGTTTGCCGGCGATCGTCGCGCCGGCGTTCGCGCTCGCCGGTTATCGCGGAGTGATCATCCAGCTGGTGGCCCTCGCCGCCGCGGCCTCGGCCCTCGCGTGGCTGATCGCGTTTCGCGTCACCGGCGACGCCGCAGCCGGCTGGTTCGGCTGGGCCGCGACGACGATGAGCGTGCCGTTCTTCTTTCACGCGACCGCCATCTTTCCCGACGGCCTCGGCGCGATGCTTGTGTTGACAGCGCTCCTGCCGCTGGTTGAGCCGCGCGCGCGCGCACCGGGCTGGCTCGCCGCCGTCGGCGGCGCGCTCGCCATCCTGCCGTGGCTTCACAGCCGCTTCGCGATCCTGGCCGGCGCGGCAGGCCTGGTCGTCGCCGCGCGCATCGTCGCCGAGGAGCCGCGGCGCGTTCACCGGCTCCTGGCGTTCCTGGCGGTGCCGGTCGTCGGCGCCGGCGCGTGGTTTCTCTTCTTCCAGGTGATCTACGGCACGCCCAACCCGTCGGTGACCAACGATCTGTCGAACAGCATCGCCGCCGGCAACATCATCCGCAGCGCGCCCGGACTGTTCGCCGACGAGCAGTACGGCTTGATCTCGAACGCGCCGGTGTATCTGTGCGCGCTCGCCGGGCTTGTGCTGATGCTTCGCGGCGCGCATCGCCGGCTTGCAGTGGAACTGCTCGCGATCGCGCTCCCTTACGTGCTGTTGCTGAGCGTGTTCTACCAATGGTGGGGCGGCACGACGCCGCCGGCGCGATTTCTCGTCCCCGTCACGCTCATGCTGGCCGTGCCGGCTGCGGTGTGGTTCGCCAGCGCGGCGAGCATCGCGAGCCGGGTCGCCGGCCTCGCCGCGCTGCTGGTCAGCCTGCTGATGACGGCGACCATGGCCGCCGTGGCGCGCGGCGGGTTCGTGTTCAACGATCGCGACGGGTTCTCGCGCGTCGCGACATGGCTGTCGCCGGTGGTCGATCTTCCGCGGGCGCTGCCCAGCCTGTTTCAAAGCCCGCCGGGGATGATGGCGATGCAGGCTGCCGTATGGCTGCTGGCGATTGCCGCGGCAGTCGCTGCGGGCGCGGCTTTCAGGCGGCACGGACATGCCGCGGTCGTTCTCGCGTTCGGCCTGACGATGGAGATCGCGGCGATGGCGGCGGTTGCGATCGTGTGGCGCAGCAACAACGCGACCGTCCCGACGCCATCCGCGTCGGGGCCCGCCGTTCTTCGGCGCTGGGGCGCCGGCAATCGAATTGCGCTCGGCTACCGGCCGTTTCACCGGCTCGACGCAAGCGCGCTGCCCGGCGGCATCGTGCTGGCGCGCACGCTGTCGAGCACGCCAGGCGGGGACAGGCCGCCGCTCGCGCATCTGCCGGCTGGTGTGTACGAATTGAGGGGGCACAGCGCCGGCGCGACCGGCGGCCGGCTGAGGGTCAGGACCGATCGCGTGTCCGGTCCGATAGCCGAGTGGGACGCGGCGGCGCTCGAATCGAACTGGATGCGCCAGGTGTCGATCCCGCTTGCGGTCTCGGGATTGCAAATCGAGGTGGACCCGGTCGCGCGCAAGGCGGTTCGCGACGTGTCGATTCGTGCGGTGTCGCTGCAGGCGGCTGCGGACACGCCGGACGCGCGCGAAGCGCGCCGCGCGGCGCGCTCAGGCCCGGCGACGATCTTTTTCATGGCCGGCGACGCGTGGGTGGAGCCCGGCGGCACCTGGATCGCCGGCGGGTCGGATGCCGAGTTCGCGATCGCAACCGAGCCGCAGGCGCCGCTGCACGTGCTGGTGCGCAACGGCCCGGTTGACAATCGCGTGCAGCTCTCGAGCGCGGCGTGGCAGGTGACGCTGGATCTCAAGGCCGGTGAAGAGCGGCTGGTGAAGGTACCGTCGATTGAGCGTGCGCGGACCACGCCGCTGAAGGTCGAAGCCGCGAACGGCTTCCGGCCCGCGGAGGTCGATCCGGGCAGCGAGGATCGCCGGCTGCTCGGCGTCTGGATTGAAACGAGGTAGAAGAACCGGCAACCATGAACTCGATCGTCGTCCACTACAAGGAGCTCGCCCTGAAGGGCAAGAACCGGCCGTGGTTCATCCGGCTGCTGGTGCGCAACCTCAAGAGCGCGCTGGCCGGGTTGCACGTCACCTCGGTGGCGTCGCGCATGGGTCGGATCGAGGTGGAGCTGGGCCCCGGCGCGCCGCGCGATGAGGTGCAGGAGCGGATCCGGCGGGTGTTCGGGATCGCCAACTTCTCCTACGCGAACCGCGGCCCGCACGACTTCGCCGCGCTCGCTGCGAGGATCGTCGACGACCTCGGCGGCCGGCAGCCGGCCTCGTTCCGCGTGTCGGCGACGCGCTCCGACAAGAACCTGCCGTTCATCTCGCCGCAGGTGGAGCGCGAGGTTGGCGGGTTGATCAAGGAAGCCACGGGGTGGCGCGTCGACCTGACGCGGCCGGCGCTCACCGTCCACATCGAGATGCTGCCCGACGGCGCGTTCTATTTCTTCGACCGCGAGCCCGGCGCCGGCGGCATGCCGAGCGGATCGGGCGGCAAGGTGGCGTGCCTGCTCTCGGGCGGCATCGATTCGCCGGTGGCCGCCTACCGGCTGATGCGCCGCGGCTGTTCGGTACTGCTGATTCATTTCCACAGCTACCCGATCCTGTCGCGCGCGTCGCAGGAGAAGGTGCGCGAGATCGCGGCGCTGCTGACGCGCCACCAGCTGCGTTCGCGGCTGCTGCTGGTGCCGTTCGGCGAGCTGCAGCAGCAGGTCGTCCTGTCGGTGCCGCCGGAAATGCGCGTCGTCATCTACCGGCGGCTGATGCTGCGGATCGCGGAGCGGCTGGCGCGGAAGGCGCATGCGCGGGCGCTGGTCACCGGCGAGGTGATCGGCCAGGTGGCGTCGCAGACGCTGGAGAACATGACCGCGATCAGCGCCGCGACCTCGCTCGAGATCCTGCGGCCGCTGGTCGGCATGGACAAGGACGAGATCAGCGCCGAGGCGGCGCGGATCGGCACCTTCCCGATCTCGATCATTCCCGACCAGGACTGCTGCACGCTGTTCACGCCGCGCCATCCGGTGACGCGCGCGCGGCTGGCCGACGTCGAGCGGGCGGAGCAGGCGCTGCCGATCGAGGCGATGGTGGCGTCGGCGTCGGCGGCGGCCGCGGTTGAAGACTTCAGATTTCCAGTAGAATATTCGGCTGCGCGGCAGCGCGAGGGAGAGCCAGTATGACGTTCCAGACAGTCAAGGAACTGACCGACGCGGTGAAGCCGGCGGCTTCGGTGTTGAGCGATCGGGTGAGCGTCACCAACCCGTCGGCGGTGAGCGGCGATCTGGTCGATCGCCTGGTCCGGACGTCGGTGTTCGGCCAGGACGCGGAGGTGAAGGGCACCGCGCGCTGGATCCTGCGCAGCCTGACGGCGGCGGCCGGCATCAGGCCGGCGTCGATTCACGATCTCTACATGGCGATGGGGCGCGGCGACGCCGGCGGCTTCACGGTGCCGGCGATCAACGTGCGGGCGATGGCCTACGACACCGCGCGGGCGGTGATCCGCGCGGCGAAGAAGCTGAATGCGGGTGCGTTCATCTTCGAGATCGCGCGATCCGAGATCGGCTATACCGAGCAGCGGCCGCACGAGTACGCCGCCGTGGTCCTCGGCGCCGCGCTGCGCGAGGGCTTCACCGGCCCGCTGTTCATCCAGGGCGACCACGTCCAGACCAACGCCAAGAAGTACAACAGCCCCGATCGCGACAAGGAGCTCGAGGGGCTGCGCGCGCTGATCAAGGAAGAGATCGCCGCCGGCTTCTACAACATCGACATCGACACCTCGACGCTGGTCGACCTCGAGAAGCCGACGCTCGACGAGCAGCAGGAAGTGAACGTCAACCTCGCCGCCGATTTCACCACCTTCATCCGCAAGCACGAACCGCAGGGTGTCACCGTGTCGGTGGGCGGCGAGATCGGCGAGGTCGGCGGCAAGAACTCCGACGTCCACGAGCTGCACGCCTACATGAAGGGGTTCAACGCCGCGCTGAAACAGCGCGGGGGCAACCTCGTCGGGCTCAGCAAGATCAGCGTCCAGACCGGCACCGCGCACGGCGGCTTCATCAACGCCGACGGCACGCTGCGGATGGACGTGAAGATCGATCTGAAGACGCTGGCCGAGCTGTCGCAGGTCGCGCGCAAGGAGTATGGCCTGGCGGGCGCGGTGCAGCACGGCGCGTCGACGCTGCCGCCGGAGGCGTTCGACGCCTTCCCGCGCGCCGGCGCCTGCGAGATTCACCTCGCCACCGACTTCCAGAACATGGTCTACGAGCACGCGAAGTTCCCCGCCGATCTGAAGGGCGAGATGTACGCGTGGATCCGCCAGAACGCGACCGAAGAGCGCAAGCCGAAGGACACCGAGGAGCAGTTCATCTACAAGGCGCGCAAGAAGGCGATCGGCCCGTTCAAGCAGCGGATGTGGGACCTCGGCGACGCGTGCTGCGCCGCCATCGGCCAGTCGCTCGAGGAGCGCTTCTCGTTCCTGATGAAGCAGCTGAAGATCAACGACACCGCCGGCGTGGTCGCCCGCTTCGTCAAGGTGCCGCAGATCGCGCTCAACCGCGATGCAGAGGTGGTTGCCGCAGGCGGCAAGATCACCGCCGCGGAGAAGAAGGCCGAGGGACTGGCGGATTAAGACATTGCGGATTGCGGATTGCGGATTGCGGATTGATTGGGGATTGGCGATTGCCGGGCTCCTGACGGCCGGGTGCGCCGCCCATCACACCGGCAACGGCCTGGTCCTGAAAGTCGATCGCCCCGGCGCGATCGTCACCATCTCGCATGACGCGCTGCAAGGCTTCATGGAGCCGATGGCGATGCCGTTCGACCTGCGCGGGGCGGCGCGGCAGACCAAGGTGACGCCCGGCGATCGCGTCCGCTTCCGGCTCGCGGTGAAGGACGGCCGCTCGTGGGTCGATCGCCTCGAGGTGGTGTCGGCGGCGCCGGTCGACGCCGGGCTGCAGCAGACGCCGGCGGCGCCGGTGCTGGTGGCGGTCGGATCGGCGATGCGCGATTTCACGCTCACCGATCAGGCCGGCGCGCCGGTCACGCTGTCGGCGCTGAAGGGGAAGGTCGTCGCCGTCACCTTCATCTACTCCCGCTGCCCGCTGCCCGACTACTGCCCGCGGATGATTGAAAACTTCCGCGCCGTGCGCCAGCGCTTCGAGCCGCGGATGGCGAAGGAGCTGGTGCTCCTGACGATCAGCTTCGATCCGAAATACGACACCCCTGACATCTTGAATCGCTACGCGCGCTCGCAGCGCGCCGGCGGGCCGGGCTGGCATTTCCTGACCGGCGATCCGGCGGACATCGAGCGGGTGTGCAACGCGTTCGGGATCGAGTACTGGCCGGAGGAAGGGTTGATCACGCATACGCTGCAGACGGCGGTGATCGATCGCGAAGGGAAGCTGGCGGCGACGGTGGAAGGGAAGGACTTTACGCCGCAGCAACTAGGGGATCTGGTCGGCGCCGTCCTGGATCGGTAGACGGCGCCTCGCAGCCGGGGCTGGTTGCTGGGGGCTGGCTGCCGGCAGGCCTCTTCGCACGTTGGCCCGACTCCCGCAGCCAGTCCCTAAGCCCCAGCCCCTAGCCCCTAGCCCCTAGCCCCTAGCCCCTAGCCCCTACTCCTGCGCAGCAGCCGTCGCATTGCGCAGCGATTGCATCTGCGGCAACGCGTTGTCGGCGCGCGCCCAGGCTTTCGCGGCCTTGGTCCGCGCGTCGCGCGCTTCCGTATTCCGGCCGAGGCCGTCGAGCGCGGCAGCCAGCCCGAAGTAGGCGCGTCCGCTGCCCGGCTCGCGCGCGAGCGCCTCGCGATACGCCTTCTCCGCGGTCGCGTAGTCGTGCAGCGACAGCGCGACGTTGCCCAGCGCCTCGACCACCGGCCGCGGATACGCCGGCGGCTCGGTGTAGAGCATCGCCGCTTCGCGATCGGCCGCCTTGCGGTACAGCTCGTAGGCTTTCTTCTTGTCGCCGGCGCGCGCCGCGATCGTCGCCTCGAGCTCCTGCAGCGCGATGCCGATCGGCTCCTTCGCCGACGTCACCGCGTCGAGATCCTTCTGCATCGCCGCCAGCGTCGCCTTCGCCTTCTCGGGCTGGCCGGTCGCCGACTGCGCCAGGCCGATCGCCCAGTGACGCCACGCCTGCTGCTCCGGCTTGTCGTAGACCGGCAGCGTCTGGCCGTCGAGGATCTCGTTCCACTTCTCGAACCGCACCGTCGACTTGATCAACCCGAAGTAGCCCTGGCGCCAGGTGTTGCGCTGGCTGTTGCCGGAACGCTCGCGCGGGTTCTCCTTGAAGGTGAAGAGGTGCTGCACCCACTTCATCGACTCGTCGTAGCGGCCGGCGAGGTTGAGCGAGTGAATCAGGAAGTGGACGTTGTGGCCGTGGTGGCCGTTCGGGTAGAGCGAATCGGACTCGAGCCACTTCAGCTCGATCGCGGCGGCGGCCGAGAACGACGAGATCGCTTCCTGGATCCGGTCGCTCTGCGCGTAGATGTGCCCCGGCATGTGCGCGGCATGCGGAATGTTGACGACCAGCGAGGCGTAGCGCTGGTTCGCGTGCCACGCTTTTTCCGGCGTCTTGCTGCCCTCGTAGGCATGAATCAGGTAGTGATGCGCGCCGAAGTGGCTGTCGTCTTTCGCCACCACTTCCTCGAGCAGCTTGATCGCCTCCAGCGTGTTCGCGCGCGGCTCCTTGTCGGCCGGCGTGAAGCCGTTGTCGATCGCCAGGCCGAGCATCGACTTCGCCTCGAGGTCGTCGGGGTACTCGGCCACCAGCTTGCGCAGCGCGGCGATGTAGGCGGCGTCGGCCGCGTCCTTCGGGCCCGGCGCGCGGCGCGCCGCCTGCGACTCGATGTAGAGCCGCTCGCGCGGCGTCACCGTGTCGCGCAGCGCCATCGCCTTGCCGATCGCCTCGCGCGCCCGGATCATCGGATCGATCGCCGCGCCGGTGGTCGAACGCTTCACCGATGCATCGGCGCTCGGCTCGGGCGCCGCCGCGGCGCGGCCGCCGCCGCTCGACGGATCGCGCAGCAGCTGGAACGCCGGACGATAGTCGCTCGCCGCGCTGAGCGCGATGCACCAGTAGGCCATCGCGAAGTCCTTGTCGAACTCCAGCGCCTGCGTGCACGACCGCTCCGATTCCTGGAACCAGAAGGAGTGAATCTGCGAGACCCCCTGCAGGAAGAACTTGCGTGCCTCCTCGGAACTGGTGGTCACCGGGAAGTTCTTGGTGATGCCCATCCCCGGCAGCAGCTTCGCCGGCAGGAGCGGCTGCGCCCCCGGCGGCACCACGCACATCTCGGGTTCTTTCTGGGCTTGCGTCTGCTTGCCCCTGGCGAGGATGTCGGAGGAGCCGGCCGCGGCGAGAAGAACGACGATGGCGGCGGAGAACACCTGTTTCATAGGCGTCAAGTATAGCTGGGTACTCGCGCTGGACAGGGGCTGGGGGCTGGGGACTTGGGGCTGGACGCAAGAAGTCGACGGGGTTGGGATGGTCGGCGCGAACGGGCTCATCCAGCCCCCAGCCCCCAGCCCCTGCACGAATTCCGCCTCCCCAGCCCCTACCCGGTCGCCGGGATCGGATGGAGCGCGCCGCCGAGATAATCGCGCAGGCCTTCGTGTGTGCTGCGGAACGCCAGCCGATCCCACGGAATGCTCGCCTCGTCGAACTCGGCGCTCTCCAGGCATTCCTCGTCGATGCACAGCTCGCCGCCGATCGCGGTGGCGGCGTAGACGACGATCACCGGCGCGCGGCCTGGATACGAGTAGATGTTGACGAGGCCGTCGAGCCGGACGTCGAGCCCGCACTCTTCGCGCGCTTCGCGGATGGCCGCCGCCGTGAGCGGCTCGCCGCGATCGACGTAGCCGCCGGGAAATACCCACAGCCCGTAGCCCGGCTCGATCGCGCGGCGAACCAGCACCAGGCGATCGGCGGCGGAGCGGATGATCGTGCCGACGGCGATCTTCGGATCGATGTAGAAGACGAAGCCGCAGCGCGTGCACACCGGCCGCTCGGGATCGGACGCCTTGAGCACGCGCCGCTCGAGCGGACCGCCGCATCGCGGGCAGAACCGGTACGCGTGCGAGTCGTCGTGCGGGTGGAGAATCGGCGGCGTTCGCGGTCCCTCCGGCAGGCAGCCAGTATAATTCCAACGCTATGTCGATCCTGAAGGTCGCGCGCATGGGGCATCCGGTGCTGCGCGCGAAGGCGCGGCCGCTCGACAAGGCGGAGATCCGCAGCGCGGCGGTGCAGAAGCTCATCGACGACATGATCGACACGATGGTCGAGTATCACGGCGTCGGCCTCGCCGCGCCGCAGGTGCACGAGGCGCTGCGCATCTTCGTGGCCGCGATCGACGATGGCGACGAGGAAGAGGGAGAGGCGACGCCGTTCGCCCTGATCAACCCCGAAATCACCATCGTCGGCGCCGACGTGGTCGAGGACTGGGAAGGGTGTCTCAGCATCCCCGACGTGCGCGGCCGGGTGCCGCGGGCGCGCGAGATCAAGGTGCGCGCCTACGACCGCCGCGGCGACCGTCTCGAGCTGCGCGCGCACGACTTCCCGGCGAGGGTGATCCAGCACGAGACCGATCACCTCGACGGCGTGCTGTTCTTCGATCGGATGAAGACGTTCGAGTCGCTGACCTTCCTGGACGAGTACTCCCGCTACTGGGCGAAGCCGAGCGACTAATCACGGCCCGACGCCTGTAAGAACGCAAAGCCCGCAAAGCCCGCAAAGCTCTTTCTGGAAGAAAACCCTGAATTGGCTCCGCGGTTCTTCGTCGTCGATCTGATCGCAGCGTGACTGGGTGAGGCCCCAGATTGGCAACGCCGTGCGTGTTAAGAGAGCTTGACGTGCTTTGCGGGCTCAGCGGGCTTTGCGTTCTTCGTTCGTGGATCCGATCGCAG
>Ga0070691_10000468_pt1 | contig 15047 bp, 14 predicted proteins | sample KBSK1101metaG_FD_64673 | JGI IMG/M metagenome (GOLD analysis project Ga0070691, IMG submission 64673) | Corn, switchgrass and miscanthus rhizosphere microbial communities from Kellogg Biological Station, Michigan, USA - KBS K1-10-1 metaG | ecosystem: Host-associated > Plants > Roots >... | reverse complement strand
AGCGCGCAAAGCACCGTGGGGATGTAGCTCAGCTGGTAGAGCACTTGCTTCGCATGTAAGGGGTCAGGAGTTCGAGTCTCCTCATCTCCACCACCTTAAAACGCCCGCTTAAATAAGCGGGCGTTTTGCTTCTCTAGGGGGAACCGCTTCCGCCATTGAGCCCGGCGTCCGCTGGAAGAAGGGACTATGAACAGAGCTTCTCTCTTTGCATTGTTCGGCGCATTTCTTGTTCTCGCTTGGATGACGCCCGCACTCGCGTTTCGAAGCCTCGTCGTCTATAACCGAACGAACACGACCGCCCATGTCGACATCATCTACTACACCGCATTCTGCAAGGACGACCGCTTCCAGCTGGGCGCGGGAGTGCGCAGGGAAATCGAAATCGGTGCCTGCCAACTAAAATCGTTCACCGCCTGGATCGAAGATTCAAAGGGCAAAGGCCACGCATGCAGGGCCGGCGATCTCCATCTCGGGACGTATTACATCCTCGTCAACAATAGCACGAACCCAGCCGTGGCCTACTGCGACGTCCCAGGCATGCCCTGATCTACGGAGTCAGGGACCCGCTCGGCTACTCATCCGCGTTATACGCAGGTAAAGGGGGGACTATGATACGACCACTTCTCGTCGCCTTGCTTGGCGCATTCCTCATCCTCGCTTGGACGCAACCCGCGTTGGCCTTTCGGACCATCACCGTCCAGAACTCGACGGACACGTTGGCCCACGTAGACATCATCTACCGCAGTTTGGCCTGCCGTGACGACCGGATCAAACTGCAAGGCGGAAGTGCCTGGTCGAACTACATCGGGATCTGCCTGATCAAATCGTTCACCGCCTGGATCGAAGATCCGAGCGGCAAGGGCCACGCATGTAGGCCGGCCAGCGTCGACGGCACGGAGTATCGCATCATCCTCAACAGGCATCCGGCCAGAGACGGCTATTGCATCGTACGGACCTCGCTCTAACGTCTCGCTGCATCCAAGAAAATCGCCCGCTCAACAGCGGGCGATTTTGCATTTTCTAGTGCGTCTTTTTCTCGGTCGACGCTACGGTTTCTGGAGGATCATCAAGTGCGCGTAGGGCGTGCCGGCATACATGATCCACGTTCCGCTCTGCTTGTTCGCCGAGCTCAAGCCGCTCGCGCTGCCGTACGGATACATGATCATCCAATGCGGCGGCTCCTTGATCGGCGTGCCCTTCGTCGCCCACGGATCGGTCGCGCTCCAGTCGGTACCGCCCTGTAACATGTAGACGACGCCCGGCGTGGTGATCGCTGGCTTCGGCTTGTGGCCCAAGTAGCTCGCGAACCATTGCATCGCGCTGCCATCGGCGCAGAACGGGTCCATCCCGACGACGCCTTTCATGCCGACACCGCAGGTCCAACCGTTCGTGCCTTTTCGTAGTGGTGTGGCCTTGCCGTTGTCGTCGATCCAGATAACCGCAGCGCCGGACGTGACCGACGGCGGACCCGCCGAGAGCGCGCGGGCGATCTTGGACGCCGTGCTCTCGGGTGCGGCAAGCGCGACGGACGTCGCGCAGAGCGCCGCAATTGCAATCGTGATCAGAGTCTTCATAGGGCTCCTCCTGATGAAGAAGTGTAACCTGCCGACCTTCGCGAGCCAGCGGCCGCCTCCTCACCCGTTAGGAGCTTTGGACTATGCTAGTGAACGACGCCGAAGCCGTAGGTCCAGCCGGTGAGCGTCGAGTGGCGGTAGAGCACCGTTCGCGTCTTCCCCTTGAAGGCGTAGGTCTGCACGCCCGAGTCCGTCGCGATCATGTGCTGGAGCGCGGCCTTCAGTTCCGGCACCTTCAGCGCATCGTTGAAGATGTTGGCGGGATCGCTGTGGAGCGCGGTGATGCCGTTCGCATCCGTCGCCCAGAAAACGGCGCTCGAGCCGATGCCCATCTCTTTCGTCAGGATCCCGGTGAGTTTCGCGAGGTCGATGCCCGCACCGAGGACGCCGACAACCTTGCCGCTCGCGTCACGCACCGGCACGGCGACCACCGCCACCACATTGCCGACCGACCGGCTTAGCACGATATCGCCGACGGCGTTCATGCCGGAGATGGCCTGCTTGAAGTACGGACGATCGGAGATCGTAACGGACTGCAGGCCTTTCCCGGCGACCCAATAGCTACCGTTCGGCCGTGCGTAGATGAAGGTCGCGTCGGGCACGTTCCCGTGCATCGCTGCCGGAAACGCCGCTTGGATGGCCGACCACGACCCGGATCGCACCGTCGCCGTCTCCGAGAAGATGACGAGCGAGTCGAGCGTCGCGCGGATATGTGCGTCCGTCAGCGAGACGAATGATTGCAGCCCAACGTTGCCGTCGATCGTGAAGGCCGGACTCGAAGCCGCTCCGGCGGGTGCGATCGAGGTGAAAAGAACGGCCGCGGCCAGCGCGACGGACAGAGAAACACGAGAGAGCATCTGAGCGGTCCTCCTAGACGAAGTGCTAGCGGACGATTCCGAAGGCGTACCACCAGCCGGTATAATTCGATTTGCGATAGACGACGGTGCGGGTCGCTCCGCGATGGGTGTAGCTCTCGACGCCCGCATCGTGGGCGAGCATCTGGCCGAAGGCGCGATCGATGTCGGGCGAGAGCGTGCGCGCTTCCAAGAAGATCTGCTTCTGATCCCAGTTCAGGCCGACAAGCGCATTCGCGTTGAACGAAAAGAAGATGTCGTGGCCGTCCAGCGCCATCTCGCTCTGCACGAGCTTGCTCAACGAATCCAAGTAGATGGCCGCGATCACGACGCCGGTCACCTTGCCTCCTGCGTCCTTCACCGGGACCGCGATGTTCGCGACCGGCCTTCCGGTGGTGCGGCTCCGCACCATCTCGGCCACCACCGTCGTGCCCGCCATTGCCGATTTGAAGTACGGGCGATCGGCGATGTTCACCGTCTGTCGGCCCTGCGCGATCGTCCAGAACGAACCCGACGGCGTCGCATAGGCCAGGCCCGCTTCGACATTGATCTTCCCGGCGCGCGCGAGGAGCGGCCTGATCTGCGCCCAGTCGCCCGAGCGCGCCTCGGGCGTCGCGGCGACCAGATCGAGCGAGTCTTCCATCGCGCGGAAGTGCCCGTCGACGATCGACGCGAGCGACGCGACGACCACACGCGCATCGACCGTAAAGGCCGGCGGTGCGACGGCAGCGCCCACAGGTGAGGAGAACAGGGACGCGATGCAGAGCACCGCGAGCAAGAGACGAAGCTTCATAGCGGCCCCTTCGCACTTCGAGTAGCCAGCTCTTGTCGCCGCGGCCGGCGTCACGCCGGCGGTTCGTCCTCGATCGGGCGCGTGAGCACGTAGATGATCGGTCCGTCGCGGCTCCGTGGATCGTCTTCGCGCGAAAGGTAGCGGTCGCTCATCTCGACGGTCCGCATGTCACACGGATTCGGGTGGAGGTCGTCGGAGGCCGGCCGCGTCAGGTCGATCTCGCCGGACTCGCCCCGTGCGCGGCGGAAAGCTATCTCCGCCTCGTTCGCCGCGGCGATCCGATCGGCGATCGAGCCGCCCTGTGCCCCTCTCCACCCGTCGCTGCGGGCCTTGCGGATCGGATCGGCCTCGAGCGCTCGCGCCCAACGCGCACGCAACTGGTTGAAGGCTACATACCTTGCCAATGCTTCGTCGTCCATGTCGCCGATCGTAGCGCCGCCCTCTGCCAGACCCTTGGCGCGCAGCCGTCCCGAGGTGGGCCGTTTGCGGCGTCGAAGGGCGTTTGAGCGGTCTTCTCGTTCCACATAACATACTGGAGGGGTTAGGGTATGTCTCTTCGCACGGTCGCATGTCTCGCAAGCCTTCTGCTGGCGCTCCCGTCCTGTAACGGGTCGACCACCAGCAGTCCCGTTCCCACGGCGCCCACGAACATCTCCGGCGACTACGCCGGCACCGTCGTCGATGGTTCGTCCGGATCGTCGGCGGCAACGGCGTTGCTCGCGCAACACGGCTCCGTGGCGGGCGGAACGATCACCACGGCGCCCGGCGGTACGACGCTGGTGTCGTCGTTGGCCATCGCCATCGATTCCACCAACGCGGTGAGCGGCACGATGGTACAAGATCTTCCAGGCGACGTCACCTGCTCGTTCGCCGTGACCGGCACGTACACCACATCGAGCGCCGTCCTCGCAGGGACCTATCGCGCCATCACGGGCTGCTCCGGCCGAACCGGGACGTATACGCTCACCCAGTCGTGCACCGATACCGTCACGACCGGCGACAAGCGGCCCGCGTTCGGCGTTCCCGGCTGTTAGGCGCGCACGCGCGCAAGCGCGTCGTCGAGGCTCCAGGCGGCGCCCTCCGCGAGTAGGGCCGGGAGCGCCGCCGGTCCCGCGCGTTCGGAGAGCAACGCTTCGACGTTGGCGCGGGCCCGTTCGTCTGAGGCGATTCCCGTCCATTTGAGCGTCGCCATCTGGGCGCGCGCGTACCCGAAGAGGCGTGCGGCATCGGCCGGATCGCCCTCCGCCCTCGCGGCCGCGACGTAGGCGATCCCGATCGCCATCAGCAACGGGTGGTTGGCGGCGATCGCGAGGTCCAGCCCGCGCCGCACGAACGGTGCGGCCCGGCCCGCGTCGCCCATCGCGAGCGCGTAGCCGGCCACGTTGCTATTCACGTGCATGCGAACGCGGTCGTTCGTCGCACAGTCGAGCGCGCGCGTTCCGAGCTCGAACGCGCGATCGTAGTGCTCGGATGCCGCCTCCGCCTCCGCCCACCATTCCAGCAAGTGCGAGGTCTCGTCGTCGGCATCGAGCGGCTCGAGCAACGCGAGGGCATCGCCGAACTGCGCGCGCGCGCGCTCGATCTCCGCGGGCGGCAGCGAGAACGCGCTGCGCCGCGTCACGTCGGCGAGGAGATGCGCGTCCCCGAGCGCGCGCGCACCGTCGAGCGCCGCGGTCGCGAACGGCATCGCATCCTCGTAGCGGCCGGCCCGTGAGTATTGCTGTGCGATCTGCGCGCGAGCGCGTACGACGATGCGTTCGTCGTCACCCTCGCGCAGGAGCGGGAGCGCCTTCTCCGCCGAGGCCATCGCCGATACATAGTCGCCGTGGTTGTTGTAGAACATCGAGAGCGCGTACTCCAGCCGCCCGCGAAGCGGTGCCGGCACGTCGCGATCGAGGGCGGTCGTACACCAGGCGATGCCCTCGTTCAAGATCGAGAGATGCAAGATCAGGGGCGCCGCGTCGGCGGCCATTCTCGCGCCGAGGGGCGCGTCGCCGCCGTCGAAGAGCGCCCAACGAACGGCGGCGCGCAGGTTGTCGATATCCCACGCCAGCTTTTCGACCGTCGACTCGCTCGTGAGCTTTGCGAAGAACGTCGCGTGGCGGCTTGCTACCGCGCGGCTCTCGTTCGATTCGGCGAGTCGCTCGAGACCGAACTCCCGGATGGATTCGAGCAACCGGTAGCGCCGCTCGGCATCGCCCGCATCGGCGACGACGAGCGATTTATCCACCAGCGCGGTGAGCAGATCGAGCATCGCCCATTCGTCTGCGGCATCGCCGGCGCAGACGGCCGAGGCGGCCGCGAGCGTGAAGCTCCCGCGGAAGACCGCCAACCGACGGAAGAACTGCCTCTCGGGACCGGTCAGGAGTTCGTAGCTCCAATCGATCATCGCTCGCAGCGTCTGTTGCCTCGGCAACGCCGTGCGGCTTCCCCCGGTGAGCATGCGGAACCGCTCGCCGAGCATTCGCGCGATGTCGTCGAGCGAGAGCATCTGGAGGCGGGCCGCGGCCAGCTCGATCGCCAGCGGGATACCGTCGAGGTGCGCGCAGATCCCGTCGATCGCGCGCTCCGCCGCCGCGTCGGGATGGAACTTCGGATCGACGCTTCGCGCGCGCTGGACGAAGAGCCGGCGCGCATCCGGGGGATCGAGCGGCGCCAACCGGTAGAGCCGCTCGCCGTCGAGATGGAACGGTTCCCGGCTCGTGTCGAGCACGGTGACGCGCGGACACCGTGCGCGTATCGCCTCGACGGTACGCGCCGCGTCCTCGATCACGTGCTCGCAGTTGTCCAGGACGAGCAGCAGCTCTCGGGGCACGAGATTGGCGAGGAGCGTCTCGGTCGCGTCGACGCCTTGGCCGGCGACGCCAAGCGCCGCCAGGATCGTGCTCGGGATCAAGACCGGGTCGGACAGCGCCGCGAACGTGACGAACCACGCACCGTCTTGCATGCGATCGACCGTCTCGGCCGCGCACTGCAACGCAAGCCGCGTCTTACCGACGCCGCCCGGGCCCGTGATGGTGGCGAGCGTCGATTCGCGCAGGAGTTCTGCGACCCCGGCGACGTCGTCTTCGCGCCCTACGAATCCACTCGTCTGTTGCGGCAGGTTGTTCGGCACGGCGTCGAGCGATCGTAACGGCTTGAACTCCGATTCGAGGCCCGGTGCGACGACCTGCAGTACGCGCTCGCGTTCGCGCAGATCCTTCAGCCGAAAGACGCCGAGCGCCAGAAGCGAGACGCCTTCGGGCAGATCTCCGGCAAGCGCGTCGGCGATGGCGCCGGAGACGACGATCTGACCGCCGTGCGCCGCGCCCATCAGGCGCGCGACGCGATTGACCGATCCGCCGAAATAGTCGCCGTCGCGTTCCTCGGCCTCGCCCGCGTGCAACGCCATCCGTACCGAGAGACCGCCGACCTCGTTCCAGTCCGTGCCCTGCAACCTGCGTTGCGCTTCGATCGTCGCGTCGAGCGCCGCTCGCGCCTCGGGGAAGGTCGCGCAGAACGCATCCCCCACCGTCTTGAAGACGGTGCCCCGATGCGCTTCGACCGCGCCACGCACGATGTCGTCGTGGCGGCGGACGGCGCCGCCCATCGCGTCGGGCTTTGACTCCCAACGCGCCGTGCTGCCTTCGATGTCGGTGAACAGAAAGATCACTCGACCCGAAGGTACGCCCTTTCTAGGGCGCGTCCTATGCGAACCGTTCGCTCCAGCGGATCCGGCCCGTGACCTGCATCACCACGAAGAGCGTGGCGATCACGCCGATGGTGATGGAGAGCCCGCTCCAGCCCTCGTTGAAGAGCGCGTACGAGAACAGGACCAGGTAGACGAGTTGCGCGAGGCCGCTCTCGACCGCCGCGAAGCGGAGCCCGACGACCAGCCGCAGGTACGAGATGGTGAGCCCCATCGAGACGAGCGAGCAGATGATGAACGCGGGCGCCAGCGGCAGCCGGTCGACCAGATATGCGAAGAGCAGATGGAACGCGAAGAACGAGGCCGCCAGGAAGAAGTAGTTCACCGGATGCAGATCGATGTTGCGTAGAGTCGTGATCACCAGCATCACGAAGATGTAGAACAGCAGCGCGACCGGCGCCCAGAACGTGATGCGTTGCGCGAGCGGACCGGGCTGGAGCGGATACGGCACCGTCAGCCCGATGCCGTTCCCGGTCACGATCGTCCCGTAGTTCCAATGCAGGGTCCAGCCCTCGCCGGTGCGGTCTTCGCTCGACGGCAGCAGCGTCTGCGCGGGAAAATCGATCGCGTCGAAGTTGGTGGTCATCGTGAGATCCAGATCGTTGACCGGCTGGACGCCGTCGCCGAAGCGGTAGTTCCACGACTCCATCCCGCGCGAGCGGTAGCTGATATCGATCGTGGTCTGCGCGCCCGGCGCGAGGGCGAAGGCCGCCTTCCCCTGACTTGCGGCGGTCGCGCTCGCAACGGGTTGCCCGCCGATCGAGCAATGGAAGTCGGTGTACGTCCCTTGGGCCGACGGGAACGGGAAATGCAACGCGAGCTGGCGGCTATTCGTGTCGTTTCGGATCACGTAGTGCGACGTGAATCCGACGGAGTAGAGGTTGTACCACAGCAGCCCCTTCTGTCGCTGTTCGAGGGCGAGGTCGACCGCTATCCGGCTGCTTCGCAACGGGATGGCGACATCTTGATATGTATGCTGGACCGTCTTCGCGTCCTTATCGTAGACGTCGGACTCGACGCGCGCGCTGATCTGCGGGGGTGTCTGGGTCTGGCTCGAGCCCCACTGGGCGGTCAACTTCGCGACCTGGTTGGAATCCGAATCGTCCGTCCGCGTCAGGAGCGTGCTCCCGAGGATCATCCAGGCGACGCTCGCCCCGCAGAAGATGACGGCGATGGCGATGAGACGCTTGAGCACGGACGGACCCCCTCGACGAACACTTTGTTTGGCAAAGCCTATAGACTTTGTATCACAAAGTTATGGTCGAGGCAAGGGGTCAGCCTCGGGGCTTGGTCGCGATCAGGAGGATCCGGTCGTTGAAGGCGCCGCGCTCGCCGCGCTTGAGAGTCTGCCGGCGAGCGACTTCGGCCATCGTCACGCCGTGCATGTCGCAGACGGCGGTCAACACTTCCAGGATGTCGGCGGCCTCGGCGATCACGTCCTCGCGGTCGGCTGCCTCCTTCAGCTCGCCGACCTCTTCGATCAGCTTGTCGTGCAGCGCGTCGAAGAACTCGGCCGCGGTCAGCGTTCGCGTCACCGCCTTCACGTCGTCGGCTTCGATCATCTCGGGGATCCGATCGCGGACCAGCTTGTTCCAGACCTTCGTCATGCGCAGGCCTTCGCTGTTCCGGGTATCAAAGCTAGCACCATGAAGAAGCTCATCGTTTTCGATCTGGACGGGACCCTGGCAGCCAGCAAGTCGGCGATCGACGCCGAGATGCAGACGCTGCTCGCGGCGCTCCTGGGCGTCGCGAAGGTCGCGGTCATCTCCGGCGGCGGCTTCCCGCAGTTCCAGGCGCAGTTCCTCGCCAACTTGCCGAAGGACGACCGGCTTGCGAATCTCTCGCTGCTCCCGACCTGCGGCACGCGCTACTATCAGTACGATAACGGCGATTGGAAGCTGCTCTACGCCGAAGATTTCACCGACGCGGAAAAAGCCAAGATCGAGACCGAGCTTCAGAAGGCCGTCGACGCCGCCGGCCATACCGTCGCGCAGACGTGGGGACCGCAGATCGAAGATCGCGGCAGTCAGATCACCTACTCCGCGCTCGGACAACAGGCACCGCTCAGCGCGAAGGAGACGTGGGACCCGGATTTCGCCAAGCGCAAAGATATCCAGGCGATCCTCGCCAAGACGCTGCCCGACTTCTCGGTGCATCTCGGCGGCACGACGTCGGTCGACATCACCAAGCCGGGAATCGACAAGGCGTACGGCATGGCGAAGCTACGCGACATCCTCGGCATCGGCTACGACGAGATGATCTTCCTCGGCGACGCGCTCTTCCCGGGCGGCAACGACAATCCGGCCCGCTCGACCGGCGCCGACTGCATCCAAGTCAAAGACCCGAGCTACACCAAGGTCGCGATCGAAGCGATCGTCGACTGCCTCAAACCGGAATAGTCACCGCCACCGCCGGCGCCAGTCGGCGGAAACGCGCTGCGGATCGAGGCCACTCCGCCAGCAACCCGCGCGCGACGGCGGAGTTGGTGTGAAGCGCATGATCGCGGAGGAGCCGTTCGAGCGACGCCGCGTCCGGATCGTCGGCGGCGAGTTCGGTCACCTCGATGCCGTTCGGCCCGGTGCGCAACGCGCTCGCGTCTGATAGCACGAACGCCACGCCGCCGCTCATGCCGCTGGCGAGATTACGCCCGACCGGGCCGAGGATGACGACGGCGCCGGCGGTCATGTACTCGCAGGCGTGTTCGCCGGCGCCTTCCACCACCAGGCGCGCACCGCTGTTGCGCACGGCGAACCGTTCGCCGGCGGTTCCGCCGATGTACGCCTCGCCGCCTCGCGCGCCGTAGAAGCACGTGTTGCCGACGGCGGGCTGTGACGGATCGCCGTTGCCGAGGACGATGATGCTGCCGCCATCCATGCCCTTGCCGACGTAGTCGTTGGCGTCGCCATCGAGATGGAGCGAGATGCCGTCGGTGAGGAACGCACCGAAGCTCTGGCCGGCCGTGCCCGAGTACGACAGATTCAGCGGCGCCGGCCACTCGCCGCGAGCGTGCGCGACGACGCGCTCGTGCGCCCGGCGCGAACCGACCGCGCGATCCTCGGGAACGAGGCGAACGCTGCCGCCACCGGGATTCTCGCGCTCGTCCACATGCGTCGGCGGCGCCTCGACCGGGCGCGAAGCGATATCCGAGCTCGTGGCCAGCGCGAGCAGTTCGCTCAAGTCGACCGCAGCCAAGAGCGGGTTGTCCAGCTCTTTGGCCTGCAGCAGATCGCGCCGGCCGCGCAGCTCGACCAGCGAACGCGCGCCCAGCCGTGCCAGCCGACGACGCACGTCGCGCGCGACGAACGTGAAGAACGAGGCGCCCTGCTCGCCCGATGCCGTGAACTTCGTGCGCAGCGCCTCGTCCTGCGTGGCGATGCCGACCGGACACGTGTTCTTGTGGCACTGGCGCGCGTAGATGCAGCCGAGCGCGACCAGCAACGCGCTCCCGAACGTGAAACGGTCGGCGCCCAGGATCGCGCCGACGATCACGTCGCGGCCGGTCTTGAGCCCGCCGTCGGTGCGTAGCGCCACGCGATCGCGCAGACCGTTGGCGACCAGCGTGTCGTGCACTTCGGCCAAGCCTAGCTCCCACGGCAGGCCGGCGTGCTTGATCGAGCCGAGCGGCGACGCGCCGGTGCCGCCATCGTGGCCGCTGATGTGGATCACGTCGGCGCCTGCCTTTGCCACGCCGCTCGCGACCGTGCCGATGCCGCTCTGCGCGACCAGCTTCACCGCGATGCGCGCCTGCGGAGCGACCCGGCGCAGATCGTAGATCAGCTGCGCCAGGTCCTCGATCGAGTAGATGTCGTGATGCGGCGGCGGCGAGATCAGCGGTTGTCCCGGCGACGCGCCGCGCAGCCGCGCGATCTCGACGCTCACCTTGCCGCCGGGGATCTGCCCGCCTTCGCCCGGTTTGCTGCCCTGCGCCATCTTGATCTCGATCTCGTCGGCGCTCGCGAGATACGCGGCGGTGACGCCGAACCGCGCCGAGGCGATCTGCTTGATGCGCGTGTGCGCGGGATGCGCGCGGTCGTACTGCGCCTCTTCGATGCCGCCCTCGCCGGAGTTCGCGACGGCGCCCGCAATGTTGGCAGCCTCGGAGACGGCGGCGTGCGCCTCGGGCCCGAGCGCGCCGAGCGACATCGCCGCCGCTGCGAACGTCGCGGTGATCTCGCGCTCCGTAGCGACCTCGTCGAGCGCGACCGGCGCGCCGAGGGAACGGACCTCGAGCAGATCGCGCACCGCGACCGGCTCGCGCGCTTCGATCGCGTCGGAGAGCGCCTCGTAGGCCGGGTAATCGCCTTGGAGCGCGCTCGCGCGCAGCACCTTGATGACGTTCGGCGCGAACGCGCGGCGCACGCCTTCGCGTCGGAACCGAAAACTGCCGCGATCGCCGAGCGGCTTGTCCGTCGCGAGCGAGTCCTCGTACCAGGCGCGCGCGTCGCTCTCCAAGACGTCGAATCCGATGGCGGGCAGATGCGCCCGCATCGCCGGGAAGCAGCGGTCGACGACCTCGCGCCCGAGTCCGAGCGTCTCGAAGGTCTGCGCGCCGATGTACGAACGCAGGGTGCAGATACCGAGCTTTGCGAGGATCTTCATCAAGCCGCTGCGGACCGCAGAGAGATACTCCTCGACCGTCCCGCGTTCGCGCGCGACCCGCAACGCCAGCCACGGCGTGACGAGGTTCGCACCGGCGGCGAGCGTCGCCGCGATCGAATGGGCATCGCGTGCGAAGCCGTCGGCGACCACGATCGACGACTGCATGCGCAGACCGACCGCGACCAGACGCTGGTGCACCGCGCCCGCGGCGAGCAAGCCCGGCACGGCCGGCCCAGCAGTGCGGTTGTCCAGTACGACCAGCGTCGCGCCGGCTCGCACCTCGGCGACGGCCTCGTCCGCGATCGCACCGATGCGCGCGTCGAGCGTCTGGGAGCCGAGCACGAGCGGGATATCGTGGCGGACCAGCCGCTCGTCGTCGCAGAGCGCGTCGAACGCGGCTTCACCCAGGATCGCGCTCTCGAGCACGACGGCGGAGAGCGGCGACGCGACCTCGCCGTGCACGCCGCCGCACCCGACGAACGAACGCATGTCGAAGACCAGTGCCTCGCGCAGCGGATCGATCGGAGGATTGGTCACCTGCGCGAATCGCTGGCGCAGATAGTTGTGCGCGGGTTCGCGCCCTTGCAAGAACGCGACCGCCGCATCGTCGCCCATCGACGAGACCGGTTCGCCCGCGCCCGAAGCCATCACCGCGACGAGGTCTTTCACGTCCTCGGCGTGATACGCGAACCGGCGCAGATCCGCCAGCGACGCCGGCTCGGGGACCGTCGCCTCGACCGGTGGTTCGAAGTGCCACGCCCGCACCGTAGCGCGGAAGTCCGCGCGTTCGCGCCGATCGGCGCGGAACTGCGCTGGTGTCGTCACCTCGCCGCTCTCGACGTCGACCACGATGCGTTCGCCCGGCCCGAGACGGCCGCGCTCGACGATCGCATCGTCGACGAAGTCCACCACGCCGGCCTCGGATGCGGCCAGGATCTTCCCGCTCTGCGTCCTGCACCAGCGGAGCGGACGGAAGCCGCTGCGGTCGAGCGCCGCGCCGAGCAGCCCTTGGTGATAGAACACGATCGCGGCCGGGCCGTCCCAATGTTCGACCGTCGGAAGATGCGCGTCGTAGTAGGCCTGCAGGCGGTCGTCCTCGGGTTCGACCGCCGCGCCCAGCAGCAGGTCGACGCTGTCGCCGATGGTGTAGCCGCCGTCGAGCATCGCGTCGACCGCGATGTTGAAGTCGTGCGAATCGCTGCCGCCTCTGCCGACCTCGATGCCGCGCGCGCGCAGCCAGGTGCGATTGCCTTCGATGGTGTTGAACTCGCCGTTGTGCGCGATGTGACGGAACGGCTGGACCAGTCGCCACGACGGCGACGTGTTCGTGCTGAAGCGCTGATGGAAGAGCGCGAAGCGCGAGGCGCAGAGCGGATCGCGCAGGTCGTCGTAGTAGCCGGCCAAGTCGTCGGACGAGAGCAGCGCTTTGTACACGATCGAGCCGGCCGACGCGCTCACCAACGCTGCCACCGGATCGTTGAACGACGCCAACGCCTTGCCGACCGACTCGTACGCGCGCCGCATCCGGTGCGCTCGCACCGCCCGGTCGCCGCGCCCCATATCCACGATCAACTGCTGATACTGGGGTTGGGTCTGGCGCGCGTAGTCGCCGAGCGCGGCGGTGTTGACGGGCGGCGTCCGCCAGCGGAGCGGCTGGAGCCCGACCGATCGCGACGCCTGCTCGACCGCGAACCGCAGCGCGGTCGCCCGCGCCTGCGCGAGCGGCAAGAAGACGCCGATGGCGGCGATGCTCGCTTCGTCGACGTGGATGCCGTTGCTGCCTACGTCCCGCGCGAGGAGCGCGCGCGGCGTATCGAGCATCACGCCCGCGCCATCGCCGGTCTTGCCATCGGCGGCCCGCGCGCCGCGATGGGCCATGCGCGCGACCGCTTCGAGTGCGTAGGCCACCACCTCGTGCGACGCTTTGGTCGTGAGGTCGGCTAGGAATCCGACGCCGCAAGCGTCGCGTTCGGTCTCGTCTCGTCGGTCGGCCACGTGTTCGCCTCGATGCTCGGGTGAGAAAACGAAACACGGCCCCTCATCTGTCTGGATGAGAGGCCGTGCCGGCTATGGTTCTTCGGGGATCCGGTCGATCTACCGAATCGTGTCTCGCGCACTGCCTATCCATCCGGACCGCATAAAGCGGCCGGAAATAATAACTCGTTTGCTAAGGCAGGCGCGGATCATATTCCGCGCATCCTATCACACCCCGGGGTCCCCGTCAAACCTGTGCCTCACGATCTTCCGCACGTGCGTATAGCGAGCACCGCAAGCACGACATTCCCACATCGGCATCTCGCCGCCGATCAGGCATCCCCCTAGCGCGACCTCGCCGCGAGCGGCGGCTTCGAACGTCGGGATGGTCGGAAACCCATAGGCGATAGGTCGCGGATCCTCGGCCGAACAGGCCGGACACGGTGGTCCCGTCTTCTCCATGAACGCAGCATAAGGCATCGCGGCGCCAACCCCGTGGCGATGCGTCCTTATCCGGTCCTGACGTACTGCTCTTGCTCGGGCGTCTCGATCGCGTTTTCGCGGGCTGCGCGGACGCGTGCGATCGCGTCGTCGGCATCGTCGCCGAGCTCGACCAGCATACGCGCGACCATCGAGCCCGAGCGGCCCAGGCCACCGCGACAGTGCACGACCACGCGACCTCCGTCGCGTACGATGCCTTCGAGGTGCGGCCCGACCGTCGTCCACCTCGCCTCGAACGCGGCGTCCGGGATCGAACAGTCGAGGATCGGCAGGTGGAACCACTCCATGCCGTACCGCACGACGGTCTCGCCGAGCGCGGTGACGTGAAGCAATACCATCTCCTCGTCCTCGAGGAGCGTCAACACCGCGCGCGCCCCCCAGGCGACGATCGCGGCGATATCGATATCGAGATCGCGCGCGGTCGGACCGGTCATCGCGTGCGGATCCACTTTGCCCGGACACAGCGTGATGCCGAAGCTGCCCGCGCCGAACGGAACCTCGTCGATCCGGAGCGGGCTGTTGAGGCTGGTCCTTACGTCCGGCGCCACACCAGCACGCTCTCGGTACCCCAGATGTACGGCGGCAGCGTACGGATCGTCAGCGTGTTGCCGTCGAGGGTGTAGCCGCGCTTGAGCGTCACGCCGACCAGGTCCGTGAAGACGCTCGTCTCGATGTGATGCAGCACGTGGTCCGGAAACACTTCGTAGCGACCGGCGTACGCCAGGAAGTGGTGCATCGATTCGACGGACTCGGCCTTCGTCGAGTTCCGCGCATCCGGCGAACGGAAGGGCGGGCGATGCTTCGCCTGCAGTATCGCCGAGACGCGACCGCTCGCGGTGTAGATCAGATACCCGACCGGATTCGGCCCGAAACGCGGTTCGAACGAACCGTCGGCGACGCGTTCGTCGAACGTGTCCAGACTCCACGCGCCGATCACGCCGGGCGCGGCCGCCTCGCCGGTCGAGCCGGCGACGGCTGCCATCCCGATCGTGGCGATACCGCCCAGCAACAGTTTACGCGAGATCGTCTCCATGACTATCACTCCGCTTTCGGTTTCGGTTTCG
>Ga0070691_10000466_pt1 | contig 15061 bp, 19 predicted proteins | sample KBSK1101metaG_FD_64673 | JGI IMG/M metagenome (GOLD analysis project Ga0070691, IMG submission 64673) | Corn, switchgrass and miscanthus rhizosphere microbial communities from Kellogg Biological Station, Michigan, USA - KBS K1-10-1 metaG | ecosystem: Host-associated > Plants > Roots >... | reverse complement strand
GGCACCAACGCCCACCACATGATCGAGGCCTGCTTCAAGGCCTTCGCCCGGGCGCTCCGCGTCGCCGTCTCCGTCGATCCCGACGAGACCGGCGTGCCCTCGACCAAGGGGACGCTGTCGGAATGACGCCGCGCATCTGCATCCTCGACTACGGCATGGGCAACCTGCGCTCGGTCGAGAAGGCGCTCGAGCACGTCGGCGCCACGGCGACGATCGCCGGCGACGCCGAGTCCGTGCGCGCCGCCGACGGGGTGATCCTGCCCGGCGTCGGCGCCTTCCCGAAGGCGATGGAGCGCGTCCGCGAGCTTGGCCTCGACGAGCTGATCGTCGAGCGCCGCGACGCCGGCGTGCCGATCCTCGGCATCTGCCTCGGCCTGCAACTTCTCTTCGAGGCGACCACCGAGCTCGGCGGCGCCGCGGGGATCGGGATGCTGTCGGGCGGCGTGGCCGAGCTCGACGCCGACGGCCTCAAGGTCCCGCACATCGGCTGGTCTCCCGTCCGCTGGGAGAAGGACTCGCGCCTCACCGAGGGGATCGAGAGCGAGACGCCCTTCTATTTCGTCCACTCCTTCGCGCCTGCCCCCGAGCCGGGCGACCTGCTCGGCACGGCAGCCTACGGCGCCCGCTTCGCCTGCGCAGCCGAGCGCGACAACGTCTTCGGCGTCCAGTTCCACCCCGAGAAGTCGAGCAGCGCCGGCCTGCGCCTGCTCTCGAACTTCGCCGGGGTCTGCGCCAAGGCGCCGGCCACTGCATAACGGCGTGATCCTCTACCCGGCGATCGACATCCGCGGCGGCCAGGCCGTGCGCCTGCTCCAGGGCGACTACGACCGCGAGACCGCCTACGACGCCGACCCGGTCGACGCCGCAAAGCGCTGGGCCGCCGAAGGCGCCGAGTTCCTCCACGTGGTCGATCTGGACGGCGCCAAGGCCGGCGAGTCGCAGAACCTGGAGGCAGTGCAGCGGATCGTGGCGGCAGTCGAGTGCCCGATCCAGGTCGGCGGGGGACTGCGGGATGCCGACTCCGTCAGCGCGGTTCTGGATGCCGGTGCGGAGCGAGTCGTGATCGGCACCGCCGCGTTGCGAGATCCGGAGTTCCTCGACGCAACGCTTGCCGCCCACGGCGACCGCGTGGTCGTCTCAGTCGACGCCCGCGACGGCCGCGTTGCCCTGGAGGGTTGGACTGCAGCAGGTAAGGAGAAGGTGGTCGAGGCCGTGGCGGCACTAGGCGAGAGAGGGGTGGCGAGGTTCCTCTGCACCGCAATCGAGGTCGACGGCACGATGGAGGGCCCCAACATCGCGCAGCTGAGCGAAATCGCGGCAGGCACCGAGGCCAAGGTCATTGCCTCCGGCGGCGTAGGCACCCTTTCTCACCTCAAATCCCTAGCCCAGCTAGGTGACCCGAACATCGAGGGGGCCATCGTGGGTCGAGCCCTCTACGAGCAGCGATTCACGGTTCGCGAGGCCATCGCTGCCCTAGTCTGAGCTTGTGGTCCTCAAACGCGTGATCCCCTGCCTGGACGTCGACGCCGGCCGCGTCGTCAAGGGCACCAACTTCGTCGGCCTCCGCGACGCCGGCGATCCCGTCGAGCTGGCGGAGCGGTACGACGCCGAGGGCGCCGACGAGCTCGTCTTCCTCGACATCACCGCCTCGCACGAGAAGCGCGACACGATCGTCGAGCTGGCGCGGCGCACGGCCGACAACGTCTTCATTCCGTTCACGATCGGCGGCGGGATCCGCTCGGTCGAGGACGCCCAGGCGGTGCTCGACGCCGGCGCCGACAAGGTCTCGGTCAACTCCTCGGCGCTCGCCCGGCCGGAGCTGCTGACCGAGCTCGCCGATCACTTCGGCGCCCAGTGCGTCGTGATCGCGATCGACGCCAAGCGCGAGGACGGCGGCTGGGGCGTCTACGTCAACGGGGGCCGCAAGAAGGTCGACGGCCGCGAGGCCGTGGCTTGGGCCAAGGAGGCGACCGAGCTCGGGGCGGGGGAGGTGCTGCTGACCAGCATGGACCGCGACGGCACCGAGGACGGCTACGACATCGAGCTGACCCGCGCCGTCGCCGAGACGGTCTCGGTGCCGGTGATCGCCTCGGGCGGCGCCGGTACGCTCGAGCACCTCAGCGAGGCGATCGCCGACGGCCACGCCGACGCGGTGCTCTGCGCCTCGATCTTCCACTACGGCACCTACCGGGTGCGCGACGCCAAGCAGCACCTCGCCGCCGCGGGCATCCCCGTCCGGGCGTAAGCGCCTGAGGCGCGCGAAGGCTGAGGCAAGCTCTAAGGTCAGCGGCGTGAGCCTGGCGCCGATCGACAACCTGGGCAAGGCCGTGCGAGCAGCTCATCCCGAGCTCGATGCCGTGCGCGCAGCGGCGGGCGAGGAACCCGTCTACCTGGTAGGCGGCGCCGTGCGCGACCTGCTGCTCGGCCGCGAGCGGAGCGACGTCGACCTGGTCGTCGTCGGCGACGCACCGGCCCTCGCCGCCCGGCTGGGCGCCGACCCCGTCGAGCACGAGCGCTTCGCCACCGCGAAGGTGGAGCTCGACGGTCACGAGATCGACATCGCAACCGCCCGCACCGAGACCTACGCCAGGCCAGGGGCTCTGCCGGAGGTGCAACCAGCCGGCAGCATCGAGGGTGACCTTCGGCGCCGTGACTTCACGATCAACGCGATGGCCCTGCCCTTGCAGGGGGAACCGGAGCTCGTCGACCCATACGGCGGGAGGAGCGACCTCGAAGCCGGCCTGCTGCGGGTCATGCACAAGCGCTCCTTCGAGGACGACCCGACCAGGGCACTGCGGGCCGCGCGCTACGCCGCACGTTTCGGCTTCGAGCTTGCGCCGGAAACGGAGCGGCTGCTTCGAGCTACCGACCTCGATGCAATCTCTCTCGATCGGCAAGAGGCAGAGCTGCTGCGACTAGCGGGCGAACCGACTGCTCCTGAGGCCTATCGCCTGCTCGCGGCGTGGAGCCTGATCGAGCTGCGGGAGGGAGGTGTGAAGCTCGCCAGAAGGGTGGGCGAGCTGCTGGAACTGCCACTGTGGGAGCTACGCGCCGAGCGCGACAGGGCCGTCCACGCCGCCGCTACGGAAGCGCCGGGCAGGGAGGAGGACCTGGCCGCCGCAAGGCCGTCGCGCCCGTCCGAGGCCGTCGCGCTCGCGCATACCTACAGCGCCGTCGAGATGGTTCTCGCGCGAGCGAGCGGCGCCGACTGGCTGGACGACTACCTCGAGCGGTGGAGCGAGGTCGGCCTTGAGATCGATGGGGACGACCTGATCGCCGCCGGCATCACCGAGGGCCCGGCGGTGGGCCGCGGCCTTGCCGAGGCGAAGCGACGCAAGCTCGACGGCGAGATCTCCGGCCGTGAGCAGGAGCTGGAGGTCGCCCTGGAGGCAGCCAGGTGGACAGCCGAGTGATGGAGTGGCGGGAGGTCGAGGGGGTCGAGTGGCTGGAAGCGAAGCTGCCCGGCGCCAGGGCCGTCTTCACGACCCGCTCGGCCGGCTCGATGAAGGAGGACCGTTGGATGCTCGCCGAAGCGCTCGACATCGCCGAGGAGAGGATCGTCACCAGCCGCCAGGTGCACGGCGCCGAGCTCGCCTTCCACGATGCGCCGACGGTGGAGACGCCCGCGGTCGACGGGCATGTGATGCTGCAACCCGGGCCGATCGGCCTCGTCTACACCGCCGACTGCCTGCCCGTCGCGGTCGCCGGACCGGACGGCGTCGCGATGCTGCACTGCGGTTGGCGCGGCCTCGCCGCCGGCATCGTCGCGCGGGGCGCCGAGGCGGTCGGGGCCACCCACGCCGCGATCGGCCCCGGGATCGGGCCGTGCTGCTACGAGGTGGGGGACGAGGTGCTCGCCGAGTTCGCCGAGCTCGGCGACGGGGTCGCCGACGGCCGCATGCTCGACCTCACCGAGGTCGCCAAGCGGCTGCTCTTCCAAGCGGGCGTCGAGACGATCGGGACCGAACCGATCTGCACGCGCTGCGAGCCCGAACTGTTCTTCTCCCATCGCCGCGACGCAACGCCGCATCGACAGGCGGGTCTGGCCTGGCTCGATGGATCGGGGGTCTGACGTGCCCGGCCTGATCCATGGCATCGACCCGGCCAAGGTCGCCGCCAACCTCGAGCGCGTCCGCGAACGGGCCGGCGAGGGGGTCGAGATCCTCGCCGCGACCAAGTACGTGCCGCTCGAGGAGATGGGGGCGTTGGCCGAAGCCGGGGTCGAGCTGGTCGGCGAGAATCGCCAGCAGGAGCTCGAGGCGAAGCACGAGCGCTGGGGGGACGCCTTCGCCTGGGACTTCATCGGCAACCTGCAGAGCCGCAAGGTCAAGCGCCTGCTGCCGCTCTGTCGGCTGATCCACTCGGTCGCCACCGACTCGGTGCTCGAGCAGCTCGGCCGCCGCGGCGATCCCGACACCGAGGTCCTGGTCGAGGTCAGCGTCGCCGGCGAGGAGGGCAAGGGCGGCGTCGCGCCTGCCGCTCTCGGCGATTTCATCGCCCGCTGCCCGGTCCGCGTCTCGGGCCTGATGACGATGCCGCCGTTCAGCACCGACCCGGAGGACTCGCGCTCGCATTTCGCTCGCCTCGCCGAGCTGGCCGCCGAGCACGGCCTCGCGCGCCTCTCGATGGGCACCTCGCAGGACTGGCCGGTGGCCGTCGAGGAGGGCGCGACGATCGTCCGCCTCGGCACGGCGCTCTACGTTTAGGCGATAATCGTCTGGAGGAATCGGCTCCGAAGAGCCGAAAGACGCACGCATGGCACTACGCGACTCGTGGCATAAAGCGCTGGTCTACTTCGGTCTCGCCGAAGAGCACGACTACGGCCCCGAATACGAGGAAGACTTTCCCGACACCTCCGAGGAGGAGATCGAGGCCCGACGCGAGTCGGGCCAGGTCCGTCGCCTGCCGACCTCGCGCCGCTCGCGCCGCGACGAGATCGACGACATCTTCGCCGACGACGAGCCGATCTCGGCCACGCGCACGCGCACGCTGCGCCCGGTCGGCGAGGACTCCGACGTCAAAGTCCACCTCGTCATCCCGCGCAACTTCAACGACGCCCAGCAGGTCGCCGACCAGTTCAAGCGCTCCGTGCCGGTGATCCTCAACCTGCAGACCACCGATCACGAGCTCTCCAAGCGGATGATCGACTTCTGCTCCGGGCTCACCTACTCGCTGGACGGCGGGATGCAGCGGATCGCCGAGAAGATCTTCCTGCTGACGCCGCGCAACGTCGAGGTCTCGGCCGAGGAGAAGGCGCGGCTGCTCGACAAAGGGTTCTTTAACCAGTCGTAGCGGTGGGGGAGGGCCGGGTGGCCCTCTACTAGGCTGCGGCTGATGATCATTGGCTTTTGTGGGTCGGGGAACATGGCTGCGGCCATTGCCAAGGGATGGGTCGGGCAATGGGAGCGGATGCTGTTCTTCGATCCGGACTCCGAGCGGGCTCGCAAGCTGGCTGGGGATCTCGGCGGCGATGCTGTCGAGTCCAACGGGCAGCTGGCGGAGCGGGCCGATGTCGTGCTCCTTGCGGTCAAGCCCGGTGCTCTTCAACAGGCCGCAGGTGAACTGGCGGGCGCAGAGTCGGTCATCTCGATCTTGGGAGCCACCCCCCTGGAGAACGTCCAAGCCGCATTCCCCAACGCCAAGGTTGGGCGGGTCATGCCCAACGTCGCAGTGGAGGTGGGCGGCGGCGTGCTCTGCATTGCCGGGGAGTTCAGCTCAGAGGTCCGAGAGAAGCTGAGCGTTCTCGGCTCTGTCGTCGAATTGCCCGACTCGCAATTCGACGTCGCCACTGCGTTGATGGCCTGCTCGCCGGCGTATTTCGCCCTGGTAGCCGAGGCGCTCGCCGAAGCTGGCGTCGGCGCCTGCCTTGACGAGAAGCTGGTCGAAAAGCTGGTTGTCGAGGCCGCCGCGGGCACTGGATCGCTGATGCGGATCCGTCGCCCAGCCGACGTTCGAGTCTCGGTTACCTCGCCCGGGGGCAGCACCGAAGCGGGGCTCGACGCGCTCGACCGCGAAGGGGCGCGGGAGGCGTTTGCGGCGGCGGTGCGCGCTTCGCTGGAGAGGATGCGGGGATGATCCTCTTCGCGCTCAGCCGCCAGAACGTCGCCGACTACGTCGAGGCGCTGTTTCTCGTCTACATCGTCCTGATTCTGATCCGCGTGCTGCTCTCCTGGATCCCGCGGATGCCCTACAACCCGACCCTGCGGACGGTGCTCGACTTCATCACCGACACGACCGATCCCTACCTCAACCTCTTCCGTCGCATCATCCCGCCGATCGGAGGGGGCGGCTTCGGGCTCGACCTCAGCCCGATGATCGGCATCATCGTGCTCTTCATACTGCGCGGCCTCGTCGTCGCGTTGATCGCCGGGTGAGCGATTCCAGGCACCGCGCGTGGGTCGGCGCGGGGGCCCTCTGCATCCTCGTCGTAGTCCTCGACCAGGTCGCCAAGGCGCTCGTCGAGGCCAATATGTTCGCCGGCGAGCACGTCGACCTGCTCGGGCCGCTGGGACTCACGCTCGCCCACAACCGCGGCGTCGCCTTCGGCCTCGCCAGCGGCGGCGGGGCGGTGCTGGTCGCGCTCACGCTGGCGGCACTGATCTTCGTCGCCGTCCTCTTCGCCCGCAACCCGACCCGACCGGGGATGTGGGTCGCGGTCGGCTTGCTCGCCGGCGGCGCGCTCGGCAACCTGATCGACCGGGTGCGGCTCGGCGAGGTGACCGACTACATCGACCTGCTCAGCTGGCCGCCCTTCAACGTCGCCGACATCGCGGTGACCCTCGGCGTCGTCGTCCTCGCCCTGACCTACGTCGGCGAAGCAGAGCGATGAGCGACGCGCTGCGCGTCGTCCACTTGGACGAGCACCTCGCCGTGGTCGACAAGCCCGCCGGCCTCGTCGTCCACCCGGCGCCCTCGCACCGCGGCCCGACCCTGGTCGACGAGCTGGCCGAGATCCTCTGCGGCGGCGCCGATCCGGAGCGCCCCGGCATCGTCCACCGGCTCGACAAGGAGACCAGCGGCCTGCTCGTCGTCGCCCGCGACGACGCGACCCACGCCGCGCTGCAAGAGCAGGTGCGCCGGCGCAAGGTGGAGCGCGTCTACCTGGCGCTGACGGGGGGGCGGCTCGGCTCGCGTACGGGGACGATCGACGCGCCGATCGGGCGCGCCGCCAAGCAGCGTCACCGGATGGCGGTCTCCGGCGCCGCCTCGCGCCAGGCCCGCACCCACTTCGAGGTGCTCGAGCTGCTCGCCGCCGAGACCTACCTGGAGGCGACGCTGGAGACCGGCCGCACGCACCAGATCCGCGCCCACTTCGCCGCGATCGGCCACCCGCTGGTCGGCGACCCCACCTACGGCGGCGCCGCGAAGTACGGCCTCTCCAGGCAGTTCCTGCACGCCCACCGGCTCTCATTCGCGCACCCGACGAGCGGCGAGGCACTGAGCTACCGCTCCGAGCTGCCGCCGGACCTCGCCGCGGCGCTCGACCTCGCCCGGGCCGCCTGAGCCGGCGAGCCCCACTACAATCCCTTCGTTCAAACCGACCCGACCCCCGTCGCGTCGCCCCGGATCCTGACCGGCCACAAGCGCCGCGTCCCCGGCTAGGGCGGTGGGGCCTCACCCAAAAACCAAGGAGATTTCTCGCACATGCCAGAGGCAGGCCTCAAAGAGCTGTTGGAGGCCGGAGTCCACTTCGGCCACCAGACGCGGCGCTGGAACCCAAAGATGCGCCGCTACATATTCGGCGAGCTCGACGGTATCCACATCATCGACCTCGTCCAGACCGAGGCGCTGCTGGAGAACGCGCGCCGCTTCGCCGGCGAGCTGGCAAGCGGCGGCGGCACGGTGCTCTTCGTCGGCACCAAGAAGCAGGCCCGCGGCCCGGTCCAGGAATGGGCCGAGCGCTGCAAGATGCCCTACGTCAACCAGCGCTGGCTAGGCGGGCTGCTGACCAACTTCAACACGATCTCGCAGCGGATCGGCCGCCTGCACGAGCTGACCGGGTGGCGGGACGAGGGCAAACTCGAGCTGCTGCCGACCAAGGAGCGGATGAGCATGCAGGCCGAGCTGGCCAAGCTCGAGTACAACCTCGGCGGCGTCCGCGACATGGACCGGCTGCCCGACGCGGTCTTCGTCACCGACCTGAAAACCGAGGAGATCGCCGTGCGCGAGGCGGTCCGCCTGCGCATCCCGATCATCGGCCTGGTCGACACCAACTGCGACCCGACCCAGATCGACTACGTGATCCCCGGCAACGACGACGCGATCCGCTCCTGCCAGCTCGTGATCGGCACGATCGGCGGCGCGATCGAGGAGGGCGCGGGCGCCTGGCGGGTGCAGGAGGAACGGCGCCTGGCCGAAGAGATGGAACGGCGCAAGAAGGAGGAGGAAGAGCGGAAGAAGCGCGAGGAGGAAGAGAAGGCTCGCGTGGAGGCTGAGGAGGCGGCTAAAAAAGCCGCTGAAGAGGCGGCTGCGAAAAAAGCGGCCGAAGCACCGCCCACTCCCCCGCAGGCTCAGGCCCCGCAAACCCCCGCCAAAGGTCAAACCGCTCAGCCCGTGGGTCCTGTCGGCGCAGGGGACCCACCGCCCCCTCCGGTCGCTAAAGCCCAAACGTCTGAGGAGAAGTCGAAGTGAGCATCTCCGCTGCCGATGTAAAAGCTTTGCGGGATCGGACCGGCGCGGCAATGATGGATTGCAAAGCTGCTCTGGCCGAGTCTGAGGGGGATGTCGATCGGGCTATCGAGATCCTCCGGGTCAAGGGACAGGCGTCCGCCGCGAAGCGGGAAGGGCGGGGGACGAGCGAGGGGGTTGTGTCCTCTTACATCCATGCCAACGACAAGGTCGGGGCGATGGTGGAAGTGCAGTGCGAGACGGACTTCGTCGCTCGCAACGAGGACTTCAAGGCGTTTGCCTACGAGGTCGCTCTGCACGTCGCGGCGACCGCGCCGACGTACGTCTCCTCCGAGGAGATCCCCGCCGAGGAGCGCGAGGCCGAGAAGCGGGTCTTCGAGGAGAAGGCGCGCGAGGACGGCAAACCGGACAACGTGGTCGAGAAGATCGTCGAGGGGCAGCTCGCCAAGTGGGCCAAGGAGGTAGCCCTGCTCGACCAGGACCACGTCAACGCCGAGAAGCACGAATCGAAGTCGATCGAGGAGCTGCGCCAGGAGCTGGCCGCGAAGACCGGCGAGAACATCCGCGTGGCGCGCTTCGCCTACTTCCGCGTCGGCGAGGGCGATTGACCCAGCCCGACCCAAAGTTCACCCGCATCCTCCTCAAGCTCTCGGGGGAGGCGCTGATGGGCGAGCTGGAGTACGGCACCGACGCCGCCGAGGTCGAGCGGATCGTCCGCCAGGTGGCGGCGGTCCGCGCCCGCGGGGTCGAGGTGGCGATCGTCGTCGGCGCCGGCAACATCTACCGAGGCCTGCAGGGCGCCGCCGCCGGGATGGACCGTGCGACCGGCGACTACATGGGCATGCTGGCGACGGTGCTCAACGCGCTCACCCTGCAGGACGCACTCGAGAAGATCGGCGAGCACACGCGGGTGATGTCGGCGATCGACGTCAAGGAGGTCGCCGAGCCCTACATCCGCCGCCGCGCGATGCGCCACCTCGAGAAGGGCCGCGTGGTGATCTTCGCCGCCGGCACCGGCAACCCGTTCTTCACCACCGACACCGCAGCGGCGCTGCGCGCCCTGGAGATCCACGCGGAAACGATCCTGATGGCGAAGAACGGGGTGGAGGGCGTCTACGACTCCGACCCGGCGCTCAACCCCGAGGCGAAGTTCATCCCCGCGATCGGCCACCGCGAGGCGATCGAGCGCGGGTTGAAGGTGATGGACTCGACCGCGCTCTCGCTCTGCATGGACAACGACCTGCCGATCTACGTCTTCAACATGGGCGACGAGACGAACATAGATAGGATCGTCGGCGGCGAGAGAGTCGGCACGCTGGTCTCCAGCGGTGCCGCCTGAGATCGGAGAGAGGGACCCAGTGGAGCTGATCGACGAGCTGCTCAAGGACGCCGAGGACCGCATGGCGAAGTCGGTCGAGTCGAGCCGTGGCGAGTTGGCCACGGTGCGCACCGGCCGCGCCTCGCCGCATCTGCTCGACCGGATCAGCGTCGACTACTACGGCTCGCAGACGCCGCTCAAGCAGCTCGCCAACGTGGCTACCTCCGACGCCCGCCTGCTCACCGTGACGCCCTTCGACAAGGGCTCGATCGGCGAGATCGAGAAAGCGATCCAGGAGTCCGACGTCGGCTTGACGCCGAGCAACGACGGCAGCGTGATCCGCCTGCAGGTCCCCGAGCTGACCGAGGAGCGGCGCCGCGAGATGGTCAAGGTCGTCCACGGAGTCGCCGAGGACGGGCGGATCGCGATCCGCAACATCCGCCGCGACACGATGCAGGACCTGCGCGACCTGAAGAAGGAGGGCGAAGCCGGCGAGGACGACGAGCGCCGCGCCGAGGCCGCCCTGCAGAAGCAGACCGACGGGGCGATCGCCGAGATCGATTCGGCCCTGGAGGGCAAGGAACAAGAGATTCTCGAGGTGTGAGCGCCTCCGCGCGGTACGTCGCAATCATCACCGACGGCAACGGGCGTTGGGCCGAGCAGCGCGGCCTGCCGGTCGTCGAGGGGCACCGGGCCGGCGCCGACACGGTCAAGGCGCGGCTGCGCGACGCGGTCGAGCTGGGGATCGAGGAGCTGACCGTCTTCTCCTTCTCGACCGAGAACTGGGCCCGTCCCGAGGAGGAGGTCGCGGGGCTGATGCGGATGTTCGGCGAGCGGATCGACGCCGAGACGCCGGAGCTCGACGCCGAAGGCGTGCGGATGCGCTTCGTCGGCCGGCGCGAGGGGGTCGAGCCCGGCCTGGTCGAGAAGATGGAGTGGGCCGAGGCGACGACCGCGGCGAACGAGCGGATTTCGCTCTTCGTCGCCTTCAACTACGGCGGCAGGGCGGAGATCGTCGACGCGGCGCGAAGCTTCGAGGGGGGCTCCGAAGAGGAGTTCCGCCGACACCTCTACGCGCCCGACATGCACGACCCAGACCTCCTCATCCGGACCAGCGGCGAGCAGCGCGTCTCCAACTACCTGCTTTGGCAGTGCGCCTACTCGGAGCTGGTCTTCCGCGACGAGCTCTGGCCCGACTTCGACCGCGCGGCCTTCGAGGGCGCGCTGCGCGAGTTCGAGGAGCGGCGCAGACGCTTTGGGGCGAGGATCTAGGGATGGGACCCGGAGAGGGGAGGGAGGAGGAGGGCCACCGCTTCGACTTCGAGCGCGCCGTGGACCTCTTCGAGGGGCTCGACGACGAGCCGACGGCACCGGAGCGGAAGCCACCCCCACGGCCCCCGCGGCGGGGCAACGTGCTGAGCGGCGAGACGGCCCGGCGGATCCTCGTCGCCCTGCCCTGGATCGCCTTCGCGATCGCGATCGTCGTCCTCGGCGGCCCCGTCTTCGCCCTCGCGATGGTCGGCATCGGCGTGCTCTGCCTGCGCGAGTACTTCCTGATGGCCGCTCCGCTGCGGCCGCTGCAGCCGGCGGCCTACATCGCGGTCGTGGCGACGATCGCCGCCGCCTACTTCGGCACCGCCTTCAACGTCCTGCTGCTCACCGCCGCCTGCTTCCCGCTGCTCTTCTTCTTCGGCGCTCGGCTCCATCCCCGCGAGGGAGTCGTCGTCGCGATGGGAGCGACGGTGCTCGGCGCCCTCTGGATCGGCCTGCCGCTCGTCCACGCGGTGCTGCTGCGCGAGCTGCCCGACCACGGCGCGGCGCTGCTGATCGACGTCCTCGTCGGCACCTTCGCCACCGATACCGGCGCCTACGCGACCGGCCGCATGTTCGGCGCGCACCGGATCGCCCCCGACCTCTCGCCCAACAAGACGATCGAGGGGCTCGTCGGCGGCTTCCTGATCGGCACGATGGCCTTCTGGTTCGCCGGCCTCTACCAGGACTGGCTCTCCGGGGTCGACGCGCTGATCATCGGCGCGGCCGTCGCGGCGATCGGCCCGATCGGCGACCTCTTCGCCTCGATGGTCAAGCGCGACCTCGGCACCAAGGACACCGGCAGGCTGTTCGGCCCCCACGGCGGCGTCCTCGACCGCCTCGACGCCGTCTTCTTTACGATCGTCGTCGGCTACTACCTCTCAGTGCAGCTGGTCTACTGAGCGCGAACTTGCACTTTCCCGCCATATAGGCGGGTAATCGCAAGTTCGCGGGTCCCTATGCTGGTCGTCCTATGAAGAGGCTGGTGATACTTGGTTCGACTGGCTCGATCGGCACGCAGGCGCTCGAGATCGTCGCCGCGTCGGCGGAGCTGCAGGTCGTCGGTCTGGCGGCGGCGACGAGCTGGGAGCAGGCGCTGGAGCAGGCGCGCCGGCACGGCGTGCCGACCGTGGCGCTGTCGGATCCCGAGGCGGCAGAGCGAGCGCGCTCTGCCTGGGACGGCCGTGTCTTGGAGGGCGAGGAGGGGATCCGCGAGCTGATCGCCGACTCGGGCGCCGACCTGGTCCTCAACGGGATGGTCGGCGCGGCGGGCCTCGGGCCGACGATCGTCGCGCTCAGCGCGGGGATCGACGTCGCCCTCGCCAACAAGGAGAGCCTCGTGATCGGCGGCGAGCTGACCACGGCGCTGGCCGAGGCGACGGGGGCGCGGCTGCTGCCGGTCGACTCCGAGCACTCGGCCCTCTTCCAGCTGATCGGCGCCGAGCCGCCAGGGACCGTCGAGCGGCTCGTCCTGACCGCCTCCGGCGGGCCCTTCCGCGGCCGCAAGGACCTCTCCGGGGTCGGCGTCGAGGACGCCCTGGCGCACCCCACCTGGCGGATGGGCGGACGAATCACGATCGACTCGGCGACGCTGATGAACAAGGGCTTCGAGGCGATCGAGGCGCACCACCTCTTCGGCGTTCCCTACGAGCGGATCGCCGTCGTCGTCCACCCGCAGTCGATCGTCCACTCGCTGGTCGACCTCAACGACGGTGCCACGCTGGCCCACCTCGGCTACCCCGACATGAAGGTGCCGATCTCCTACGCGCTGCACTTCCCGGAGCGCGCCGACGTCGACGTGCCGCGCCTCGACCTCGCCGCGGTCGGCGAGTTGAGCTTCGAGCAGCCCGACCTGGAGACCTTCGCCTGCCTGCGCCTGGCCCTGGCAGCCGGCGAAGCGGGGGGGACGGCACCCTGCGTGCTCAACGCCGCCGACGAGGTCGCCGTCGCCGCCTTCCTCGACGGCCGGATCGAGTTCACCGCGATCGCGGCGGCGATCGAGCGCGTCCTGGACGACATGCCGCCCCTGTCCGTAACCCACTTCGAAGACCTCTTCGCCGTCGACGCCGAGGCCCGCCGCCGCACCGCAGAGCAGGTCGGGGGGTTGGCCAAGGTATGAGCTGGCTCTACATCTTCCTCGGCTTCTCGGCGCTGATAATCCTCCACGAGGCCGGCCACTTCTTCGCCGCCAAGGCGACCGGGATGCGGGTCGAGAAGTTCTTCCTCTTCTTCGGCCCGAAGCTGGTCTCGATCAAGCGCGGCGAGACCGAGTACGGCATCGCCGCGATCCCTGCGGGTGGCTACGTGAAGATCAGCGGCATGAACCCCGACGACAAGCTGCCGCCGGGGGAGGAGCACCGCGGCTACTACGAACAGGCTGTCTGGAAGCGGATCGTCGTGATCGGCGCCGGGCCCGCGGTGAACATCGCGCTCGCCTTCGCGATCCTGTTCCTCGTCTTCTTCTTCAACGGCCAGAAGACGACCCAGACCGTGGGCGACATCGTGCCCAAGTCCCCCGCCGCCGAGGTGCTCCGCCCGGGCGACGAGATCGTCGCGATCGACGGCCGGCGCTACCCGCAGCTCGACACCGAGTCACGCCTCAGGAAGTTCATCGACCAGGTCTCCTCGCACAAGTGCGCGGGAGCGCAGGTCGAGGGTTGCCACGCGGCCACCCCGGTCCAGATGACGATCAAGCGGGACGGAGAGCTTCGAGCCATCTCCGTGCGCCCCGAATACGAAAAGGCCCTGGGGCACACCCGAATCGGCTTCGGCTACGGCAGCGCTCCCGCCGAATACGGCGTCGGAGGAGCGGCGGGTCACGCCCTCGACGGGATGTGGATGGTGACCAGCGGCACCGTCACCGTCTTCGCCAACATCTTCGACGAGAAGCACCGCAAGGAAGTCTCCGGCGTCGTCGGCGTCAGCGACGTCGCTCATCAGACCATCGACGAGCTGGGAGCGACCCGCGCCCTGGTCCTGTTGGCGCTGGTCAGCCTCTCCCTCGGCCTGATCAACCTCTTCCCCTTCCTGCCGCTCGACGGCGGCCACATCTTCTGGAGCTTGGTCGAGAAAATACGCGGCAAGGCCGTTCCCTTCCGCGTCATGGAACGCGCCAGCGCGGTCGGCTTCGTGCTGGTGATGATGCTCTTCGTCCTCGGCCTCAGCAACGACATCGGCCGCCTCACGGGCGAAGGCTTCAACGTCCGCTGACCGGACCGCCGCAGCGCCCAGATAGCCTGTAGATATGTCCTCCAAACGGCAGATATTCGTCGGTGGGGTGCCGATCGGCGGCGGTGCGCCGGTCGCCGTGCAGACGATGACGAAGACCGAGACCGCCAACCTGGCGGCGACGATGGAGCAGATCCGCAAGGTCGCCGACGCCGGGGCGGACATCGTCCGTGTCGCGGTGCCGCGCGACGAGGACGTCGAGGCGCTGAAGACGATCGTCGTGGACTCGCCAATCCCGGTGATCGCCGACATCCACTTCAACCACACGCTGGCGCTGAAGGCGATCGACGCCGGCGCCCACTGCATCCGGCTCAACCCGGGCAACATCGGCGGCCGCGAGAAAGTCGCCGAGGTGGCCGCGAAGGCGACCGCCGCGGGCGTGCCGATGCGGATCGGCGTCAACTCGGGCTCGCTGCCCAAGCACCTGCACGAGCTCGAGCGGACCGCGCCGGTCGAGGCGCTGGTCGCCGCCGCGGTCGAGTTCGTCGAGCTGATGGAGGGCCTCGACTTCGAGGACTTCAAGGTCTCGATCAAGTCGACCAACGTGCCCAACACGATCGCCGCCAACCGCCTGCT
>Ga0070691_10000464_pt1 | contig 15091 bp, 17 predicted proteins | sample KBSK1101metaG_FD_64673 | JGI IMG/M metagenome (GOLD analysis project Ga0070691, IMG submission 64673) | Corn, switchgrass and miscanthus rhizosphere microbial communities from Kellogg Biological Station, Michigan, USA - KBS K1-10-1 metaG | ecosystem: Host-associated > Plants > Roots >... | reverse complement strand
GCAGCGGTTGCGATTGCTCAGCGGGCTATGAGCGTCGCTGACGTCATCACTTTTGTGGATTCCCAGATCAAGCTGAAAGGCGATGATCGGGCGACGGCCGAGTTCCTGCATGGCGTCAAGCTCACGCAGAAGCTGGAACCTCGCGATGTCGAGGATCTTCAGGCGCGGGGCGCGGGTGTCCGCACACTCCAGGCGCTGCGCAAGCTGAGCGAAGACTCCGCCGGGTTGCGTGCCGCTCCTCCACCGCAGGTGGTCGAGGCCCCCCCCGTGACACCTCCGCCGAGCCCGGCCGAGCAGACGGCCATCCTGGCCGCGATGAAGGATTACGCCCTCAACTACACCAAGAATCTGCCCAACTATGTGTGCGTGCAAACCACGCGGCGGCGTATAGAACCTACCGCACGCGGTTATCTTCCCCAGGGAGACGAAGTTCAGGAGTTGCTGAGTTTTGTCGACGGCAAGGAGAGCTACAAGGTTGAGATGGTCAACGGCAAGTCGCAGCCGAATTTGAAGCACGATCAACTCGGCGGCGTGGTTACTTCGGGCGAATTCGGGAGCATGCTGTTCAACATTTTCGATCCGGCGTCGGGCGCCGAGTTCCACTGGGATCATTGGGCCACTCTGCGCGGAAAACTCATGTACGTGTTCGCGTACTCCGTGCCGAAATCCAGCGGCTACAGTATGCTGCACGGAGGCGACGGAGAACCGAGACGTGAGTACACATCCGCCTACCAGGGTTTGGTGTACGCTGATGTCCAAACCAAAATCGTGATGCGGATCAAGATGGAGACGGTCGGCATCCCGGCCGACTTTCCGGTCCATGAAGTGAACCTTACTCTGGACTACAGCCCTACTAAAATCGCCGATCAGGAATATGTTCTGCCCTACCACTTCGAGCTGACTTCCAAAGAGGTCAGGGCCGAGACGACGAACCGGGCGGATTACAGGCTCTATCAAAAGTTCGGCGCTGAGGCGAGCATCACCTTCGGCGACGTCGAGCCGATACCCGACGATCAGCTCAAGGAGCAACCGGCGTCTCCCCAAAAGGCTCCGGCGACCGGGAAGAAGAAATAGTCTGCGATTTGCGGCCTGGGTTTTTTTGGCAGGCTTACTGCCGGCGCAGGATCAGCCGGCGCAATACCCGCGATTCCTGTCGAATACTTACGTCGGGGTCCAGCTCGGCTATATCGACTATCCTTTTTCCAGCTCGCAAGTGCAGCCTGGGTTCCAGGCGCAATCCATTCGGGTTTCTCACTTGGCCGCGCGCGTGTTTCTGATCGGACACGAGTTCAATCAGTATTTTTCGGCGCAGATCAGCGACATGCGGCCGGTGGAGTGGGTGGAGTATCGAAACGTGAATGGGGACCAAGGGCGGCATTCCGTGTGGATGAATGTCGCCGGTTTGACCGCGAAAGCGCGTCTACCTCTGACGAAAACAACGTCGGTGTACGGCGAAGGCGGCCTGGGACTGGTCACGCGAAAGGGATTCGCGATCAATGGATCGCCGGTGGTGTACGACGCCAGCTACGCCACGTTTTTGTTTGGCGGGGGCCTGGAGCATCACCTCAATGACAACTGGAGCCTTCTCACGGGAATCACGGCAGTTCCGGGGCATTCGGCCGACCAGCAGCCTCGCACGCTGTTCTTTTCCGGAGGACTCAATTACACCGTGCGGCATCTTCCCGCGGGGCAGGCGGGTTCAGATTCCGCGGATGGACCCGCTTGGCCGAAGAACATGATCCAGATCGGGTATGTGACCGATGCGCTGGGTTACTGCGCCAACGACTTCGTTTCTAAAGGCGCGGTTCCGGTTTTCTGGACGGGCTCGGTTCAAGTGGCACATGGGCTGTCTGTCGATTACAGGCGCAATGTATTTCACACCGGCCGGTTTTTCGCGCTCGATTGGGGCGCTAGCGTATCCTCCTGGCAAAGCAGGAAAGCGGACCAACGATTTTACACCGCGGCTATTTATCCGGCGCTACGGTTCGTCGCGGTTCGCACGAATCCGCTGGAATTGTATTTCGGTTATTCCCTGGCCGGGCCGGCCTTGATCACCAGGACAAGCATTGACGGAGAGGCGACCGGACGGGCGTTCACGTTTCAGGATTTCATGAGCGCGGGAATCTTGCTGGGGAGGAACCGAAGGATTACCGCTGAAGTCCGAATCGCGCATTATTCCAACGGCAATCTGTTCCCGCAGAACCCGGGGGTGACGATTCCACTCGGATTCTACCTAGGAACTTCGTTCTGAAAATCGAGGATTGGTCCAGCTTTGAACGCCATCCCCAAAAGTAACCGGTCCAAACGCCGTTTCTGTGGTGGACGCGCAGGCATAGTCGAAATGACAAATCCAGCCGTGGCTACCCAGGGTTTCTTTCAAGCCCTTTTCGATCTCGGGGGCGTGAGTCCCGATATGGAGCCGGCGCACTTTGCGGTCCAGGTCGTCGATCGCGGATCGAACAATTTTCAGCTCTTCTCCCTGAACGTCCATATCGATCAAGTCCACGTGATCCAGATCGCGCACCAGACTTCCTAGAGTCACGGCTGGGACCTCAATCGATTTCCACCCGCTCTTGTGCTCGAACACGGGGAAGTCCGCGTAGAATTCCCGGGCTTTGGTCCGCAGCTTTTCATGGGACCTGGTGATGAACTGGCCATACCACTCGTCAGCGCGGTCCTGCCTGCCCGGCATGCGGAAATAGAACAGCGTTTTTCCGGGCTGATCGCTTACGGCGCCGTGTACCAGAGTGTGCTGCGCGGGATCGAGACCGTTGTCACAGAAATGCTGTTTCAACCAGCCGAAGTGCACCGGCTCGGCTTCCACTGCCACCAAGTGACATTGGCGAATTCCGCGTTGGCGGAGAGCGGACGCCGCCCGCACCGCCCAGCGCCCGTATCCCGCGCCTAGTTCCAGCATGGTGTAGGAATCCCGCACCTGGGAAACGGATTCCAGAATGTCGATCCACTCGAAATACTCTTCATCGACCGGTGGATTGCCCATGTGGACCTCGGATGGCGATGGAGCCGCGTTCGCCACGAACTCGCAGCGTGTGCGAGTGCCCATGTAATCGGTCAGGCAGCCTCCAGGAACCGGCCCGGAGTAGGGCGAGAATTTCTCGAAAACCGGATGGTTAGTCATTTCGTGGTGCTGGAGGAGGGAGTAGAACCCTCTGCTGCATCAAAGGAAAATTAGGTGGTAGCGGGCGAGGGACTTGAACCCCCATGACCTTGCGGTCGGACGATTTTGAGCCGTCTGCGTCTGCCAGTTCCGCCAGCCCGCCACGTGCAAACATTTTAGCGCGTTCAGATGTGTGCCCGTCATCCGGTAGTGCGCTAGCGAACTACCCGTCATCCGGCGAGCGATTTCCAATTCTTCACCAGATGGTCGGCCGTTCGCCATGCGAGAGCTTGCAGTGTGAGCGTCGGGTTGCGAGCACCGCTCGATCCCATCACCGAAGCCCCCAGGATGCCCAGGTTGGGAACCTCGTGCGAAAATCCCCAGCGGTCGACCACGTTAGTCTCGGGATGGTCGCCCATGCGGGTGCCGCCATAAGCATGGGTGCTGATGCCGGGTCCGTTAGCGGGTGGTTTAGTGACCTCGATGGCGCCGGCCGCGCGGAACCATTGCTCCATCTTTTCTTGCGCGTGCTGCAGAGCGCGCTGTTCATTCTCCCGGACGCCGCCGGCGGTGATGCGGCACACGGGATCGCCCAGGGGATCGCGCACCTCCGGATCCAGATCCAGGAACGAAGTCTCGTACGGCAGCGTGTTGGTTTGCAGATAGGTCGAGGCGACCCGTCCGGCGTTCTCATGCACGAATTTCTTCCATGCCGATCCAAACAGCGGCGCGCGGCCGTAGGTGTTCATGGCGGCGGCATCGATGGGGTGGCGCTCGGTATAGACATGCAGGCTTGCGCCGCCGATGAAGCCGAGTCCGGTGTGATCGAAGGAATCGTCGGCCCACTCGTCCACCGTCACACCCTGAGCGGGAAGTCCATACCAGACGTTGATGTCGTAGGGAAATAGCGCGCTCACGTTGCTGTTCCAATGTCCGAAATAATGGCGGCCCACTTGGCCGTGATTGTTGGACAGTCCGTTGGGGTAGGCTTTCGATTTCGAAAGCAGCAGCAGGCGCGAATTTTCGTAGGTATAGCCGGCGAGCATCACGATCCTGGCGGGCTGAAAATACTCCTTGCGATCGCGAATGTAGTTGACGCCGGTGACGCGGCCGCTCGAATCGCCGTTTGAATCGGTGATGATTCGGGTGACCTGGGCTTTATCGAAGATGGTCAGGTTTTTGGTGCGGATGGCGCCTGGAATGGTAGTGATCGCCGTGGAGTTCTTCGCGCCCACGTGACATCCTCCGGCGCTGCAATAGCCATGAAATACGCACGAAGCGCGCCCACGATAGGGTTGTGAATTGATAGCCGCGGGCGGACGGAAGGGCTTCCATCCGAGCTGCCGGGCCGCGTCCCTCATGTGATCCGTGAATCCCGCGCCGCGCAGCGGAGGCATGGGATACTCGCGCTGGCGGGGGCCTTCGAACACGTTGCCCTCCGGATCAAGGCGGCCTTGAATGTTGCCGGCCTTCCCGCTGACGCCCACTTCCTGCTCGATGATGTCGTAATACGGTTCCAGTTCATCGTAGGTGAGCGGCCAGTCTTCCAGCGTGGATCCGGTGGGAATCGAGTTGGGACCGTAGCGCCGGATGGATTCGGAGCGGGTACGAAAATCCCACGGTTTCAGACGCCAGCTTTGCGCCCAGTAATGAATCGACGTGCCGCCGATCGCGTTCATCATGGGATGAACTCCGGCCGATCGAGCCTGCTGCGAGGGTGTCGCGCGCACGGTGGGGCATTCGAGCTGAGCTTTGCGCGAGCTGCTCACCAGACGCCGGACGTTGTTATACACTTCGTCGGCGTGGAAATCCCGATGCGGATCCATCCAGGTGCCCGCTTCGATACCTGCGACCTTCAGGCCGGCGCGAGCCAGCGGTAACACGGCGACGCCGCCCGCCGCGCCCAGGCCGATCACCGCGACGTCGACTGCCCTTAGATTAATGGCCATACTTGTTTCCGTAGGCCGAGACTCGATAAGGCTTTGCGTTTACATTCAAGGCTTGATCCTGGGCGGCCACCGCCGGGCGCGGACCGGGATAGCGAATCAGATCCCATCCGGCGAAATTCTTGTTGCCGCCGTAGTAGGGATCGGAGAACATACCTTCGAGCGTCAGTCGGCGCGCGCGCATGAAGAATGCGGTGTCAACCATGTCGTTGAGTACCTGGTCCCGCTTCTCAACCGAAAGGTCCGCGAGCGCCGCGCCGTGAACCCGCGTGGCGTAAGCATCCATGGCTTCCAGGCCCTGGACGAAGTTGCTTTTCTCGTTCGCGTTGGGTCCCGCCAGGACACGGTCGATATAGATCTGGGCACCCGCTTCGACGGCTCCTGGTCCAAGGTCGTCACGCGGGATCAGGCCGTCGATGAAGGCCACAAGCGTTTTCATTTGCCCTGGCGTCAGGGCGCCCTGCTGCGCCGGCGGCTGCCCCGCTAGCGTCAGGGCGGCCAAAGGTACGAACGCGGCACTTTGAAGCAGAGTTCGCCGCGAAACATCGCCAGGGTCGTTGTTCGTACGGTGCATGCGATCAATCATACATTGCGACGGAAACGTTGGGCGATACAGGGCATCTACATTTGTAGGCACTCTGGATGATACGAAGTTTTCTTTTCTTATGGCTATTCCTAGTTCTGGTGGGGGTTTGGGTGGTGGGCTGGCTGGCGTTTCACATCGCGGGAGGTCTCATCCATCTGCTGCTGATCGTAGCGGTCATTTCACTGATTCTGCACCTGTTCCACAAGACTCGCTCAATTTAACGAACCCGCATCCCATCTGATACAGGCCGAGGCCCTTGACACGGCGATTTAAACTTTAGCCGGGAGGGTACTCGAACTGATGGCCACGTTTAGAACGGCCGCCATTGTCGCACTGGCCGCTGTTCTGTTCCTTGCGGCAGGCTGCCGGAAATTTGGGAAGTCGCTGGCGCTGCCCGCCAGACCACAGCTACCCTACGCTTACTCGCAGAAGGACTACGACGTGGATATCGCCGCGTACAATGCGAACGCCCCGGTCATCACCGATGACGCCAAACAGAAGCTGGCGCAAGCAGCCCGGAATGACATCGCCTGGGGCCTGATGAGCCTGATGGACGATATGTACAACGTCTATTCGGCTAATTTGTACGCCGGTAAAGGGGCGATCGCCGCGGCCGGTGACACAGCCAGCCTGGGATTGACGACAGCGGTCGCGATCGCCAGCCGGACCGCTGCGAAAACACTGTTTGGCGCGCTGGGAACGGCGGTCACCGGGATCAATCTGACGGTGGACAAGAATGCGTTCGCGCAACAGACCTACCAGGTGATCGCGTTGGCGATGGAGACGCGGCGGACATCGATTTATACCGAGATATCCGACGGGCTGGCGAAAAAGACGGTGCTGGAATATCCCCTGAACGCCGTCAAACGAGACTTAGTTTTGTATCTTTACGCGGGCTCGCTGCCGGGAGGCTTGCAGGAGATTCAGAAAGAAGCCGGAGCGGCCTCAGCGGCTACCGACTCACAGGCGAAGCCCGCGGGAGCGCCGACTAAATAGCCGGAAGAGCCATTTTATCGGGAGGAATCCAGCCCAGTTTTGCAGCTTCGCTATCGAGAATAGCCGGGGTCCAGAAGCGGTGGAGCAATTCGAGATTGAGACGATGCCGGTTGCTCGTGATGAAATCTTCGAAGCTCGCTTCCTGGTGAGTCGCAAGCAACTTCACCCACGCTGTTGTGAGCGTTTCATGGTAAACGTGAGACGCGCCGTGATGCGCGGCGAATCGCTGAATGCCCTCGCGGATCAGCGTGAGAGCTTCATCGAACGGCATTCTGTGTAGCAGAAGCCAAGCCAACCGCAGGTGATCTCCGTGACGGAACATAGAGGAAGGCAGTACACACGTGGCGAAGGCGTCGAGAAAGTCGTCGTCACTTAGGCTTATGGACGCAACGACGATCGCCATGCAGAGAATTCTATCAGATGGATATCACCGGTATCCGGCCGCCTGCAACTCGAAAAGCTGCGCATAGCGCCCTCCGGCTCGCAGCAATTCTTGGTGCGCGCCGAGTTCGGTCACGTGTCCGCCGGCGATAACGGCGATCCGGTCGGCGATGCGCACCGTCGAAAACCGGTGCGAGATCACGATGCCGATCCGGCCTTTGAGATTCTCTTTAAGCTCGGCGAAGATGGCCGCTTCGGCCTCCGGGTCGAGCGACGAGGTGGGTTCGTCCAGAATCCAGATATCGGCATCGCGGTACATGATGCGGGCCAGAGCCAGCCGCTGCCACTCGCCACCGGAAAGATCGTGCCCGCCTTCAAACAGCCTGCCTACCTTGGAATCGAGGCCGCGCGGCATTTTCTTCAGCAGCCAATCGCTGCGTGCGTCGCGCAGAGCTTCCATGACGCGCTCGTCCTTAACCTCTCCATCCGGCCGTCCCATCACGACGTTTTCACGCACGGATAGTTCGTAGCTCACGTAATCCTGAAAGAGCACCCCAATCCGGCTGCGAAGAACGGATGGATCGAGATTCCTCACATCGACGCCGCCCACGCGAACCGAACCCTGATCCGGATCGTAAAAGCGAAGCAGCAGCCTGACGAGTGTACTTTTCCCGGCTCCGTTCTCGCCTACCAGCGCAATCAGTTCACCGCCGCGGATGTGCAGATTCAAGCCTGCCACCGCGGGCTCCGTTCCACCGGAGTAGGAGAATGTCACGTTATCGAACTCGATTCCGGCGGCGCCGATCGCGTTATGCCAATCCGGTTCCGGATGCGGCTCGGCCGGCACCGGCACCAAAGGTCCGATCGAAAGAAACGAAAAGTAATCTGCGAGAAACGTAGTGTGCTGGTCCACCGCCACGAAGGTGCTCGAAATCTGCCCCAAAGTTCCGGAAACTGCCGTGAACGCGCCGATCACCAGCACCACGCCGCCAGGATCAATGGTTCCCGCCACGCCGCGGATCGCCAGAAACACATAGGCAAGCGCGAGAGTAGTTCCGCCCACCAGGCCCGTCAGCATGGAAATGCGTGTGGCCGAGCGGTACATCAGCTCGCGTTGATTGAACAAATCCTCGGACAGTTTGCCGTGCCGGCCGAGCAAGTAGTCGGCGAGAACGTAGGCTCGGATCTCTTTGGTGGAGCGAGGTTGAACCAGCAGGTCGCCCAGATACTCACGTTCCCGCTCTTCGGGCGTTTCTTTGTAGAAATACTCGTAGAGGCGCGAGGTCACGCGACGCTCCAGCGCCAAGGAGAGTGCAGCCGCCGCCAGCGCGAGCACGACCAACACCCAATGCAGGCTGGCGAGGATTCCCGCCATCAGGACCACGGTGACGATGTTGCCGGAGAGTCCCAGGACCGACCAGGTGAGATCCCCGGGTCGCCAGGAAACATCGCGCTTGGCGCGCGCCAGCCGATCGTGCCAGTCGGAATTATCGAAGTGGCCGATATCGACCTTGGACGCCTGCGCCAGCAATCGCCGCTCGGCTTCCAGTTGCACGCGGCGGACGAACAGATTCCGGCCGTAGCCCATGTAGGCGCCCACGGCGCGCTGCACGGTGGTGGCGAGCCACAATCCGAGAAGGATGGGGACTAAGTCACGGAATTGTAGTGAATGGAGGCGCGCTTCAGCGATGCGGTTCACGAGGGCCGCGCCCAGATAGACGGCGACGGGAGGCATCGCGGCGCTTAGCATCCCCAACACGGAATAACGGATCAAGGAACTCGGCGAGGCGCTCCAAGCCAGACCCATCCCTTGCCACAGGTTCTTCCTCACTCTGCGGCCGCGGCCCTTGGTTGTGGGAGGGCTGTCCGGCATCCCTTTACAGTAGGCGAAAAGAGGGTAGGGGACAAGAACCCGGCCCGGGATGCTACAAATGAATTTCGGACGGTGTTAAATGGACGTTACAAAAATCAGCGCGGGTCGAAACCCACCTTCCGACCTGCACGCGATCATCGAAATACCGGTCGGAGGGACGCCCGTCAAATACGAGCTCGATAAATCCTCCGGGGCGATGTTCGTGGACCGATTCCTCCACACCGCCATGTTCTATCCCGGCAACTACGGGTTCATTCCGGATACCTTGTCGCAGGACGGCGATCCGATTGACGTGTTAGTGATCGCGCCTGTAGCGGTCGTGTCGGGAGCCGTCATTCGCTGCCGTCCGGTGGGCGCCCTGTTGATGGAAGACCAGGCTGGCCTGGATGAGAAGATTGTAGCTGTCCCGGTGGACGATCTTCATCCGTTCTATACGGGTATCGGTTCGTATCTGGATCTGCCTGAGATCATGCGCGAGCAGATTGCGCACTTTTTCAATCACTATAAGGATCTGGAGCCAGGCAAGTGGACCCACATCGGAAAATGGGTGGATGTCGAGGACTCCAAGCGGCTGATCATGGATGCGATCGATCGGGCCGTGAAACGCGGGACCCTAGTCCCGCGACCGTAGGTCCTCAAGTTCTTCGAGTGTTCGCGGCCAGTCTTTCCCCAGCAATCGGCTGAGTGCGCGATCGGCCAGCAGGCGGCCGCCAGTCTGGCACACGGCGCAGTAGTTGGTCTCGTTCGAAGCGTAGCGGATGCGCTGGACTTTGGCGCCGCAGCGGGGGCAAGGCAGCCCGTAGCGTCCATGGACGGCCATCTCTTCGCGAAATGCCGTGACCTTTTCGGGGAATCCCCCGGCGGCTTCGGCGCGAAGGCGCCCAATCCATTCCTGTAATACCCCTTGTGTGGCGGCACGAAGCGTCGCGATCTCCTCGGCCGTCAAACGGGAGGTCAGCGTGATGGGCGAAAGCCTGGCGCGGTGCAGGATCTCGTCGGAGTACGCATTGCCGATCCCGCTGAACACGTGCGGATCGGTCAGCGCGCGTTTCAGCGTGTGGCTCCCGACCATTAGACCGCGCGTAAACTGATCGAGTGATGCCGTCATAACGTCCATTCCGCCGGGATCAAAAGCCGCCAGGCCTGCCTCGCCCTGCGCCATATGCAAGGACGCCCGTTTTTGGGATCCCGCCTCGGTCAGAGTCAGGCAGCCGTTGTCGAACAGGAACGCGGCCGGGGTGCGGCGGCCGTCGGGCTTCTTGGCTTTCTCGAACCAGTGCAGGCGACCGGCGATCATCAGGTGCAGCACCAGCCAGATGTCGTTATCGAACCCGATCGCGATCCGCTTGCCGATGCGCCGGAGCGACGAAACTTTGTGGCCCACGCAGGCATTCACCGGAGGGTCGGTGGTACGCAGCAGGAAGGCGCTCGCGATCTGGGCCTGGGTCAGCGTGTGACCGGAAATCCGCTGCTCCAGCGCTTCGATGTAGACTGTGATGTCGGGAAGTTCCGGCATAATACAAATATGACTGCTGCCGAAGCCTTAAGGCATCTTCGATACTCTGGCTGGGCATCCCGAAAGCTGCTGGACGCCGCCCGAAATCTCAACCCTGAGGACCTGACGCGCAACGTTGGAATATCACATCAGAGCATTCTGGGAACGCTGTGCCATGCTCATTTCGCGGACCGCATCTGGTACGCGCGCGTAGTGGATCCGCAGGAACCGCTGATCAAAGAGGCGGATCTGCCTACTCTGGAGCGCGAGTGGTCGGACATTCAGGGGAAGTGGGAAGCGTGGGCCGAACGAGCGTCCGACGCCGATCTGGCGCGCGTGGTGGCTTATAAATCGTTAGATGGAAAGCTTTCTTCTGAGAGCGTCGTGGCGGAGGTTGTGCTGCACGTGGTCAATCATGCGACCTTGCATCGCGGGCAGGCAGTGGGAATGATCCGGCAGTTGGGAATCGCACCGCCGGTTACCGACCTGATGATGTACTATCGCGAACTCAGTGCGGCAGCCGCGTCCTAGAAGGCGCGTCTCAGAACCCCATCACCTGATAGCCGGCGTCGACGAACAATACGTTGCCGGTGACACCGCGACCCAGGTCGCTCGCCAGAAATACCGCCGTATCGGCGACTTCTTCGGGCGTGCAGTTGCGGCGCAGAGGCGCCCGCGTGGGCATGGTTTCGAGCATCTTGCCAAGCCCGGCCACTCCGCGAGCCGACACTGTTTTCACCGGCCCGGCCGAAATCGCATTGACGCGGATATTGGATGGACCCAGGTCGCTGGACAGGTAGCGCACGCACGCTTCGAGAGCGGCTTTGGCGACTCCCATCACGTTGTAATTGGTAACTACGCGGGTGGCGCCCAGGTAGGAGAGCGTCATTACCGAGCCGCCTGCGGTCATCAAAGGAGCGACAGTGCGGGCGGCGGCTACGAGCGAATAAGCAGAAACATCCTGTGCCAGCAGGTAACCCGCGCGGGACGTTTCTACGAACGGGCGGCTTAAATCTTCCCGGTTGGCGAAAGCGATGCTGTGGACGAGAGTGTCCAGCCGGCCGTGCTGGCGAACGGTTTCAGCCAGCTTGGTTAGATCTTCCTCGCGGGTGACGTCGCACTCGAAGATCGCGGCGGCGCCCAGTTCGGAACCCAGCTCCGTGACGGCTTCCTTCTGGCGTTCCCCCTGATATGTCAACAACAGTTTTGCGCCTTCGCGCCGGAAGGCTTGGGCGATGGCGTAGGCAAGACTCCACTTGTTCGCTACGCCTAGAATCAGCGCGGTCTTCCCCGCGAGCAGTTCAGGCATGAACTGTTAGTTTAGCGTGATGCCCAAGGCGCACTGCAACGCCGCCAGAAGCAACTCATTGATGTGCGCGACGATGGAGAATATATCGGGCATGATGGCCACGGCGACGGTAGCTACCAGGCCGCCCATGAGCGCGTATTCCGTCATGTCCTGCCCTTGCTGGTTCTGCCACAGCTTGTTCCGGTAGAGGCTCTTGAATATTGCCATTGTCGTCTCCTGTGCAGACAGGTTATCGCCTGGCCGCGGGCAGGCCATCCCGGTCCGAGGTACTACGAGTACCAAACCAAGCGGAGGACTGGAGTCCCGTCAGACTGTACACTGAACTTATCTCTCTGATAAAACCGTTGGCCTGATTAAACCCCGTTGGATCTCCTCACTCCACTTATGTATGTGAAAGGCGTGGGCCCAGCACGCGCGGCCATGCTCGAAGCCAAGGGCCTTAAGACCGTCGAGGACCTGCTTACTTACGCCCCCTTTCGTTATGAGGACCGCAGCAACGTCAAGCAGATCCGCGCTCTGGCCCCGGGTGAAATGGCGACCGTGCTGGCGGAGGTGCGCACCGCGCGCCTGTCCGGCTTCCGGCGGCGGGGTCTGGGGATGTTCGAAGCCACCTTCACGGATCCTTCAGGGGCAGTACTCACGGGCAAGTGGTTCCATGGCGGATATCTGAACGACATCCTGGCGCCGGGCCTGAGAGTCGCCTTATTCGGCAAGGTGGAGTACGATTCCTATTCGCGCGGCATCGCCATGATGCATCCGGAGTTCGAGATTCTCTCGGGGGACGACGATGGCGATTCCTCGCTGCATACCGGCCGGGTGGTCCCGGTTTATGAAGCCGCGGGCAAGGTCAATACGAGAGTATTTCGGTCGTTGATTCATCGCGTTCTGGAGAGTTTGCCGCCGCAGCGCGATCCTTTGCCGCCGCACCTTCTGCAACAGATGAAGCTGCCGGACCGCTGGAGCGCCATCCGGGGTCTGCATTTTCCGCCGCCGGATTCGGACCTGCGGCTATTGAATTCGTTCCGCTCGCCGGCGCAGTGGCGGTTGATCTTCGAGGAATTCTTCTGGCTGGAATGCGGGCTGGAACTGAAGCGCGCCCGGGCGCGGCTGGATCCCGGGATCGGCTTTCAGTTGAACGAACGGGTTCGGGAACGCATTAAGCAAATGCTGCCGTTTAAGCCAACCGGAGCGCAGAAGCGGGTGCTGGGAGAGATCGCGCACGATATGGCGGCTCCGCATCCCATGTACAGGCTGCTGCAAGGCGACGTCGGCAGTGGAAAGACGCTGGTGGCCGCCGAGGCCGCGATTATCGCCATAGAGAACGGCTACCAGGTGGCCGTGCTGGCGCCCACGGAAATCCTGGCGGCGCAGCATTACTTCTATTTCAAGAAACTATTTCAAAAGCTTGGGTACACGACGATTCTGCTGACTGGTTCGAGCACCGCGCGCGAGAAGACGCAGCTTAAGAAGCTGGCGGCGGCAGGGCTGGCGAAAGTCGTCATCGGGACCCATGCGCTGCTTGAAGCCGACGTGGAATTCGCCAAGCTGGGGCTGGCAGTGGTCGATGAGCAGCATCGCTTCGGGGTGGAGCAGCGCCAGAAGCTGCTCGAAAAGGGCGGGGAGCATCCCGATGTTCTGGTGATGACGGCGACGCCGATCCCCAGAACCCTGGCTTTGACGATCTACGGCGATCTGGACGTGAGCGTGATCGACGAGATGCCGCCGGGCAGGAAGCCGATCGTTACGAAGCATGTTGAAGATGCGCGCGTCGAGCAGGTCTACAGCTTCGTGCGCACGCAGATCGACCAGGGCTCGCAGGCTTACGTGGTGTATCCCGTTATCGAGGAATCTGAGACGCAAGCAATGAAGGCCGCCCAGAAGATGCACGAACATCTTTCGAAGGTGGTATTCCCGGATGTGGCGGTGGGTTTGCTGCATGGCAAACTTTCCTCCGACGACAAAGAGTCGGCGATGGAGAAATTCCAGCGCGGCGAGACCAAGATTCTGGTGTCGACCACGGTGATCGAAGTCGGAGTCGATGTGCCCAACGCCACGGTGATGATGATCGAGCAGGCCGAGCGCTTCGGTCTGGCGCAGCTCCACCAGCTGCGGGGGCGCGTGGGCCGGGGCGCGGAGCAGAGCTACTGCATTCTGGTCACCGAAAAGATGAACCCGGCGGCGAGCGAGCGAATCCGCACGCTCGTGGAATCGTGCGATGGATTTTACATCGCCGAGATGGATATGAAGCTGCGCGGTCCGGGCGAGTTCTTCGGAACCAAGCAATCCGGGATCCCGGCGCTGCACATCGGCAATATTCTGCGGGACGCGGATATTCTGGAGATCGCGCGCAATGAAGCGGCTGCGTTTGTGGCGCATCCGCCGCTTGAAAGCGATCTGCGTAAGGCGATCGAGTTCATCCGCGACCACTGGCAGCGGCGGTACGGTTTAGTTCAGGTCGGTTAGCATGCGAGTAATCGGTGGTGAGTTTCGCAGCCGCGCGATCAAGTCCGTTCCGGGTCTGGACGTACGCCCGACTCCGGATCGTCTAAGAGAAGCCTTGTTCAACGTGCTGGCGCCGCGCATCGCCGGTGTGGTTTTTGCGGATCTATATGCGGGAACGGGCGCCGTGGGGATTGAGGCGCTGAGCCGCGGAGCATCGAGAGCTATCTTTTCCGAGAATGGCCGTGCCGCGATCGGCGTATTGCGCGAGAATCTTAAGTCGCTCGGGCTCGAAGGGCGAGCGGAATTGCGGCAGGGGAAAGCCGCCGCCCTGATCGGCAGGATCACGGCCGATATCGTGTTCCTGGATCCTCCCTATGAGCTGCTCGGCGAGTATGAGACGGCGCTGACAAAGCTCGGCCAGATTCCGCCGGCGTTGGTTATCGTGCAGCATGACGTGCGGCTGAAGCTTGCGCCGGCTTATGGAGAGCTTCGCCAGACGCGGGTGCTACGGCAGGGGGACAACTGCCTGAGCTTCTTCAGCCCCGGCCGCTAAGGCTGGCGCGGGGCAGAGAGGTAGTCGCGGTACAGCCAAATGCAGGCGACCGCGACCGAGATGGCGATCACCACCGCGATCACGATCGCGACCCATCGGCCCGAAACTGTTGGAGTGGACGCCATGTTAAGGGGAACTGACCGCCGCCGACGGGCCTTGCGCATTCGTCAGCGTCACGCTCACCTTGGTTATCGCCGTGGCGCTGCCTTGGGTGACACTGAACGGAACGGTCAGCTTGAACTCGCCGCCGGTGTTATTCGATGAAGCATTGCTGAACCAAGCAGCGTAAGGGGAAGTCAGAGGAACCGTGAGTGTGGCCTGGGACAGCGTGTTACCGCTCGATACCGTGAACGTAAAGCTGCCGCTGGATACGGCGCGTGTGTTGGAATACC
>Ga0070691_10000462_pt1 | contig 15098 bp, 11 predicted proteins | sample KBSK1101metaG_FD_64673 | JGI IMG/M metagenome (GOLD analysis project Ga0070691, IMG submission 64673) | Corn, switchgrass and miscanthus rhizosphere microbial communities from Kellogg Biological Station, Michigan, USA - KBS K1-10-1 metaG | ecosystem: Host-associated > Plants > Roots >... | reverse complement strand
GACGTATTTGGTGGCCACGAAATAGTTGATCGCATTCAAGTTGCCCGAAGAAATCGCGTCGGACACCATTTGCGTCGCTTTCGCTTCCGCCGCGGCCAGCCGTTCGCGCGCCTCGGCCTCGCGGAACGCGGCTTCCTTCTTGCCTTCGGCTTCCAGGATCGTCGATTGCTTTTCGCCGTCTGCCTTCAGGATCGCGGCTTGCTTGAATCCTTCCGCCTCCAGGATGTTCGCACGCTTCTCGCGTTCGGCCTTCATCTGACGCGCCATCGCGTCCACCAGATCCTTGGACGGGCTGATGTCCTTGATCTCGATGCGGTTGACCTTGACTCCCCAGGGATGGGTGGCCTCGTCGACCACCTTCAGCAAGCGCGCGTTGATCTCGTCGCGCTTGGACAGCGATTCGTCGAGATCCATCGCGCCAAGCACGGTGCGGATGTTGGTCATCACCAGCGCCTGCGTCGCCTGCTCAAGGTTGGCGACCTCGTACGCCGCCTTGGCGGCATCCAGCACCTGGTAGAACACCACGCCATCGACCCGCACCACCGCGTTGTCCTTGGTGATCACGTCCTGCGAGGGCACCGCCAGCACCTGTTCCATCATGTTCATCTTGCGGCCGATCGCGTAGATGAAGGGCATGAGGAAATGCAGCCCCGGCGGCAGCGTGCGCGTGTACTTGCCGAAGCGTTCCACCGTCCACTCGTAGCCTTGCGGCACGATTCGGACCCACTTCGCGAGCACGATGATCGCGACGACGACGACGACGATTGCAACGATGATGGACGGCGCCATGACCCCTTCCCTCTGTGAGTGGGGCGCAGTATACCGATTTGCACCAAATTCAAGCCTCGCCCCTGCCTTGCCCCGGCAAGAGAGGGTTCACGCCTCCGTTTTCGGCAACGACACGGTCACCCGCAAGCCACCGCCTTCGCGATTGGCGAGACCAATGCGGCCGCCGTGCGCCTCCACGATTTCGCGCGCCAGCGCCAGGCCCAGGCCGGTGCCGGAACGCTTGGTGGAATAGAACGGCAGCAACGCCTGCGCCAGTACCGTGTCGCTCATGCCGGGGCCGCGATCGGCCACCTCGATGCGCCAATATTGCGGGGCCTGCTTGATGGCCAGCGTCACCTCGTCCGGATCGCCCCCGGCTTCCGCGGCGTTCTTGACCAGGTTGATCAGCACCTGCTCGATCTGCGCGGCGTCGAAGCGCGCGGACTCGACCGGCACCTCGCCCACGAGCCGGAATTCGCAATGCAGCTTCAACGATTCCAGGAACGCCGCCCACTCGACCGACGCCGGATTCGGTTGCGGCAATTTGGCGAAGCTCGCATAGCCGGCCGTGAAGGAGTGCAAGTGACGGACGCGATCGCCGATGCCCTCGAACACTTTCGGCAAGCGCGCCAGATCGTTGCGACGCGCCAGTTCCGCGCCGGAGTGCGCCAATGACGAGATCGGCGCCAGCGAGTTGTTCAACTCGTGGCTGATCACGCGGATCACGCGTTTCCACACCGACACTTCCTGACGCGACAACTCGCGGGTCATGCGCTGCACCAGATACAGCTGGTGCGGCCGTCCCTGCAGGCGGAACTCCCGCCGCGACAGGTGGAAGTATTCCTCGTCATTGCCCATCTCGACGCCGAACAGGCTGTCTTCGCTGGCTGCCAAGGCCTGCCGCATCGCCTCGGGGCAGGCCTCGAGCAAATCATCGAAGCGCAAACCGGCCGGGCTCTTGCCCTCGTTGAACAAGTGCCGCGCGGCGACGTTCGCGTACACGATGCGATCGCTCGTGTCGGTCAGGATCAACGCGGTCGGCGAATGCTGCACCACCGTATCCAGCAGTAATTCCCGCTGCACCAGGTTCTGGCGTTGCTCGCGGAGCGCATGGCCGAGTTCATTGTGCGCTTCGATCAACGCGCCCAGTTCATCGCGGCGGCGGGTGCGCAGCGAGATGCTGAAATCGCCGTCGCGATAACTGGCGACGCTGCCCGACAACGCGCGCAACAGCCGCCGCACCGGCTGCATCGCCGAATGCGCGAACCACGCCACCGGCGCGAGGCACACCGCGATCGCGATGGCACCACCCAGCCACGCGCTGCGTGTCCATTCCGTCAGCGCCGCGGCCAAGGCCGCCGCGATCACCGCGGCTGTGATCAACAACAGCGCAAGTTTGCCTTCGAGGGAAGAGAAGCGCATGGGGTTCGCTAAACGATAAATCGGACAGGACTCGGGACTCGGGACTCGGGACTCGGGACTCGGGACTCGGGAAGCCTAACAACACTTCGTCATTCCGGGGCTGCCCGCGCCTTATGCGGGCAGAACCCGGAACCCAGCGACTTTCGCAATGGTGCAAGTCACTGGAGTCGCGGCGCAGCCTGCCCCGGAAGTGCTCTTGATCCGGGGCCGCGTCCGGCATGACGACGCTTCTATTTCGTTCGCGGACCCACCACCAACAGCTAACCTTCCGTCGGAATCCCGTACCGCTGCATGCGCCGGTACAACGCCTGCCGCGACAGGCCGAGCGTCCGCGCGGCGCGGCTGATCACGCCACCGGCCTTGCGCAGCGCTTCCTCGACGGCTTCGCGCGGCGGGTCGTCCAGGCTGCGCGCGGGCGCCGCGGCCACCGCCGAAAGCCCGAGATGCGCCACGGTGATTTCGTCGCGACCGCACAACAATTTCGCGCGGTCGATGGTGTTCTTGAGCTCGCGCACGTTGCCCGGCCACGGATAATCGAGCAGCGCATCGCGCGCCTGATCCGACAACACCGCGTCGTCGTCCAGGAAGTGCTCGGCCAGCGGCAGGATGTCGTCGGGGCGGTCCGACAGCGGCGGCAGCGCGATCTCGATCGTGTTCAGGCGATAAAACAAATCCTGGCGAAACTTGCCGTCGCGGATCATCACCGGAATGTCGGCGTTGGTGGCGCTGATCACGCGCACCTTCACCTTGCGGGTGCGCGTCGAGCCCAGCCGCTCGAACTCGCCCGATTCCAGCGCCCGCAGCAGTTTCATTTGCCCGGCCGCCGGCAGGTTGCCGATTTCGTCCAGGAACAGGGTGCCGCCGTCGGCCGCCTCGAACCGTCCTTCACGCGCCCGCGTCGCGCCGGTGAATGCGCCGGCCTCGGCCCCGAACAATTCGGCCTCGATCAATTCGCTGGGCAGCGCACCGCAATTGACCGTCACCAGCGGCTTGTCGCGCACCGCCGAATTCGCGTGCACGATTTCGGCGATGCGTTCCTTGCCCGCGCCGTTGGGTCCGGTGACCAGCACCGGCACGTCGGCGCGCGCGACGCGGCAGGCCAGTTCCAGCACCCGCAGCATTTCGTCGGACGCGAACACGATGCCGCGCAAATCATAATCGCGCTCCAACGCCTCGCGCCGGCGCCGCCGCGTCATCCGCGTGGCGGCCGCGGCACGCGCGTTCTCGGAAAGCTCCAGCAGGTTCTCGACCGTCGCGAGCAGCTTGGCGTCGTCCCACGGTTTGGACATGTAATCGGCCGCGCCCGCCTTCACCAGTTGCACCGCGGTTTCGAGGTGCGACCAGCCGGTCAGCAAAATGACGGGGAGATCCGGATGCCGCGCGCGAATCGCGTGGAACAGTGCCACGCCTTCCTCGCCTGACGTGGTGTCGGCGCTGAAATTCATGTCGGCGATCACCACGTCCACCCGTTCGCGCGCCAGCAGCGCGAGGCCTTCGTCGGGCATCGTGGCGGTCAGCGGACGGATTTCGCGCAACGACAGCAGCAGCGACAGCGCGTCGCGTACCGCGCTCTGGTCATCGATGATCAGTACTGTTCGCATGCGTCGTCAATGTGTTCAAGATTCACCGTTCGAGGCTATCACGCTTTTCTTCCTCTCCCGGAGAGAGAAGGCGCACTACACGCTTTGCGCGGAAACCGAACCCTCATCCGGTCCTTCGGACCACCTTCCCCGAAGTGAGAAGGGAACAGCAAAAATCACACGCCCCGCGTCGCCACCACCGGCGGCACGTTGGCCGCGCGCAGCGCGGGCCCGAGTACGGCAAGTTGTCCCAGCAGCCACAGCGCGATCGCACTGGCCGGCAGGTAGTACCAGGGCATCCGGTCCAACTGGTAGTGCTGCATCAGGTAGAGGTTGATGCCGAATGCCAGGATCATGCCGACCGCAACGCCCGCACTGCTCAGCAGGAAATTCTCGGTCTGGAAGTACTGCATGATGTGGGATCGCGTCGCGCCCACCGCGCGACGGATGCCGATCTGCCGGCGCCGCTGGCCGACCCAGAAGCTGGTCAGCCCCACGATTCCGAACGCGGTCACCGCCAGCATCACCACGCACACCAGCACCAGCATCCACACCATGCTGCGGGTGTCCGCGAAGTACTTGTCACGGATATCGGAGAACGTCCGGCCCTTGACCACGGCATTGGGCGACAGGGCGCCCAGCTTGGCGACGGCTGCGTTCATCACCCGCTCGCGATCCTGCGGTGCGGTGCGGATCATGTAGTCGCCCAGCGCGGCAGACGGCGACACCGGAAAGAACGCCGCCCAGTAGAACTGGCTCAAGCCGGCGCCGTTCTGGTTCGGCCGCAACACGTTCGCCACGACACCGACCACGGTGTACGAATTGCTGTCGCCCAGCCAGATCCGCTGGCCCAGCGCGTTCTTGTCCGGCCACATGCGTTCGGCCAGGCTCTTGGTGATGATCACCGAGTGGCCGCTGGGGATGTAACTGTCACCGAGGCTGCTGTCGGCGTACTCGTCGCTGTTGAACAGGCGACCCTCGATCAAACGCATGCCCAGCGCTTCGGGTCCGCCGCTGGAGAGGTAATAAGTCGCGACGTTCGGGCTGTTCTTCTGGAACAGCGCGCCGGGCCCGAGTGCGAAATTGGAATTCCAGCTGCTGTTGCCGAGCGGCACCATGTTGACCGCGGCCACACCCGTCACGCCCGGAATTTCCCTCAAGGCCGCAATGTCGCGCGGAACGTCGGCGTGGGCGAGCTTGGGATCGGTGCCCTGCACGTTGATGTCCACGAGACCGGCCTGGTCGATCGCGTTCGGCAGGTGAATTTCCGCGATGCGTTGGCCGATCATGAACACCGCGTTGCACAGCACGGCGCAGGCCAGCGCGATTTCCAGCACGATCAGGGCGGCCGGAATCTTGTGTTTGCGAAGTGCAGCAAGAATGGGTTTGATATCCATGGCTGTTCCTCAAACTGCTTTCAACTGCGGCGCCGGCGCCACCACGCAGGCGCGCCAGGCGGGCAGCAAGCCCGCGATCAGACTGGCGATCAGCGCGATCACGAAGGTGGCCACGAACATCGAAACATCGAGGTGCGCGAGACTGGCGTACTGCGCCGGCTGGTGACGGACGGCCCACAAGCCGAGTTCCGCAAAAATCAGCCCCAACACGCCGCCGGCGATGCCGACCATGCCGGACTCCACCATGAATTGCGCGAACACCGCGCCGCGGGTCGCGCCCAGCGCACGCCGCACGCCGATCTCGCGCGAACGGCGCAGGCATTTCGCCAGCAGCAGCCCGACGGTATTGACGACGCAGATCAACAGGAACCCGAACGCGAGGTTGGTCTGCAGGCGTGCATCGTCCGGCACCACCTGCTGCTGGGCCAGGAATCCCGTCAAGTCCGGCAACCACGTGTTGGGGCGATGGAACCGCCCCAGTGAAATCTGCTGCTGTACGTAATTGGAGAGATACGTCTTGTAGGCCGTCGCGTCCGAGGCATTGGCCAGTTCCACCCACAGGCTCACGATCGCGCAGGGCGCGGTTTCCAGATGATTGATGTCGAACCCCGTCGACCAGCAATTGACGTTCTGCGGGTCCATCCGGTCTGCGCGCGCGGACTGCAGCGGCAGGAACACCGCGTCGCCATTGCCGTAGCCGCGTCCGCCGAGATTCACCGCATAGAAGCGTGGCTGGGGCGCCCAGGGCTTCAGCACCCCGACGATGCGATAGTCGTGATCGTTGATGCGGATGGTTTGCCCCACGCTGTTCCTGCCGCCGAACAGCTTGTCGTTGAGGAAATCCGCGATCACCACGACGCGCGCCCGGTCTTCGCCATCCTGCTCGCTCCAGCCGCTGCCGTACTGGAACGGCGCATCGAACATCGCGAAGAAATCCGCCGTGGTCGTCACGCCATCGCTGTAGAACGGATGTTCGCCGACGCGCAGCGGCGCGATCTTCGCCTGGGTCAAAGCGAGGACTGCCTGGCGTTCCGCCTTGCGCGCACGCAGCAGGTTCATCGCATCCGTGTACGAGAGCATGTTGCCCCAAGGCGGCTTGCTCTCGCCGGGCACGTAACCTTGCACCGGCAGCGGATCCAGCTCCGGCGTGAACAACCGCGCGCTTTTCTGCGGCAGCGGATCGCCCGACAGCAGTTTCAACACCGTGAGCGTGGTGATGGATGCACCGATGCCGAGACCGAGCGCCAGCACCATCAGCGCGGTGAGTACCCGGTTGCGCCTGAAGCTGCGCACGGCGAGGTCGAGGTAGTAGCCGAACATTCATTTGTCTCCAGATCTTTTCCTTCTCCCTTCGGGAGAAGGGCGCAACGCGTTGCTCTTGCTTTTGCCCGAACGGCCAGACGAGGTTACGGGTCTCGCCCGATCGTTACGCGAGCACCGGACCCTCACCACCACCCCTCTCCCAGAGGGAGAGGGGAGAAAATCACACGCTCCGCGTCGCCACCACCGGTGGCACCGCCGCCGCGCGCAGCGCCGGCACCAGCACAGCCAGCTGCCCCAACAGCCACAGCACGACCACGCCAATCGGCAGGTACCAAAGCGGCAGGCGCGGCACCTCGAAGAACTTCATCAGCGCGATATTGACGCAGATCGCCAGCACGACGCCGAGCACGATCCCGAACGTGACGATCAAAAAATTCTCGGTCTGGAAGTAACGCAGGATGTCCGCGCGCGTTGCGCCCAACGCGCGGCGGATACCGATCTGCTTGCGCCGCTGCGCCACCCAGAAACTCGCAAGCCCCACGATCCCGAACGCAGTGACGCCGAGCAGCGCCACGATCACGCCAACCAGCAAACCCGCCATCGCGCGGTCGGTTCGGAAGAAGCGCCGGCGCAGTTCGCGAATGGTCTGGCTGTCTTCGTGATCGACTACGACGTCTGGCGCGATCCGGGCCATCGCGGCCTTGGCTTCCGTCATTACGCGATCGAGGTCGTGCGGGTTGGCGCGAATCAGGTAGGTGCCGGCCAACTGCGGCCCCGGTTGTGCCGGCACGAACGCCGTCCACTGCGCGCCTCGCTCGCCCTCTTCGTCGTATTGCTGGATTGCCAAGTTCGCGACCACGCCGATCACGCGGAAGTGGAACGGCCCGGTCCAGAATTCCTTGCCGAGCGGATCTTTGCCGGGCCACAGGTGCCCGGCAAGCGTGCGGGTGATCAACACCCGCGAACTCGCGGGCACGAAGGTCTTGATCGCCTGATAGTCCTCCGCCGTCGGCATGCGGCCGGCGACCAGTTCCAGCCCCAGCGCTTGCGGTGTGCCGGGATCGCCGACGTAGAACTCCGGCACGCCGCGGAACTGCTTGCCGGCCTGATCGAGCGTGATGCCCACCGCGCCGGCCTGGGGCCCGAACGGCACGGAGTTGATCACGTGCACCGATTCGACGCCGGGGATCGCGCGCAATCCGGACACCACGCGCGCGTTGAGGTCGCTGGCCTGGCTGGCATCGAAGCCTTGCAACGAGAGGAATCCGAGCGAAGTTTCATCCACGCCGCTGTTGATGCGCATCGCCGAGAGGCGCCCGGCGATCAGAAAGCACGCGTTGCACAGCACCGCGCAGGCCAACGCGATTTCCAGTGCGATCAGCACGGTCGCCAGCCGGTGTTTTTTCAGCGCAGCAAGGATGGGTTGGATTTGCATGCTGAAGCCTTTTTGAATTTCCTGTAGGAGTGGCCCGGTGCGTAGCGCTGGCGCGCTCCTACAAAGTCTTGAGTTGCAGCGCCGGCGCGATGCGGCTGGCACGCAGTGCCGGCAGCGCGCCCGCGATCAAACTCACCACGATCGCCAGCACAAAAGTAATCGCGAACATCGATGCATCCATATGCACGAGACCCGAATACGCGGTCTGCTGCCGCCGCACCAGCCATAGCCCGACGAGCGTCAGCAGCCATCCGCCGACGCCGCCGATGAAACCGATCAATCCCGCTTCCGTCAGGCACTGCGCGAACACCGAACGCCGCGATGCACCCAGCGCACGGCGCACGCCGATCTCGCCGGCGCGTCGCAGGAACTTGGCCAGCAGCAGGCCCACCATGTTGAACAGGCAGATCGCCAGGAACGCGAACGCCAACCAGGTCTGCAGCTTCACGTTCTTCGGGATTACATGGTTGTAATCCAGCCAGTCCATCAGGGCGCGCAGCCGCGTTTCGGTATAGCCGATTCGGCCAAGCGCCTTTTGTTCCTGCGCATAGTGGTCGAGAAACGCGCGATAAGTGGCAATCTTTGCCTGGCCATCCAATTCCACCCACAAGCCGACCCAGTTGCAGGGTGCGTTCTCCAGATGACCGGGCTGCGGGGGGAGCGCCCAGCAGTTGAATTGCTGAAAGTTGCCGTCGTTGACTTCGAGACTGGTCCGGAACGGCATGAACACGTCCTCCGGCTTGCCGTAGTAACTCGCCGTATCGCCGTTCGCGAAACGACCGCCGACCACGCTGTAGAACGTGGGCGAGGGACGCCACGGCTTCAGCACGCCGACAATTCGCACGTCGCTCTCGCGGATACGCAAGGTCTTGCCCACGCTGTCCTTGCCGCCGAACAGCTTGTCGTTGAGATCGCTCGAAATCACGGCGACCCGCGCGCGATTCGCGCCGTCGGCCGCGGTCCACGCACTGCCATACTCGAATGGCACGTCGAACATCGGGAAAAAGTCCGAGGTGGTGGACAACATGGTCAGCATCAGCGGCGGCTGACCTGTCCCCGGCACGCCGAGTTTGATGGGACTGTCTGCGATCAGAGCCTGACGGTCTGCGCGATGCGCGCCCCAGAGATCCATCGCCGAGCGGTAGTCCAGCATGTCCGGCGGCTCACGCAGGCTACCGCCATGTGGCGTGGGGTCACCGTCGACTTGCGCGTAAAACAAGTGCGCGCTCTTGCCCGGCAGCGGATCGCCGGACAAAAGATGCATCACCGTCAACGTGGTCATGCTTGCGCCGATGCCGATCGCGATGGCCAGCACCATCAACACAGTCAGCAAGCGGTTGCGCTTGAGGCTGCGGATCGCAAGGTCGAGGTAGTAGCCGAACATTTCATTCACTCCCTCTGTTGAATCCCTCCACCTTCGGGAGAGGGCGGCGCGAAGCGCCGGGTGAGGGTTCGGAATCCGCGCGACGCTTCACCGACCCGCACCCTCATCCGCCCCTGCGGGGAAAAACAGGAGCAGCGCGTTGCGCCCTTCTCCCGGAGGGAGAAGGGAACAACTTAAACTGACCGCGTAGCCTCCACCGGCGACACGCGCGACGCACGCCGTGCAGGCGCGAACACCGCGCCCTGCCCCAGCAAAAGCAGCACGACCACGCCGGCCAACACGTAGAGCAGCGGCATCCGGTCCATCGCAAGTTGCCGCATCATCCAGAGATTCAATCCCACGGCGAAGACTGCGCCCAGCACCACACCGGCACCCGCGATCAGCAGGTTTTCGGTCTGGAAGTAGCGCAGGATGTCGTGCCGGGTCGCGCCGAGCGCGCGGCGGATGCCGATCTGCTTGCGTCGCTGGCCGACCCAGAAACTGGTGAGCCCGATAATCCCCGCGCCCGTGATCACCAGCAGCACCGCACAGATGATGCCCATCAGGATCGCGGTGCCGCGATCGCTGTCGTAGGCACGATGGCGGATTTCGGCGAAGCTGAGTACGCCGTCCTTGGGATCGATGACGCGCATGCGGCTCTGCGCGAGCAATGCCTTGGGCGCCTCGCGCATCGCGGTCGCCAACTCGCCCGGCTTCGCGCGCACGATGTAGTAGGTGCCGAACGACATGTCGAGGCGACGCGGCCAAAGCATGGCCTGGTAGGCGAAATCGCGCGACCAGCTGTCGACTTCCTGGCGCTGCAGGCGTTCGACGATGCCAATGATGGTGGTCGGCGTCGTACTCATGGTGTAGAAGCTCTTGCCCAATGCCGAGCCGTCCGGGTACAGCTTGTCGGCGAGCGCCTTGGTCACGATCGCCACCGGCGGCGCCTTGCTGTCGCGCATCCCCATCGGCTCGATTTCGTCGGGCCTGAAATTGCGCCCGGCGATCAGCTTGAGGCCCAGCGTGTCGAGCAAGTGCGTGTCGCTCAGGTACACCGCCGCATCGGTGGTCTTCTGCACCTGGTCGGGCTTCATCATCACGAAGTTGTCCCAGCCGCCGCCACGCAACGGATACGAGTTCGCCGGCGCGGCATTGCGCACCGCGGGCAGTTGCCGGAGCGCAACGAGGTCGGCCTGGATCTGCGCGTCGATTTGTGGCTCCGTCTGCCGGCCCGCCCACTGGCTTCCGATCACGAACACATTGGCTTCATCGATGCCGGTGGGCTCGGACAGGTGCGACAGGCGCTGGTGGATGATGAACAGCGCATTGCAAACGATCGCCAGGGTCAGCGCGATCTGCAACGCGATCAACACGGTGCCGGCCTTGTGGTGGCGAAGCGCGGCGAGGATGGGCTGGATTTGCATGATGGTTCGCCCTCAGTTCGACCGCAGGTGCCAGGCGGGCTGCACGTGCGCTGCGCGCCAGGAGGGGTAGAACGCCGCGATCACCGTGGCGGCGACGGCAACCGCCAGCGTCAACGCCACCAGCGACAAGTCCACGTGCGCCAGGCGCGCGATCTCGGGACGGAACAGCAAACCCACGCCCGACACGCCCACGGCGGTCAACAGCAATCCCAGCAAACCACCCGCCAAGCCGACGGTGCCGGCCTCGATCAGGAACTGCACGTAGATCTCGCGGCGCGATGCGCCCAATGCGCGGCGCACGCCGATCTCGCCGGATTTACGCATGAACTTTGCGAGCAACAGCCCGACGGTATTGACCAGGCAGATCAGGAAGAAGCCCAGCGACACCATCAGCGAAACTCGGCTCTCGGGCGGCACCACGTGCATGTACGCCATCCACTGCGTCACGTCGCGCAGGCGCACGTTGGGGGGCCAGCCGAAACGGCCCGCACGCTGTTGGTCGGCGGAATAGCCTTGGAGGAAATTGCGGTAACGCGCGACGTCAGTCGCGTCGTCCAACTCCACCCATGGCGTGATCCACACGCAATCGCTGCGCAGCCAGTCGTTCCAGCCGTGCATGGCGGTAGCCTGGCGGCAACTGTTGTTGCCGGCGGTGTCGATCTGAAGATCCAGCGCGCGGGTGAACGGCAGGTAGAAATCCGCGGGCTCCTCGAAACCGCTGCTGCCGAACAGCGAATAGAAGCGCGGCACGGGATCCCAGTGCCGGGTCACGCCCACGATGCGATAGTCGTGACCGTCCAGATTGATTTCGCGGCCGATGCTGCTGGCGTCGCCGAACAGCTTGCGGTTGAATTCCTCGCTCAACACGATCACGGGTGCGCGGCTTTCGTCCTGTGCCGCGCTCCAGCCGCTGCCGTACTGGAACGGCACTTCGAACATCGGGAAGAAATCGCCGTACACCGCATAACCTTCCGCCTTGAGCGGCAGGCTGCGGCTGCCGCCCGGCATCAGCGACAACTGCACGGGATACAACAGGGTTTGCCGCTTCGCTGCGTGCGCGCGCATCAATGCCATCGCGTCGACATAGTTCAGCGCTTGCGGAGGTTCGCCCTGCAGGTTCTGCTGCGGTCCCCAACTGTCGATCTGCGGCGTGAACAACTGCGCCGACTTGTCGGGAATCGGATTGCCCGACACCGCGCGGAACACGGAATACGTGATCATCGACGCCGCCACGCCGAATCCGATCGCCACCACCATCAGCGCGGTAAGCGCAGGGTTGCGCCTGAGGCTGCGAATGGCCAGGTCGAGGTAGTACGCAAACATTACGCATTCCCTACTTGATCGTCATTCCGGGGCCGCGCGCAGCACGGAACCCCGAATTGGTTTGGAACGCGGGTAAACCGATTCCGGGTTCTGCCCGCGATGAAGCTGCGGGCAGCCCCGGAATGACGACACGTGTTGTACGGGTTCGCCAACATCACACGCTCCTTGTTGCCTCCACCGGCGACACGCGCGAGGCGCGCAAGGCCGGCGCGAACACCGCGCCCTGGCCCAGCACCAGCAGCGCGACGACACCGACCAGCACGTACAGCAGCGACATCCGGTCCATCGAAAACTGCTTCATCATCCAGAGGTTCAGGCCCACCGCCAGCAGCGCACCCATCACCACGCCGACACCGGCGATCATCAGGTTCTCGGTCTGGAAGTAGCGCAGGATGTCGTGACGGGTCGCACCCAGCGCGCGACGGATCCCGATCTGCTTGCGGCGCTGGCCGACCCAGAAACTGGTGAGGCCCACAATGCCCGCGGCGGTGACGCACAGCAGGATCAGGCAGATCACGCCCATCAGGATGGCCATGCCGATGTCGGCGCGATACGCGCGCGCGCGAATTTCGGAAAACGGCATGATGCCGATGCCGATGTCCGGCTGGTTCTCCAGCACGCGCATCGGATTGGCCTTGAACAGCGCCTCCCCCGCCTCGTGCATCGCCGCATCGAGGCGCCCGGGCTTCGCACGCACCGCGGTGCGCGTGTAACTGGCATCCAGGCGAATCGGCTGCAGCACCGAGTTCCACGCGAAGCTGTCGCCCCAGCCGCCCGCGGCCGGTATCTGCATCCGTGCGACGATGCCGATGATCGTGCTCGGAATCGCCTGCCCGTCAAGGTAAACGGTCTTGCCCAGCGCGTCGCCCTTCGGGAACAGCTTGTCCGCGAGGGTCTTGGTCACGATGATCATCGCCGGCTGGCCGACGCCGCGGAAGCCGCGGTTGGTGATATCGCTTGACGTGAAATTGCGGCCCGCGACCAGTTGCAGGCCCAGCGTCTTCAGCATCTGGTCGTCGCCGAAATAGTAGGCGGCGTGTTCGGTACTGTGCTGCTGGTCCGGCTTCAACCCGACGCCGCCCGTCCACGACGATTGCAGCAGCGGCAGCGAATTGATGGCCGCCACCGACTCCACGTCGGGCAAGCCACGCAGGGTCTCCAGGTCGCCGCGTTGCATCGCGTCGAGTTTCTGGACCGACTCGGCATCGTCGCCGGTCGGCGCGCCGACGTAGGCCTGCTGGATCAGGAACAGGTTCTGCTCGTCGACGCCGGTTGGCCGATTCACCCGGTCGACCCGCTGCCCGATGATGAACACCGCATTGCAGACGATCGCCAGCGTCAGCGCGATCTGCAGCGTGATCAGCGTGACGCCGGCCTTGTGCTTCTTCAGCGCCGCGAGAATGGGATGGAGTGTCATGGCGCGATCCTCAGTTCGATTTCAGCTGCCACGCGGGCTGCACCGCCGCCGCGCGCATCGTGGGATAGAGACCCGCCAGCATCGTCGCCACGATCGCGACGAGGAGCGTGGTGACCAGCAGCGAAACGTCCAGGTGCGCCAGTGCGGCGATGTCGCGCGGCAGCACCCAGCTGACGCCGCCGATGCCGAGTCCTGTCAGCACCAGACCCAGCACGCCGCCCGCGAGGCCGACCATGCCCGACTCGACCAGGAACTGCGTGTAGATCTCGCGCCGCGATGCACCCAGCGCGCGCCGCACGCCGATCTCGCTGGCGCGCCTCAGGAACTTGGCCAGCAGCAGCCCGGCGGTGTTCACAAGGCACACCAGCAACAAACCCAAGGCCACGTAAAGCGAAATCCTGGTGTCGGGCGGCACCACGTGTTCGTGATCGAGCCACTCCATCAGATCGCGCAGCCGCACATTCGGCGCCCAATGGAAACGTCCGGCCTGCTGCTGCGCGGCCGCATAATTGTCGAGGTATTGCTTGTACTGCTGCGCGGCGGCCGCGTCGTCCAGTTGCACCATGAAAGCGATCCACACGCACTCGGAATGCTGCAGTCCGACGAAACCCGGCTCCTTCGGCGTCTCGACGCAATTGGTGTTGCCGTTGTTGTTCATGCTGTTGGCGATGGCGGCGGTGAACGGAATGAAGATGTTGCCGCCGCCTTCGCTGAAGCCGCCGGTGTTGACCACGTCGTAGAACTGCGGCTGCGGATGCCAGTCATCGAGTACGCCGACCACGCGGTACTCGTGTCCGTCGATGCTCAACGTCTTGCCCACGCTGTCGCCACCACCGAACGCCTTCTGGTTGAGATGGGTACTGATCACCGCGACCTGCGCGCGATGATCGTCGTCGGCCGCGCTCCAGCCGCTGCCGTACTTGAACGTCACGTCCAGCATCGGGAAGAACTCGCTGTACACGGCTTCGCCGATCGCGGTGATCGGGTGCTGGCCCACGCGCTGCGGGGTCACGGCTGCGCCGATCTGATACATCGCGGACTGGTACTTCGCGCGATGGTCGCGCATCAAGGCGACGGCATCGATGTAACTCATCGCATCCGGCGGTTCGTTGCTGGTGTCCTTGGGACCGTGCCCGGCGGGACCCCAGTTGTCGATCTGCGGCACGAACAGTTTCGAGGATTTCCAGGGAATCGGATCGCCCGACACCGCGCGGAACACCGACCACGTCGTCATCGACGCAGCCACGCCGAAACCGATCGTGATGATCATCAGGGCCGTGAGCGCCTTGTGCCGCTTCAGGCTGCGCAGCGCGAGATCGAGGTAGTAGGCAAACATCAAAGATCTCCTTCGGAGAAGGGAATCGGGAATCGGAAATGGGGAATCGTTGCGTGCGACGCGCCTTTGCTTTGCCGATTCCCGAATCCCGATTCTCCATTCAGGTTTTTCATCACACCGTCCTCGTCGCCACCACCGGCGGCACGGCGGCCGCGCGCAGGGCCGGGCCCAGCACCGCCGCCTGGCCGATCAGCCACAACGCGACCGCACCAGCCGGGAAGTAGAACCATGGCAGCCGCGGCAATTCGTAATGCAGCATCAGGACGAGGTTGATGCCATAAGCCAGCACCATGCCGAGCGCGATGCCGATGGTCGCCAGCAGGAAATTCTCGGTCTGGAAGTAATGCAGGATGTTGGCGCGCGTGGC
>Ga0070691_10000452_pt1 | contig 15241 bp, 12 predicted proteins | sample KBSK1101metaG_FD_64673 | JGI IMG/M metagenome (GOLD analysis project Ga0070691, IMG submission 64673) | Corn, switchgrass and miscanthus rhizosphere microbial communities from Kellogg Biological Station, Michigan, USA - KBS K1-10-1 metaG | ecosystem: Host-associated > Plants > Roots >... | reverse complement strand
CACAGCCAGTTGCTCGACGGGGATTTGCCCCTCGCTGAGCAGCAGATTGAGAACCTCGACGACTTGATTGGGCGTGGCCACGCCGATTGTATCCCCCAGTGAGAGTTCGCTGACACCCATCTCCAGCAGTTCACGGGCGACGTGTAGCACCTGGCGCGGGTCCACATTGCCTTCATAGGGGCAGCCAAAGACCGTTGAGATATAACCGCGTACGGGAATGCTGTGTTGCCGGGCCAGCTCGATGACCGGACGGAAATTGGCCAGGCTCTCTGCTATGGTGGCGTTAATATTGTGGCGTGTGAAGCTCTCGCTGGCAGCGGTAAAAACGGCAATCGAGGACACCCCGGCGGCCAGCGCGCGTTCCATGCCCTTGAGATTGGGGACCAGCACCGGGTATTCCGTCGTGGGTAAACGAGTCAGGCCGGCCATAACCTCGCCCGCGTCGCTCAGTTGCGGGATCGCGCGCGGGCTGACAAACGAGGTCGCCTCGACCACTGGCAAACCAGCCTCGGCCAGCATCTGGATGAACTGGATCTTTTGCGCGGCAGGGACAAGCGCCTTCTCGTTTTGGAGACCATCGCGTGGTCCAACTTCGACAATCCGCACAGCTTGCGGTAGGGTGGGTGAAAACGTCATCTCTGGTTCCTTGTTCCAGGCGGTGCTTCCCGCGAGAAGCACCGCTCCATTCATCGCACGCTCGTACTCAAGAGTCTCGTTTATTGCGCGCGATGTGGCTGTTTCTGGTGTTGCTCGTGCGCGGGTGTTTCCTCAGTTTTGCTCAACCTGGTTTCGAGCGGGAGTACCGATCCCACCTGGCCTTGCTCCGCTTGAGTTGACGAGGTTTGCTCTTCTTTAGGCAATGTCTCCACCTGCACCCTCACGATGCGTCGCCCGCGTGTCGTCTGGATGGTGAAACGATGATTGCCAAAGGTGAGCGTATCGCCCGCCACCGGAATCTTATCGAGTTGCGCGTAGAGAAAGCCACCGAGCGTATCGTAATCCTCGTTCTCCAGCTTCGTCTCCATGATCTCATTAAAATCATCGATGCTGATTTTGGCCGAGAACGTGTACTCGTGGTCGTTGACCTGCTCGTAGAGTCGCTCTTCGTGATCATACTCGTCCTGAATATCGCCAACAATCTCTTCTACCAGATCCTCAATCGTCACCAGGCCGGCGACGGAGCCATACTCGTCAATGACAATCACCAGATGCACGCGCTTCTGACGGATCTCGCGCAAGAGGTCGTCCAGCTTCTTCGTTTCAGGGACATAATAGGCCGTGCGCACAAGGTTACGGATGGGCAAGGTATCGTGTCCTTCGCGCATCTGCTTGAGCATATCTTTGGTGTAGAGCACGCCAATGATATTGTCGATCGTCTCTTCATAGACCGGGATGCGTGAGAAACCGCCTTCCAGCGCCTGGTCTACTGCCTGCTCAACCGTCAGGTCGCTCTCCAGGGCCACGATATCGATGCGTGGAATCATGACTTCGCGCACGGGCGTATCGGCGAACTCGAAGATGCTGTGAATCATCTCCGTCTCAGCCTCCTCCAGCACGCCTTCTTCTTCGCCGACCGTGACCAGCAGGCGCAATTCTTCCTCTGTCACGAATGGGCCATGCCGCACTGCCTTTCCGCCGAGCAGATGGACCAGCGCATTCGTGATTTTGCTTAATGCCCAGATGATCGGATGCAGCAGCCACGCAGCCCCGCGCACGGGATAGATAAGAACGCGCGCCCACCGCAGCGGATTCTGCACTGCGGCAGTTTTCGGGGTAATTTCGCAGAAAATCAGAATAACCAGTGAGAGCAGAATGGTTTCAACCAGGTCCGCCCAGGAGGTAGCAAAACGCAGGGCGAGAAGCGTGGCCAGGCTTGAGGCCACGATCGTCGCGACGCTATTGAAAATCAGGATAGCCGAGAGGAAGACATTGGGATTCGTCAGTATCCGCTCGATTTCGGCGGCTTTTTGATCGCCTTCCTCGACCAGATTTTTCAACTTGATGCGGCTGACCGAGGTCAAAGCTGTCTCAGAGGCAGAGGTCAGCGCGCATAAAATGAGCATAGTGATGAGCAGAATGAATTGGAGCCACGCCGCTGTGTCGAATTGTGGCCATTGAAAACTGCCTGTGGTACGGGCGACCGCTAAGGCCGCCTCGGTTAGACCACCGCCGTCCATAAATTTTTATTTACTCCTTACTGATCCCATCGGCTGTGGAAGAATTCGCCGGTTGGGAAGAACGCAGAAGGCGCGCGGGCACTCCTGCAACGACTGTTCCGGGGGGAACGTCGTGCGTGACGACAGCACCGGCCCCTGTGCTTGCCTGTTCGCCTACCGTGACGGGAGCTACTAACATTGTATCACTTCCGATGAATGCTCGATCCCCAATGATGGTCCTGTTTTTCTGCACCCCGTCATAATTGCAGGTAATTGTGCCAGCCCCGACGTTGACGCGCTCTCCCAACGTGGCATCGCCGAGATAGCTGAAGTGATGCATGGCAGTTTCGGGACCGATATATGAATTCTTGATCTCGCCAAAGTTCCCCATATGGACATTACGTGCCAGATAGGCTCCGGGACGACAGTGGCTGAACGGGCCAATACTCACGCCCTCTTCAAACGTCGTCTCCTCCAATACCGATTGGTATACGCGACAGTTATCCCCGATATGCGAATTTTCGATCGTTGTATAAGGGCCGATCTGGCACAAAGAGCCGATGCGCGTCGTACCTCTCAAGATTGTGCCCGGCAGGATCACGGTATCGCGTCCGATCTCGACCTCAGCCTCGATATACGTGGAGGCTGGATCAAGAAGCGTGACGCCCGCGTACATATGTTTTTCCAGAATCCGCTGCCGCACCAATTGCTCGACCTCTGCCAGTTGGACACGATTATTAATGCCCACGGTTTCATCCAGCGAGCCGGTGACAGTAGCGATGGTGTGCCCCTGCCTGGCTGCGATGCCGATGAGGTCGGTGAGGTAGTATTCGCCAACGGGATTGCGCGGCAGCGCGGCCAGAGTGGGCCAGAGCCAGGCGCGGTCAAAGCAATAGACGCCAGAGTTCACCTCGCGGATCTGTAATTGCTCTGGCGTGGCGCGTTTGACCTCGACGATCTCACGCACACTCCCCTCCTCATCGCGCACGACGCGCCCATAGTCTGAAGGCAAATTGGCCATGCCCGTAAGGAAAGTGATGGTTGCCTGGCGTGTATGGTGCTCGGCCAGAATGCGGGCCAGAATGTCGCCGGTCAACAGCGGGGTATCGCCATAACAGACCAGGACGATTTCAGGTAGCGGCTCAAGCGCGTTCACCTCGTCCTGAGCGGCGAGAACCGCGTGTCCCGTTCCCAGTTGTTGCTCTTGAATGGCGTAGTGGCAGCGTTCGCCGAAATTGGCCGCGACATGTTCGGCTCCGTGACCAACCACGACCACCGGGCGATGCGCGGCAATCTCCGCCTGCAATGGAGCGAAGGCGGGCGCGTCAGGAATAGCCTCCAGCGCGTTCAGCACATGGCCTAGCAGCGGGACGCCCGCGACCTGGTGGAGCACTTTGGGGAGAGTTGAGCGCATACGGGTTCCCAGCCCGGCGGCAAGCACGACCGCTGCATATGTCTTCGTCATAATTGAGCGTTTTACCCTTTAGAACGACAATCCCGCATCATCTGACAAAAAAGCTGAATAGCGACCCCGAAGTGAGCGACGCTCCTTTTCCGCAGAAAAGATACGTTATTCCGCTCTCCTCACATGAGTCTCGCTATTCAGCAAAAGAAGCTCGGGCGCCAAGATTCGAACTTGGGATGGCGATTCCAAAGACCGCTGCCTTACCGCTTGGCTACGCCCGAATGCCAATTCGTTCACTAACTCGTAAACATGTCGTGATTATATCATGCTATTGAGGTATTGACAAGCCCTTTATTATGTAGATCAGGATTTCTAAATAGGTTAAGTGGAGGGTGTTCATGGGATTCAAAGACAAAAGCCGTTATCAGTCTGAAGAATATAAAGAGTATCAACGGAATTATCAGCGTGTTTGGCACCAACGCAATAAGGAGAAGCGACTCGCTTTGGCCTACGGAAGAAAGGCCGTAGCATACAAGTATATCCAAGATTTCAAAAATCAATCGCACTGTGTCGATTGCGGTCAGAGTCATCCCGCAACCCTACATTTTCATCACCTGAACTCAGATGACAAATTGTTTAATATTGGCGAGGCAGTTGACAAGGGTATTAGTTTGACTAAAATTAAAGCGGAAATCGATAAATGCATTGTTTTGTGTGCTAACTGTCACGCCATCCGGCACTACAATGAGCGCAATAAGGATAAGAATAGCTCAGGCGTTGCTCCATGGCTTGAGAAATATTTGCCTCCTGAGCCGAAAGATGCAGAAGCTAGCGACGATTAGCCAGCACTGAATGACGCCTTGCCCGGCTCGCGCCAACAGCTAGCACATTTATTCTAACGAAATCCCTCATGAGGTGAAGGAATCGCGTTTCTCGGAGATGGATGCGGTGGCTCCCAGGGCGCGGGCAAGCAGCGCCCCTACTATGGACGGGGATTTCAGTAGTTCAAGGATTCTCGCGTAAAATGAACGTGATTTATGTGAATGTTTCATCTCACCTGATCAACCAACCTCGTCCATAGTAGGGGCGTCCCCTTGCGTGCGCCCTGGGAGCCGCTTTTCCACTATTGGCTCAATTTACTCAGCCTGACTTTGACCTCAGCCAGCATTTCATCGCTTTTACAATACGCGAAGCGCACATAGCCATTGCTGAGATGGGCGTGTTCAGGGCTATAGAAAGATTCGGGTGGGATGCAGGCGACGCCGATTTTGCTGGTCAGGTGGCGCGCGAACTCTGCCGGGTTGCCCTGGAAACGCGCGTTGTAGTTGGCGAGCAGGAAATAGGTTCCTTCCGGTACGCGATAGGTCAGGCCAGCGGCGTCGAGCGCGTCCATCATGAGCTGGCGTTTGGCGGTGTACATCGCTTGAAAATCGCTGTAGTAGCTATCCGGCAGGTTTAGCGCGTAGGCGATGGCCTCTTGCGTCGGATGATGGACGGCGAAGGTGATAAACTGGTGCGCGCGACCAGCGCCCGCGACCAGCTCTGGTGGACCATAGACCCAGCCGACCTTCCAGCCGGTCGCGCTAAAGAGCTTTCCGGCGCTACTCACGGTCACAGTGCGCTCGAACATGCCGGGCAGCGTGGAGATCGGGAGATGCGTAGCAGGCGCGAAGGAGAGATGTTCGTAGACCTCATCGGCGATGACTGTGACATCATGCTCCATGCAGAGTTGCGCGATTAACTCAAGCTCCTCGCGCGTGAAAATGCGTCCGGTGGGATTGTGCGGCGTGTTCAGGATCAGCGCGCGTGTGCGTGAACTGAAGGCCGCGCGCAACTCGGCGGGATCGAAGTTCCAGTCGGGCGCGTGCAGCGGCACATAGACCGGGCGCGCGTTAGCCATCAGGATATTCGGGACGTACGAATCGTAGACCGGCTCGAACACGATCACTTCATCGCCCGCGTCAACCAGTCCCAGGATGGCGGCGAAGATGCCCTCCGTCGCTCCAGCGGTTACAATCACTCCAGCTTTTGGATCGATATTCAGGTCGTAGAAGCGTACCGCGTGATCGGCGACGGCCTGGCGGAGCGCAGGTGTGCCAGGACCAGGCGCGTACTGGTTGTGCTGACCCGTCGAGAGAAAATGCTTGAGTTGAGCGAGAATATCGGGTGGAGTATCAAAGTCAGGCTTACCCTGACCGAGATTGAGCGCATTATGCGCCTGAGCTAATTCGTTTATTTCGGTAAAAATAGTTGTCCCGAATGTTGATACGCGCTGAGCAGGACTGGACATGGTGAAGCGTCTCCTTCGCTAGCTGGTGAATTTGCGAAATTTCTCTGCTATGAAATCCGTTCTATGTTGCTCTGCGCATGGAGCGGCGCTGCTGACGCGCACAATCTGAGCCACTGAAGACAGGAAATATCATTGAGGGCATTATAACACGCTCGTCTCGTGAAGCGAAAGCGGTGAACAGGGCAGATCCTTTGTTCCGTTCACCACTTTCTTTCTGACTTACTGCATGGGCAGGTCGGTTTTTGGCACTGTGAATTGGTTAGCAGGAGTCTTGCGTTGGAGAGGTTGGGTATGCTGGCTGCCCTCGATCAGCATATTCAGGTGGTTCAGGCGTTGTTCAAGTTCGCCCGCGTGTTGTGCCAGTGCGCGCACTTCGCCTGCGATCTCCTGCACCTGCCCGTTTAGTTCGCCCAGGTCGGTGATCGGCTCGCGTTGCGGACCCGGCGGAATCTCGACTGGTTGTGCGAGCAGTGGGGTCACAGGGATAGTGGGTGCCATTTCCGCGCTTTCTGGCGGTTGCGCGATCTGCGTTGGCCGATCTGGTGGTACGACGCGCTTTGGGCGAGGTGGCGGCGCGCTTGTATCGGGGTGGCCGCTAATCGTATCTTTCGGCTCTTGCTTTGAGTGTTGTTCGCCCATGCCCAGGAGTATTGCGCCAATAATGGCCACCACAGCCAACCCCAACAAACCGCCAGTAATCAAGATATTCAAAACACAACTCCTTTTCCACCTTTCCGCTCTGATGAGAGAGGTATCCAGCTTTTTTCTCATCAGAGCGGACGAAGAAATCTCCCCCAATGGCTCGTAATTTTTAGTGTAGATGAATGACGACCTCGGCGCTCATGCCGGGCATGAGATCTTTGCCCTCTTTATTGTCAATGGTAATAATCACCGGGATGCGCTGGCCGACTTTGGTAAAGTTCCCGCTGGTCGGGTCCTGGTTGGGCAAGAGTGAAAACTCTCCGGCAGTCGATTGGACAATTTGCTCAATGTGACCGGCGAAGTTGGTACTGCTGTAGGCGTCAACGCTAATATCAACAGCCTGATTAATGCTGACCTTGTTGATTGATCCTTCATCGACGTAGGCTGTAATGGTGAGCGTGTTCAGGTTTGCGATCGAGACCAGTTGCAGACCGGCAGCTACAGCCTGTCCCTGGATCGCTGGTACCTGCACGACCGTCCCGCTGATGGGACTGGTCAGGCTGACCGTCGTGGCCACGTTCGCGGCAGTCGCGCCGGGGGCAGTTGTAGGTGGGATCGCAATTGTGCCGATCACCTGCCTGGCTTTCACCGTTTGCCCTACCGTCACGTTGAGCGCGCTTAAAGTCCCGGAGGCTGGCGCGCTGATATTGAGCATCTCGCCAGTCACCTGAGCATCATCGGTGCGGTAATACATGTACCCGTCGTAGACCCAGTAGACAACTCCACCGGTAATGGCGAGCAGGGCGATAAAAATGAGGACGGTACTCATAATTCTGCGCAACATATGCGGAAGCTCCTTCTATCTTCTAATCACCGTTCTTCTTCGTCATTGTTCCCAGGCGATTGTTCGCGCACCACCCCGTACAGGAGCAGAGAAGCTACCTGCTCCACCATCTCCTCGCGCGATAGATCACTCGACCACGTTTGACGATAAAGGTCCCGCGCGACCGCGCGCATGGCGAAGGTCGTCGCCATCATCTGGATGAGAAAGGATGGATCGATCTCCGCGCGAAAATAACCCTCTGCCTGGCGCTTGCGGATATACTCGCTGATGGTTTTGCGCCCGCTGACAATTTTCTCGGTCAGCATTTGCGCGACCTCTGGATGGGTGTACAGGAGCAGAATGGCCAGACGCGCGTGATCTCCCTGCTGATTGAAGGCATCATAGAATGCCTCGCCCAGTTGGTGAAAAATCGCGTCATCATCGATCGGCAGGTTGTTCTGCATGGCGTGTTTGAGGTGTTGGATCACTGGTTGCAGGAACGAGTGCGGGCTAAATTGTTTGAGCAACGCGACCAGCAGATCCTCTTTGCTGTGAAAATGCCAGCAGAGCGCGCTTTTCGTTACGCCTGCTTCGCTGGCGATATCATCCAGCGTTGCCGCCGAGATGCCTGAACGAGCATAGACGTGCAAGGCCGCTCTCAAGACCTGTTGGCGGACATCCTGAGCCGGTGCTTCGGCCAGGACTCCGCGTTCAACCAGGGCCGCGCGCAACTCTTCCTTGCCGCCCGCGAAATGATAATAGAACGCCGGGCGCGAGAGTCCAGCCTGCTTGATGATTTCATCAATCGTGATTTCGTCAAAATCGTGTTTCTGGACAAGCTGGCGCGCTGCTTCTAGCAGCCGAGCTTTCCCTCCCTTATCAGGTTTCACGTGTTCTCCCGCCATTACGCGTATCTTCTCCATCGCGGAAAACGCCATTCGTCTGATGACCTGTTTCCCTGAGCGGTTTCAATCAACTTAAGCAACCATACGCTCCAAATTTTCCAACTAGACAATACAAGAGATGCTCTGAGTATAGTCAGGGTGGGAAAGATTGTCAAGGGAAGAAACCGATGGGGTAGCGGCCCAGGGAGAAATGCCAGGGGATTTGCTCAGTATGAAAAACATTGTGGAATAGTTAAAAATAAGATAGACTCAATCTGACGCCTGCCTGTATGCTATAATAGCTTGTGTACGGCGTTCCCCTGTGCGCTGTCGGTTATCGAGCGACCAAAGGACCGGATGCACAATGATCAAACGCAATACTCCGTTTGTCCTGCTCTTCTGGCTGGGGAGATCCGTCGGGGTCATTCTGCTGCTCTGGGAGATGGGGTTGATCGCGTTCCTGTTCGGCTCTTGGACCTCTTCGACGCTACCTGAAAAGTTCGCTCTGCTCTTCTTTATTGTCTGGAGCTTGCCGCTTGCTCTTTCACTTTGGCGGGTGCCTCGCCAGCGTTTGCGCACCGAAACTATGCGTATGCATATGGATGAAGCCCCGCTATTCACCCAACAGCCCGCGTATGAGCACGCTGACCTGCCTGTTCCAACAGTGCTGAGCATGAAGCTTTCGCGTCACCTCGCGTTCCTCTTTGCCGTTTTCTGGTTGCTCATGCTGGGAATCGTACTGCTTTTCCAGACGTCTCGTCTCCTGGCGTGGGGCACTCTCTGGCACGCGATCATCGGCTGGCTCATTCTCGGTGCGCTCGTATTCGGGCTGAGTGCGTTAGCCCTTTATCAACGTATCGAAATCACTGATAAAATGCTGCTGGTGCAACGCGGCTGGCGGCGCGGGCGTATTCCCTGGTCGGAGGCGCGGCTCTTCGCCGTCCTGAGCCTGGACGAGAAAGCGCGAGCCAGGGCCGATCACTACGAACTCTCCAGCGCCCGCACTATCTTGCGCTGGACCCACGTCGCGCCTGCTGGTGGTTTCACGCTCTCCCCACACAATCGCGAGGAATATATGCGGCTCCTGGAGGAATTGCGCGTTTTTATCCGTGTCAAAACGGGCCTGATGGTACGCGACCTGCGTTAATTGCCTGGCTACAGCAGCCTGGTAAGCTCTTTCCCCAATAATTCCTCAAGGTACGGGGTGACGTGCCAGAAGTCCTTCATCTCTTGATACTCCTGCACAAATTTTGGCTCACCCACCTTGAGCGACCTGGCCGCGCGGATCAACAGATTTTTTGCCGTATGTTCGCTTGAGATAAATTCGACAATATCCGTCTGATAGCCCATGATGCGCAAGATCAGGGCGCGAAACGCATCGGTCAGGATATCACCCAGGCGCTCTTTCAGGATATTGTGTCGCTCAACTGGCGCGAATGGAGCGGGCGCGGGCAAGTGATCGAGCTGGTTTTGCAGATGATGCTGACAGCACGGCGCGCTAATAATCAATTTGCTTTGCCAACCGATGCCCTGAGCCAGTGCCTCATCGGTCGCGGTATCACAGGCATGGAGCGCCAGCACAATATCTGGCGGTGTCGCGGGCTGAAAATCGATGATGCTAGTTGGCTGAAATGTGAGGTCCGCCCAGCCTAGATCCGCGCTCTTCTCCGCGTGGCGTGCTAAAAGATCATGCCTGACATCGATGCCCGTCAGATGTGTTGGGATACCAAGAACGTGATTGAGGTAATTAAAGAACGCAAAGGTCAGATAGGCGTTGCCGCAACCGCAATCCACCACGTGCAGAGGTGAAGTTGTGAACTTCTCCAGTTCGCCCGTTTGCTGCACCAGCTTCAAGAATTCGTTGATTTGCCGATATTTGCTCTGCATATCCGCCTTGATCTTGCCCTCAGCGGTCATGATGCCCACTGCTTTGAGGAACGGGGCCGCGTTTTCATCCGCTAGCAGCAGCGTTTTTTTGCGATCGTGCGCCAGGCTCACCTCGCGTGGTCGCTGCTCATTTTTGGTCGTATGGATCAGCGCCTTGCCTTTCTGCGAGAGTGTAATTGCGATCGTCTCCTGTGCGGTTTGCAGATTGACGTTCCTGAAGCCCCACGTGAGCAATTGCTCAAGCATCGCCGCGCTCTCATCGCCCTGATAATTCTTCGTAATATCTTTGCGCGCGTCAAAATACGAAAATTGCGTTTGTTTCTTGCCCTTTAGCAGCACCGGACGCACAACCACCTTGATCCACTCTACCGCACGCTCGCGCCGCTGCCCGCTAAACGTTGCCTTGATAAAATCCTCATCGTGCAGGATGTGATCTTTGATAATCTGTTGATAGTCAGTATCGACAACTTTATTGCTCATCTACTCTCGCCAGGCCCTGTTCTTTCACTGATACTTTCGCTAATTCCTCTGAATATTACCACTTTGTGCAGCGTGGGTACAGTCTTGACCTGGATTTCCAGCAGGGCGCTTCGTCTTGAATTTCTCAATCTGCGACGAATGTAAACGTGTCTCGATGAAGCGCTCTGCCCTGACAAGCCCTATTAGCTCCTCTCTTGCAGCATAACCTTCGCCTCAGAAATTCCACTGTCCTGTGGTGCATGGAAGAAGGCTGTTTTCGGCCAGCATGCAAGCACCATCACGATGAGTAATAGGCCTGAATTGAAATCGGTCGTCATGCCAGTAAAGACCATACCCAAACCCTCTGCTATCCACCAGATGAGAAAACTGGCGACAAGAGAGGCAATGAGAAAAGGTCGGAGTCGCTCTTCCCTGGAGATCGCAAGCCCAATCCCCAACGCCAGGAAACTCACAATCAGGAGGATGTTCAGCGGAACCTCGATGGAAGCAGTTAGCGTTGAGAGTTCCTTGAGAATAGGATCGATCAGGAGGCCATTGAGTCCTCCTTGCCCCATTATGTCACTGAGCGTCTGAGAAATCTGACCAGGTTGCCACCAATATGGCTGGAGCTGGAGGATCGCGGCGAAGATCCAGAAGCCTGCCATAATCCGATGGAAGTGAATCTGAGAGAGCACGGTATCCTCGGAAGCGGTTTGAGAGGAGGCTTTGCGCGGATAGACCAGGAAACCCAGCAGCGGATAGAGTAAAACGGCTCCAGGCGCACCAGTCAGTATGCTCGCTTGTCCAGTAAACAGCATGTTCATGCCTTCGCCACCATACCATACGATGAGAGACCAGACAACTGATGCAATCACTGTCTCTCGTACCCGGTATCCGATAATCAGCAAGAAGCCTAGCGCAATTTGTACAAAGGTAACGATAAGGTTAAGGAGGATGATATGCTGCGTTGCCACTGCAACAATCCATTGGAGATTAACTGCTAAGGGACCCGGCTGGCTTTGCACGATCGGGGCCATGACTCCATTGATCAGGTCCATTGTGAACATGTGTGGCTGTAGTTGGAACAATCCATCTATAAGCCACAAAATCCCCAGGATGCGCCGCAAGGTCTGCTTTGAAAGTAACATAAAGATAATTCGCCCTTTCTATTACGCGAAATGTTTCAATAAAGGCATGAACCCTTATAGCCTGAAGGTTTTGTAGAGAGGTGGAAAGGAGAAGGAAACGCTATCTTGCTACCTGTTCCCTTCTCCTTTCCACCGACACGGGTTCATCCTTTACTCATGGCTTCAATCCGGGAAGTTCCCGCTCTGTGTCCCAACGGTGAAGGGAGTAGTATAGCCCTCGTAAACGATCATGGTATCCATTCCCCAGAAAGCATGCAGGAGGTTATGGCAATGTACCATCCAAACCCCCGGATTCGTGGCGGTGTAGATAACGTCGTAGGATTGATTTGGCGGAACATTAATGGTATCCAGATAGACAGGACTACCTGTCACCGGATGCCCATTGAATGCGACCACTGCGAACGCCGGTCCATGCATATGAATGGGGTGCCATTCATTCGTCTGGTTTTCCAGGCGAATTTTGATGTTTTGGCCCAGCTTCACCTTGATCACATCATCATCGAGGAAGGTTTTTCCATTGAAGGAATAGATCATCCCTGTATGTCCCATGTACGTGCCGGGGTCCCTATCAAGTTTCAGCGTGTAGGTGTTCGCGACGGGCGTTTGCGCGTTCAGTTCCCCTGGCACCGGCTCTCCATAATTCGTAAGGTCGAAAAAGTGCTGGTCGACTGCTGGCAACGGGGAAGGAATGGTTTGTACCCCTTGACCGAGAAGCAATGCCTGATCCGACAGGTAATGGAGTTGATCTTGCGATAGAAGCAGCGCGACGTGCCCACTTTGAGGCATTTGGAAACGTATATCAAAACGTTGCGCCCCACCGATGAGCAGCGGTTTTTGGGTTAAGAACTGCGGCTGGTTGAGATCATGACCATCAAGCGCCACGACCTGAAATGGTGCGCCAACAAGGGTTAGCAGGTGTGGAAGGTTGGCGGTGTTCGCGATACGCAGGCGTACCCATTGGCCCGGCAGTGCCAGTTTGTTGATAAGGCCAACAGTATCGTTCATAGAGGTCAGGCTCTGGTTGCCCACTGTCCAGTCGTGCAGGTCGACGCTATAATCAACGTCATCATGGTAGACGGGATTCAATGGATCGACAATGATCAATCCAAAGAGGCCAGCGGTTGTCTCCTCATAGCTGAACTGATGCGAATGGTACCAGTAGGTTCCTGCATCTTTCGCGATGAAGCGGTAGGTAAAAGAACCGCCGGGCTTAACGGCGTCCTGCGTTACTCCGGCTACACCGTCTGAGGAGTTCGCAAGATCTATGCCATGCCAGTGAATGGTCACGCCGAATGGAAGGTGATTCACGAGAGTAACGACTACCAGATCTCCCTGGGTGACGCGGATCGTGGGGCCTGGAATGGTTCCGTCATAGGTCCAGGTATTAATTGTCGTCCCATTTTTGAGTGTGACACTACCTTTCTCAGCAACAACCGTGAAATGTTTCACTTGCGGAGCGGTCTCAGGAGCCTGCAAAGTTGTAATGGATGTGCCTTGCCCTCCCGCCATATTCATGCTCTTCGGAACTCCTTTCCCGCTCGGCATTGGTGGAGCGGGTATCTGAAAAGACGTGGGGGCAGAATTACTGGCGGCGTTTGGCGGCGCAGCGATTTGCGCGGTGGAGGACTGTGGACTACAGCCTGCAAGGAACACGCTAATACTCATCAGGATACATAACGCCAAAAAGCGAGGTGAGCTTTTTGGTGCCATGCGTGTATTTTTAAACATTCTATCTCCTCTAAGGGGAAAAGTCACTACAATAAGAAAAGCCTTCTATTCTTGATAGGCTTAGTCAACATTGTAGAAGGACCTTTCCGTTCAAAATATGACAAAAGTTACGAATCCAGTTAAGGTATGTTTTTGCTGAGGGGGGCTGGCGGCTTGTGAAAGGAGAGAAAAATCTCCTGTTTTCCAGGTACCGAGGTAGTTCCAGGTAGAAGGGTCAGAATCTCTCCCGTTATCACGCTGGCTCGCTCACTTCAGGCGGTGATGCCCTCCGCGAAGGAGGCCAAACGTTCCCTGTTCAGAACAACGACATGCCCGTAACGAGCGTCTATTGTTCCCGCGGTCTCTAATGATTTCAGAGACCTTCCCACCACCTCTCGTGCAGTCCCGGCCAGGGCCGCGATTTCCTGCTGGGTAAGGCGATGAGTTACGGGAAGCTTGCTTTTCCCACCTTGATGCTCCAGAAGGATTTTGGCTATCCGCGCTGTTACGTGATGTAACGAGAGATCGGAAGCCAGGGAAACCGTTTGTCGTAAGCGACCGGCCAGGTTGCGTACGGCAACCAGGGCGACTTGAGGTCGCTTCATAATCAGCGCCAGGATTTCAGACCCGCTGATCGCATAAATGGTACTCGCTTCCACGGTAGCGAGATTGGCAGGGTTGGGTCCACCATCCAGAGCCGGAACATCGTTAAATGTACTCCCGGTTTCTATGAGGCGAAAGATCTGCTCTTTGCCTTCTGGCGAGATCCTATACGCCTTGACTAATCCAGAGCGAACGTAGTAGAGCATGCTGTTTCTGTCACCTTCAAGTGCAATGATTTCGTTATGCCCATACTGATGCTCGCTCGTGTTTGCTGCTATATATGCAAGATCTTCCTCATCAAGTGCCGTAAACAACGGTATTTGACGAAGAGATGCTCTATCGATCTTCATAGTTGTCCTTTAGAGATACTTCGTAGCTCAGGCTTCGTGAGAGTTGAAGGAGGTGATCTTTGCTGACTCCACTCTCGGAGGCATGAGGATACTCCCTGCCCGGCAGTGTAGTGAAAAATATGAGGGGAGAATGTAATCATAGTCACTTTTCCCTTCAGTATTTCCTGCATCTTTTGCTGAAAGGCCCACTTTTCCGCCATTTCCCAATTGAGATATTCGTCACATTAAAGCGTCGTTTTACGATGCATTATCTGTTGTGTAAAGACAAACCCGATAGCTGTTAAAGATCCTTCGTCGGTTAATACGAACTCTCCAGGGATAAGGAAGACCCTGCCGCGGCACCGGAAATAGATGAGTACGGCGAAGATCAAGGGACCTTCTGAATACTCACAGCAAGAGGACCTTCTATCGGTAGATTTTCATTCTTCACGAAGAAAGTTGGAAAAATATGAGTCAATCATCACAAGATAAACAAAGCGCGCCTGGGGGGGCGGCGACAGATAAGCGACCGCCCCATCGTCGCCTCTCACAGAAAATCTGGAGAATCAGTGGAGGAATAGTAGCGCTCCTGGTCGTGGTCGCGGCGCTGATCGTTACCTTACATCTGAGGGCAGACGCAACGACGAGTGCTACGCAAGCCGCGCCTGTCAAGCAGGTAGCTGTCCCGCCTTACCAATATCACGACCCGACGCTTCCCCCTGTACAGCCAGGAGATACCGTCAATGTACGCCTTGAGGTCCAGGAGGGCCTGATTTCGATTGCTCCAGGCGTTGCCTTTCACGCCTGGACATACAATGGCACTGCTCCTGGGCCAGTGATACATCTTCGGCAGGGGCAGACCGTTCATTTCACTCTCGTCAATCATGGTTCGATGCCACATGCCATCG
>Ga0070691_10000444_pt1 | contig 15306 bp, 10 predicted proteins | sample KBSK1101metaG_FD_64673 | JGI IMG/M metagenome (GOLD analysis project Ga0070691, IMG submission 64673) | Corn, switchgrass and miscanthus rhizosphere microbial communities from Kellogg Biological Station, Michigan, USA - KBS K1-10-1 metaG | ecosystem: Host-associated > Plants > Roots >... | reverse complement strand
TGTCGGCGTCGCTGGAATGGTTGGCGTGGGCGTCGGCAAGGGCTGAGTCGGCGACGGGCCTGGAGTCGGCGTGCCAGTCGGGAAGCCACAGGTCTGCGGCGTGGGACTCCAGCCGGAGTTGCCCGAACCCATCGTCACCTGCCACGATTGCGAACCCTCACAACTTTCCATGCCACCATAAACCAGGCCGCTAGCGGTCACATTGCTGGCCGAGCCGGTGATGGTGTTCACCTTATTCGAGAAGGCAAAGGCCGCGCCGCTGATGTTGATACCGTTCATAGAGACGGTACTGACCGAGTTACCGCCATCGAACGAGATTGCCGCGTACTGGCTATGGTCGATCTCATCGCTTGAGACGGTGAACGGGGCGCTGAGCGAACCGGTATCGGCCCAGAACATCAGCGCACCGAACTGCTGAATGCCCTGGTCCCCATAGCCGCCTGTATACTGGATCGTATCGTTGGAAACATTGGTGGTTCCGGCAAAGGGCACGGTATTGTTGCCGAAATCTTCGTAGTCCAGCATGATACCGCCGCCGCGATACTGCGAGTCACTGACAAGATCGTTGGTGGCGCTATTCCCGTTGCCGCCATAGATCGCGATGCCGTTGGCCAGGTAGGGCGACTGGATCGTATCGTACGTGAAACTATCGCTTGCATCGCCGGTTGCCGGGACATTATCGCTCGACGACCACATAGCCAGGCCGTCATCACCGGTCCCGCGAATCGCCGTCTGGGTGACGGTGGAGTTGGTAATATTGCGATGGAAGTTGATACCGTCAGCGAGCGTGCTATCGATGCGGCTATTGCTGATCGTCAGGCCACTGAACGGACCATCAAACCACATGCCGACCTTGGTATGCTCGACCCAGACGTTAGAGATGGTGGAATTGTTCAGCGAGCCGCCGATGCCGTTGTCCTGCAAACAATCGACGCGGTTGGTGATCTGCCCTTCGACGGCGAGATTCGACAGCGTGACATTGGAACTGGTGCTGCCGTCATAGGCATCGTTGCCGTAGATGCCCACGCCGGTGCCACCGTTGACGTTATTGCCATTGCCGCCGCCAGTTGGCGCGCCGGTCAGGATCGAGTACCAGGGGCCAGCGCCAGTCAACGTCACGTTGTTGACGAGGATATGGCTCGTGACCAGGTAGGTACCTCGCGGAATCCAGACGCCTTTGCCCTGGGATTCACCGGCGTTGACCGCGTTCTGGATCGCGGTCGTGGAATCGGTGACGCCCGTTGGATCAGCGTTGTAAGGCGAGCTGGTGACGGAGATATAGCCGGAAGGCTCGGTCAACGCGGTTGGCACTTGCTGGAAATCGGCCACATCGAGCGCGTACCAGGGCGCGGTATCTTCGGAATCGACTTGCAATTTGACGGTCGTGCCCTGGGCCATCTGTGGCAAGAGCATATGCACCTCGTCAAATTGATGGTGCGCGGTCCCGCCAGGCGTATTTGACCAGTCGGACGAGTTACAGTCAGAAAAGCCCGGCTGCCCATAGACCCAGCTATATTTCGAGGTGAGCTGCAGATCGTTAGCCTGCTTCACGCCGTTAATATAGACGCTGAGCGAGGCATTGATGCCGCCTCCGCTGGACGAGTCGGGAATACTGTAACGCAAATTGATCGAATTAGCCTGTTGTGGCAACGTAAACTGGACATATTTTCCCTGCCCCTGTAGCTCAACGGCCTGGCGATCCACCGCGTCCGAGGCCAGATCGCCCAGCGTATAGTCAGGGCCGAGAATAGTGCCGTTGGTGGTCGCGTCATGCGCTTCCATCTCGACATAGGGCAGCGTGGCACCTCCGCCTCCGACAGCGGCGATATTTGCCGCCGCCTGAGCGGCGCGGGGCAGCGTGGCAATCACTCCCAACGAGCTGACTACCAGGAAAAGCCCTACCAGAATTCCTACAATTTTGTTGCGCTTTGTGTATCGTGCATCCTGCATGATGCGAGATCCTTTCCAGGCGACTTTCTTTTTTACGTCGCGCGCCTGACAAACGACGGGAGCGCGTTATACAACGATGTAACTGGTCCCCTTGCGTGCCCGATAGTGCCCGTCCATAGACACCGGGCGCGCGGGGCGAACGCTCCATCCACAACAGATACCTCAATGTTTGTGAACGGAGCCAGGACAACCTACAAATCACATGGCGCGAACGGACACATTCATCACAACAAACCACGCCCCGCGCCGCCCCCAGGGCGCGGGCAAGCAGCGCCCGTACTATGGACGGAAAGGGGATTTAACCCCAGGGATTTTCGCGTTAAACGAACGTCTTCTTTCATCCACATATTCCATTTCACGTAACTATTTCGCATGACCACTCAACTCCGTCCATAGTACGGGCGTCCGCTTGCCTGCGCCCTGTGGGAATCCCCACGATTTAGTCGTGGGGAGGATGTCAACCCTTCAACCCGGTCAGGCTGATGCCGCGAATGATCTGGCGTTGGAGGACCAGGAAGACGATAATCGGCGGAATACTGGCCAGGGCAATGCCAGCGATTAGATCGTTAAACGGCAGGTTCGCGTTGATCCCCGACTGGTGATAGAGTCCAACCATCAACGTCTGAATATTATTGCTGGAAAGCACGAGCAGAGGCCAGAGGAAATCGGTCCACGAGCCAATCATCGTGAAGATTGTGACCACCGCCAGAACCGGGCGCGAAAGCGGCAGAATCACACGCGTGAACATTTGCCAGGCGTTAGCACCGTCCAGGCGCGTCGCATCGGTCAGTTCCTTGGGAATGCCGTCAAAGAAACTTTTGAACAACAGGATATTAAAAGCGTTCGCCGCTTCAGGCAACCAGACGCCCGCCCAGGAATTGAACAGCGAGAGATGGATCAGCGGCAGATCGCTAATATTGACGAACTGCGGGACCAGGTAGGCGATCGAAGGGACCATCAACGTCGAGAAGAAAATGAACTGGATCACATTCTTGCCAGCGATATGCAGCTTCGAGAGCGCGTAGGCTGCCGTGGCCGAAACCAGGACTTGCAGCACGACCGCGCCGACACCCACGAGCAGCGTGTTGATGGAGAAGAGTGGGATCTGCAAAAGCGTCCAGGCTTGCGCGAAGTTACTCCACACGGGATGTCGCGGCCAGAGGGTCGGCGGGGTCGTCACCAGTTCAATGCTCGATTTCAAACCGCCACTAAACATCCAGTACATCGGTCCCAGCGAAATGATCGTGCCCGCCAGGAGAATAGCAAAAACCAGCCAGTAGGTGATACGCGCACCGGGACGCCTTAAGGCCATTGGTGAGACCAGGCTGCGCTCGTTCGCATCCTGGGTAACGCGACGGCGCTGGCGTTTCGCTCTGGCGCTTTTGAGGGTCTGATCCTCTGAGTCTTTCAGCAAAAGAGCCATCAGCGTTAGTCTCCTTCCATCGAGTTACGGGTCATGCGCATATAGATGAGAGCAAACACGGCCAGGAACAGGAAGAGCAGCACGCTGATCGCGCTCGCACCTCCAAAATCGGCATTTTGAAAGGCATAGTTATAGATCAGGAGCACCACCGTCAATGTGGCTTCGCGCGGCCCACCACCGGTGATAATAAAAGGTCGCAAAAATTCTTGCATCGTCGTCACGATTTGGAGAATAAGCATCAGTAGCAGGACCGGACGAATGCCGGGCAACGTAACATGCCAGAGACGCCTCCAGATACTCGCACCATCGATCTCTGCCGCCTCGTAGAGCGAAGCCGGGACGCCTTGTAGCGCGGCCAGGTAAATCAGCATCGTTGTGCCGACGCCACCCCAGGTCGCAATGATCATCAGAGCTGGCAGGGCGGTACTCGGTGTTTCGAGCCAGAGGCCACCGGGCAGGTGGAAAATAGCGAGCAGGGCGTTAAGCAAGCCGGAATCGGGATTGTAGATCCACTTCCAGAGAAAGGCTGTGACAATTGGCGGCAGCATCACCGGCAGATAGTAGGCCAGACGAAAAAATCCTTTGCCATGCCGCATCTCGTTGAGGCAGACCGCGAGAATCACCGGAGTCGCGTAGCCAAAGATCAGCGCGTAGACCGTAAATTCCAGCGTATTGCGCCAGGCCACCCCGAAGAACGGATCAGCGAGCACATGGCGATAATTGGCCAGGCCCACCCAGGTCGCGGGATTAATCATATCCACGTTCTGAAAGCTCATGAGAAAGCCCAGAATAATCGGATACCAGACAAAGAGCGCAAAGATCAGCAATGCGGGCAACAAAAAGAGGTACCCGGCGAGATTGCGCGAAAGCGCGCGCTTGATCCTTGGCCAGAGCCGACCTGCCGCACGGGCCTGCGCCGGAAACGCGGTGTCTCGCGGAGGAGATGATGCACCCGCGTGAGGCACAGAGGCCGGTGAGGACGACGAAAATTCCACAGTTCTCTCCTTCTAAAGAATAGAAATCCGCATGGCGAATAGACGTGGCGTTACATTCACAAATTCAACACAACAAAAGCGGATTTCATAGAAGCAATCGTCAGCTTTTTCAGGAACAGCTTTCCCGCTCCTGAGAAAGCTGTTCCCGCGCATCCCTGCCTGTTAGGACGCTGACGAGTCGAGAATTTGCTGGAATTGCTGCGCTGCCTGGTTCAGCAACGCTTGCGGGTCAGCTTTGGGATCGGTCAGAACGGCCTGCATCACCGGATCGATGGCGGCGTACATCTTCTGCGTCTGGTTGCGCGGCTCAGGGCGCAGTGAGACAGTCGCGGAAGTGAACGGCAGGTAGTTCTGCGTTGGCACGTTGGCGTACTTTTTGGCAATATCGTCCAATTTCTGCTGGAAAGGCCCGCTAAAGAGGATATTGGTCGGAGCCCCCACCACCTGGCCAGCGGCAGCGGCCTGAGCATCGCCGCTCTCGACGACATCCAGGTTGAAATTGGTGTAGATCACATAATCGAAAGCCGCCTTGATGGTCGCGGCAGACGACTTGGGGTTGAATACGAAGATGTTGCCACCGGTCAGGGCCGCGTTGCCGCCATTTTGCGGCATCGACCCCATGCCGAACTGCGTCAGATCAGCGCCCAGGGTCGTTTTCAACGTATCCAACTGGTCCGCTGCCATCACGACCATCGCCACCTTGTTCGTAGCCAACAATTGCAGCGTATCAGCCTGGGTGAAGAGCTGCTGCTTGGTCATCGAATTGTCGGTGAAGCGCATATTCTTGAGCAGTTGCAGGACGCTCACGCCCTTGTCACTATTGAACGTGGCCTTGGTGCCATCGGATGACTCCATATCACCACCGGCGGTATACATCCAGTTGGTGAAATGCCAGCCGCCCTGGTTGCTTGTGCTGGTCTCGGCGAAACCAGCCACGCTCGCGCTTTTCAGCTCTTTGGCATAGCTGCGGAAATCGTCCCAGGTTGTGGGCGGCTTATCGGGATCAAGGCCGACCGCCTGGAACATCTTGCGATTGTAGTAGATTCCGAGCGCGTAGCCGTTGACCGGAATACCGTAGATCTTGCCGTCGGGGCCGGTGGCGATACTTGCGATACCGGGATTATAGCTGCTCCAATCCGACCAACCTTTAGCCAGGCTCGTGATATCGGCGACCGCGTGCTTCTGAATAAGCATCTGGGGTTCGGTGAAATAGCTCTCCGTCGCATCTTCCGCCTGTCCAGCCGCAACTTTGGCCAGAAACGTCGTGGGATCATATGGATCATTGACGCCCTTGATCTTCTCGTTGGGATAAGCCTTCTCGAATTGTTTCACCAACTGATTAAACACATAGACAGCGCCGGGATTGCTGGATGGCGGCAGCGTATTGACGGTCGCGGTCGCTACCCCTGACGCGGTTGTCGAGCCACCGCACGCGGCAAGAAAAGCTTCCAGGCCGAGCACGCTCACGCCAGCAGCCGCTGAACGCTGCAAAAAGCTTCTGCGATTAAATGAAGACGCGAAGTTCGGTTTCGTACCCATGTGTGAGAGACCTCCTTGAAAAAATGCAAAGTCTTCCCTATGTCATGTTGTAAGTATGTCAAGAAGAAGTGCTTACAACATGCACACTCGCGAATGAATGAGAGAAGTACCAACTTCCCTCCTGTGAAGGAATGGGCGGAAGCAAAGATGAAGGGCGCTGGCAGCGAACGATCATCTACAAGTTATCCGTAGATACAGGACCCGTGGTCCAGAGCTTCCCTTGCTTCCAAAGGGATCAGCTACGTCGCCTGAAACCTCCTCGAAAAAAAATGTATTTCGGCCTCGATACCGTAGAGGATAAATAAAAGTAATGCTTACCCTTTTTCATAAGGGTAACGTTTACCTTTTTGCTTAAGAGCAAAGGTAGCATAGAAAAATCTAAATGTCAAGGGTTTCTGAAAATTTTCAGGGAAATTCGTTTCCTCGCCGGTCTGGACGGCCAATTTTGGCCGCTCTCGATCCCGTTAGGTAAATTTACCCTTCAGAATGTTGACAATTGGAGAAAAGTCAGGTAAGATTAACGCAACGAAATAAGGTTATCGTTAACCTAAAAATAGGGAGAAAAATCTTTGGAGCAACGACAGGCAAAGCGTTCGACGATGGCACAGATTGCGCAGGAAGCGGGGGTCTCGATCACGACGGTCTCCAAAGTGCTCAATCAACTCCCCGGTGTCGGCCCTGAGACACGCGAACGAATTATGCAGATTGTGAACGATCAAGGCTATGTGCAGAATCACGCGGCGCGCCAGTTGCGCAAGGGGCAGAGTGGGATTATTGACCTGGTTATTATGCGCCTGGAGGGCGGCTACGATCTAGAAATCATGCATGGCATTCAGGACGCCTTCGCGGAGAGCGGCCACCGGCTGGTGGTTTTCGCCACGAATGAAGACGAGATCAGAGAGCGCCTCTGGCTACGTCGTCTCCTTGACCAATCGACCGATGGCGTCCTGCTCCTGCTGCCCTATGAGCGCATTGGAATTGCCAATACATTAATGGAACAACATATACCATTTGTGGCCATTGGGGATCGCAACGAAACGAAAAGCGCGCTTTTCCCCACGATCGGTTCAACGATCTGGCTGGGAGGGTACACCGCCATAGAGCATCTTATTTCGCTGGGGCATCAGCGCATTGGCATCATTACAGGTCCGCTGCACCTCATGACGTCACGCGCACGCCTGGCGGGTTATCGCGAGGCCCTTGAGCGCGCGGGCCTCCCGGTCGATCCCGCGCTGATTTGCGAAGGCACGTATCTGCTGGGCGACGGGATAAAACAGACACACTACCTGCTCGATCAGCCCGATCCACCTACTGCGATCTTCGCGGGCAATGATGCCCAGGCAGCCGGAGTGTATCAGGCGCTCTATCAACGCAATATCCGCGTACCTGACCAGATGAGCGTGATCGGCTTCGACGATGTGACCTACACGGCCCAGATGTCGCCGCCGCTGACCACCATTCATCAGCCGCTGACAGAAATCGGCAAGATGGCCGCGAACATGCTGCTACGCCTGATCGCGGGCGAGCAGCTTGAATCGAACCATGTCGAACTCTCAACCTCGCTGGTGGTCAGGAAGTCGTGCGCGGCCCCACGTCAGGGGCCGCTATAACGACATTGTAAAGATCAGTTTGAAATTTGCCCTGCCAATACGTGTTTCTGCACTTTCCCCAGGGCATTGCGCGGCAGGGCATCCACGAAGAGAACGCGGCGTGGCTTTTTATAGCTGGCCAGGAGTTCGCGGCAGAAGGCGATGATTTCAATATCACTGGCGGTCTGGCCAGTTTTAAGGACCACTGCCGCCACCACCTGCTCGCCCATCTCTGGATCGGGAAGGCCGAGGACGGCCACTTCAGCGATGGCTGGATGCCCGGCCAGGACTTCTTCGACTTCACGCGGATAAATATTGTAGCCGCCGCTGATAATCAGTTCGCGGGCGCGTCCGGTGATGGTATAGTAGCCATCCGCGCTACACCAGCCGAGATCGCCCGTCTTGAACCAGCCATCGGGGGTGAAAGCTTCGGCGGTAGCGTCGGGGCGATTCCAGTAGCCCGCGAAGACGTGCGGGCCACGCACCTCGATCTCGCCGATCTCCCCTGGCGGGAGCGGCTGGCGAGTTTCCCTCTCGACTATGCGCGCCTCCTGACCTGGAAAGGGCGCGCCAACCGTCCCGGCTCGCCGTTCGCCCGCGTAGGGATTGGTCAAATTCATGATAGTTTCGGTCATACCGTAGCGTTCGAGAATGGGCTGACCAAAGAGGCGCGCAAAATCAGCAAAGACTTGAGAGCTGAGCGGCGCGGAGCCGGAGACAAAGAGACGCAAGGGATGCGAAGGTACGCCCTGGCGTTCAGCCTCCGCCAGCAGACGGATATACATGGTCGGTACGCCGAAAAAGAGGCTGATGCCGGGATCGCTGCGCAAGATGCGCAACGCCTCGCTGGCCTCAAACTTTGGAAGCACAATGGCGCTTCCCCCCGTGAAAAGAGTTCCATGCAATCCGACCATCAGGCCGTGCGCGTGAAAAAGGGGCAGGACGAGCAGCAAACGATCACGCTCGGTCCACTGCCACGCGCTCGTGAGCGAGCGAATATTAGCGCTAAAATTGCGATGGAGCAGCAGCGCGCCTTTGGATAGCCCCGTCGTACCGGAAGTATAGCCGATCACGGCAGGGGTATCTGCTAGCGGAAACGCGAACGGGGTAGCAGGTTGGCTTTCCTCGTCCTGGACCAGAAAAGCGAGCAGATCAATGATCTCCAGGGTACTATCGTTTCTCTGCACTCCAGATGAAAGGATCGGTTCTGCGTGCTCATGAGTTTCTACATGCAGAGCCGGATCGCTGTTTGCTGGCTGTTTGAGTTCGGGTAACGCCGCGTTTTCATCAACGATGACCAGCGTTTTCAGGGTTGGTATGCTCAGAGGCAAGAGATGTTCGCGGCCTGCCGCGCTGGTCACGCAGAGCTGCACGCCTGCATCGGTGAGAATATGGCGTAACTCAACCTGGCGATACTGAGTATTGACCAGGACAACGATGCCGCCCGCCAGGTGCGTGCCAAGGTAGGCGACGACAAACGCGGGACAATTGCCGAGGAAAAGCGCAACCCGTTCGCCCGGCTGGAGTCCCTGTCTTCTCAGCGCGCGGGCAAATTGCTCAACCATTGCGGCTAAGCGTCCATAGCTGATGGTCTGGTCAGCAAAAAAGAGCGCCGGAGCCTCTGGCCGCCGCCGCGCGTGTTCAAAGACCGCTTCAACAATTGAATCTGTCATTGGCAAAACTCTACTTTATCATATGCAAATTAAAGAACGCCTCAGTCTAGCTTGAGTATAGAGGCGATTGCACGGCTCTGTCAACAATCTTGAATGCCAGCAAAAGTTCATTACTCTTTCAGCCCGAACCGAAACATGGTATAATACGTCCATGCAAACGTTGAGCAACCACCACCAGATATGCGTTGGCGTGCCCCACCTGAACATCCAGGTTTTTTCGCGTGCCACCTCCGAACCCTACCTGCTGGCCGCCGGGTAGCGCGGTCCCCCTTGTTTTTTTGACCCCAACTGATAAGTAATGTTTTATCAAGCCGCCTGAAATATGGTACGATACAACACGAGGCCAGCAACCAGCGCGCACCAAGCTGCTTGAGCGCTCTGGCGGATGGTAGAGAGGTGGAAAATCCACATGGACTTAGTACAAAAACTTGCCAATCTGGCAGAACGCTATGAAGAACTGAACCAATTGATGGCCGATCCAGAGGTCATCAATGATATTCCGCTGCTGCAACGCTATGGCCGCGAACACGCAGAGCTGGAAGAGGTTGTCCATAAATATCACGAGATTCAAGAGGGCGAGCGGCAACTGGCCGAAGCGCAGGAGATGTACGAGGGCGATGACCTGGAGATGCGTGATCTGGCCTATGAAGAAATCGCGCGCCTGAAAGGACAGAAAGAACAGCTCTTACAAGAAGTACAAATTGCCTTGCTGCCCAAAGATATTATGGACGAGAAAAACGCCATCGTCACGGTTCAGGGCGGCGCGGGCGGAGACGAGGCCGCGCTCTTCGCGGGTGAACTCTTCCGCATGTATACGCGCTACGCCGATAACCGCCGCTGGAAAGTTGAGATTATGGATATCAACGAGACCGGCCAGGGCGGCGTCAAAGACGTGACCTTTATGGTCAAAGGCAAGGGCGCGTATAGCCGCATGAAATACGAGGGTGGTACCCATCGCGTGCAGCGCGTTCCCGTGACCGAGGCTAACGGGCGCATCCACACCTCGACGGCCAAAGTGATTGTCATGCCAGAGGCCGATGACGATATCCAGATCGAGATTAAAGAGACCGATATCCGCGTGGATGTTTATCGCTCGACCGGTCATGGCGGTCAGAGCGTCAACACCACCGACTCGGCGGTGCGTATCACCCACCTGTCAAGCGGGCTGGTGGTCACGTGCCAGGATGAGAAGTCGCAATTGAAAAATAAACTGAAGGCGCTCTCGGTCCTGAAATCACGTCTGTGGGATCTGGAAGAAGCCCGCAGGCAGGAGGAACTGAGCAAAACGCGACGTTCCCAGGTGCAAACCGGCGATCGCAGCGAAAAGATACGCACGTATAACTTTCCGCAAGATCGCGTGACCGATCATCGCATCAGTTATACCCGGCATAATCTTCCCGGCGTGCTCAATGGTGAGCTCGACGAATTTATTGATAATCTGATCACAGTCGATCAGGCGGATAAGCTCCAGCATCTTTTCGAGGTCGAGGCGACAGCCTGATACCTTTGCTGCTTCGCGGGATAGGCGATAGTTCATCGTCTATCCCATCATAGCCGCCCGTTCGGCCTGATCGCTCTCATGGAGGCGCAAGGGCTGCGCGCTCTACGCATGAAAGGCAGGTCTTTCTCCTATGGCACAAATGGTTATGGGACATATTCAGACTCAGGAAAAATCTCTTTCCGAACTTCATCCTTCTTATCGTCTGCTTCTCGGCCCTGGCCCTTGCAATGTTGATCCGCGCGTCCTGCGGTTAGCTTCTGCACCCCAGCTGGGGCATATCGACCCGGAATTTTTCACTATCCTTGAAGAGACCGCGCAGATGTTGCGTGAGACATTTCAGACGACGAATGAGATGACCCTCTGCATCTCCGGCTCCGGTTTTTCAGGAGCCGAGGCGGTTCTGAGCAATCTATTGGAAGAGGGCGATACACTGATCGCGGGCAGTCTGGGCTTCTTCAGCGGCAAGATCGTTGAGATTTCTGAGCGCGCCGGCGCGCAGGTCGTCAATCTCGCGACCGAACTGGGTCAGCCTTTGCAGGCCGCGCAGCTTGAGCAGGCTTTCAAAGAACATCCCGAAGCGAAGATTTTCGCGACTGCCATCGCTGAGACCTCGACCGGACTGTTGCAGCCCCTGGAGGAGTTGGAGCGCATCACGCACGCGCACGGCGCGCTCTTCGTGGTTGACGCGGTATGTGGCCTGGGTGGAGTGCCGATGAACGTCGATAAGCTGAAGATCGATGCCTGTTACGCGGGCAGTCAGAAGAGCCTGGGCGCGCTGCCTGGCCTGGCTCCGGTGACGCTCAACGAGCGCGCGGTCAAGGTCATCGAGGCGCGCAAACGGCCAGTGCAGAGCTATTATCTCGATCTGGTGAAGCTCAGCCGCTACTGGAACGGCGATCACACCTATCATCACACAGCCTCCAGCAACCTTGTCTATACCATGCATGAAGCCTTGCGCATCCTGCTGGAAGAGGGTCTGGAAAACCGTTGGGTGCGCCATGCCCTGCACAGTGAGGCCCTGCGCGCTGGCATCAAGGCCATGGGCCTGCACGTGCTCACCGCGCCCGGCTACGAGCTGCCCGTATTGACCGCTATCCATTTACAGGACGGAATCGACGAAATGGCGATCCGCAACGCGCTGCTTAACGATTACGATATCGAAATTGGTGGCGGTTTTGGTAATCTCCAGGGTCATCTGATTCGTATTGGTTTAATGGGGTATAATTCCAATCGCAAAAACGTCTCAACGATTCTCTCGGCCCTTGAGCACGTGCTGCCCCAGAGCGGCCACTCACCAACTCCTGGTGCGGGCCTGGCTGCGGCGGACGCGGTATACAAGGGGCGGGGATAAAGGCAAGCCGGACCGGCGAACGTAGCGATTGGCGGGCATCGACCAGCGGACGCGATGCTCGCCATCGGCGAGGGTAGGGCGGCGAGCCACAAGCATCTAAAAAGGAGCAACACAACGCGCATGCAAATTGACCAGCCACAAGCGATCCGCACGATTTTTTTTGATGTCGGCTTTACATTGCTCTACCCTTATCCTTCGGACCTGGAAATTTGTCAGGAAGTTTGCGCTGGCCTGGGACTGCATATTCATACCGAGATCATGCGCAATCGCCTGGTGGAGATGGAAGATTTTTATTTGCGCCACATGCGCGCCAACCGCCAGGTCTGGGCCAGCGATCGCGATATTTATGAGTTCTGGACCACGTACTATATGACGATGTTGCGACCCTTGATTGAGGAACAGGACGAGATACGTTTAAATCAGCTCGCGGAACTGATTAATCACGAGTACGACTCACATACACGCTGGCAGCTCTATCCCGACGTGCTGCCCACGCTGGAGGCGCTGCGGGCCAGTAAACGCTATACGATTGGCGCAATCTCCGATTGGGGAATTGCACTGGGGCCAATTCTCCAGCGCCTCCAACTCAACACCTATTTAGACTGTCTGCTCGTCTCCGCTGTGACCGGACACGCCAAACCTTCGCCTTCGCTCTACGAAACCGCTCTTGTGCGCGCCGACACAGTTGCCGACTACGCGCTCCACATCGGCGATTCGTACACGCTGGACGTACTGGGCGCACGCTCAGTAGGCATTACACCTGTGCTGCTCGATCGCAAACAGCATCTAGAGCAGCCACAGGTCGATTGTTTGCTCATCCACTCGCTGAGCGATGTGCTGGAGTTGCTGGAAATCGAGGGCTAGATTTTGGCGTCGGCGGCAGGGTTGAAACTGTAGAGGCGGGCCGGGCGATGCGTGCCCTCCATCTTTTTCGTGCCGGTATCCTCCAGAATGCCTGACGCGAGGATCTTCTTGCGAAAATTACGCTTATCCATGTGGTGATGCAGAATAATCTCATACACACGCTGTAATTCGCGCAGGGTAAACTGTTCGGAGAGCAGGTTAAAGGCGATGGTGGTATATTGCAGTTTGCCGCGCAACCGCTCCAGAGCATAGTCGAGGATTTTCGCGTGATCGAAAGCCAGCGGCGGCAGTTGATAGACCGAGAACCAGTCAACCTCAGCGGCATCATCGGCGGCGCGCACCTGCAACCGTTCGGAATCGAGCAGAGCAAAGTAGACGACGGTAATCACGCGCGTGCGGGGATCGCGACCAGGATCGCCAAAGGTATAGAGCTGCTCAAGATAGACATCTTCCACAGCAGTCTCCTCGCGCAACTCGCGTTTGGCCGCCATCTCCAAGGATTCATCGGGGTTGACGAAACCGCCAGGGATGGCCCACATGCCCTCAAAAGGCCACGAGCGGCGTTTGATGAGCAAAACCTGCAAATCTCCCTGACGCAAGCTCATCATAATCACATCGACCGTCACCGATGGCCGCTCGTACTTGCTGGGATCATAATTATGCGCTTTGGCCTCATCAGTCGAGGCCGGAGTCACTGACTTTGACTCCGCTTGCTGCTGCTCTGCTTTCCGTTCAATACTTTCCAAACACTGTCTCTTTTCCAGGATCGGTCATCCTTCGCTCTGAGTGAAACACCTTTTTTGTCGGCCCGCGCCACACGAGATAGAATACGGTCATTATAGATCGAAATAGACAATAATGGTAGTGGCAGAGGCATTCAGATGATGCCTTTTTATGTTAGTGTACAACTCACACTTAATATACGGGATTAGTGGGGATGTGTCAAGCAGGATGGGAAATAGGAACTTCCGATTTTTGGCGGCGAGATTGGAAAGATACCCCCACCTGTGCTATACTGCCCATGCAAGACAAACATCCGTTCAGATTGGGAGGAGAGACGCGCGGCCATGCGAGAAGCAGAACTACCACGTATCGGTCTTTATACGCCAGTGCGATCCCTGGGGGAGGGTGCGACGACCCGCACGTATCTGTATCGCCATGAGCAGCGCAAGAAATACGCGGTTATCAAGTTGACCCGCGAGCCGCTGGTGACGCTGGAAGAAAAAGAGGCGTTCCTGGCCCGCGCGAAATTGCTGAAAAAGCTCAAACATCGCAATATTACGGAGGTGCAGGACGCGAACCTGCTCCAGATCGGCGAGGATGATTACGGCTATCTGGTATTGCAGTATACGGAGGGTAGCACGAGCCGCGAACGCTTTATACCGGGTCAGCTTTACGCGCCTGACGAGGTGAGGCGCGCGCTCTTTCCATTGGCCGACGCGTTGCAATATGCCCACGCGCTGCATATCACGCACGGCAACCTGCATCCCGGCAATGTTTTGCGCGAAGAGGGCAAAGAGTTCTTCCTGCTGGCCGATTTCTCACTCGCGCTACCCAACCAGGCACCAGCCGCGCGAACCGACGACGCGACGCTGCCCTATCGCGCACCCGAAGAGCTACGTGGCGAGCCTCCAACGCCTGCCAGCGACCAGTACGCGCTGGCGGTGATGGTCTACGAATGGCTCTGTGGGCGACGTCCCTATGCCGCGACCACTCCCGCCGAACTGCTAGCTCAGCAAGAACACGAACCATTGCCCACGCCAGCCAGCTTGAACGAGCAAATCAAACCACAGGTTGAGGCCATCTTACTGCAAGCCCTGGCGCTTGATCCCGCCGCGCGTTTCCCGCAAACGCTGACCTTCGCCGACGCTTATTTACGCGCACTGATGGGCCTGCCTCCCCTGCAAACTCACCCATCGCCGCAAAGCAGCGCTCCCACTCAGGCGCTTCCACAGACACCAGCCAGAGCCGCAACAACTCCTGTACCAGAAACGCCGGTGGCCAGCGCCACAAAGGCCAGAACGACGAAAACTGCCAGCAAGACGAAATCTCTTGAGGACTCCGAGCCAGCCACGGTCAGCGCAACAACCGCTGAGGCAGCAATCGCGCCAATAAGCACGGCCAGGGCAAAAGGCGCGCAGAAAAAAACCGCAAAACTTACCGCGCCGCTCGCATTGGCCGAAACGCCAGACCTGGAGAGCGCGTCAGCTATCTCATCGCGCAAACAGCCCGCCACGCAACCCGTTAATACGCCCGTCTCGCTAGCCGAGCAGCTCGACGCGGAGATCGAGCACGAACCGGAGCGCGTGCGACCCAAACAATCCGCGCTACTCGATACGCCCGTGCAGCGCAAAAAAAGAGATGACACGACCATCCTTGATAAACCGGTGCGCCTGGCAAAAACAGAGAGCGAAACCGACG
>Ga0070691_10000443_pt1 | contig 15312 bp, 11 predicted proteins | sample KBSK1101metaG_FD_64673 | JGI IMG/M metagenome (GOLD analysis project Ga0070691, IMG submission 64673) | Corn, switchgrass and miscanthus rhizosphere microbial communities from Kellogg Biological Station, Michigan, USA - KBS K1-10-1 metaG | ecosystem: Host-associated > Plants > Roots >... | reverse complement strand
AGGTGCGAGATACCCTCGATCAGATGGGCGACTTATCGCTCCTCGAGGACGCCGCGGACGAAGACGCAATCCCGGCGGTAGACAAAGAGCGGCTTGACAGACAGCTGAGATATTTCAGCGACGTGGCGACGCAGGGCGGCCCTTCGCCTGCCGAATGTCAAGAACGGCTGCGGGAGGCCAGTGTCGCGGTGCTTGGGGCAGGGGGACTGGGAGGTAGGACCGCGTATGAGCTGGCTGCATGTGGGGTCGGCGAAATCCGCTTGATCGACGGCGACCGAGTGGAGATGAGCAACCTCAATCGACAGATCCAGTACAGCGAGGCCGACATCGGCTCATTGAAGGCTGAGGTCATGGCCGAGCGACTACGCGCATTCAATTCCAACATTCGTGTGAGTGCAACCTGCGAGCGGATTGAGAGCCAAGCCGAGCTCGCCGCGTTCGTCGAGGGAGCTACCTTTGTCGTTGGCTCGGCAGATTGGCCGCCGTTTGTGATCGAAGGCTGGTGCAACGATGCCTGCTTTGAGGCGGGCATTCCGTACATCACCATGAACCAGATGCCGCCGCTCGTGCGTATCGGTCCTCTCTACGTCCCCGGTCAGACTGGGTGCTTCGAGTGTCAGGCGATGCGCTATCGACGCGACTATCCGTTGCTCGATGTCGTGATCGACCAACGGCGGGGGCTTGAGCCACAGGCCGTGACGCTCGGTCCCGCCTCTGGAGCCATCGGTGGGCTCATCGGGATGGAAGTGCTGCACTTTCTTACCGGTGCGATCGAGCCCGCCTGCCTAGGCGTGGGGCTGAACCTCGACTGTCGCACTATGACCTTCGAGCGGGAGCCTGTCATCCGAGAAAGCGATTGCCCCATCTGCGGGTCCCTCTAGCCGAAGCCTACGAGATCCGGCCCAAGATCGAGTCGTCGCCAATTCATGAATGACGACATAGCCCCCGCGCTTCAAGAGTATGAGTCACTCGCGACGATATATGACGACTTCAACTACCGTAACGACTACGAGACGTGGATCGGTGCGGTCCTTCTCCCGAAGCTTCTCGACTACGGCCTCGAAGCACCGGCGTAGCACTCGACATTGGATGCGGGACTGGTCAGGCATTTCCGCCGTTACTCAAGCGAGGCTGGGACATCTGCGGATGCGACATCTCGCCTGCGATGGTGACGATCGCAAAGGAGCACTTCGGCAACCAGGTACGCCTAAGCGTCGCTGACATGCGTCGCTTGCCAACTCTTGGCAGCTTCGACCTCGTTCTCGCGATGAACGACACTGTGAATCACCTTTTGACCGACCGCGACCTCCACCAGACGATGGCTGGCGTCGCAAAGAACCTCTCACCCAGCGGGCTTCTCGTTTTCGACTGCAACACGAGGGCCCTGTTCCGCGAGCTGTTCGACGCTGCCGAGAGACGCGCCGTTGAGCGTGGTGGCAGGCGTTGGATTTGGCGAGGAATGGGCGAAGGCGATCTCCCCCCGCCTACATTTCGCGCGCAAATTTCGGGCGATTCGATTGACCCGATAACGATCACGGAGCGCCACTTCTCACAGCGGGAGATCGAGAGACACTCGGAGCGGCTGGCCTCAAGTGTCGAGGCGTCCTCGGGCAGCACGAGGCTGACGGAAGAGTCGTCCTCCGCGAACAGCCGGACGACGAGCGAGACGGCAAGTTCATCTATGTCGCCTCTCGCGAGAGCTAGATACCATCAAAAAGCAGAAGGAAAACTCGGCTGGTTATCCAGTTGAGCTCCCCAGACCGGCGCGTGCTGCGGCTAGTTGACCCTCTAGCCGCGCCGACGGTAGTGCAAGTACACGGTCGCGCCGAACGTGCGGGTCTCGACCAACTCGAGGTCGATATGCACGTCCGGCGGGAAGTACGGCGTGCCGCCACCCACCACGATCGGGATGACGAACAGCTCGAACTCGTCGATCAGCCCGCGCCGCATGCATTCCGCCGCAAGGCCGGCGCCGCCGACCGCGATCCTCCGGTCCCCGAGCGCGGCGATCTCCTCCTCGAGCGTTCGGGTGGCCAGGCGGTTGCTGCCCTCGACGCTCGTCAGAGTGGTCGAGAACACGATCTTCTCGAGCGGGCGCCAGATCTCGGCGAACTCCGCCATCACGGGGTCGGAGAACTCCTCGGTGTCCCACACGAGCATCGTCTCGTAGAGGCGCCGGCCGAGCAGTTGGGCGTCGGTCGCGGCGGCCCGTTCGTTGTGGAACCGGTGCAGCTCCTGGCTGGGCACCGCCCAGCCGAAGCTTCCGTCGGGTCCGGCGATGTAGCCATCGGCCGACAGGCTCATGGAGTAGGAGATCACGAGGACGCAGTAAACCGCGTCGAGCTGACGGCCTTCTCGGCGACCCGCCGCAGTTGACCGTGGGCGGGGCAGTTCTGCGCCAGCTTATGTACCCACTTAGTACCCGCCAGGGATTTGCCACGAGCGCCTAGACACGAAAAAGGCCCCATTTCCGGGGCCTTCTTCTATAGCGGGGGCGGGATTTGAACCCGCGACCTTCGGGTTATGAGAACGGCCCCATAGCCCCGCTGGAGTACATGGAGGTGATTCTAGCGCGGTTTTCGCGGGAGCCAGATCACCTGAGATCACCTGGAATCCGTGGGGCGTGTTGCCCCATTTGTTGCCCCAGCAATCTCAAGAACCTAGAAGGGCGGCAATGGCCCGCTCCTGAAGTCTTTCAGGCGGGTTATGTTGCCCGAGCCCTCGATGCCGGTATAGCCGTTGATGAACGTCGAGTCGGCAGCGGAAAGCAGCTGCGTGTATTCTGGCCCCGTCTTCGTCCAGGCAGAGACCGTTCCCGCCTTGTCGGCCAGCGCAAACTGGCTCCCAGTCGGGAACGAGTAGCCCGCTTTGGAAGCAAGGGCCGTTTTGACGCCCGACTGCCACTTCGAGAGGGCGACTTCGTAGACGTTGGAGGAGGTTTCGGTGAACCTCAGCTCATAGCCGCTCCGTGCGCTGGCTGGGCTAGGGGCATTGAGCCATAGCGAGAAGTAGCGACTGGCGATCGTCGGATTGCCATAGAGGAGAGCCGCCACGGCGTCACCCGCACCGCTGTCGGCGAAGCTGGCTTTCTGCCAGTAGGCACCGTTGATCGTGGAGAAGGCGTCGTAGGGGGCCCAGCCTCCAGAGACCCAGCCCGTGTTGTGTCCCGAGGCGCTGTTGTCCCAGGCGAGCGCCGCCCAGGCGCCGCCGCCCGATAGCGGGTTCTCGTTCGTCGCAAAGGCGTCATTGACCGGGAGGCTTTTCAGGGCGGCGTCCATGTTCGTCACCGGAGAGAGCAGCGCACCCACCTTGAAGTTGGTCAGACGCGTGATGTTGCCGGCGCCCTGGGTGCCTGCGTTACCGCCGCTGAACGAGGCGTCGCCAGCGCTCAGCAGCTGGCTGAATCCTGAGCCCGTGTTGGTCCAAGCCGAAACCGTGCCCCCCTGGTCGAGGAGGGCAAGGGAGTTCCCGTTGGCAAAGGCATAGCTCGATTTCGAGGCCAGCACGGTTTCGGTTCCAGCCTGCCACTTGGCGAGCGTCACTTTGTAGACGCCACTCGAGACATCGGTGAACCGCAGCTCGTAGCCAGCCTTTGCCCCGGTCGGACTCTGCAGATCGAGCCAGAGGGAGAAGTGGCGTTCGGTGTTGGCGGGATTCACGGCCATAGTCGCAACCGTCGCGATCCCCGGACCCGTATCGGTGATCGTCGGGCTGAAGAACGCGCCGTTCACAGTCGGGAAGGCGTCGACCGGGCGCCAACCGGTGGTCGTGTCAGAGCCCTTGGGAGTAGTGCCGGATGCCCATCCCAACGCCGCCCAGTTGGCGTTGAAGTTGGCGAGCGAACCAGAGCTCCCGTTGAAGGGCTCGGTAACGGCCATTCCGCTGAGCTGGCCTGCCGTACCCGACGAAACGGTGGTGAAGGTCCTGTCCTGGCCGTAGCTCGTGCCTTCGAGGTTCGTTGCGACGACGCGGAAGTGGTAGGTCGCACTTGGTGAGAGGCCGCTGATTGCCCGACTCACTGCCACGCTGCTCGTGCCATTGCCGATCGAGCCACTCTCAGGCGTGCTTGAGCCATAAGAGGCGGTGGTGCCGTAGTCGAAGTGGTAGGTCGTGGAGATTCCCTGTGGGTTTACCGCTCCATTGAGGGTCGCTCCTTCGGTGCTAATACCAGTCGCCGGTTCCGTGGTTGCTACCGGATGCCAGTCGCCACTGACGTGAGCGCCGGAGAACTGCCATTGGGAAGCCGTGGTTTCCCCTAGCGCCGTTCCTGCGTGCAGGAGGAATTCCGTGTAGTTGCTGGCGCCACTGAGAATATGAGCCTCGGTTTTGCCCGAGCCGGCTCCGTTCATAAGGACGCCGAGGAGGTCCGCTTTCCCATCCGCGTTGTAATCGGCTGAGGAGAATTGCCATTGCTGGGGTTTGGTTTCTTCGAGGCCCGTTCCTATAGCTAGAATCTTCGTGGAGTAATAGCTAGGGCTCGCACCGCTGAAAATGTGGACCTCGGTTTTGCCTGATCCCGTGCCTTTCATGAGGACACCGATCAGGTCCGGCACTCCATCACCGTTGTAGTCGCCAGCGGCGAATTGCCATTGGGAGGACGAAGTTTCTCCGAGTCCGGTGGCCACACTCAGAAGAGTCGGGCCGGAGTAGCCAGCTGCGCCGTTGAGAATGTGGACCTCGGTTTTGCCCGATCCCGTGCCGTTCATCAGCACGCCAATCAGATCCGGTTTTCCATCACCGTTGTAATCACCCGTGGTGAACTGCCATTGTGAGGAAGTCGTTTCTCCCAGCCCCGTCACGGCGTGTAGGAGGGGAGTTTGGTAGTAGGTGGCACCGTCGTAGATATGTACCTCGGTTTTGCCCGAGCCCGTGCCGTTCATGAGAACGCCAATCAGGTCCGCCACCCTGTCCCCGTTGTAGTCGGCAAACGAGAACTGCCACTGCGACGCCGTCGTTTCTCCGAGTTCCGTGCCCGTCGCCACACTAGCCGTTGAGTATTCGCTCGCGGGATCGAGTACGTGCACCTCAGTTTTGCCACTCCCGGTATGGTTCATCATGGTGCCATAGAGACTCCGGGTAACTGCTGGCCAGTGCGCCACACCGGTAACCGCCTGGTAAGCCCACCATGACGGTCGGAAATTGCCGTCCCTGTCACGCAATCCGCTGTGGTAGGCCCAATTCGGATCCGAGATATCTTTCGACGCGTACCAGGCGGTATACCGAATGTTGAATGCGACGTTTTTGCTCGCAATCCAATTGAAGCTCTGAGTGAGCAATTTCGCCTGTTCGCCTTCGGTCGAAATCGGATTTCCAGTGCCAGCGACTGGCCAGCCCAGCTCCGTGATCCAGATTGACTTGCTCCCAAGGCCATAGGTGTTCAACCCGTTGCGGGCGTTTTCGACGTTCTGTATCACTCCGGCGAGCTTTTCGCCTTCGGTTCCACCGAGCCAATAGGGGTGGATTCCGAGCCCCCCGAGGCTGCTGCTGAAACCCGAAACCAAAATCTCTTTGGAGAGAAATTTGCCGACGGTCCATTCCCCCATGCCGTACTGGAGCAGACCGCCGTGCACAACGACGGTGTCGTTTGGTTCTCCCGGGTTCCGCACTTCGTTTTGAGCGCTGGTGATCGTATTCGAGTTTGCGATCAGGAATTCGGCGTACTTCTGAGGAAGAACAGTGGCCCCGCCGGGGTTGTTTTCGGGAAGATTCGGCTCGTTCCAGACTTCCCAGATCACGTCGGGCCTGTAGCGGCCACCGCTCAGATCTCCGTTTGCATCCCAGAAATATCCACCCCTGCCGTATCGCTGCACGAACGTCCAGACGAATTTGAGCCATTCGTTCCAAGCTTCTTTTTCTGCCCCTTCGTAGAGATAGAACTGCTTTCCCGCCGCTGCGGTCTTCCGGGCATATAGGTAAGTCAGGACTTCAAGTTCGTGTTCCGCTGCCAATCGGAAGACCTGGTCGTAGGTGTATTTCCAGGCGGCCGGCGTTTCCCAGGGTTCTTTGACTTTGCTCAATTCTTCAGCCGAGGCATGTTCTTGACCAGCCTGCTGTACCCAGTTCCAAGAGCCGTGGATGCGGATCATCGACGCCCCGGACCTGTCAAGCGCTTCCCATTCGGTTGGTGATACGAGATCAGAAAACCAACCGCTCCATTGCTGGCCCCACTGGAGGGCTGCGGCGGGCTTCGCCCCGACGCCAAACGAGGCCAGAACGACCATCGTTGCACAGCCCATGAGCCAAAGACGTCTCAATGCGCGCTTTAGGGCCATACAACCGCTCCTTCCTACCCTCGGGTACTCGTCCATGAGTAAATCGAAGAGCTTTATTCAAAATAACTCTTTTAGTGTGCAGATGCAACTTCAAATAGTATTTCCGTCTGGGCCATTCATTCCAGGCCGCTTCCAATTGCAATGAGATCGGCGGTCGCCAGCGATAGGTCGAGCGCCGGGGCCTCGTCACCAGGCAGCAGGTGGGTGTAGCGGCTCAGCGTGAACGCGGCCGAGTGATGGCCGAGCGCGCGGCTGAGCTGGAGCAGGTTTGTCCCCTGGCTCAAGTGGATCGAGGCGAAGGTGTGCCGAAACGTATGGAAGCCAGCCCAGGGCGCGTCTACCTCCTGGACGATTGGCTTCAAGCCGCGTCGGCGCAGGTTGTCGGGCTCGATCCCTGAGAGGCGTTCCGATGCGGGGCGGCGGTCCTCGGGGCTACGCGCCGTCTCTCCTGGGTTCCAGTAGATGCGGTCAACGAGGTCGTCGATCGAGACACCGATCGAATGGGCAAGCCTGAGGGCCCTGGTCACACCCGGTTCCCTGGCGGCCTCACGCTCGGCCAGGGCGATCTCGTCGGCACTCATCGCGGCCCGCCGGGCCTCCTCTCTCTCGATTCCTGCCTTGCGTCGGAGCTTGCGGAGGTTGATCGTGACCTGATCTACGAGACGACTGCCTTGTCCGGTTTCCGGAATGCAGTCCTTGCACCTCGTCGGCGGGGGATCATCGCCGAAATGGAACAGCTCTCGGCCGCACTCGGTGCAGTGAGACGGTTCCACAAGGGGGTTCAGGTCTCGCTGTGACTTTCCGAGAACCGAGGCAGGTGCCAAAGGACTCCGAAGACGGTGGAATCCTCCGCACCTCCCTGTGGCCTGCGCCTCGGCCCTCGAAAAATCACCATGCGAGACCTGCCCCTGTCCCCGACGACGAACAGGCGCGGTCGTGGATCGACAGGCGCTCCTGAGTGGACAGTGGTGGCGACGATCACGCCGCGCTGACCGCCATCCTCGGCCGCCTCACGATCGCTGAGCTGACCCCAGGCGAGAACGGGGGCACCGACCCGAAGGCTGGGCACACTCCGCTCGGCGATGGCGGCCGGCACTTCGACCTCGCACCGGGCCAAGGTCCACAGGTCCTCAGGCCGCTCGGGATCGCGCACAGGGAACCTGAGCCGCAGCAACGCAACAGCATCGCCGCGCGGGCTCGTCGCCTCGCTCGGCTCGTCCAGTAGCGCCCCTGTTAGCACCAGGTGATTCAGGCGCGGTGGGAGCGACCCGGGGAAGCGAGCCTGACGCGGCGACCGACCCCCAGACCGAGATTTCCGCCCGCTCATCGCCTGCTCCGATCAGGCGTTCGGCCGCTTCCGCTACAGCAAGCAGGGTCGCGCCGGCTGCCAGCGTCTCCTGTACCGCGACAGCGGCCTGCTGTTCCTCGGCGGCGCGGGCCTTCCAATCCGGCTCTGTCAGGACATTGGTGCAGCCGATCAAGACACGCGGGCCGAGGTCCCATACATGAGCGTTGACGGCGAGGGCAGCAACGACGACCGGGTCGATGTCGCAGCCGTACCACCAGAAATCATGCGGGTCCTTGCCTGCCTTTCGCAGTTGCTCGGCAGCGGCGCGCAGCATCCCGCCGGTTCCTGCATAGGAGTCGCAGATTGATCGCTCTCGTTCGGGGACCGCAAGCGCCATGCTCGCCACCGCCTCCGTGAGTGGGGCTGGCGTGTAGAACTGCCGCCCAAGAGTGCGAGGCGCCTCGTGATTTCGCAGCACGAGATTGCAGTGACCGAGAACGTCAACCTTCTGAGCGTTGCCCCGGTCAAGGGGCGGCGCCAGAAGGCCCGCCTCGACTGCGGCACGAGCCGCCGCCGCTGCGGCGGCGACATTGGCCGCGTTCCAGGGTTCCTTGTTAAGCCATCCACCGAACGGACCGCAGCGGAACGCGAGCTCCGGGCGGGTGATCGTGGACAGGCACCAGGCGCCCTCCAGCATCTGAGCGATCTGCTCATCGCTGGCGGCGAGAATGCTGCGGCGAGGATCGCGGTCCTCGGGTTCGTGATGGCCCAAGAGCAAGAGCGCAGCAACGACGCCCAATTTCACGGTGCTGTCGGTCTCCGACATTCCCGTATGCGATTCCGCCTTCGCGACCGCTTTCGCGACCTTGATTACGGCTGGCTGCATGAAGGTCATGGCGTCTGACCGTGGGGCACGCGGAGCGGCTTCGCTTGGGCGCCCGCCAGCTCGTGCGCGCCTCACGCGGGTCAAGCTCGACCAAAAGCTTGTTGCAGACCTCGTAGCCGACCTGGAAGCGCTGATCGGTTTCGGCGTCTTCGCGGCTCATCTGTGCCTCGGTGCCCGACTCAACGAGGACACTCACCGCTTCGCCCTGCAAGCGCTGGAGCAGTTCCATCATGTCGTGCTCCGGCATGGTCAGATCGAACGTCTCGCGCTCGTCTTTCTCGCCCAGCCGATGTCCTGCAACAGCCGGAAGTCTTCGGCGAACTCCAAGCCAAGGCGCTCAGCGGTGGCGCCGTCCTTGGTCCGCTCCATCGCGACCCAGAAATCCTGGACGAGGGCAAGGTGATTGCTAATCACCTCATAGAGCCCGTCGCGCTGGTCGCGGTCGATGGTGATGGTCGTCTCGGGCATTGGCGCCCCTCCTCCCAGTAGGGGCACCGAGGACGAGCCGGCGACGCGATCCAGAACGATCTACGTCGGTACCGTCTCTCTCTCGCATCGAAGGCTCTGTCTTCGGTGCCAGGCCCCGGGGCGCTACAACGCCGCCGGGGCCGCTTATTCGCGTTTCTCGCGGCCGAACGTAGGTGGACGGGAGCTCCCGCGCAAGGTCTAAAACGACCTCACTTTGATCTCACCTTGCCCCAGGGCTTGCCCCACGGCCTTTTTTCGCCATTTTTGAGGTTCCCCAAAAACGCGGAAACCCGCTTGATAAGCGGGTTTCCGTCCTATAGCGGGGGCAGGATTCGAACCTGCGACCTTCGGGTTATGAGCCCGACGAGCTACCTGGCTGCTCCACCCCGCGGCGGTTTGTCCATGCTAGCAACGGGGGCGGGGATGGAGAAGGTCGCAGAGAGCGTCTGCAAATAGAGTGCCGCAGCCGATGGCGGGGAATTCTCAACGGGTGGCGGTTATCGACGTGGGCAGCAACTCGACGCGGTTGCTGGTCGCGGACGTGGATGGCGGGGTCGCTGTGCTGGAGCGACAGAGTCGGGTGACGCGGCTGGGGCGGGGGGTCGACCTCTCGGGGCAGCTCTCCGACGAGGCGATCGAGGCGGCCTGCGAGGCGATCGCCGACTACGTCGGGATCTGCCGTGAGCTCGGCGCCGAGCGGACCGCGGCGATCGCGACCAGCGCCGTGCGCGACGCCTCCAACGGCGACGCCTTCGTCGCCGAGCTGCGCGAGCGCTTCGCACTCTCGGCCCGCGTCCTCGACGGCGAGGAGGAGGCGCGGCTCACCTACCGGGGCGCCACCGCGGAACAGCCTCCGACCGTCCCCACCCTGGTGATCGACATCGGCGGCGGCTCCACCGAGATGATCGTCGGCAGCGGCGGCGAGATCGCCTTCCACGCCTCCCTGCAGGCCGGCGTCGTGCGCCACACCGAGCGGCACATCGCCGGCGACCCACCCACCGCGGTCGAGCTCGAGGCCCTGGCGGGCGACGTGCGGGCCCTGATCGAGGAGGCCCTCGCCGACCGTCCCGAGGCGCGCACCTCGGCCGGGATCGCCGTCGCCGGAACGCCGACCTCCCTCTCCGCGGTCGAGCTCGGCCTCGAGCTCTACGACCCGGCCCGCGTCCACGGCCACATGCTCTCGCTGGAGACGATCCAGCACCTTCTCTCGCGCTTCGCCTCGGCGCCGCTCGCCGAGCGCGCCGCGATCCCCGGCCTGCATCCCGACCGCGCGCCGACGATCATCGCCGGCTGCGTGATCCTGGTCGAGGCAATGCGCGCCTTCGGCCTCACCCGGATCCAGGCCTCCGAGCACGACATCCTCTACGGGATGGCGCTCGAGACGGCGGCTTCGCACGCCTGACGACGCCTGGCAGTGCGGCCGACCGCGGGTGAACGGGTCCGGGTAAACGACGTGGGACCCGGTGTACAGACGAGTTTTCGACACCCGTCCAGTTGGGTAAACGTGTCGGCCTTACCCCAAAAACTGGGTAAACTGTCTCTACCGAGTTGTCAGTAGCGGTAATTGCCGCACCTGGACAATCCGGACAGGCGAGCGCATACTCGCCACATCGGGAAAGAGGTGAGGACGGGAGTCCCCATCACAGACCCGGTCATAGGGTTCGGACGATTGCCGCATCATGGCGCCTCCCGCCGTCTGAGCCCAACGAATAAGAACTGGTCCCTGAAGACGTACCCCTGCCCGTCCTGAGGGGCCACCTGAATCGACCGTCAGAGATGGCGGTCGATTCTCGTCTGGGGGCTTCTTTGGCCAATCTGGCCAGCCAGCCAGCTTTTGGCTCTCTCAAGCCAGATTCGACTTGCGCGGGTAGACGACCTCGGGGTCGGTGAGGACGTTGACGAGGGTCGGCCGGCCGGACTCGAAGGCCCGCTCGAGCGCCGGCCGCAGCTCGCCGGGATCGCTGACGAGGACCCCATCGCAGCCCAGCGCCTCGACCACTTTCTCGTAGGGAGTCTCGGGCCGCAGCTCAGCCGCGACCGAGTAGCCGTAGAGGAATTTCATCGGGTGATGCTCGAGCGCCCAGATGCCGTTGTTGCCCATCACCCCCACCACCGACAGGCCGTGACGCGCCAAAGTGTCGAACTCCATGCCCGCGAAGCCGAAGGCGCCATCGCCGAGCAAAAGGCAGACCTGACGCTCCGGATGGGCCAGCTTCGCGCCGATCGCCTGACCCGGCCCGGCGCCGAGGCAACCGAACGGCCCCGGGTCCATCCAACAGCCCGGCTCGAAGGTCTCGACGAAGCGACCCGCGTAGGAGACGAAGTCGCCGCCGTCGCCGATCACGATCGCGTCGCGGTCGAGCACCTCTCCCAGCTCCTTGTAGACGCGGACCGGGTGCAACGGCGAGCGGCCGTCGTTCAGCTCCGCCTGCTCCCCAACACGCTTCTCGGCCTCGACCCCACGCAGCTGCTCGAGCCAGGCGTCGGTGCGCCGGCGTCCGCCCCCCGCCGCCTCGCACAGCGCCGCCAGGGTCGCGGCGACGTCGCCTACCAGGTCGACCTCCGGGGCGCGGTTGGCGGTCAGCTCGCTGGGCGCGGCGTCGAGGCGGATCAGCTTCGTCTCCTCGCCGAAGCTGCCGCCGAAGCCGAGCCGGAAGTCGAGCGGCACGCCGATGACGAGCGCCACGTCGGCTCCCTTCAGGCCGGCACCCCGCGCCCGGCTGAAGGCCAGCTCGTGGTCGGCGGGGAGGCAGCCGCGGCCGAGGCCGTTGAGGAAGACCGGGATGCCGAGCGCCTCGGCCAGCGCCCGCAGCTCGCCCTCGCCGCGGCCCCAGTAGAGACCGGTGCCGGCCATGATCGCTGGCCGCTCGGCGTCCGCGAGCAGCGCCGCCGCCGCCTCCACGCCCTCAGCGACCGCCGCCGAGGCGGGCTCCGCGGCCGGGACCTCCGCCTCCGCCTCGCTGAAGACGACGTCGAGCGGGTAGTCGACGAAGGTCGGCCCGCCGGGGGCGCTCAGCGCCAGGTCGAGCGCCGCCGCCGTGCGCGCCGCGATAGCGCCCGTCTCCTTGACCGTCTCCGCCGACTTGACCAGCGGCGAGACGAAGGGCAGGTGGTCGATCTCCTGCAGCGAGCCCGAGCCCCAGCGCAACTCCGGCGCCCGCCCGCCGAGCACGCAGACCGGCGAGCAGTTGGCCTGCGCCCCGGCGATAGCGCTGACGCCGTTGGTCACGCCCGGTCCCGCCGTCAGCGCCGCCACGCCGACCCGCCGCGTCGCCTTGGCGAATCCCTCCGCCGCGAACGCCGCCGTCTGCTCGTGCCGCACGTCGACGATCTCGATCCCCTCGGCCCTGCAGCCGTCGTATATGGAGAACAGGTGGCCGCCGGAGAGCGTGAACAGGTGGCTCACGCCACGCGATTTCAGCGCCCGAGCAACTATCCGTCCCCCGTGATCCATCGATCGGAACCCTAAATGAGCGAGCGTTACGATCTGATTCTTCGCGAGCGGGGCCGATATGGCCGTTAGCCGCCACCCGCGGACGCGAAGCGGAGCAGGTGGCGGAATAATGGGGACGCCCGGGTGGCGAAACTGGCAAAAGCGGCGCACTTAAAATGCGCTGCCCCTCACGGGGCTTGCGGGTTCGAGTCCCGCCCCGGGCATTTTCACGCGCAAACGGCTCTACAGCGCGGTGTCTAAAGGGTCGGTAAATATTTGTACGGACCGCAACTATGCCCCTGTTACGGTGTCCCTACTGACGAAGACGACGCCATTCGCTACGCCTTTCCCTGGAGGAAGCTTGGAGGCATCGGCTCTAACGCACGCCAGTCAGCGCGGACTCCTCGTCCGCCGCTCCCCGTTGCTCAAGCTGCAGGGAGACGCGAAGCTGATCGCGATGGCCCGCAGCGGCAACGCCGGCGCCTTCGAGACGATCGTCGATCGCTACCAGGGCCGCCTGCTCGCCTTCTGCCGCCAGATGCTGCGCTCCACCGAGGACGCCGAGGACGTCCTCCAGGAGGTCTTCGTCAACGCTTACCGGGCGATGCTCGCCGACGAGCGCGAGATCAACCTGCGCCCCTGGCTGTATCGGATCTGCCGCAACCGCTGCCTCAACCACCTGCGCAAGCCGACCGCCGACGCGCAGGAATCGATGGACATGGTGCCGATGGTCGAGGCCGCCTCGACCGCGGAGAAGGTCAGCAACCGCGAGGAGTTCCGCCAGCTTCTCGCCGACGTCGCCAAGCTGCCCGAGACGCAGCGCACGGCGCTGCTGCTGCGTGAGATGGATGCGATGTCCTACGAGGAAATCGCCGCCGCGATGGAGGCCAGCGTGCCCTCGGTCAAGTCGCTGCTGGTGCGGGCGCGGATCTCGCTGGCCGAGGCGAGCCAGGCGCGCCAGCTGACCTGCGGCGAGGTGCGGCTGGAGCTGGCCGAGGCGGCCGAGGGGCTGCGCAAGGTCTCCGGCCCGATCCGCCGTCACGTGCGCGATTGCGAGGAATGCGCCGACTTCCGCAGCCAGGTGCGCTCCAACGAGAAGGTCATGGCTGCGCTCTTCCCCGTGGGGGCACTCGTCGCCCTGAAGGGCTTCATCCTCTCCAAGCTCGGCTTCGGCGGAGCGTCGGGCGGGGCATCCGCCGGCGCGACCGGCGGTGCGGGGGCCGCCGGCGCAGGCGCCACCGCGGCCGCGACCGGGGCCGGAGCGGTCGGCAGCGTCGGTGCCGCACTTGGCGGCAGCGGCGCCGCGGGCGGGCTCGGTGCCGTCGGCGGAGCGATCGGCACCAAGGCCGTCGCCGGAGTCGTCACCGCCGCCGTGCTCACCGCCGGCGCGGTCGAGGTCAAGCAGAACGTCGACGTCTCGCCGGCGCCGAAGGCCAACCCCGCGGCGAAGATCTCCAGCGCACCGCCCTCGCTCGCCCAGAGCCAGGTCGCGGCGAAGCCGCAACCGACCGAGCAGAGCGCCGCCCAGACGCCCCCCGCTCCCGAAGCCGTCACGATCGACGCCGCGCCGCCCACGCCGGAAGCCGTCACCGGGCCCGCTGCCGCCGGCTCGACGACCGCCGAGGTCAATGACGAAACCGGCGTGGCCAAAGGAACGGCGCCGAGCCTGACCGTCGCCCACTCACCCGGCAGCCCCGCGGGCGCCCCAAGCGGCAGCGAAACCGTCGTCGTCACCGTCGTCGGCTCGACTCCTCCGCCCGCCGAATCGCCCGCCGAAAGCACTCCGCCGCCCTCCGAACCGGCGCCGCCACCCAGCGAATCGCCTCCGCCGAGCGAACCGCCCGCCGAATCGCCGCCCGCCGGCGCCTCCGGCTTCGACGGCGACGAAGCCGGCTAACCCCGGCTCAACCCCCTGGCCTCAGCCGAGGCCGATCACTTTGAGGCGACGCATCAGGCATTTGGCCGCGAACGCGCGCGTGTCCGCGATCGAGATGCCGAACAGTTCGTAGTCCTCGTCGGCGGGCGCCCAGGGCGGCGAGAGGACACCCTCGGCGACCGGCACCGATTCCTCCAGGGTGCGCTGGATCGCCTGCTTGTAGCGCTCGTCCTCGTGCGCCTTCTCGCGCAGGAAGACCGAGCCGAAGGCGACGTGGCGGTGCTCGTCGCGGGCGACGTTCTGGAAGCCCTCGACGAAGGCCGGCAGCGTCCCTTCGCGTTCGTTGAAGTCCATGATGAAGTGCTGCCCGGTGAGCGCCAGCATCCCCTCGATCACCATGTGGTAGAGGGTCACCGCCTCGACCAGGGCCTCGGTGTCCTCGGGCTCGGCGGAGAGGCGGTCGGTGCGCCGCTTCAGCATCTCGTCGAAGAGCCGGCCGAACTCGGGGTTGAGGTGCTCGGAGGTCTGCTCGAGCATCTGCGTCAGCCCGTCGGCGTCGAGCACGCCGACCTCGCGGTAGAAACGCTCGAAGAAGCGCACATGGCGGGCCTCGTCGGCGATCTGCGTGCAGAGGAAGATTTTCTGGTCCTCGGTGGGAACGGCGCGCATGATCGGCCCCAGCTCCTCGGCGACCTTCTGCTCGCCGATGAAGAAGGAGGAGAGCCCGTACATCCGCTGGAAGCGCTCTTCCTCGGGGAAGCCCGCCCAGTCTTCGCGGTCCTGGCCGAAGTCGAGCTCCTGCGTCTGCCACTGCTGGCGCTCCCAGAGCGCGTAGAGCTCCCCGTAGGTGAGCAGCTTGATGTCCGCGGTGCGGTCGGCGGCCTCGTTCAGGGCCGGGTCGGCGGTCGCCTGGAAGTCGGCGCGCTCGGTCCGCGACTGGGTTCCGGTTGCCTCTTTGGTGCCCATCTGCACTCTCCTCGGCTCGGCTGTGGGGGTCGCCCGAGACTAGCAGCCATCCTGGCCAGCCAGCCAGTTTTGAGGGGGACCGCTATACGGTGTGGGTCTCCCCCGGTTTGAGCAGGACTACCT
>Ga0070691_10000441_pt1 | contig 15337 bp, 11 predicted proteins | sample KBSK1101metaG_FD_64673 | JGI IMG/M metagenome (GOLD analysis project Ga0070691, IMG submission 64673) | Corn, switchgrass and miscanthus rhizosphere microbial communities from Kellogg Biological Station, Michigan, USA - KBS K1-10-1 metaG | ecosystem: Host-associated > Plants > Roots >... | reverse complement strand
CGTCACCCCCAGCTCGGAGACGCCGTAGCCGATCGAGCGCGAGAGCGTCTCGGCGAACACGACGGCGGCCAGCGGGATGAGGAAGAAGAACGGCGAGCGGTAGATGACGATCAGCAGGAAGATCACAAGGCTGAGCGCTGCGAGCAGCAGGGTGCTGTCGATGCTTTCGAAGACTTCGATCGCGTCGGCCGAAAAGCCCGCTCCGCCGGTGATCTTGACCTCGAGGCCGCCGCCGGGATCGGATATTTCGTCGCGCCAGAACTTGACCGGGTCGAGGATCCGTTCGCCCTCGCCGTTGCCGGCGATGTAGGCGGTGACGATCGCCGCCTTGCCGTCCGTCGAGCAGACCGGGCCTACGAACGGGGCGTAGTCGGTCGGCTGGCCGGGTACGGGGCTGGTGGACGTGCCGCACCCCTGCGGTGCACCCGGCGGCGGCGCATCGGCTTCGGCGCCGCTTGCTTTGCCGCCGGCGGCAGCCGTTTCGCCGTCGGGAACCACACCGGGGAAGCGCTCCCCGGTCATCGCCTTGACGTCTTCGACGATCGTGCGGCGGTCGGCGGCGGTGAGGCCGGACGCGCGCCTGTAGACGATCACGGCCGGTGCGAGTTCGCCGTCCTGCAGCGATTCGGTCGCGTCCAGCGCATCGGTCGATTCGGCCGAGCCGGGCAGGTAGGAGGTCGCCTCGTTGCTTTCGGCGTCTTCGAACTTGCCGGGTAGATTGGCGGGGCCGGAGGCGATGAAGATCGCCAGGAACCAGACCGCGAAGACGACCCACTTGGTGCGCCGGCCGGAGGCGAAGGTGAACATTGAGCCGCTCACTCGCCGCATCCTTGCAAACGCCGGTGGCGCGCGGGTCCTGTCACGGCGAGAGGAGTTTGGAGAGGGACTGCGCGTCGGTGACCGGGGCTTGACAGCTGAAGTGCTCGCAGACGTAGGCGGTGGGCTTGCTTTCTACGGTGGGGCGGTCTTTGAGCAGCTCGGGGACGTTCGTGCTTTCGGGGGCGCCCGCCAGGACCAGGTGGGGGCGATAGCTGGAGCGGACGGTGGCGGCCAGCTCTGTGAGGTCATCCCCTATCAGGGCGACCTCCTGGGTTGGCGCCAATTGGAAGTCGAGGGCGCGGAGGAGGTGGGCGAAGGCGTCGGGACGGCGCGGGGCGTGTCGGGCGAAGAGCCGCAGCACGCCCTCGGCCCACTCGCCGTAGGAGCGCACGCCGGTCAGCGCCTCGAGGCGCAGCAGGCCCAGGGCCATCGCCGAGTTGCCGGAGGGGATCGGGTGGTCGCCGATCTCCTTGCGCCGCGCGATCAGCTCCTCGTGGTCGTCGGAGGTCGAGAAGAAGCCGCCGCGCTCGCGGTCGCCGAAGCGAGCGATCGTGGTCTCGGCCAGCGCCTGCGCCTGCTCGAACCAGCGCGGCTCGAAGCTCGCTTCGTAGAGCGTCAGCAGCGCTTCGAGCAGGAAGGCGTGGTCCTCCAGGTAAGCGTTGAGCCGCCCCTCGCCGTCCTTGTAGGTGCGCAGGAGCCGGCCCTGGGCGTCGCGCAGGTCGCGCAGGACGAACTCGGCGCACTCGCGCGCCGCGTCGAGGTAGTCCTCGCGACCCAGGACAGCGCCCGCCTCGGCCAAGGCGGCCAGCATCAGCGCGTTCCAGGAGGCGAGGCGCTTGTCGTCGAGGCCGGGACGAACACGCCGTTCCCGTGCGCCGAGGAGCACCTCGCGCACTTCCGCGAACGCCTCCGGTTCGGGCGCCGTGGCGCCGCCGGCGAGGTGGAGGACGTTGCGGCCCTCGAAGTTGCCGCCCTCGTCGGCGCCGTAGAGCTCGATCGTCTGCTCGGCCCGCTCGCCGCCCACGACCTCCCGGATCTCCTCCGTCGTCCAGGTGTAGAAGCGACCCTCCTCGCCCTCGGAGTCGGCGTCGAGCGCCGAGTAGAAGCCACCCTCGGGCCCGCGCATCTCGCGCAGCGCCCAGTCCAGCGTCTCCTCGCAGACCCGGCGGTAGCGCTCATGGCCGAGCGCCTGCCGGCCGTGCAGGTAGGCGCGCGCCAGCAGCGCGTTGTCGTAGAGCATCTTCTCGAAGTGGGGGACGAGCCAGCCCGCGTCGACCGTGTAGCGGGCGAAGCCGCCGCCGAGCTGGTCGTAGATTCCGCCGGCCATCATCGCGTCGAGCGTGCGCTCGACGATCGTCATCTCCCCGCGCGCCGACAGCAGCTCCAGCGCCGAGGCGGGCGGGAACTTGGGGGCGCCGCCGAAACCGCCGCGCTCGATGTCGGCGGCCGCTTCCAGAGTCGCCGTCGCCGTCGCGAGCAGCCCTGCCCCGGGCTCCTCGCCGCCGGGCTCGACCGCTCCGACCGCCCCGAGGCGCGCCCGCACCGCGGGCGCCCGTTCGCGCAGCTCCTCGCGTCGGTTCGCGAAGGCGTCGACGACCGCTTCCATCACCATCCGGAAGCTCGGCATGCCGCGGCCCTCGTCGGGCGGGAAGTAGGTACCGCCGTAGAAGGGCACGCCGTCGGGGTCGAGGAAGACCGTCATCGGCCAGCCGCCCTGGCCGCTGATCTCCTGCACGGCCTCCATGTAGAGCGCGTCGACGTCGGGGCGCTCCTCGCGGTCGACCTTGACGCTGACGAAGTGCTCGTTCATGTAGGCCGCCGTCTCGGCGTCCTCGAAGGACTCGCGCTCCATCACATGGCACCAATGACAGGCCGAGTAGCCGACGGAGAGCAGGATCGGCCGGTCGAGCTCGCGCGCCCGGGCCTGCGCCTCATCGCCCCACGGGTACCAATCGACCGGGTTGTCACGGTGCTGGAGAAGGTACGGACTGGTCTCCTGCGCGAGGCGATTGGACATGGCGCTCACACTACCCACGGGACATGGAAGCCAACTATTGGGGAGGGGGAATCGACGAAACTAGGTCACGTTGGCGAAAACCGGTGCGCCTTAAGCAGATCTTCGCGCGGATCTTTCTACATTCCCCAAGTGGCGAACGAACGACTTCCCTCGAATCGCGAGCCGGCGATCTCAGCCGTGCTCGAGAAGCTCGGCGATGACGACCGCAAGGTCGTGCTCGCGGCGCTCGAACGCGCCGAGCGGAACGAGGCCGAGCTGCGCTACCTCGCCGACCACGATTCGCTGACTGGACTGCTCGACCGGCGTCGCTTCCGCGGCGAGCTCGACCAGTACGTCTCCTTCACCGCCCGCTACGGCGGCCGCGGTGCGGTGATGATCGTCGACATCGACGGCCTCAAGGGCGTCAACGACTCGCTCGGCCATCACGCCGGCGACAACCTGATCCGGCAGGTGGCCGGGGTGATGCGCGAACGCGTCCGCGCCACCGACATCGTCGCCCGCCTCTCCGGCGACGAGTTCGCGATCCTGATGCCGCAGACCGACGTCGAGGGGGCGATGCAGCTCGGCGAAGACCTGCGCGCCCAGGTCGCCGAGAGCGTCCGGCCGATCTCCGACGCCGAGGCGGCGACGATCAGCGTCGGCGTGACGATGTTCGGCGGCGGCGAGAAGGGGGGCGGCTCCGAAGCGGTGCTGGTAGCCGCCGACCAGGCGATGTACCGGGCGAAGGAGGGCGGGCGCAACCAGATCGCCCTCTTCCGCGATCCCGACGAGCCCCAGCGCGAGCCGGTGCGCCGGCAGACGACCGCGGCGCGGATCCGCGACGCGCTCACCGAGGACCGTCTCAGCCTGCACACTCAGCCGATTCGCAGCCTCTCCTCCGGCGGGATCGAGCGTTACGAGCTGCTGCTGCGAATGACCAACGACGAGGGCGAGCTGCTGCCGGCGGCTTCTTTCATCGAGGCGGCGGAGCGCTCAGGGATGATCCAGGAGCTCGACCGCTGGGTGGTCGCCCGAGCGCTCGAGCTGCTTGTCGAGCGCGAGCGGCAGGGGGCGCCGCTGTCGCTGCACGTCAACCTCTCCGGCGCCTCGCTGACCGACATCTCGGTGCTCGAGTTCATCGAAAGGCGCCTCGACGAAGGCGGCGCCGATCCCTCCCGCTGCACCTTCGAGATCACCGAGACGGCCAACGTCTACGACTACGAGCGGGCGACCGGCTTCGCCGACCGACTGACCGAGTTCGGCTGCCAGGTCGCGATCGACGACTATGGCGCCGGCTTCGGCCCCTTCCACTACCTCAAACGGATTCCCTTCGACTTGATCAAGATCGACGGTTCCTTCGTCCGCGACATGCCGCGCTCGGACGCCGACCAGCTGACCGTGCAGGCGATCGTCCAGATCGCCCGCGGTCTCGGCAAGGCGACGATCGCCGAGTACGTGCAGGACGACCAGACCGCGGAGATGCTGCGCGAGTACGGCGTCGACATGGCCCAGGGCTACCACCTCGGCCGCCCGATGGGCCTGGACGAGGCTTTCGCCGAGACGGCTTAGCGTCCGCGCCGGCCGCGCAGCTCGGCGCGCTTGATCTTGCCGCTGGCGGTCTTCGGCAGCTCGGCGGCGAACTCGACTATGCGGGGGAACTTGTAGGGGGCGGTCTCGCGCTTGCAGTGCTCCTGCAGCTCGCGGGCCAGCTCCTCGCTCGGCTCGCGCTCGCGGGGGACGACGATCGCGCGGACGACGGCGCCGCGCTCGGGGTCGGGGGCGGCGACCGCGGCGGCCTCGGCGACGGCCGGGTGGGCGAGCAGCGCCGACTCGACCTCGACCGGTCCGATCCGGTAGCCGGAGGAGACGATCACGTCGTCGTTGCGTCCCTCGAACCAGAGGTGCCCGTCGTCTTCCTGGCGGACCAGGTCTCCGGTCGGCCACCACTCGCCGGCGAAGCGTTCGCCGTCGAGGTAGCGCGAGAAGAAGGTCGGGGAGGAGGAGGGGCGCAGCTGTAGCTCGCCGACCTCGCCCGTTTCGACCTCCGCGTCGCCCTCGTCGACGACCCGGACCTCGATCCCCGGCAGCGGCTTGCCCATCGAGCCGGGCCGCACCGCTTCGCCGGCGAGGTTGCCTGAGACGTGGCCGGTCTCGGTCTGGCCGTAGCCGTCGGCGGGCTCGAGGCCGATCGCCTCACGGAAGGCGGCGACCGTCTCGGCCTCGAGCGCCTCGCCCGCCGAGACCATGCGGCGCAGGGTGGGGAGGGGGCGCAGCGTCGTGCGCTTGGCGAGCATGCGGTACTCGGTCGGCGCCTGGCAGAGGACATTCACCCCGAGCGCCTCGGCGATGTCGAGCCGCTCTTCCGGGTCGAAGCGGCCGTCGTGGATCACCGCCGCGGCGCCGGTCAACCAGGGAGCGAGGAAGACGTTGCGGGCCGACTTCGACCAGCCCGGCGCGGTCGTGCACCAGACCAGCTCACCGGGGCGCGAGCCGAGCCAGTGCTTGGCCTGGGCGCGCTGGCCGAGCAGGTAGCGGTAGGCGTGGACGACGCCGCGCGGCTCGCCCGTCGTGCCCGAGGTGAAGACGATCAGCGCCGGGTCCTCGGCGTCCATCGGCTCGATCTCCGCCGGCGTCTCCTGCGGGAGGTCCTCGTCGAGGGTCGCGGCGATCTCTCCCAGGGTCATGATCTGCACCTCGTCCGGCAGCTCGTCGACCGTGTCTTCGTCGACGACGCAGAGCGCTGGCGCGGCGGCGCTCGCGCGCAGCTCGAGGTCGTGACGGCGCAACTGGGGGCTGCAGGGCAGCGCGATGGCGCCCATCCGCCAGCAGGCGAGCAGGGTCAACGCCCACTCGATCCGGTTGCCGACCAGGGTCATCACCACGTCGCCGCGCTTTACCCCGCGCGCCGCGAAAGCGCCCGAGAGGCCGGCGGAGCGGGCGATCAGCTCGCCGAAGTGCCAGTCGCGCCGCTCGCCCGCGGCGTCGATCGCGACGATCCCGAGCCGCGAGGCGGGGGAGCGCTCCATCACGTCCTCGACGAAGTTCACGCGCGGCAGTCTGCCGCAGCGGCGACCCCGCCCGTCGCTAGGTCGCCTCGGGCGCCGGCTCGGCGTGGGGCGGCTCCGGCTCGCCCTCGGAGAAGCCGAAGCGCTCCTGCAGGCGGCGCAGCGGCCGCGGCGCCCACCAGTTCCACTCGCCGAAGAGGCGCATCAGCGAGGGGACGAGGAGGGCGCGAACCACCGTCGCGTCGAGCATCACGCCGACCGCCATCCCGATCGCGATCTGCTTGACGAAGAAGACGCTGCTGACGCTGAAGGCGAGGAAGACGACGGCGATCGCCAGCGCCGCGGCGGTGATCACCCGGCCGGTGCGGGCGATCCCGGTGGCCACCGCCTCCTCGTTGGTGTCGCCGAGGTCGCGGCGTTCCTTGATCCGCGCCATGACCAGCACCGCGTAGTCGGTGGCGAGTCCGAAGATCACGGCGAAGAGGAAGACCAGGCTGGTCACCTCGATTGCGTTGGGGCCGGTGTAGTCGAGCGGCGCCTCGAGCCAGCCCTCCTGGAAGGCGAGGACGAGGATGCCGAGCGTCGCGCCCAGCGTCAGCGAGTTCATCACCAGCGTCTTCACGGGCAGCAGGACAGAGCCGGTCAGCAGGAAGAGCAGGACGAGCGTGGTCAGGGCGATGATCGCGACGACCAGCGGCGCGTGGTCGATCAGGCTCTGCTTCTGGTCGACGAAGCCCGCCGTGTTGCCGGATACGAGGACCTCGGTCGCGCCGCCGGGCGGAGCGAGGTCGCGGATCGCGTGCACCGCGTCCTGGGAGCCGCTCTGCAGCGCCTGTTCAGCGGGGGCGAAGTTGGCGTAGGCGACCCCGTCGGGGGCGGGCACGAAGGGACCGCCGCCGCTCACCCCTTCGACTTGGTTGACGCGGCGCTGGAAGCGTGCGAGCTGTGCCGGGTCGGCGGTGCCGTTGACGGTCACCGTGACCGCTTCGGTGACATCGCGCGGGTAGTGCGCTTCGAGATAGCGGTAGGCGTCGTAGGAGGGCTGGCCCGGCGGCACCGCTTCGGAGCTGGGCCCGGTCAGCGTCGTCCACAGCAGCGGCGCCGCGCAGGCGAGCAGCAGCGCCGAGCTGCCCAGGGCGACGGCGACGGGGCGGTGCATCACGCCGCGGGCGAGGCGGTACCACCCGTCGGAGGTGTCGGACACCGCCGGCCCGCGGCGAATCGAGAGGGCGTCGATGCGGGTGCCGAGCAGGGCCAGCAGCGAGGGCACGACGAGGATCGCGATCAACGAGGAGAGGATCGCGACCGACGCGCCGGCCACCGCCATCGAGTAGAGAAAGCGCTGTGGCATCACGATCAGCGCGGCCAGCGCCGCAGCGACCGTGAGGCCGGAGAAGACCGCGGTGCGGCCGGCCGTCTGGACGGTGCGGCGGTGCGCCTCCCGCGACGCACCGCCGCGCCCTATCTCCTCGCGATAGCGCGAGACCAACAGCAACGCGTAGTCGACCGCCAGGCCAAGACTCATTCCGGTTGCGATGTTGAGGGCGAAGAGGGAAGTATCGGTGAAGGTCGACATGATCCGCAGCACCATCAGCGTGCCGACGATTGAGACGACGCCGATCAGCAGCGGGATCGAAGCGGCGACGACGCCGCGGAAGACGAAGAGCAGCAGCAGGGCGAGGATCGGAAAGGCGATCAGCTCGGCCTTGGTCAGGTCCTCGCGGGTCTGGTCGTTGGTCTCGTTGAAGCCGGGCGCGAAGCCGCCCATCTGCACGTCGAGCGAGCTCGATTCGACCAGCGGGGCGACCTCTTCGGCGGCGATCCCGCCGGCGTCCTCGATGTCGGTGGTCGAGAGGTAGCCCGCGACCGCGATCGATTCGCCGTCGCGGGCGATCAGCTTGGCCCCGGCCCGCGGTTCGCGCAGCGGGTTGACGACGCGGCCTACGTATTCGGCTTTTGCCATGCCGCGGCTGAGTCGGTCGACCTCGCGGCGGACGGCGGGGCTCGCCAGGTTCAGCTCGCCGCCGCCGGGCTCGTGCACGACCAGGACGATCGCCGGGTTGGGGTTGTAGCCGAGCGATTCGTGCAGCAGGGCGGTGGCGCGCTCGCTCTCGGAAGCGGAGTCGGCGAAGCCGGCCGCCTTGAGGTGGCTCTCGACGTCTTTCCCGGCGGCGCCGGCGAAGACGACGAAGACCGCGACGGCGGCGAGGACGAGCTTCGGGTGCTTCCAGGTGAGATCGGCGATCCGGTTCATGGGAGTCCTAACGCGAGTAGGGACCGAGACGTGAGAACGACGTGGCGGGGAACCTACCAGATCTCCAAGCGCTTACTTTGAAAATCAAATTAACGCTGTTACCATCGCTACCATCGGACATGTGACGCGCCGCGAATACGACCAGTCGTGCAGCCTCGCCTGCGCGCTCGACCGCATCGGCGAGCGCTGGTCGCTGCTGATCGTGCGCGAGCTGTCGCTCGGGCCGCTGCGCTTCTCCGACCTGGTCGGCAACGTCGGCGGCGCCCCCACCGACATCCTCACCAAGCGCCTGCGCGACCTCGAGACCCACGGCATCGTCCGCCGCCGCGAGCTCTCGCCGCCGGCGACCGGCACCGCCTACGAGCTGACCGACGTCGGCTGGGCGCTCGAGCGGCCGATGCTCGAGCTGAGCCGCTGGGGCCTGCACTTCGAGCGGGTCGACGACGTGGTCGACCTGGCGCCGACCTCGCTGCCCAACGCGATCCGCACGATCGCCCAGCCGCCGCCGGAGGAGCGCCTGACGATCGGCTTGCGCAGCGGCGGTCAGGACTACTGGCTGCGGATCGAGCAGGGCTGGATCGCGGCCTCGCGGGGCGAGGCGGAGGACCCCGACGTGACGCTCGCGGGCGAACCCGCCGACGTATTGGCGGTCCTTGTCGCCGGCGAGGCGGCCGAGGAGCGGATCGAGATCGCGGGCGACCCCACCGCGCTCGAGCGGCTGCGCGCGATGGTCGTCCTGCCCGACCGCCTGCGCCAGGCCGCCCTCGCCCTCGTCGCCGAGTCCAGCGCCCCCGCCGCCGCCTGACGAGACTGCGTTCCGCGTCGCTATCCGACGCCGAATGCAGTCTGACGATTCTCAGGCGACCTCGGAGAAGCCGTGGCGGGCCTGGAAGCGGCGCAGGGGGGCCGGGGCCCACCAGTTCCAGTCTCCGAAGAGGCGCATCAGGGCGGGGACCAGCAGGGCTCTGACCAGGGTGGTGTCGATCAGCACGGCGGCGGCGTAGCCGAGGCCGGCCTCCTTCATGAAGAAGACCGAGCTGGTGGTGAAGGCGAGGAAGACCGCGGCGAGGCAGAGGCCGGCGGCGGAGATCACCCTGCCGGTGCGGGCGATCCCGCGGGCGACGGCCTCCTCGTTCGGCAGGCCGGAGTCGTACAGCTCCTTGATCCGCGCCAGGACGAGGACGGCGTAGTCGGTGGAGAGGCCGAAGATCACCGCGAACATCACCACCAGCGTCGCGGTCTCCATGCCCTCTGGCCCGTCGTAGCCGAGCAGTCCGTCGAGCAACCCCCACTGGAACGCGGCAACGATCACACCGAGCGTCCCCGCCAGGGTCAGCAGGTTCATCGCCAGCGTCTTCAGCGGCAGCACCACCGAGCCGGTCAGCAGGAAGAGCAGGATCAACGTGGTGAGCGTGATGACGGCGATGACGAGCGGCAGGTTCTTGCCCAAGCTCGCCTTCAGGTCGAGGAATTCCGCCGTGTAGCCGGAGACCAGCATCGGCGCTGGGCTGCTTAGCGCGCGGATCGCGCGGACGGCGTCCTGGGACTCGTCGTCGAGCGAGTGGTCGGCGATCACGTTCAGCCCGAAGTTGGCCACCGCCAGATCGGGGGCAACGCGTCGGAAGGGGGCCGGCGTGGCGACTCCGTCGACCGCTCCGATTCGCCGCGAGAGGCTGCGCAGCTGGGCAGGGCTCGCCTGCCCGTCGACGACGACCGGGATCGGCGTGCCTAGCGTCGTCGGGTAGTCGCGGTTGATCGTGACCACGACCTGGCGCGACGGTTCGCCCTCGGGGACGTTTTCGGTGCCGGGGAAGGTCAGCTTGACGTCGAGCACAGGGACCGCGAGGAGCAGCAGTAGCGCTGACGTGGACAGGGCTACCGCGACCGGCCGGCGCATGACGCCACGGGCGAGGCGATACCAGCCCCCGGATTCGTCGGAGACGGCCGGTCCGCGTCGCAGAGAGAGGGCGTTGACCCGTTCGCCCAGCAGCGCCAGCATCGCGGGCACGACGAGCAGCGCCCCGAGCGCGGCGAACACGGCGACGATCGCCCCGCCTGCGCCGAGCGAGTAGAGGAAGCGCTGGGGGAGAAGCGTGAGTGCGGCCAGCGCGGACGCAACCGTGAGGCCAGAGAAGATCACGGTGCGCCCGGCGGACTCGACCAGGCGGCGGTGCGCTTCCCGGCTCGGCCCGTCGCGCTCCAGCTCCTCGCGGTAGCGCGTGACCATCAGCAGGCCATAGTCGACCGCCAGCCCGAGGCCCATCGCGGTGGTGATGTTGAGAGCGAAGACCGAGGTGTCGACGAACTCCGACATCACCAGTAGGGCGAGGAAGGTCCCGGCGATCGAGACCATCCCCACGATCAGCGGGATCGAGGCGGCGACGACGCCGCGGAAGACGATCAGCAGCAGCAGAGCCAAAAGCGGGAAGGCGATCAGCTCCGCCCGGACCAGGTCGTGCTCGATCGTATGGTTGGCCTCGTTGAAGCCGGTGGCGATGCCACCGACGGTGACGTCGAAACGTCCCGACTTCAGGCTTCCCGATGCTTCCTCGGCGGCGTTGGTGAGGACCTCCGCGTCGCTGCTGGAGAAGTAGGCGTCGATCAGCAGCGAGCGGCGATTGGGGGCGATCAGTTGCGGTGAGCCGCCGGAGAGCGGGTCTTCGACCCGGGTCACACCGTCGAGCGCGAGCAGCTCGCCGGCCAGGCGTTTCGTTTCCCTGTGCAGGGCCGGCGAGCGGAGCGGCAGGCGGGCCTCGCCGGCCGGCGGCGTAACCCGCACGACGATCCCCGGCATCGCGTCGCTGCCGGTCTTCTCGATCAGCAGGTCCTGTGCCTTGGCGCTCTCGCCGTCGGGATCGTTGAAGCCGGCCGCCTTGAGGTGCTGCTGGACGTCCTTGCTGAGGGTGAAGGCGAGGAGCGTGAAGACGCCGACCGCAATCAGGACCAGCTTGGGGTGCTTCCAGGTCAGGTCGGCGATCCGGGTCAAGGCAAGGTCAGAGCCTCTATCCCGCCGCATGGCCGGACCGTGATGTCCGTCACCCAGGCGGGGCGTATCGAGCGGCTCTCAGCTCTCGTATAGCTTGATCACGCGGACCGAGCCATCGGGCGCGGCGTCGACGCAGAGGTTGCAGAGGACGCACTCGTCGAGGTTCTTGGCGACGATCTCGACGCCGGAGTCGGTCGCGGCGAAGATGTCGACGGGGCAGACTTCTTCGAGCTTCTTGGCCAGCTCGGCGTCGCCGCGGACCGAGGCCTCGACCTCGACGTCGATGAAGACCTTCTCCAGCGCCTCGGCCATCAGACCGCTGCCCCCAGCTTCTGCTTGACCGCGTCGGGGATCTCGTCGATCCGCTCGACGACGCGGATGCCGGCCGCTTCGAGGCGGGCGATCTTCTCGGTCGCCGTGTCCTCCACGCCCTCGACGATGGTTCCTGCGTGGCCGAAGCTCATCCCCTTCATCTCATCGTCGTCCATGAACTTGCCCGCCATGAAGGCGACGATCGGCAGGCGGGAGTCGTTGTCCTTGACCCACTCCGATAGCTGCGCCTCCATGCGGCCGCCGGGCTCGGTGTAGATCACGATCGCCTGGGTCTGCTCGTCGGCCTCGAAGTAGGGCATCAGCTCGGCGTAGGTCGAGCCGATGATCGCGTCGCCGCCGATCGAGACGGCGGTCGAGACGCCGAGGCCGGCCTGGGTCAGCGAGGAAGAGATCTCGGTCGTCATCCCGCCGGAGCGGCTCATCACGCCGACCGGGCCCGGGGCGTATGCCTTCGCCGCGTCTTTGGCGGGACCGCCGATGCCGCCCATCTTGCAGACCTCGGGGACGATCAGGCCGAGGCAGTTGGGGCCGATGATCCGCGCCCCGCGCATGTCCGCGAGCTCGACCATCTGCGCGACGTCGCGGCGCGGGATCCGCTCGGTGACGATCACGATCAGCTTTATCCCGTTCTCGATCGCCTCTAGCACGGCGTCCTTGGTGAAGGCGGGGGGGACGGTGACGACCGAGCCGTCGATCGGCCCGCCATGGTTCTCGACCGCCTGGGCGACGGTGTCGAAGACCGGCACGCCGTGGACCTCGCGGCCCTTGCGGCCAGGGGTGACGCCGCCGACGACCTTGGAGCCGTAGTCGAGGCACTCCCTGGTCAGGTTGACCGCCTCGCGCCCGGTGATCCCCTGGACGATGAAGGTCGTGTCCTCGTTGAGCAGGATGCTCATGCTGGCGCCCCCTGGATCTTGTTCACTGCGCGGCCCGCCGCCTCCCACATCGAGACCGAGCGGTCGCAGTACTCGACCCCGTACTTGTCGAGGATCTTGAAGCCCTCGTCCTCCCAGGCGCCCGGGATGCGGAAGATCGCGATCGTCTCGCCGGGGTCCTTGTCGAGCTCGAGACAGGCCTTGATGACGCCGCGGGCGACGATGTCGACCCGGGTGTTGGAGACGATCGACATCATCACGGCGATCTTCTCGACGCCGTCCTTCTCGAGCACCTCCTTGGCCAGGCCGCAGGCCTTGGCGACCGAGGGGTTGCCGCCGATCTCGGAGTAGTTGGCAGGCTTGCCGCCCTGGCTGCGCACCGCGTCGGTGAGGGTCAGCGAGCCGCCGCCGGCGCCGATCACGAGGCCGAGGTTGCCCTCGAAGCCATGGTCCTTGCCCTGGATCACGCCGCGGTGGTCGGCGGCGTCGATTGCGGCGACGTTGCGCTCGAAGTCGGATGGCTCGTAGGTCTCGCGGGTGTCCTCCTCGGCGATCTCGAGGTGCTTGCGGAGAAGCGCCTTCTGGCGTCCCACCGCCTCGTTCTCCATCTCCATGTGAGCGTCTAGCGCGACGAAGCTGCCGTCGGTCAGCTCGGCCAGCGGGTTGATCTCGGCCAGGGTCATGTCGTAGTCGCGGAAGAGGCGGGCGAGCTTGGCGAGGATCGGCGTCGCGCGGTTGAGCTGCGAGCCGGTCACGCCGGTCGCGGAGATTGCCTGCTTGGCCTCGAAGTCGGCAATCGGCAGGAGGTTGGAGAGATGCCCGCGGCCGACGTGGTCGGGATGGGTCTCAGCGACCTCCTCGATGTCGATCCCGCCCATGTCGCTGAACAGCATCAGCGGCCGCTTGGCGGTGCCGTCCCAGACGACGCTCGCGTAGTACTCCTGCTTGACCTCGGCTTTGGGGTCGACGAGGACGCCGCGTGGCATGTGGCCGTTGATCTCCAGCTTCAGGATCGCCTCGGCGTGCTCGGCGGCCTCCTCGGGCGTGTCGGCGAACTTGACGCCGCCGGCCTTCATCCGGCCGCCGCTCAGCACCTGCGACTTGATCACGGTCGACCCGCCGATCTCCTCGGCTGCCTTACGGGCCTGCTCAGCCGTTTTGCAGAAGCCGTACTTGGTGACGGGAATTCCCGCCAGCTCGACGATCTTGCGTGCCTCGTACTCGTAGAAGCGCATCAGCGGCGCGGAACCCTACCCGACCGGGCTAGGCGACCGGGGCGCCGAGCCAGGCGCGGCGCAGCTCGGCCGCCAGCTCTGCGGCGATCGGCCCGCCGTCCGGGAGCGCCGTGCCGTCGAGCGAGGCCGCCGGCTCGATCCCGCGCACCGAGCCGGTCAGGAAGACCTCGTCGGCGGAAAGCAGGTCGTTGCGGGAGAGCGTGGCCCCCTTGGCTTTCAGATCCAGGTCGGCGGCAATCTCCAACACTCGCATCCGGGTGATCCCGGGAAGGATGCGTCCGTCGAGCGGCGGTGTGAAGAGCGCGCCGTCCCGCACCGCGAAGAGGTTGGCGCGGGAGGCCTCGAGCGCGGCGCCGTCCTCGGCGAGGATCAGCGGCAGCGCGTCCTCGGGGAGCCCGGCCTGCGCCTCGTCGAGCAGCGAGCGGTCCGCCCACTTGTGCGCGCCGAGGCCGCCCGCGATGGGCAAACTCCGCAGCGCCACCGATTCGGCTCGCCTCTCGACCGCGCGGACTGCGGTTCGCGCTTCGAGCCCGCCACCGACGGGCCTGACGACGATTCGCAGGCTGCCGCTTTGGCCCGCCAGGTCAATCTCGCCGAGGTTTGGCATCGGCAAGGCCGGAAAGAGCTCGGCGAGGCTGGCGTGGAGTCTTGCCAGATGCGCCTCGAGCTCGACCGGGCGGCCGTCTACGACGAGCAGGGTCTCGAAGACGCCTTGGCGGGGATCGGGCACGGTTGCCATTGTGGCAACCTCGCCACCGGCCCCGCCGGGGTGTTCATGAAGACGCTGCTGATCGACAACTACGACTCCTTCACCTACAACCTCTTCCAGCTGCTGGGCGAGGTCAACGGCGAGGAGCCGCTGGTCGTCCGCAACGACGAGACGAGCTGGGGGGAGCTCGCGGCGCTCGAGTTCGACAACGTCGTCGTCTCGCCCGGTCCCGGGCGGCCCGACCGCGACGAGGACTTCGGCGTCTGCGCCGCGGCGATCCGCGAATCGACGCAGCCGTTGCTCGGCGTCTGCCTCGGCCACCAGGGTCTGGGTGTCCTGCACGGCGCCGCGATCGTGCCCGCGCCCGAGCCGGTACACGGCCGCTCCTCCGCCGTCCTTCACGACGACGCCCCGCTCTTCGCCGGCATCCCGCGCGAGTTCCGGGCCGTTCGCTACCACTCGCTCTGCGTCGAGCAGCCGCTGCCGCCGGAGCTGCGCGGCATCGCCTGGACAAGCGACGGGACGTTGATGGCGCTCGAACACCGGGATCGTCCGCTCTACGGCGTGCAGTTCCACCCGGAGTCGGTCTGCGCCGAGCACGGCCCGCGGCTGCTCGAGAACTTCCGGGAGTTGACCGCGACGTGGAGTTGAAGGTCGAGCGACTCGATGCGTGTGTCGATTCCGAGGCGGCCTTCGTCGAGCTCTACGGGACAAGCGAAAACGCGTTTTGGCTGGACAGCAGCCGCAGCGGCGAAGGCGCTCGGTTTTCCTTCATGGGAGATGACAGCGGGCCGCTGGGGAAGACGATCTTCCACCGTGTCGCCGGCGAGGAGTCGATCTTCGATCGCCTCGCCGGCGAGCTGGAACGCTTGAAGCCGGCATTTGCGCCCGAGCTTCCATTCGAGTTCCAATGCGGCCTTGCGGGTTGGCTCGGTTACGAGCTGAAGGCCGAGTGCGGGGGGGATGCAGCGCACGACTCGCCTCTGCCCGACGCCGCCTTCGTTTTCGCCGATCGGATGATCGCCTTCGATCACGCCGCGGGACACACGTACTTGCTCGGGCTTGCAGGGTCGGGGGGTGAGGATGGGGTGGACTCCTGGATCGAGGTGACGGCGAGCCGCCTCG
>Ga0070691_10000440_pt1 | contig 15358 bp, 15 predicted proteins | sample KBSK1101metaG_FD_64673 | JGI IMG/M metagenome (GOLD analysis project Ga0070691, IMG submission 64673) | Corn, switchgrass and miscanthus rhizosphere microbial communities from Kellogg Biological Station, Michigan, USA - KBS K1-10-1 metaG | ecosystem: Host-associated > Plants > Roots >... | reverse complement strand
CAAGCAGGCGGGTTCGACCGTGCTCGGCATCTGCAACGTCCTCGGCTCGCATCTCACCCGCGTCGCCGACGGCACGCTGTTCACCCGCGGCGGCCCCGAGATCGGCGTCGCCGCGACCAAGACGTACGTCTCGCAGGTCACCGCGATCACCCTCTTCGCGCTCTACCTGGCGCGCGTCCGCGGCACCACCCCGACCGGACGCCTGCGCCAGATCGCCGAGGACTTCAAGCTGTTGCCGGCCGCCGTCGATGTCGTGCTCAACACGTCCGACGAGATCCGCAAGGTCGCGAAGCTGTTCCGCAAGGCGCACAGCGTGTTGTTCCTGGGACGCTACATCAACTTCCCGACCGCGCTCGAAGGCGCGTTGAAGCTGAAGGAGATCTCGTACATCCACGCCGAGGGCTACGCCGCCGGCGAGATGAAGCACGGCCCGATCGCGCTGCTCGACTCGACGGTTCCGGTGGTCGGCGTGATGACGGACGGCCGCGTGCGCGACAAGATCCTCTCGAATCTGAGCGAGTCCAAGGCGCGCGAAGCCCCGATCATCGTCGTCGCCAATCACGGCGACGAAGAGGCCAAGGCGATCGCGGATCACGTCTTCTGGGTGCCCAAGGTCGACGAACTGCTCTCGCCGATCGTCAACGTCATCCCGCTCCAACTGCTCGCCTACCACATCGCCGACATCGAAGGCAAAGACGTCGACCAGCCGCGGAACTTGGCCAAGACCGTCACGGTCGAATAGGACTCGCGCGCTCCCGCTCGCCTTCCCTCGGTCCGAGTCTGCATGGTATACTGACCAGACAGACTAGTTTCATTGGCAAGGGGTGCTCCGTGGAAAAACCCGACCGGGTCTGGCAACTCCAGGTCGCTAAGGCTCGTTTTAGCGAGGTCTTCGATCTGGCCCTGAACCAAGGGCCTCAGCGCATCACGCGCCACGGAAAGCGCAGCGCCTATCTCGTCGCCGACACAGACTATGCGCGACTCGTCTCCCAGGCTGAAAGCACCGGGCAGACGCTCCTGTCATTCCTGATGGACTCGCCGCTCTGGGGATCCGAGATCGAGATCGAACGCATCGAAGGCGTGTCCCGGGATGTCCACTTCGAATGAGCATGGGAACGCTGGTCGATACAAGCGTCCTCTCCGAGAGCGCGCGCGCCAAACCGGATGGTGGCGTTCTAGCATGGATGGACGAGCAACGAACCGGGTCCCTGTACCTCAGCGTCATCACGATCGGTGAGGTGGCGGCTGGAATCGCCGGCGCTGGGGACGACGTCCTTCGCGCCCGCCTGACGAGATGGCTTGAGTTCGATGTCCGCAGGGCCTTCCTGGGGCGCATCCTCGTCGTCGACGAGCGAATCGCCCAAGCTTGGGGCACGATCCATGCAGGCAACCGGAAGCAGCCCGTCAATGTCAGCGACGAACTGATCGCCGCGACGGCTCACGTGAACGGATTAACCGTGGCGACGCGCAATATACGGGACTTCGAGCGCTGTGGCGTTCCTACGTTCAATCCTTGGGAGTTCGAATGATCCGTACCGACGGAAGAAGTGCCGGCGATCTTCGCCCGGTCTCGATCGAGGCCGGTGTGCTGAAATATGCCGAGGGTAGCGCCCTGATCACGGTCGGCGATACGCGCGTGCTGTGCGCGGCGACGCTTGAGGAAAAAGTACCGCCGTGGATGCGCGGGCGGGGGACCGGCTGGGTGACGGCCGAGTATTCGATGCTGCCGCGCGCTACCTCCGAACGGACCCAGCGCGAATCGACGAAGGGCAAGGTCGGCGGGCGGACGCACGAGATCCAGCGCATCATCGGACGCGCGCTCCGCGCCGTCGTCGATTTCTCGAAGATGGGCGAACGCACGGTCTGGCTCGACTGCGACGTCCTGCAGGCCGACGGCGGAACGCGTACGGCCGCACTGACCGGGGCGTACGTCGCGCTGGCGCTCGCGCTCGGTAAGGTCTTCGAACCGGGCACGGGCAAATGGCCGCTCCAGGGTGCGATCGCCGCGACCAGCGTCGGGATCGTGAACGGCTTCCCCATGCTCGACCTGGCCTACGACGAAGATAGTCAGGCCCACGTGGATATGAACGTGGCCATGAACGACGCCGGCAAGTTCGTCGAGATCCAGGGGACCGCCGAGGCGACGCCCTTCAGCCGGGCCGAACTCGACGCGCTCCTGGCGCTGGCCGAGACCGGCATCGGCCGGCTCTTCACGGCCCAGCGCGAGGCGCTCGCCGCCGCTGGGCTGAAAGTCCCCATTCATGGGAGCTGACGAAGAGTCGCTGCGACGCCTCGTCGAACGAGTCGGCGCGTTTCATGTCACCGATCCAGCGATGCGATCCGCCCAGCGCGCGATCGAGGCGGCCTCTGCCGCCGGAACCCCCGACCCTTCGGCCGCGCGAGCGTATCTCGCCGCGGTCCGCCGTTATTTCTCGGGCTTCGAACGCGAGGCGCGCGCACATCTGCGCGACGTCGACAAGCGGCTCGAGCACGCGAGCCAAGTGGTCTTCAACTTGACGGCCGAACGCGGCGTCGCGGTCAAGCGCATCGACGCGACCGGCGGCGTGCTGGCCGATCTCGACGCGCTGGAGAAGGCCACCGCATGAAGCTGCTGGACGGCCTGGGCAAAGGCACCATCGAGACGCTCGAGTACGCCGGCGGGATCACCCAACTCGCGGGCGAGTCGATCGGGTTCATCGCGACGCTGCGCATCCGCTTCGGCGAGACGCTCAGCCAGTGCTATCTGCTCGGCGTGCAATCCCTCATCATCGTCTTGCTCACGTCGCTCTTCACCGGCATGGTGTTCTCGCTCGAGTCCGCCAACCAGGCCGTGCAATACGGCGTCGGAAATCTGGTCGGCGGCGCGGTCGCGTACACGTCGGTACGCGAGCTCGGCCCGATGCTCTCGGCCGTCGTGGTCGCGGGCCGCGTCGGCGCCGCCATCGCGGCCGAGATCGGCTCGATGGTCGTCACCGAGCAGATCGAAGCGCTGCGCTCGATGAGCCTGCCGCCGGTGCGCTATCTGGTCGTCCCGCGACTGCTCGCGCTGGTCATCATGCTGCCGCTGCTCGCCATCTTCGCCGACGTGGTCTCGATCGTCGGCGGCATGTGGATCGCCAACACCTACGCGCACATCGGCTCGGCCGACTTCATCTCGTCGGCGCGCCAGACCATCGGGTTCCCCGACGTCGTGAAGGGCCTCTTCAAGTCGGTCGTGTTCGGCATCATCATCGCGCTGGTCGGCGCCTACCAAGGCCTCAAGACGCGCGGCGGAGCGGCCGGCGTCGGTCTCGCGACGACCGGAGCGGTCGTCACCTCGATCATCCTGATCTTCGTGACGAACTTCATCATGTCGTTCATGCTCTACGGAACGCACTGATTGGATCCCAAGGCGTACGCCCGGCTCGACGACGTCTCGCTGTACTATGGCGATAAGGTCGTCCTCAAGAACTGCACGCTCGACATCGTCGAGGGCGCGATCACGTGCGTCATCGGCCTCTCCGGCGCGGGCAAATCGACGATCCTACGGCTGCTCGACGCGCTGCGCAAGCCCGACGAGGGGCACGTCTACATCGGCGATCGCGACATCTGCCACACGCACGAGACAGAGCTGATCGAGGTCCGTCGCAAGATCGCGCTCAGCTTCCAGTTCGCCGCGCTGCTGGACTCGCTCACGATCGGTGAGAACGTCGGTCTGCCGTTGCGCGAGAACACCCAGCTGCCCGAGGCCGAGATCCGGCAGATCGTCGAAGACGCGCTCGACTCGGTCGGCCTTGCCCATACCTACGATAATCTCCCGAGCGAACTCTCGGGCGGCATGCTCAAACGAGCCGGATTCGCGCGCGCGATCGTCACCAAGCCCGACCTGGTGCTCTACGACGAGCCGACCACCGGCCTCGACCCGATCGTCACCCATCTGATCACCGATATGATCGTGCGTCTGCGCAAGAAGCTGGGCGGGACGGCGGTCGTCATCTCGCACGACCTCCAGTCGATCTTCATGATGGCCGACTACGTGGCCATGCTCTTCGAAGGGGCGATCATCGCCTACGGGACCGTCGACGAGATCAAGCGCTCGCCCAATCCCATCGTCCAGCAGTTCTTGGAGGGCTCTGAAGTAGGGCCCATTCCCATTTAGGGCCTCCGCCCTAAACGGGGCCCAAGCGTTCGAAATGGCACTCCGGCCTACGGCCTGCGCGCCCCCCGCTACGGCGGGGCCCCCATAAGGTCAAGCCGAGCAGAAAGGCGTAATAGTACACTCATGACCAAGCAGGCACAGGTCGGACTCTTCGCAGCGCTCGCGATGCTGTTGCTGTTCGGACTGTTCTTCGTGATCACCGACTACGGCACGCGCCACTCCGGCTACCGGATCGGGGTCCACTTCGACTCGGCCGCCGGCCTGCAGAGCGGTTCGCTGGTGTTCTTCAGCGGCGTCACGGTCGGCTCGGTCGACGGCATCGTCTTGCTTCCGGACAACACGGTCGACGTGACCTTGGCCATCGGCCAGGACGTCGACATCCCCCGCGGCTCGAAGTTCCTGATCCAGGCGCCGCTGACGGGCAGCCCTAACCTGCTGATCGTCCCGCCCAAACCGGGCGCACCCGCGCCGACGCCCCCGCCGTGGGAGCGTCAGGTGTTGCCCATCGCGGACCAGCCGAAGGGGACCAATAGCGCGACCATCGCAGACCTGCTCGACCAAGGCCAAGGCGAGGTCAAGCGCCTCGACCGGCTGATGGCCGATCTCGAGACGCGCGAGCCGAAACTGCTCGACACGTTGCAGCATACGCTTGAGAGCGCGAACTCGCTCACCAATACCGCGAACGCCACCGTCGCCCAGCTCGCCGGCCAGGCGCAACTCGCGTCGCAGAACGTCGTCGCATTGACCGACTCGCTCAACCGTACGGTAAGCGGGAACACGCCGCGCATCAACAGCATCCTCGCACAGCTCGATGAGATGTCGGTCTCGCTCAACAAGTCGACCAAATCGCTCCAAGATATCGCGACCAATAAGGACGTCAAAGACTCGCTGGTCGCGACCACCCAGAACATCGCCGACACCACGCAGACGATCTCGGACCTGACCAGAGATCTGCGCACCATCACCGGCAACCCGCAGACCCAGAATCAGCTGCGCGACACCATCTCGAACGTCGACGCCGCCGCCCAGCGGACCACCTCGCTGCTCGGCACGCTCGGCGGGACGTCGAGCGTCTACGGCGTCGATGCGGGCGCGACGCCGGCGCCACCGCTCGTCCCGGGCGCGTCGCCCTATCCGGTCGTCACCTTGCCGCCGGGGAACTACCCCGTTTCGAGCCCGGCACCGGCCACCGGCGCAGCCGCCAAGAGAGCGCAGCTCAAAGCGAAGCTGGGCGGTATCGTGAAGAACCTGGTCTCGATCCAGCTCCGTATCAGCGAGCTTTCGAACCAACGCTACTGCTGCAACGCACCGCTGCTCTCGAACGATCGCGGCCCGATGACCGATCTGAACGCCGTCTTCCTGCCGATCGCCGGCACGAGCGTGCTGATCGGCGCGAACGACATCGGCGGCCCGCACACCACCGCCAACCTCGCGATCCTCCAGAAGTTCGGGACCAACGCGCGCTTCGGCGGCGGCCTGCTCTACTCGCGCCTCGGCCTGATCGGGCAGTACCGCACGAGCCTGCTCGGCCTCGAAGGCCGGCTCTACGATCCGCGTCATCCGACGCTCGACCTCTACGGCGACCTGCCGATCGCTCCCGGCTTCCGGCTCTTTTTCGGGCAACGCGACGTCACCCACATCGAACGCCGCAATACCGCCGGCCTGCAACTGAACTTCTGACGGCTACGCCCGGAACAGCACCTTCCCGGCGCGACCGGGTCGCTGTGCTTCCGCTAGCGCGTCTGCGAAGTCGGTGAGCGAGTAGACGCCGCCGACCGGGAGCGGGAGATCGCCGGCGGCGGCGAGTTCGAAGATGCGCTTCAAGGCCGACATCCGCGCCGCGTCGTCGGCGCGTGCCATCCAGGCAGTCATCCAAAATCCGCGCAGCACCAGCTCGTTGAAGATGAAGGCGCCCGGGTCGAAGCGCGGCGCCTCGGCACCGAGCGCGCCGAAGATGACGTACTCGCCATGCTTGCCCAGCAGTCGCTGGAGCGCGACGGCCGTGCGATCGCAGACCGAGTCGACGACGCGCGCGACGCCTCCGCCGGAGAGCTCGCGGACCTGCAGCGGCCATTCCTCGCCGTCCGTGACGACCACGTGCTTCGCACCGAGCGCGATCAGGTCGGCGGCCGACGCCTGACTGCGTACGAGATTGACGACGTTGACGCCGCGCGCTTGAGCGAGCTTCATCACGATCTTTCCGACCGCGCCGCCGGCGGCGTTCTGCAGGATCCACGCACCGGGCTCGACGTGCAGGTCGTCCAACAGCACGAGCGCGCTCATCGGCATCGCGAGCAGTTGAGCGGCGACGTCGTCGGGGAACGCATCCGGCATCGGCACGCAGGCGTTGGCCGGCGCGACGACCAGCTCGGCCCACGCGCCGAGCGCGATGGTGGCGACCCGCTGACCGACCGCCAGATGGGTGACGCCCGCGCCGAGCGCGTCGACCGTGCCGAGCATCTCGCTCCCGCCGATGGCCGGTAGCGGCGGCTTCACGCCGTACTGGCCGCGTATGGTCATCAGATCGTGGTTGTGGATCGACGAGCGCACCAGGCGCAGGCGAACCGTGCCCGGACCGGGCTGCGGCGTGGGAAGATCGACCAGCGCGACGACCTCGACCGGATCGCCGTTGCGCGCGTATTGCAATGCCTTCATACGCCGCACTTCGCCCCCGCCGGAGCGTTCGCCGCTAGCCGAGCTTGCGGGCGGCGTAGTCGAGGGCCCGGCTCTTGGGCAGCGAGTCTTCCCAGAGCGGGAAGTCCGGCAGATCCGGATTGCGGGCGAAGCGTTCGAAGAGCGGCTGCAGCGCTTCGGGTGCGGCGAAGGCGTCGAGCCGCGCGCGTTGGCCGAAGTTCTGCTGTTCGGCGATCGAGCGCAGGGTTGCGACCACGTCGCCCATCACGGCCGATGCGGTGGCCGCGCCGCCCGCGCCGAGGCCGCTCATCAGCATCGGGCCGGCGTCGCGCGCGACCACGCGCACGACGTTCTCCGGTCCGCGCGTCTGCGCGAACGCGTGCATGTCGGGGACGAGGACGGGCGCGACCTCGGCGAACGTCCCGGCATCGCTGCGCATCGCAGCGGCGACCAGGCGGATGCGATAGCCGCGCATCTTGGCGTGCGCGATGTCGCGCTTGGTGACGCCGGTGATGCCGGTACGTTTGATGCGGGGCGAGACGACCGCCTCGCGGAATCCGAGCTGGAGAAGAAGCGCGAGCTTGTGGGCGGCGTCGAAGCCCTCGACGTCGCTGGTCGGATCGGCCTCGGCGTAGCCGAGGCGTTGCGCCTCGGCGAGCGCGTCTTCGTAGCTCTTGCCGTCCTCCATCATCGAGAGGATGGCGGTGCACGTGCCGTTCATCACGCCCGCGATCGCGAGGACCTCGTCGCCGGCGAGCGATTCGCCGAGCGCGCGCACGACCGGTATCGCGCCGCACGCCGCGGCTTCGTACCGAAGGGCGACGCCGCGCGAAGCGGCGAGCGCGTGCAGGCGCGGGCCTTGGGTCGCGATCAGATCCTTGTTGGCCGTCACGACGTGCTTGCCGCGGGCGAGCGCGCGCTCCACCACATCGGCGCCGGCGTCCGCGCCGCCGATACATTCGATCACCACGTCGACCTCCGGATCGTCGACCAGTCGCGCCGCGTCGAGCGTGAACAGCTCGACGGGGATCGATGCCGGGCGGGCTTTCTCACGCTGGCGCACCGCTATGCCGCGTAGTTCGTAATGCATCCCCGTTCGCGCGAAGAGCGTCGGTCCGCCCGAGAGCAGTCGCTCGGCGACGCTGCCGCCGACCGTGCCGCACCCCAAAAGCGCGATACCTACCGTCTGTTTCATGCCGCGACTCCCCGTCCGCCGATGCGTAGATGTAGCGCGTGCGATGCGACGCCCGCCTTCGTGAAGCACGCTTGTAGCCGCTCCGCCGTCTTGCGCCAGGGAGCGTCCGCGCGCAGCAGCGCGATGACGCTCGGGCCGGCGCCCGAGATGGCCACGCCGAGCACGTGCCGCGACTGGATCGCGAGCGCGTCCTCCATCCCCGGGATATGCGGCGCGCGGAACGGCTGATGGAGCCGGTCGCACATCGCCTCGCGGAGCTCGTTCCACGAGCCCGATGCGAGCGCGGCGCCGAGCAGCGCCGCGCGCTGGGCGGTGAAGACGACGTCGGCGCGATCGTACGAGTCGGGCAGCAATGCGCGCGAACTCGAGGTGGCGAGGTCGTGCTCCGGCACGACGATCAAGGCGCGCAGTTCGCGGTGGAGCGGGATGCGGACGTAGGAGAAGCGCTCGCCCGACGATGCGATCACCGCGCCGCCGAAGACCGCCGGCAGGGCGTTGTCGGGATGGCCTTCGATCAGCGAGGCGAGGCTCGCGGCCGCTCGCTTCGGCATCGGGATGCCGTGCGCGCGCGCGGCGACGGCGATGCCCAGCACGGCGGCGGCGGCGCTCGAGCCGAGACCCTTTCCGAGCGGGATGTCATTGGCGACCGTCACGCGCACGGACGGGAGCTTCGGCGCGACCCGCTCCATCGCGGCCATCACGCTATCGCCGAAGCCGGCGTGCGACGGCGCGTGTCTGCCCGGCGCGAAGTGGAGTTCGAACTTCGAAGCCGGTTCGACGTCGGCGCGCACGCGCAGACCCAACGCCACGCCGACCGAGTCGAAACCGGGTCCGAGATTCGCGCTGGTCGCCGGCACACTGACCGAGAACGGCTTACACGCGTGCGGCACGGTCGGCGTCCTTTCCGAAGCGCTCGTGGTAGGCGACGATCGCGTCGGTATCCTTGAGCGTGTGACCGGTCAACACCGCGACGACGTCGGCGTCGGGTGCGATGTGGCCGAGCGAGCGCAGCGCGCGCGCCCCCGCAAGGGACGCGGCGGATGCGGGTTCGCAACCGATCCCTTCGGCGCCGATGCGGGCTTTGGCATCCAGGATCGCGTCGTCGTCCTGATCGATGGCGACGCCATCGCTGGCTTTCAGCTCGCGCAGCGCTTTGCGCCACGACTTCGGCGCGCCGATCGCGATGGCGCTCGCGGCCGTGTGCGGCACGACCGGCACGAGATCCTCGCCCGACTCCCAGACGCGCACGAAGGGCGCCGCACCCGAGGCCTGCACGACGGCGATACGCGGCAGCCGATCGATCAGCCCGAGCGCGAGCGCTTCGCGGAAACCTTTTCCGAAGGCGCTCGCGTTGCCGAGGTTGCCGCCGGGAAGGACGAGCCAGTCGGGGACCTGCCAGTCGCGACGCTCCAGCAGGATGTACGCCGCGCACTTCTGACCCTCGATGCGATACGGATTGGTCGAGTTCACGACTGCGACGTCGCCGTCGGCCACGCTCGAGAGCTTATCGAACGCATCGTCGAACGAACCGTCGACCGGCACGACCTTCGCACCGTAGTCGCGCATCTGCGCGAGCTTCGCGTTGCTGATCTTCCCGCTCGGTACGAGCGCATACGCATCCATGCCGGCGCGAGCCGCGTAGGCCGCCATCGACGCGGCCGTGTTGCCGGTCGACGCACAGACCACGCCCGACGCGCCGGCCGCCTTCGCCGCCGAGACGGCGACCGTCATCCCGAGATCCTTGAACGACCCGGTCGGGTTCATGCCCAGATGCAGATACGAAAGCCGGTCTACTCCGGCGAACCTCGCCCCGCGTTCGCTCTCGTAGACCGGCATGTTGCCTTCGCACAGCGTCACGACCGCCTCGGCCGGGATCGCCGGAAGGACCTCGGCCAATCGCCAGACGCCGCTCTGGAAGCGCGCCTCGACGGAGCCGCGGCGATCCCGGAGGGCGCGCTTGAAGCCGGCCGGATCGATGCGCGGGGACGCCTCGGTGAAGGCCGGGAGGCCGCCGCAGGCGCAGGTCGCCGTCGCCGCTATCGGCGCCGAGCATTCGCTGCAGATCGTCTCCATGGTTCTCGGGGGCCTCCAGATATGAAAAGAACCTCGCGCCGTCGGCGCGAGGTTCGTAAGGTTTCTAGTGATCCGCGACTAGCCTACGAGAACCTTGCACCGACACGCAGTTGCGTAATGGTGGAGATGGTGGTCGTCGTAGTGGTCGTCAGAGCGGTCACGATTGTTCCCGACCCTACCAGGTACGGGGACGGCTGTCAAGGCTTGGGGGCGCGCGCCCGCGAAGGGGCCGGGCAATGGACGGCACGCGACCCAAGGTAGGCATCATCGGCGCCGGAGCGATGGGGACGCTCTTCGGATTCCACCTCGCCAAGACGAGCGACGTGACGATCCTCGATAGCAACCCCGACCTGCTCGAGCGTATCGCCAAAGACGGCCTTCGGGTCAACGACGCCAAGTCGCGGATGGTCAAGGTCGCCAAACGCCCGTCCGATCTGTTCGGCTCCTCGATCCTGTTCCTGTTCGTCAAAGCCGTCGACACGCTGCGGGCCTTGCGGCCGTTCGCCGGCGAGCTGAATCCCGCGACCCCGGTCGTATCTTTACAGAACGGCATCGGCAACGAGGACGCCATCAAGACCGCGCTCGGCGGCGCGGTCCCGGTCGTCTTGGGCATCACCACCGAGTCGTCGTTGACCACCAAGGCCGGGCGCGTTCGCAGCTCCGGCGAGGGATCCACCATCATCGGTTCGGCCGGCGCCTCGCCCGCCACCTCGCGAGCGGTCGCGGATCTCCTCGCGCACAGCGATCTGCGCGCGTCGGTGGTCTACGATATCCGACCGCACCTGTGGGGCAAACTGGTCGCCAACGCCGCTATCAACGGGGTCAGCGCGTTGCTCGACTGCGATGCCGGCGAGATATCCAAGGATCCGAACGCGTCGCGCATGGCCGAATCCCTGGCAGAAGAAGCCGCCGCCGTCGCGGCCTCGCTGCGCATCAACCTTCCGTTCGTCAATCCGTGGCAGTACGTCACCGAGGTGATCTCGCACGGCGCGGATATGAAGAGCTCGATGGCGATGGATCTGGAGTCCGGACACCCGACCGAGATCGACTACATCAACGGCGCGGTCGCGGCCGCCGGACGCCGCAGCGGCGTCGCGACGCCGTACAACGACGCCGTCATCCGTCTGGTGAAGGCGAAGGAAGCGCTGCTCGCCGCCGCGCGCAAACGCTGATAGCTTGAAGCGAGAGACGAAGAGCGCGCTGGCGCTCGCGGCGCTGGGCGTCGTCTTCGGAGATATCGGGACCAGTCCGCTCTACGCCTTTCAGCAGTGCCTGACCGGCGATTATCCGCTTGCGGCCGTGCCCGCAGACGTCTTCGGCGTCCTCTCGCTGATCTTCTGGGCGCTGGCCATCGTCGTGTGCGTGAAGTACGTGGCCTTCATGCTGCGCGCCGATTACGACGGGCAGGGCGGGATCCTCGCGCTCCTCGCGCATCTCTCGCCGGCGAACAAGAAGACCGGCTTCCCGAGCAGACTCTCGCTCCTCGCTCTCGTCGTCTTGGCCGGGGCCGCGATGCTCTACGGCGACGGCATCATCACGCCCGCGATCTCGGTCATCAGTGCCGTGGAGGGCCTCGACGTCTGGACGACCGCGGCCCACAATTTCATCGTCCCGATCTCGGTCGCCATCCTGCTCGGCCTGTTCTGGCTGCAGAAGCGCGGGACCGGCAGCATCGGCAAGCTCTTCGGCCCGGTGATGATCCTGTGGTTCGGCGTGCTCGGCATCTTCGGAGGGATGGCGATCTGGAAGAATCCGGCGGTTCTCGGAGCGATCGACCCCTACTACGGCTTCGCGTTCTTCGCGCACCACGGTTTCAAGAGTCTGCTGATCTTCGGCGCGGTCGTGCTCTGCGTCACCGGCGTCGAGGCGCTCTACGCCGACCTCGCGCACTTCGGCCGCAAGCCGATCACCATCGCCTGGTATGCGATCGTCTTTCCGTCGCTGCTGTTGAACTATTTCGGCCAAGGCGCGAACCTGCTGGCGCATCCGCAAGCGGCGCTCGCCAATACGTTCTACGCGCTCTTCCCCGCGAACGCGCTCGTCTGGATCGTCATCCTCGCGACCGCCGCGACGGTCATCGCCTCGCAAGCGCTGATCACGGGGTTCTACTCGCTCACGCAGCAGGCGACGCAACTCGGGTACTCGCCGCGTTTTCGGATCGTCCATACCTCATCGGAGCACGAGGGCCAGATCTACATGCCGGTCGTGACCGGGATGCTCGCCATCGGCTGCATAGCTTTGGTCGTGGCGTTCCGGTCGTCCGCCGCGCTCGGCGCCGCTTACGGGCTGGCGGTGACGGTCACCATGACCACCACGACGCTCGCCTACGCCGTGCTGGTCCGCCGCAAATGGAACTGGTCGGTCGGATTGGCCGTGCCCGTGGTCGGACTGTTCTTGCTCTGGGACGTGCCGTTCTTGGCCGGCAACCTGCTGAAGATCTTCTCGGGTGCGTGGCTGCCGATCGTGATCGCCGGCTGCCTGTTCGTCCTGTTCGTGACCTGGAACCGCGGGCGCCGGCGGATGATGGAGCGGCTCGCGGCGCACACCATGCCCGTTGGGCAGTTCCTCGCCGAGTCGCGCCCGCACGTGGAAGACGTCGGCGGCACCGCGATGTTCCTCTCGCCGTCTCCCGAAGGCATCCCGTTCGTGATGAAGCATCAATGGCTTCGCACCCACATCGCGTTCGACACCATCGTCCTGCTGACCATCGTCAATCTGCCGCGCCCGAAAGTGCCCGGAACCGAACGTATCGAGATCGAGGAGCTGGGACCGCGCTTGATCCGGGTCCGCGCGTTCTACGGGTTCATGCAGAACGCGACCATCTCCGACATCCTGCGTCAGCTCTCCAAGCGTCGCCCGCAGATCGACGTCGCCAACGTGACGTACTACCTGGCCAGTCCCAAGATCTACTCGGCCGAGAAGAACGACCACCCGATGGCCCGCTGGCAGCTGGCGATCTACCAGTCGCTGGTGCGCAACGCGCGCCCGTTGACCGATTCGCTCCGGCTCCCGCCCAACCGCGTGGTCGAGTTCGGCGTCGAAGTCCGGCTCTAGCTAGCGCGTACCGTCTTCCGGCCAGAAGCCGAAGATCGCGCGGCCGGGTTCGAGATCCCAGAAACGCGTCAGGTTATCGCCCACGCCGTAGACGACCGCGTACGGCACGTCGTGCGCGAGCACCATCCGCACCAGGCGCGCGAAGTCGCGCTGCGACATCCACGTCGCGGCATAGCGTTCGAACTTCTCGTCGTCGGTGAGGCCGAGCCAGCCGCTCGATGCACGGACGCTCTCGTCGCGTGGATCGTCCTCGGCGGTGATCGAGCCGATCCGGATGCACGTCACCTGCATGCCGTGCTTGTCGCTGTAGTACCGGCCGAGCACCTCGCCGAACGCCTTCCACACGCCGTACAACCCGTCGGGACGGTACGGATCCTCGACGCCGACCACCCGCCCGAAGCCCGGCTTGTAGATCGCCGGGGCGTTCTCGACCTCGTGATAGCCGACGCAGTGGTTCGAACTCGCGAAGATCAGGCGCTTCACTCCGCAGCGACGCGCCGCTTCGTAGACGTTGTACGTCCCGCCGATGTTGGTGGTCGAGACCGACTCCCAGTCCGCTTCGACGGCGACCACGCCCGCAAGATGGACGACCGCGTCGCATCCCGCGAACGCGATCTCCATCGCCGCAAGGTCGCGCACGTCCGCGACGACGTCGGCATCCGCGAGGTCGATCCGCACGACCGTATCGCGCTCGGCCAACGCCGGGCAGAGCCGCTTGCCGATCGTCCCATTCGCACCCGTGACGGCGATCTTCATCCGTACCTCATACCTGCGGCTTGAGCTGGAGAAGGCGGACGCTGCCGTCGGCGACTTCGATGTCGATGCCCTGCGCGGACTTTCCGCCGACGGTCCCGACGATCGTCTCGGATTGACCCTTCGATGTGCCGGTCAAGCCGAAGTCGGTGAAGACGGTGCCCCGATCGGTATGCATGCGGACGTTGAAGTGGGCGGTCGCGTTGATCCAGACCTCGACGTCGCCGTGCTGCGAGGCGAACCTGAGCGTTCCCGGCCAGGTCGTCGCGCCCATATACACGGTCACGTCTCCCGTCCCGGCGCTCGCCTGCGCGTAGCCCGGCACCATCACGCGAACCGTTCCGTCGGCACCGTAGGCGATCGTCGATCCGGTGATGTCGGTCACGTCGACGTCGCCGTTCGTGCTCGCCACGTCCAGTGAAACCCCGTCCGGGATCCGTGCGAGCAGCGAGCGCGCGTACGTCACGTCGTAGCTATAGGCGCGGCCGTCGCGCTTGAGGATGGGTCCCGGTTCGGCGACGCCGGGCGGGCCGCTGGGTTGCAGCGTCAGCAGCGTCGACGCTTGGCCCATCGCCGGCTTGAACGCCTCGATGCTTCCCGTCGTGCGGATCTTCAGCGACGATGTGGGCGCCAGGTTCTGCGTGAACGAGTAGTACGGCGGCGGCTCCGACGAGCAAGCCGTCAGTCCGGCCGCCAGAAGGAGAAGGGAGGCGAATCTCAACGGTTTTCATCCTTGTCGCGCGGGTGGGCGTCTTCGTAGCTGCGGCGCATGTGCTCGAGCGAGACGTTCGTGTAGATCTGCGTGGTCGAAAGGCTCTCGTGGCCGAGCAGTTCTTTGATGGTCATGATGTCGGCGCCGTTCTCGAGCAAGTGGGTCGCGAACGAATGGCGCATCACGTGGGGCGTCACGTGCTTGGTCAGTCCCGAGAGCTGCGCGAACTCCCGGAAGATCACCCAGGCCTGCCGGTGCGAGAGTCGCGTCTTGCGGTTCGATAGGAAGAGCGCTTCGTCGTTCGAGCGCGGCCGCATCCCGAGGTAGGCGCGGATCGCGGTCGCGGCGGCCTCGTTCATGAAGACCATGCGCTGCTTGTTGCCCTTGCCGAGCACGCGCATCATCCGCCGCTCGGTGTCGATGTCGGCGAGATTCAATCCGACCAGCTCCGCGCGCCGGATGCCGCTGGCGTAGAGCAGTTCCATGATGGCGGCGTTGCGGAGGCGCAGCGTGTCGTCCTTGCCGGCGATCCGCGTGCGTAGCAGCGTATTGACCTCGGCCTCGCTCATGACTTGCGGCAATCGCTTCGCGGCCTTCGGCGGCGGCACGTCCTGGGCCGGATTGTCGGGCCGCCTGCCCTCGCGCTTCTGCAGCGAATAGAACGAGCGCAGCGCGGCGATCTTGCGCCGGACGGAGGTGGCCGTGTACTTTCGCGGTCCCATCAGCTCCATGACGAAGCGCCGCACGTCCGAGGTCGTGGCCGCAGAGAGCTTCAGGAACGCCGCGGTCTTGGGATGCC
>Ga0070691_10000439_pt1 | contig 15363 bp, 8 predicted proteins | sample KBSK1101metaG_FD_64673 | JGI IMG/M metagenome (GOLD analysis project Ga0070691, IMG submission 64673) | Corn, switchgrass and miscanthus rhizosphere microbial communities from Kellogg Biological Station, Michigan, USA - KBS K1-10-1 metaG | ecosystem: Host-associated > Plants > Roots >... | reverse complement strand
GGGACGAATTCAGGGAAACCTCAGCGGTTCGGCCGGTGGCAATCCTGAGCCAAGCCGTCGGTACACCGACGGAAGGTGCAGAGACTACCTGAGGGCTCGAGTGCCCTTGATGACAGGCTAGAGCGTCCCGCGCCCTCACAACGAAAGTTGCGGGCGAAGAGATAGTCCGCGCCGGGCAGAAATCCCCGGATCACGCGAATCCCTTGGTTCCAGGTTCGAGTCCTGGTGGGCCCATTTTTCCCAAGTCCATGATCGTCTATGCATTCTCGGAAAGTTTGTCGCGTGCGACAAACTTCATAGGAATTCGCGCAAAGGTTGTCGCGCCAAGGCGCGGCCGACGGCCTGGCATCACAACTTGTAGCGAGTCCGCGGCGAGCGCTGAGGCGGGTGGCAGCGATTCCCCATACGCACAACAGGCCCGGATTGCCCCGCGTGCGCCGACGTGTCGCCGCGCCACACGGTGCGCGGGCGGTTCGACCTTACAATCGCGGTGTCGCTGAGTGGCTGGGCCGGCTTCACGCCTTGTCCCAACTAGTCGCTCCGCCCAAACACCATCCGCCGCACCACAGGAACCGATCGAAACCATGCTTACCGGTGACATCCGCGGCCGCATCGACCAGATCTGGAACGCGTTCTGGGCGGGCGGCATTGCCAACCCGTTAGAGGTGATCGAACAGATCACCTACCTGCTGTTCATCCGCCGCCTGGATGACCTGCAGACGCTGGAGGAAAACAGGGCGAACCGGCTGAAGCAGCCGATTCAGCGCCGTATCTTCCCGGAGGGCAAGGACGGCAAGGGCCGCGCTTACGACGACTATCGCTGGTCGCGCTTCAAACACTTCGCGCCGGCAGGCGTGTTCGAAGTGGTTGGCGAGCATGTCTTTCCCTACCTACGCACCGGTCTCGCGCAGCAACTCGGCAACGGCGAATCCACCTACGCGCACCACATGAAGGATGCGCGCTTCACCATCCCGACCCCCGCGCTGCTGGCCAAGGTGGTGGACATGCTGGCCCACGTGCCGATGGAAGACCGCGACACCAACGGCGACATCTACGAATACATGCTGGCCAAGATCGCCAGCGCCGGCCAGAACGGCCAGTTCCGCACACCGCGCCACATTATCCGGATGATCGTGGAACTCACCGCGCCGCAGCCCACCGACGTGATCTGCGATCCGGCCTGCGGCACCGCGGGCTTCCTGGTCGCGGCCAGCGAATACCTGCGCGAGCAACACCGGGGCCTGCTGCACGACAAAAAACGCAACGAGCACTTCCACCACGCGATGTTCCACGGCTTCGACTTCGACAACACCATGCTGCGTATCGGCAGCATGAACATGCTGCTGCACGGCGTGGAAAGCCCGGACATCCGCTACCGCGATTCGCTGGCGCAAGACCATGCCGGCGAGGAAGAAAAGTTCACCCTGGTGCTGGCCAATCCACCCTTCGCTGGCAGCCTCGACTACGAGAACACTGCCAAGGACCTGCTGCAGATTGTCAAGACCAAAAAGACCGAGCTGCTGTTCCTCGCGCTGTTCCTGCGCTTGCTGAAACCCGGCGGCCGCGCGGCAGTGATCGTGCCTGACGGCGTGCTGTTCGGCTCCAGCAAGGCGCACAAGGAACTGCGCCGCATGCTGGTGGAGGACCAGAAGCTCGAAGCCGTGGTGTCACTGCCAGGCGGCGTGTTCAAGCCCTACGCCGGCGTCTCCACGGCTATCCTCGTCTTCACCAAGACCAACTCCGGCGGCACCGATCAGGTGTGGTTCTATGACATTGCGGCCGATGGCTGGAGCCTCGACGACAAGCGCACGCCGCTGCTGTCCGAAGACAAGCTGGGCACCACGCCGAAGATGGCACTCACCAAAGACGAGCACGCTAAAAACAACCTGCCTGACGTGCTAGCGCGCTGGGCCGAACGCGACAGCAGCGAGCGCAAGCGTCCGCGTACCGCACAAAGCTTCTGCGTGCCCAAGGCCGACATTGCCGCCGAAGGCTACGACCTCTCGCTCAACCGCTACAAGGAAGTCGAATACGAAGCCGTCAGCTACGACCCGCCAAAGCAGATCCTCGCCGACCTCGCGAAGCTGGAGCAGGAAATCCAGAAAGGGATGAAGAAGCTAGAGGGGATGCTGGGATGAGTGCTGTCCCAACATCGGTGTCGCTTCACAAGGTCGCTGCTCTCAACCCGCCGCTGCCTCAGCGGCCCGAACTCGACGAGCTGGTTTCGTTCCTTCCGATGTCGGCGGTCGATGCCGGTGCAATTGACGTGGTTGATCACGATACCCGCCGCTTCGCGGATGTCAGCAAGGGCTACACGCCCTTCGTAGCCGACGACGTACTGGTGGCAAAGATCACGCCCTGCTTCGAGAACGGGAAGATCGCACAAGCCAAACCGACACACCGCTTTGCATTCGGCTCCACCGAGTTCCATGTGGTTCGTTCGGATCGGGACGCACTCGACCCCCGATACTTGGCGCACTTTCTCCGACAAGACCGAATCCGGCTGGAAGGTCAACGCAAGATGACGGGAAGTGCTGGGCAACGTCGTGTCCCAGAGCATTTCCTTGCGAGTCTGCAAATTCCGCTCCCGCCGCTCCCCGAGCAGCGGCGGATTGCAGCGATCCTGGACAAGGCGGAGGCGCTGCGCGCCAAGCGCCGTGCAGCCATCCAGAAACTCGACGAACTCACGCAGTCCATCTTCCTCGACATGTTCGGCGATCCTGCTACGAACCCGAAGAGCTGGCCGAATCAATCGCTGGATGAATTATTCGACATTGCACGGGGTGGGTCGCCACGACCGATCGACGCCTTCATCACTGAGGCGGACGACGGCGTCAATTGGATCATGATCGGCGACACCACCGAAGGCGGAAAGTACATCACGAGGACCAGGAAGCGCATCAAACCGGAAGGCGTGAGCCGGTCTCGGATGGTCAAGCCGGGTGACTTCCTGCTCACCAATTCGATGAGCTTCGGGCGGCCCTACATCCTGCAGACGTCTGGTTGCATCCATGACGGTTGGCTTGTTCTTTCACCGCGAAGCAGCGGGTTTGAATCAGACTACTTCTACACGCTGCTCGGCTCGCGTGCCGTTTACGCCGAATTTCAGCGGCGTGCATCGGGAGCTACCGTCAAGAACCTAAACATTGAGCTCGTACACGGAGTTCGAGTCCCAGTGGCACCAGCGTCTGAGCAGAAGCGCTTCGCCGCTTCCGTAGCGTGCATTGAGGATGCGCGCCGCCAGTTAGTATCGGCAAGCTCACGGCTTGACGACCTCTTCGCATCACTGCAACAACGCGCCTTCCGCGGCGAGCTGTAGTACAACTGTCTGCGGTCTAGCGCTCAGCGACTGCACGACCTGCCACGAACGAGGTAGAAATCGGCACTAACGAGTTATGTGGTTTTCAGGGGGTAGTTGGGATGAGGATTTCACACCTCGCAATCACGAACTTCCGCTCGATCGGGAATCTCGAGCTCGATCTGCCTCAGATATGCGCGCTCGTCGGTCCGAACAATGCAGGCAAGAGCAACATCCTGCGGGCGATTCAACGCGTGCTGGCGCGGGACTGGGTATCCGTTTCGAGCTTCGACGAGCAAGACGTTTACTCGCGCGACCCGGATTTGGACTTGTCGATCGCGCTGACATTCGACCCAGCGATTGGCTACCGCAGGTTCAAGGGGGCGGATCCTGTTGATATCTCGACGTTGTCTTTTGAGTTCACCCGGTACAAGGTCGGAGAAAGGAAGGGGCAGCGCAGGCTCGAACAGAAGTGTTTCGACTTACATGGTAAGCCGCCCAGCGTCTTGATGAAGGCACCACGGAAAGGCCATCGACACGAGTACCAACCTCTCGTCAATGTACCGTCTGAGGTTCGCGACCAGATTCCGGTCATCTACATCGGTACTAATCGCTCGCTAAAAGATCAGCTTCCAGCCGCGCGGTACTCGCTACTGCGCCAGCTTTTCGAAGACGTCGATCGGGAGCTGCACGACCCGGCACAGACGATCCGAATTCGCGGTGCAGATGGAGTAGAAATCGAAGCGCCGCGCGTCGATCAATTCCGTGAGCTGATGGACAGGGCGATGGCGGTGCTTCGGACCGATTCGTTTGCCGCGCTTGAGGCGTCACTGAAGAAAAACGCACTACGCCAGTTGGGCCTCGACCCGGTCGCAGATGTGGACAAGCTGGATTTCTTCTTCTCACCCTTCGACACAATGGATTTCTACAAGGCGCTCGATCTGCGGATCCGAGAGAGCGGATTCACGATCAGTGCGACCGAGCTGGGCGACGGGATGCAAAACGCGCTGGTGCTCGCGATCCTCCAGGCATTCGAAGAGCGTAGAAAGCAAGGTGCAATCCTCCTGATTGAGGAACCGGAGATGTTCCTGCACCCGCAGATGCAGCGATCGCTATACAAGACCCTGCGGAAGATCGGGGAGACGAACCAGGTCATCTACACGACACACTCGCCGCACTTCGTCTCGGTGCCCGACTACGAACATGTCGCCTTAGTACGGAAGGGTCCGGGCGGGACGACGGCTCATCGCTCAGATTTGCCACAGGACGCGAAACGTCGCGAGAAGTTGATCAAGGAACTGGACCCCGAGAGGAACGAGCTGTTCTTTGCCACGCGGCTGCTGCTCGTGGAAGGCGACACGGAGAAACTGGCAATTCCCGAATATGCATCTCGCCTCGGGCTCGAATTGGACCAATCGGGCGTGACCATAGTTGAGGTTGGGGGTAAGCGAAACCTCCCGGAGTTCGTCCAGATCGCCAAGTCGTTCGGTATTCCGGTGGGCGTACTCTACGACCGGGATGCCTCCGACTTCAGAAGCCTGCGGGAAGACGAGGCACGTTTCAACGCCGAGCTGGACGCATTACGGGCCGCTGACGGATCCGTTTGCGTGTGGCAGATGGTCAAGGATTACGAGGATGAACTGCGTCGGATACTGGGCGAAGCGATGTATCAGACGCTTTGCCAGAAATTTCCCTACGGCAAGCCGACGCGTGCGCGGCTGATCGCTCGCGAGCCTGAATTGGACCTCCCAGATGTGATCAAGGATGTCTTGGCTTGGTTGACGCCGGCGGCGGCACACCCTGGCTTGAGGACGACTCCGGAAGAAGCCGCCGGCAATGGTTCGTTCGCATGACGCAATTCAGCTTCCTCCACCGCGAATGGCCCATGGTTCTCGGGGCCGCCTCGAAGGCGGAAGGCGCAGTGCACGCCGACCCACGCGCGGCGTGCTTCTATGCGCGTCGCGCGCTGGAACTGGCGGTGGACTGGGCATTCAAGCACGACCCGGCACTGCGGTTGCCGTACCAGGACAATCTTTCTGTGCTGATCCACGAGCCCACTTTCAAGCAGACCGCCGGCGAGGCGGTCTTCAATAAGGCGCGGGTTATCGTGACCCTGGGCAATCGTGCAGTGCACAGCCATCGGCCGGTGCTGGAAGCCGACGCGGTCGCCGCGGTGCGCGAGCTGTTCCACGTCTGTTACTGGCTGGCGCGTACCTACGGGCGCGTCGGTCGCCCTGACCCCGGGCTGGCGTTCAATGCCGCGGTGCTGCCCCATCCGTCAAAGGTGGCGGAGCAGACCGCCGAGCAATTGCAGGCGCTTCAACAGCAACTGCACGCAAAGGATGAAAGCCTTGCGGCGCTGCTGGTCGACAAGTCCGCGCTCGATGAGGAATTGCAGCGCCTGCGCGCGGAAGTCGCCGCTGCGAAGAAAGTTGCAGCCGCGCAGCCAGACGATCACGACTATTCTGAAGCCCAGACCCGCGACTACTTCATCGACCTGTTGCTGAAGGAAGCCGGCTGGCTGCTGGATCAGGCGCGCGACCGCGAGTTTCCGGTCACGGGCATCCCCAGCAACACCGGCGAGGGTTTCGTCGATTACGTGCTGTGGGGTGACGATGGCAAGCCGTTGGGCCTGGTCGAAGCCAAACGCACGCGCCGCGATGCACGCGTGGGCCAACACCAAGCCAAGCTGTACGCCGATTGCCTTGAGGCGCAGTTCGGCCAGCGGCCGGTGATCTTCTATTCCAACGGCTACGATCACTGGATTTGGAACGACACGCGTTATCCGCCGCGGCGAGTGCAGGGTTTCTACAAGAAGGACGAGCTGGAACTCGCAATCCAGCGCCGCGAGACGCATCGGCCGCTGGCGGACGCGAAGATCGACACTGCGATCGTCGAGCGCTATTACCAGACGCGGGCCATTCGCCGGATTAGCGAGTCGTTCGAACGCCACCACGAACGCAGGGCGCTGCTGGTGATGGCGACAGGTGCCGGCAAGACGCGTACGGTGATCGCGCTCGCCGACCTGCTGATGCGCTGCAACTGGGTTAAGCGCGTGTTGTTCCTTGCCGATCGCGTGGCGCTAGTGAACCAGGCCGTCAACGCATTCAAGCGCCACCTACCCGATGCCTCGCCCGTGAACCTTATTACCGAGAAGCATGCCGAAGGGCGGGTGTTCGTTTCGACCTATCCGACGATGATGGGCCTGATCGATTATGCGGCCGATGGCCAGCGTCGCTTTGGCGTCGGTCACTTCGATCTCATCGTCATCGACGAGGCGCATCGGTCGGTGTTCCAGAAGTACGGCGCGATTCTCGACTACTTTGATTCGCTGTTGGTGGGCCTGACTGCGACACCCAAGGACGAGGTGGACCGCAACACCTACCGCCGGTTCGACCTTGAAGATGGCGTACCGACTGATTCGTATGCACTGGAAGACGCCGTACGCGACGGCTTCCTGGTGCCACCCAAAGCGGTGTCGGTTCCGCTGAAGTTCCAGCGCGAAGGAATCAAGTACGCCGAGCTGTCGGACGAGGACAAGGATCAGTGGGACGCGCTCGAGTGGGACGAAGATGGGAATGTCCCCGAACGCGTCGAGTCAGCGGCGGTCAACAAGTGGCTGTTCAACAAGGACACCGTGGACAAGGTGCTGGAGCATCTGATGACGCGCGGTGTCACCGTGGCTGGTGGCGATCGCCTCGGCAAGACCATCGTTTTCGCCAAGAACCAGGCGCACGCCGACTTCATCGCCGAGCGCTTCAACGCCAACTACCCGCACTACAAGGGCGAGTTTGCGCGGGTAATCACCTTCAAGACCGAGTACGCGCAAAACCTGATAGACGCGTTCTCGGCCAAGGACAAGCCGCCGCACATCGCGGTTTCGGTGGACATGCTGGACACCGGCATCGACGTGCCCGAGGTCGTGAACTTGGTGTTCTTCAAGCTGGTGCGCTCGAAAACCAAGTTCTGGCAGATGCTGGGGCGTGGCACGCGCCTCTGCCCCGACCTGTTTGCACCGGGCGAGGATAAGGAGTTCTTCTACGTCTTCGACTATTGTCAGAACCTCGAGTATTTCAACCAGGACATCCCCGGCACCGAGGGTGCGGCGGTGGCATCGCTGGCCAAGCGGTTATTCGATGCGCGGTTGGAATTGATCGCGGCGCTCGACCATGGCGCGCAGGACGATCTCGCGCATACGCTGAAGGAATCGATGGCGGGCTACTCGGGGCCGAAGACGGCGGCGGAGGTGCGGCAGACGGTGGCCGCGCATCTGCAGCGCGAAGTTGCGGCCATGAACCCCGACAACTTCGTGGTGCGGCCGCACCGGCGGTTGGTCGAACGGTATGCCCAGCAGGAGGCATGGCAATCACTCGCAACCGACGCGATGGCCGACCTGTCGCACGAAGTAGCGGGGTTGCCTACTGAACTCGATCCGGAAAACGAGGAGGCCAAGCGCTTCGACCTGCTGGCGCTAAACCTTCAGCTCGCGCGTCTGCGCGCCGAGCCCGGATTCGACCGGCTGCGCGATCGCGTGAAGGAGACTGCTGCGTTGCTGGAGGAGAAGGAAGCCATCCCGCTGGTGCGCGAGCAGATGCCGTTGATCCAGGCAGTACAGACCGACGAATGGTGGCAGGACGTCACTGTGCCGATGCTGGAAGTGATGCGCCGGCGTATTCGAGGTTTGGTGCAGTTCATCGACAAGCACCAGCGCAAGATCGTTTACACCGATTTCGAAGATGCGCGCGGCGAAGACTCGCACATCGAGTTGCCGGGCTTTGCAGTTGGAACGGATGAGGCCAAGTTCGGTGCCAAGGCACGGGCATTCTTGAGTCAGCATCTCGATCACGCTGCCGTAAAAAAGCTTCGCACCAACCAGCCGCTGACGCCAGCAGACCTACACGATCTGGAAACGTTGCTGGTGCAAGGGGGCGTGGGCGGTGAAGATGAAATCCGCCGCGCGGCCGCGGATGCGCAGGGCCTCGGCTTGCTGGTGCGCTATCTTGTCGGCATGGACCGCGCGGCGGCAAAGGAAGCATTAGGGCACTTCGCCGGGGGTAAAACGCTCAGCGCGAACCAGATCGAATTCGTCAACCTGATCATCGATCATTTGACCGAACACGGCATGATCGAGCCCGCCGCACTATACGAGTCGCCATTCACAGACGTCACACCACGTGGGCCAGAAGAACTGTTCGTCAGTGGCGACATTGACGGCTTGATCCAATGCCTGCAAGCAGTACGCGCGTCTGCGCTGCCGGTCTGACAATCCATCATCCAGTGACTTGCATGAGGTCAGCTGCGCCTGGGATCTGGAGATCACCGGACGCCAGATCTACGCGCGCATTGGGCACGATGGCGGCGGAGCTCGCGTCGGGCCACAGCGATAGGACAATCTGTGTCTGCCGCCAGCTGCCTCGTTCCTTCACGCAACGTTTCTGCTCGCGCAACGTACTTCATAACCAACACTGGATCACTCAATACCGCCCTACACCGCGCCAGGCGAGCATTTGTCAATGACACCGATGCAGCCAGCCGGTGACTCTGGTAATCCCTAACCAGTCGAGGGAGCCGGTGCCGAATAAAGCCCTCGGATACACCGCAGCGGCTTGCCAACTTTTTGATCTGCGGAATCTGCTCGCTGCGTGGCTTTTTCAACTCAAGTTGCATCGCTCGGCGCACCTTTGCGAGCACCTCACCTGGGCGACGAGCCTTGGCAGTGGCCGCAATCGCACGCTCGTCGAATATCAACTGCCCGGCCACAGTGGCGGCACCCCCAGGATCCTCCAGTACTTGGAGGACGGTCACGCCTGCGGCGTGCGCTCGCCGCAACATGGTTCGCAGGGTCGGTTTCACCTCAGCACCGCGTGCTCTGGCACTACCATTGACCCTCGCCACTCCCGCAACGATGGTCGCTACGGGCGACAGAATCGAATTCAACGCTCGCTGGAACGTGTGAAACGGGTTATCCACTTGAATCACTGGCCCGCCACTGGCGATGGCTGCCACCAGCTCGAAGAGATCACGCTCGCCCAACGCTGGCTTGGACGCTGGGCGCAATTGCAGTGCCGGTCCAATCAAAGACCTTTCGCAGCGCCAGCACAACGACGGGTTGCCCGAACGATGCGGGTATTTTTGGGTCACGCCACACGCCGGACAGGTAGTGCGTAGCTCGATGCGATGCTCCGGGCAACGGGTGATCGCTTGCAGCGTCCACAACAATCGATCGTACACTGCTGACCCAGAATCGAGATCGTCGCGGAAGCACAGTTCGCACCATGCCCGGGCGCCACGCGCAGACTCAAACCGCTGCGGGCTTAACGCACGCCGAATCGGAATCAGCGTGCACCGCCGCAAATTGTCTACGCACATCGCGTGCTCTACCGCATCGACGAACGCTTCTACGCACACGCCACAGCTGGACATCCCCGCTCCCTTGGTCATGTACAAGGTGGACCTATTGAGTGTTACCCGACGTGCGAGCTCGCGTGACTCCCAAGATGAAAGGAACCGTGCCAACTGGTAAACGCTGCATGTGTGCAGCTGCGCCAATCGGCCGAAGTAGGATGCAAACGACTCGACTTGCCCCGTACCCACGCCCCTTGGCTGCAATGGAAGCAGTACGGAGCTCATGTACGCACCTTCGCCAATGCACGCTTGGGCCTGCGCTCAAACGGCCGCGGCTTTCGTGCTGTGCCCTTCTTCCTGGGCTGCCCCTGCCCTTTGGCCTTCGCGGTCTCGCTCGATTTGGATTCAGGCACCGGCGCGGATAGATTCACCGACAGCGGCATGTCGAGCACATCCACTTGCGTCCCGAGTAGTTTCTCGCCGCTCACGATGTCCATCTCGGTCGCCTGCCACGTCACGTCGGCCGGTCGCGTTGCATCCAGCACCTTCGCAGAAATCTGCTCGCCGCGTGCGACAGCGTACGCCTGCGCGCGCAAGAGTCTTTTTTCGAGGATGCCAACCACGCCATGGCACTCGTAGCGGAGCCGGTCCGCCCTATCGTCCAGAAGGCCGGGGGATTCCAGGTACGACTTGGTTGCTTGCGTAAATACCGCCACGATGTTTCGCCACTCGGCGACGTCGGCACGCGTCTTGCCGTAACGCGGCAAGTGTATGACCAGTAAACGTTCGGCGAAGTGGGTGCGATAGGCCATGGCAACGTTCGCGAGTTCGTACCCACCAGCGAGAACGAGGGCCGTCCGCGGTGTCACCAACCCCTTGAGGGCCTCGAGCAGCGACGCCCTGAACTCCTCGTTCTTGGTTCGTACCAGGTAGTGCGCGTCATCGACCAAAATGACCAGCACGTTCCTCGCGTGCAGCGCACCTTTCAGTGCGCGCAGGCAGTACGTCTCGTCGGTTCGTATTGCTGGCCGGTACAGCCCTTCCGCTGTTGAGATAGGCTCCATCTGAAAGAAGGGGTGGCCAACATCCTCGAGCAGTTCGTGCAACGCGAATTTCGGCGTCGTTCGTCCTTCGCGTGTTGTCATCGCTGACAAACCGACCACCGGCCGGTCATTGGCACCTGCATCCCGATAGATATCATCGCCGAGGAACTTAACCAAAAACGCGAGCAGCTGTGACTTGCCGCAGTGCGTGGGTCCAACGAGGAGCACCACGGATTCGGTCGGAGACAAACGAAACAGCTCCTTCAACTCATGGCGGCATATCCTGAAATGTCGATGGTCAATCACACCTGTCAACTTGGGCTCGCGCATCGCGAGCTCGCGGAAGAAGCGGCGTTTGCTGTAATCCATGTTTGGCAACTAGAGGTTCAGTGGCAGTGGCAGAACATCTAAGACGGTGATGGGCGATGCAGTCGACGCAGCTGACGCGACGTCCTGATTGCACGCGTTCCCTTGTGCCCTGCGTTTCGCCTTGGTTGATTTGCCGAGCCGACAGGGTTTCGGTCGTGAATGCAGCGCCTTGCGGCGTTCCGCACGATCGGCGGCGGTCGGGCGCTTTGCGCGTTCGGCCTCAGCACGTATCGACTCGTCGGATCGCCCGCGGCTGTTGCGGGCATCCTTGGATTTGGCAACGCGCCACTGTCCACACAGCGCGTAGTACAGCACCGTAGGATCCTCGGGTTCTGGGCGGGGCGGCGTGTCCAGCTTGTCAATGGAAGTACCAATGAGCGCTGCGGAGTAGAAGCGTTTGTCCCGCACGCGAATGGCGCCCGATGGCTCGACCGAGCCCTTCTCCTTCTTGAGCGGGGGTGCGGTGACAATCAGGAACGCGAGATCCGCTTTCACCGATACGCCTTGACGGCCGTATAGCTTTTCGAACCGGACCCGTGCGTCGCGCTGGCTATCACCACCATCCAACCGCTCCAGCGTCGGGATAACCTCAAACAAGAAGTGGTCAGTGTGCTGACGCAGCTCGTCGAAGTCGCGCTTCGGGCCATTGGAGGGGCGCTTCTTTCTTGAGATTGCCCGCGAGTTCGGTATGTCGAAGGCAAAACCTTCGTAACCCTTGCAAACAGTTGTGGCGAAAGTCCCGAATGTTCGTTCGACCCGATGTCCAACGCGGGGATCGGCTTCCGGACGGTAGAGCGAGCTGACGCCTAATGCAGCGAGTGCGCCGACGAAGACATTGCCCATGAGGTCCGAGCCATGGTCGGAAAAGATCGTGTGTGGCAGTCGCCCGTGTCTCCGTACACAATCTCGCAGTAGCGCCAGATCGGTCCGATGGCTTGGGTACTTGTCGGTCATCACCCGGCCGATCGGCTCGCCATTCCAGTCGTCGACGAGGATCGTCAACCAAGGCTTGCCCTTGTTGCCGCTTTTGACTTTCGCGTACGTTGGTGCGAGGCAGTGGTCGAGATGCGCGGCTTGGAACGGTCCGTCGGCCAGAACGATTTGCTCATCGACGTCACCGTATGGCTCTACTGCGTTGGCCAAGCGGCGCCCACCGCGCGCCATCGCATGCTTTGTGCAGTGGTCGCGCTTTTTCCAAAGCCTGCAGAACGTTGAGTAGTCAACAGCGGCTTCGTCGCAACGATGTTTCCGGGCCGCCTTCTTCAACGCGCCTTCGTACTCTCCGTACGCTGCGGTCCGTGTTGGACGTTCACCGCTTCGGCGTGCGGTAGCCACGCAATCAGAGAGCAGGGTGCCATGCCACGATGCAATTCGCCGACCGCGCCTTCCGCACTTCGACCACTTCGGGTTCAGCGCCATCGGACCGCCTTCGCGGAGTTTCCTGGTCCACCGCTGAAGTGTGCGACGCGAAACGGTGCGCCCTGACGTCCGTTTGGCCGATCCTCCGCTCAAGGCACGGATCCGAAAGCCAAGTTCGTCCAAGTGCCGCGGATCACCCGTCGCGTCGCACGTTACCGTCGCTTTCGTCGCGGCGATGGCCTGAATTGATGCAAAGCCAACAGTAGCCTCTTGCGCCTGTTTCAGGGATGCGCAAACGAACGCGGAGTCTGAAGAAGAAAGCAATGCGTGATCGATATCGGCGAAGATCTCGCCATTCTTGATGAGCTGCAGGATTGGGCCGGCGTCACGGAGCGAACAGGACTCAACGATGGTCTCAATCGCGGCCGGCGAATGCCGCTGGACGAAACGAATGATTCGGTTGTCGCGCGTGCCGTCCGGTTCGACCGCGGCATGACGAGCGAGAAACTGCTGGTTGCGCGTGCGGATCCACGGCAATGAACTTGATGTAATAACGGAGTGCTGCAGACCGATGGAGTCGAAATAGCTTCTCGCCGTCGCGTACTCGTAGCCATCGCCCGTGTGTTTCCAATCGTCCGGTCGCGACTCCACAAGGGCCATCGCCTCACCGTCGGTCTTAAGCTCGATGACCCGCGCGGACTCCTTGGTAATCACAAGCGCGTCCGGCGTGTAGTCGACCCGTTGGCGCCGGCCCCTTTTGTTCGTGATGGTCAGCGGCACTTGCAACGGATGGTTGAGTGCGAACACCGCATCCCCCCGCGATTCCAGGTCCACGAGAAATGCATGCTCGGCTGATAACGACGCGACTTGCCACCGCGGTACCACAACTCCTTGCACAGATTCGTCGAGGTACGTGCAGAGGTTGGTGACGAAATCGCCTGTGAGATTGTGTTGGGGACCGCTTCGCAGCAGGATCTGCGGTGGCGCCAACGCCGAGTCGATTACGTACTGGATTCCGTGCGGGTGCACACGCAGACCCGCTAGGTGCCGCCGCAGCATGTCAACGTTCATCTGTATTTTCAGCGCGCAACCACCTACGCCCTGCCAAGATGACGTTCTTGACAAGCACTTCCTGCCGAGTAAAGTGGAGACGTCAGACCACCAAAACTGACGCATCCGCAAAGAGCCTGGGCCGCACGCTCAGGCTTTTTGCTATCCACCGAACCTTCCTTCGCGGGCTTTAGGCAGCGCTAGCTGGCCTCCTCTTCAGTAGTCGCATCACTGCGATGCGTTGCGGAACGGCTCCAGCCGTGCCCCGTCGAACAGCCGCAGGGTCGATCAGACGCGCCACGAGACCCGCCGTATCCCCGAAAAATCGCACGTGCCTCCGCTGGCGAAACAACGTTACCCAGCGTGCCGAGAATGCTGGCGGGCTGCGCCACCTGCCGGAGTTTGCTTCAGAGGGCCGCTCATGGGGCAGACCCTGCGCTGATCCAGAGGCACGCAAGCCACCGCGCTTGCAGCACGGCCTGAAAGACGAGACGGCATACCCTGCCTGCGTCCCCGGTCCGTCGCTCAGCGACATTCCTCGGTGTCGAACCAAGGCGGAGCCGCCCTGTGCTGTAAACGTATGGTTGGTCACGACTCGGCGCCCTTCTGGACGGCCGCTTCGAGCCAATGGGCGACCACTGCCGTCGCGGCGAACCAACCACGCCTATTGGCAATCTTGAACATGGGAATAGGAAGCCGGCGTCCTAAGCGTGCCTGGCGCAGGGCTTCAGCGTTGCGGTAGCCGAGCAGTTTGGCGGCTTGTGACGAGTTCATGAGTGGGCCGAACTCGCGGAAGTACCACGACATGCTGGGACACAGGTCAGGCTCGTCTTGATGCAGCATGACCGACCTCCAAGCTCAGTTGACGCGAGGTTACTCCCACACGTTGACCAACGCAAATTTCCGTTTGTAAACAGAAGCTTGGTTGCGCTTACTAGTAAAATCAACGAAGAGGAGATGGAGCCGCCTAGACCAGGCTGCTCAGGCGGCGGCCAAGTGGAACGCCGAACGGTCTCCGTTTCTGAGAATGGTCTGGGGTAGCCTGACTGGCTAGAGCAAATCCAGGCACTGAGGGGCAATGGCGAAGAAAAGGTTCTTCACCCAATCGAGGTGTTTCCTGCACCGGAACTGGGCAGCACGGCCCACTGCGGGGCCGACCGGGACCAGCCCGCCCGCAGAAGCCAACGACCACCGGCAAGAGGTTGCGTTACTCACGGCAGCGTAGCCCACACCGAATCGCCTGCGGCGATCCTGCGATCGATAGGAGCGTTCAACCAACCCAGCCAGCGGACAGTGACTCAAGATAGGCGACGACGTCGCCGGTGCGACCGGCTTGGATCATTTCAAGCGCAGTCTTGCCGTCAAATGTCCGGATGGGTGAATTCTTGATGTTGTCAACGACCGCGCGGATCGCCGCCCACGGCAAGAGCCGCCTGAAGCACGCTGTTCAAGTCGTTGACGAACGTGCGGGTTATGCCCAGACCTAACTTTGGCGGCAGAACCATTGCGATCGACTGGCCGGTGCTGAAGTCAATCTCAAGGGAGGTTGCCCGGGCGATGTGCAGTTCGCGTATCGATATCGGCTCGGCCATCGCAGAACCTCCTTGCCAACGCCAGCCCAGACCCAGAGCGGTGAAAGCCAATGCGCCGAACTCAAAGATTACCTGAGCTGTCGACGAGGAAGCATGCAGCGTCCGAGCGTCGGACAGCAGTCGTGCGAACTGGAAGCGCCCGTCCACGCGAGTTACGGAAATCCAATATACCGCTCCGCCCATCGGGCAGAATGAAAGTGCCCCGTGGATCCCCAAATCCCGCGATGCCTGCGCCACGCTCACCCCGCGCGCCCTGACCAGGTTCACCGCCTCAAGCTTGAACTCCCGACTGAACGTCCGTCTCGTA